>JACCDZ010628936.1_pt1 | contig 19709 bp, 17 predicted proteins | sample 7449551 | NCBI WGS metagenome assembly JACCDZ01 (sample SAMN15323452, study PRJNA562643) | freshwater metagenome | isolation source: river surface water | place: USA:Blue River Watershed | collected 2017-08-18
GCCCAGCGGTTGCCTGTCCAGATATAAGTCACATCACCGCACCACACCTGATTTGGCTTGGTTACGGCAAACTGGCGAGCCAGCAAATTTGGGATATCAATCCGTTCATTGCCGGTCTTTTTATATGAATGCGACGGCAGCTGACAGCTGATAAACCCAAGCTTTTCCATGCACTTAGCCGCCAGGTAACGGCTCATTTTAACGCCCTGTGCGCTTGCCATCGTTGCAATGCTGCGAGAGCCTGCCGAGCCATTGCTGGCATCAAACAACTCACGGACTTTGCTTAGCCGGATAACCTGTTCTGGCCGAACCGGTTTGAGCTTTTTCCAATACTTAAAGCTGCTGCGATGGACTTCAAACACCCGGCACAACTGCGCCACGGCATAACTCTGCTTGAGCTGAGCAATTATCGTGAATTGTTCAGCGAGTCCGACATCAAGAGAGCGGTAGCCTTTTTTAGGATTTCTTTTTCCAGCTCTATCTGCTTGATCCGCTTCTCTAATTCGCGGATTTTAAGCTGGTCTGGCGTCATCGGTGTGGCTTTGGGCGTGACGCCTGCGCGCTCTTCACGCAACTGCCGAACCCATTTATCCATGGTAGATTTGCCAACATTCATCGCTGCGGCAGCTTTAGCAACCGAGTAACCTTGGTCAAGCACCAGTTGGGCGCATTCCAGACGAAATTCAGGGCTGAATGTGGGTCTTGTCTTTTTGTTCATCATGTCACCTAATTGCTTTCGAGGTGTAGCATAACACCTCTAATCAGGTGGCCAAATTCAGTGTGCCACTACACCTCCATAGGAGGTGGTTTTAAATTGACAACAAAAAAGCCAGCGCACCGGCGCTGGCTTGCTCAGAGCCGACCTTGCTAAATTAAGCGCTTCAGCACCATATCCGCGCCAAGGCCTTTGATTTTTGCTAATAACTTACGCACCGGTTCTGGGTAATCGCGCACCATTTCGATCTCGCTAAAGTGCCGCACCGAACGGGTATTTAAGAAGATTTGTTCTTGCTCTTGCCCCAAGGCAACTTGCAATTGGCCCAGTTCATCTTCGACTAAAATGCCGTTTTCATAATCCAATGCAAAGGCGCGTGGATTTAAGTTATGGCCGGTAAACAGATGGCGCACGCCATCGACACTAACGCCTTTGAGGTGATAACTGTTGTCTTCATGCTTCCACAAGCGCACTTCCAACAGGCCATCGTCGATATAACTTTGATTACTCTTTAAGAACTTACGCAAAATGGTTTCATACAAATAAGGCAAACCACCAATGCGGCTGAATTTTTGCGTCGGTGGAATATAAAAATCGTTGGCGGTTTTGTCGCCGACCACTATGGTCACTTTCACACCCCGTTTTAAACATTTGCGCAGCGCCTTCGCCAGCACCGGCGGTGGATTAAAATACGGCGTGTAAATCAACACATCCCGTTGCGCCAGTGCCAGCACCGCCAGCAAGCTTTGGTTCAAGCTGTTTTTTAATCGGCCCATGCCCATTAACAAGGTAGCGCGCAACGATTCATCTGTTTTACCTTGTTGCGGATAACTGTGTTGCTTGGCGTGTTTTAACCAACTGCGATGGTGTGGTTTGTAGGCCTGCGCAACCTCAGGGGATGGATCTAACAGGCTTTGCACCACCTGCCGATCGCCCAGCACCTGCTGGTGCCCTTGAGCAAACGAATCCGCCAAGGCTTTGTTGGTGATCAGGAGGTAACGGTCAGCGCGATAACGACTGGGCTGGCCCAAATAGACGTTATTGAGCGACGCCCCGGAATACAGCAGCGTATCGTCAAACACGAAGCCTTTTAAATGCAACACGCCAAACAACTCACGGCGTTTGACCGGCACACCTAAAATGTCAATCGGGTGCTGATATTCAGCGGCGATTTCACGGTAGAAATCGGCGTTGGTTTTCATATCCGATTTACCGATCAGGCCACGACGCGCACGATGGAAGTCCACATACACCGTCACTTGCAACGCGGGGTTGGCTTGTTTGGCTTGATACAAAGCCCGCAGCACCGCTTCACCCGCTTCGTCGGCCTGTAAATACAACGCCGTTAAGATGATGCGCTGGCGCGCAGTTTGGATCAGTTGGTGAACCTTGGCATGATATTCCGTGGCGTGACACAACACTTCGACGGTCGACGCTTCGATCGGCGTCGAAGGTAACGCCGCCAATCGGCGCTTATTCAGCATCGCTTCTAACATAAATCCGTGGCTTCCTGATGCGACCTACTGGCTGCATTTCGCGGTGTTTATTCAAAAATTCCCACGCATTATGCGCGAGTTCAGTGGCGCTGGCAAAACCTAGCCTGTAACGGTGTTTGTCAGCGCCGCGTCATCAGCCTTGCTTAAGCGGTTCCACCGACTGTCATGGCATCCAACTTCAAGGTCGGTTGCCCAACCCCGACCGGTACACTTTGGCCTTGCTTGCCACAAACACCAACACCGGCATCGATTTGTAAATCGTTGCCGACCATCGACACCTGTTGCATCGCCTCCGGACCATTACCAATTAACGTCGCGCCTTTGATAGGTGCAGTGATTTTGCCATCTTCAATCAGATAGGCTTCGCTGGCCGAGAACACGAATTTGCCGGAGGTAATATCCACTTGGCCACCCCCAAAATTCGGCGCGTAAATCCCGCGTTTGACTGACGCAATAATCTCTTCAGGCGCGTGCTCACCCGCCAACATGTAGGTGTTGGTCATCCGCGGCATGGGCAAATGCGCAAACGACTCGCGGCGGCCATTGCCGGTTGGCGCCACATTCATCAACATGGCGTTGTGTTTATCTTGGATGTAGCCCTTCAGAATGCCGTTTTCAATCAGCACGTTGTACTGACTGCTGGTGCCTTCATCATCGATATTCAGCGAGCCACGGCGGCCCTGCAAGGTGCCATCATCGACGATAGTGCAATGCTTGGACGCCACTTGCTCGCCAATACGGCCAGAGAAAGTCGAGGCGCCTTTGCGGTTAAAATCCCCTTCGAGGCCATGACCCACGGCTTCGTGCAACAACACACCGGGCCAACCCGCCCCCAAAACCACTGGCATCATCCCGGCCGGCGCATCAATGGCGGTTAAATTCACTTGCGCTTGGCGCACGGCTTCGCGGGCATAACTCATCCAACGCGGTTCGCCATTAAACTCGTCGGTAAAATACGCATAGGTGGTGCGGGCGCCACCGCCACTGCTGCCGCGTTCACGACGGCCATTGTGTTGCAGCAACACCGAACAATTCAGTCGCACCAAAGGCCGGATATCCGCGCCATAGGTGCCATCACTGGCGGCCACCAACATCTCTTCATAGACACCACTTAAACTCACCATCACTTGCTCCGCTCGGCTGTCGAGCGTGCGAATAAAGGCTTCAATTTGATGCAGCAGCGCCACTTTTTCGGTGTTGGATAAACTTTGTAGTGGCTCCGCAGGTAAATAAATCTGTGGCGTGCCGACCGCTTTAAACGCCTGCACTTGGCCTTGTTGGCCCACTGCAGCAATACCACGCGCCGCAGCTGACGCTTGTTGCAGCGCTTGTTTATTGATGGCATCGGCGTAGGCAAAGCCGGTTTTTTCGCCACTCACGGCACGCACACCAACACCACGTTCGATGTTAAACGAGCCGTCTTTGACTAACCCATCTTCCAGCACCCACGATTCATGCACGCTGGATTGAAAGTACAAGTCGGCGTAATCCAGTTGATGCGCAAACAAGAAGCCCAGTTGCGACTGTAAATCTGCCGCCGTTAAATCACTGGCACTGATCAGGTTTTGTTCCACCTGTTGCAACAGTTGTTGAGATGTCATAACCATTCACTTCCAAATTTTTGGTGGCTTGCGATCGGCATTTTCGCCGCAAGCACCTGACAATCAGTTAAGTCGACCGCACAGCTAATAACGCCAGGCTCGGTGCCTGCATCTGCTAATACGCGACCCCATGGATCGATGATCACGCTATGGCCATAGGTTTCGCGGCCATTGGCGTGACGTCCGGTTTGCGCCGGCGCTATTACAAAACTTTGTGTTTCGATGGCGCGAGCTTGCAGCAAGACCTGCCAATGCGCCGCGCCTGTGACCGTGGTAAAGGCCGCAGGTACCGCCAACACATTCATGCCGCGTCGCGCCAATTGCATAAATAAGCCAGGAAAACGCACATCATAACAAACTGACATCCCCAGTTTGAGCGCATCGACACTGGCCAGCGTGACCTTGTGCCCCGGTTCTGTGGTCGATGATTCGCGATAGGCGCCAGTGCCATCGGCCACTTGGGCATCAAACAAATGAATTTTTTGATAATCGGCAATCAAGGCGCCGCTTGGGTCAAATAACAAACTCGATGCGGCAAACCGGGTTGGCGTGGCGCCGCGAGTCGGAAAGGTTCCCACCAACAAATAAATGCCGAATTCCTTGGCTATCGCCGCTAATTCGCGTTGTATCGGCCCTTGCCCCAAAGGTTCTTGCAGCTGCAGATTGGCATCAACAGCGCCACCAAAACACGACGCGCCTTCGGGCAACGCCACTAACTGTGGCCGCGCCTTGGGCAGCTGCTGACAAAACTGCCGAATGGCCGCCAGATTGCTAAACGCATCGGGCTGACTGGTCAGTTGGATGCAACTCAGTTGCCACGTGCTGGTCATGCGTCTCTCCTACTCATGGGCCGCATCCCCTTTGGCCGGGGTGATGTCGCTGCTGTTACCACTGGTGTTGCCATGACTGATGCCAGCGCCGTCCTCGATCACCGCCTCTTTCATCACCGGGCTTGGTGTGGAAAAATCGTCGATGGCCGGCGCAGGAGCGTTCACTGCCGGTTTTACTGTCGGTATTACTGCCGGTGTTCCTGTTGGCGTTTTTGCCTCGGCGGCCGGTTGTTGTGCTTTTTTCCGAGCATCGGCGGGCACTTTGATTTGCTTGGAGTCCCGCTTCACTTCGGTCACGGTTGGATTGTCTAAATCGCCTGTCACATCGAATTGAATTTTCGAGATCACTTCCGCCGATTGGAACATTTCATCCAAGGCATACGCCGCAACGCCTGTCACTGGATTGACCATCCATGCCACGATGACCGGTAAACTCGAGGTCACTTTCGGCGAGAAATCCATTTGATATTTAATTTTCCGCGCTTTTAAGTCAGCACTACCTGCCATGTCAATCATACCAGCGGCGCCATCCACTTGGGTGTTGTCGGTATGCGACACACCGTTGGTAATGGTCATGCTGCCAGTCATGCTGCTGTAGAAAAATCCCTTCGCAAAAACATCGCGGAAATCTAAGCGTAGCTTACGTAGCAAGGTATCTAAACTGAGCAAACTAAAGACCCGGGCGCCACCATCACTAACTTCCGCCAAGGTACCCTCACCCAGTTCCCACGCCAGTTTTCCCGACAGCGTCTGACGATTAAACTGCGTTGGAGCCCCTTGCCAACTCAACTGAGTTAAATCAATGGTCGCTTTACTGCCGGTCATACTGCTGCTGATGTCATAGTCTTGCATCAATTGACCAAAGGATGGCGTGACTAACTTCGCCGCCAGATAGGTGGTGCCGATCCGGTCATTTTTCTGCCAACGCCCCGCCGCACGCCATTGATGGCCATCTCGCTGCGCTTCCAAGGCATCGAGATACAATTGCTCGCCATCGCTGTGGCTACGCGCGGTCACTTGACCTAGGTTGTAATCGCCAATCCGGCATTGCTGACAACTAAGCGTCAGCGGCGGTAGTTCGGCCAACCAATTCATCGGCTCTAGCGCGGCAAACGCCTCCGCTTCCTGGGCGGCAAAATCGATTTTTTCGCTGTCTTTCAGGTGGGGTAAACGCGCTTTGTAGGCCGCTTCTTCGAGCTTCTGTTCCGCCGCATCTTCAAACACCAAGTGCAAACGCGCTAGCTCAGCTTGGATGCCTTGTTGTTGCAAGCGCTTGCCAATCAGCAATCGACCATCCACTTCGTCCGCTTGTAATTGCAATTCATAATGTTCATCTCGCGGCAGCAATGTCAGCTGCGCTTGATGGAAATTCACATCATCAAAGAGATGCAGACGCTCGATGCGCGCCGTCACCCCCGACAACGCCGGAAACAGCGCCGGTTGCCCGTCACTGCTGGGCCACTGCCGAATTTGCTCCACCAGCAGCACTAACCAATCGTTTAATTCAGCACTCGATAACCCGGCGTCGATGTAAAAGCCATCTTTGAGCTGTGCATCGGATTGCCCCAAACTCAATAACGCTTGGTCAATCGCCCCCGTGGCTTGGTTCACGTGGCCACTAAACGCCAACTGATCGCCATAACGTAATTCAATGCGTGAGCCGATGTCATCGCCTTTGGTATCAATCTGTAAACCGACGCCATCGGTTTTTTGTTTGCCAAATGGCTCCGGCAAGGCCAACTCCGCGGCCGCCAAGTCCAAATTCATGGTTGAGCTGTATTGAAAACCGGTTGGCGGTAACGAAATTTGCAGATCCCACAAATAAGGTACTGGCCCTTGTCCCAATTTGGCCAAGCTGGGTGATAGCAGCGTTAACAACTGTTCCAGCGGCTGTTCGCCTTGCGCTTGCAAACTGACTTGATAATGCCCTTGTTGCTGCAGGCCATGCAATTGCGCTTGCATCGGTACGCCTGCGGCGATGAAATTGAGCTGGCTGCTATCAATTTTTTCATTGACGAAACTGAGCCGACCTTGCAGTTGTTCGACCGCCACCGCGGGTGCTCGGATCGCCAATTGGTTATTGCTAAAGTCGACGTCGCCTTTGGCAATGACGCCATCTTTGCCAATACCAATGTTCAATTGCACCTTGGCATCCACGTCGCCGCGAACCCCAAGGAAATCCAAGGTAGCGCCGACCGAATCACTCAGCGGCGAGGCCAACATCAAGCCTGTGACTTGTTCTGCATTGGCGTGCTTACTGATATCAATCACCAGATAATCGGTTTGGAATAAATTGGGGATCGCCGCCGTCACGCCATCGGCCAGTTCAATCTCAAACAGTTGCCCGGAGTGACTTTGGATCAGCATGCTGGCATTTTCAAACAGCAGCTCCGCGTGCATGTTTTTAATCACCGGCCAACTGCTGTCAAATCTAAACTCGGTATTTTCGATTTGCGCCAAGGCTTGGAAAATTCCATTGTGCTGGCTATAGGGATACTCGGAAAATTCACCGGCCCATAACACTCGCGCACTGGGCACTTGGCCCGAAACCAGTGCTGGCGTTAAATAATCGATCACCGTTTTGGGCATATGGTAACGCGGGAAATAATACTTGGCGTCTTTGACCGGCACGCCGCGCAGTTCACCCAGCAGTTGCATGGATGGCCGCTCGCCTAAATCCAACAGTAACTGCGCATCGAGCGCAATGTCAGGATGGCGTAAGGTCAATTGCGGCACGCGCACTTGCCAATGCTGCTCTTGTTTGATGATTTGCAACCGCGTTTGCAACTGCTGATAAGGCGTTGCGCGGTCAAACGCATCCCCCCATCTTAATTCACCGTCTTGCCCAGACACATCCGCCCGAATAAAACTATGGCTGGCACTAAAATTACCACTTAAGCCCTGTACTCCTGGCACATCACCCACCGGCGCCGATTGCAAATCCAGGAAATCACCGCGTAAAAACCATTGATTGCCATCTAAACGCACCCCCAGTTCGGTCAAGCGACCATCCAGCTGGTAGGCCAAGAGTTGCTGCAGCCCGGTATTATCCGCGGCAAATAATTCCAGCAGCGGCTGAGCCGCCGACAATTGCAGCTGTTGCAAAGAACCGGTGTAAATGCCTTGCTGGCGAACCAACTGCAAGCGCAAGTCATGCCATTGCTGCTTGCCACTATCGAGGGTTAAATCACTCGACAGCAGTTGCCAGCCCTGCTCGGTGGGGCGCCACTGCAGTTGGCCTTTGCCAAGACGCAAACTGACCGGCTTATTGTCGCGTAACCAATCCAAGCGGTTGTCGGCCAAGGCAATTTGAATTTGGGTCAGTGCGCCTTGCTCGATATCGCCCCAGGCTTGGAAGTTAATAGCCGCGCGTTGCAGTTTCTGGCTTTGCGGCACGAGGGTTTCAAACCACGGCAAAATATCTAAATCATGGCTGGCTAAATACAACTGGCCGCGACTTTGCGCCAAGGTTTCGCCGTGTAAATCGAGCACAAACGACACAGTATTGCCAGTAACCCCAGCAATGGCGACATCGCCGCGGCCTTGGTGCCGCTGATCGCGGTTTAGCCACGAAAGTTGGCGAATTTCAAAATCAATCGGTGGGGTAAATTCGGAGGTTAAGCTGACGTGGCTGTCGACCAAGGTGAATTCACGCAGCTGCCGGAACAACAAGTTTTCCAGAGCCATTAACAAAGGTTCGGCGTCTTTTTCTGGCGCCGCAGGTTTTTGATCCAACAGGTATTTGCTATCGAACTGCACCTGCAAGCCGCTGAGCTCAAAATGGTCAGCTTTCAGCTGCAGGCTGGTCAAACTGCCCCAAAAATCCAGCCGAATGCGTGCTTCTCGCACTTGCAGCAGGCTTTGTTGTTGCTCGGTTTGCACCGCGACTTGTTGCAACAACAATGCAGGCCCCGTGCCCTGCCAACCGGCGCTTAAGGCACCGATCCGCACCGTAGCACCGGTTTCTGCTTTGATCAGTTGCTCAATATCCGTTTTATAGCCCGTGGCATACGGCAGGCCGATGCGTAGCACCGTCACAATCACCGCGAGCGTCATCACTCCGATGGCAAATGTCACCCAGAGTTTGTGCAAGCAAAATAAGCTGGCGCGTTTCAGACGAGCCACTTACATCATCACCACGTCGAATTGTTCCTGGGTGTATTGCGGCTCAATCACCACGCTGATTTGCTTGCCGATAAAGACTTCAAGCTCCGCTAAATTGTGGTACTCATCATTGACCAACGCATCTTTCACCGCCGGCGACGCATACACCGCAAACTTATCTGCCGCATAGGCCCGATTGACCCGGACAATTTCACGCATAATCTCAAAACAGACGGTTTGCACGGTTTTCAGCGATCCACGGCCGTCACAGACTGGACATTCAGTACACAGCACATGCTCTAAGCTTTCGCGGGTGCGTTTACGGGTCATTTCGACTAAGCCCAGCGCAGAGAAACCGTGAATGTTGGTTTTGGTTTTGTCGCGCGCCAGCGCCACTTCCAAGCTATGTAACACACGGCGGCGATGCTCGTCACTTTGCATATCGATAAAGTCGATAATGATGATGCCGCCTAAATTACGCAGTCGCAGCTGCCGCGCAATGGCTTGAGTCGCTTCAATATTGGTGTTGAAAATGGTTTCTTCGAGGTTGCGATGGCCGACAAAGGCGCCGGTATTGACGTCGATGGTGGTCATGGCCTCGGTCTGGTCGATGATCAAATAGCCACCGCTTTTCAGCGGCACTTTACGATCCAGTGCACGTTGAATTTCGTTTTCCACATCAAACAAATCAAACACCGGCCGCTCGCCTGGGTAGTACTCCAGCTTTGGGGTCATCTGCGGAATAAATTCTTCGGTAAAGGCGTGCAGCGCTTGGTAGGTCATTTTGGAATCAACCCTGACGCGCTCTAAATCACTGCCCACGAAATCGCGCAGAATTCGAAAACCTAAGGTCAGCTCTTCGTACAACATGGCTTCTTTGCGATGCTTTTGGCGGCGTTTTTGCACCTTGGCCCACAGCTTTTTAAGAAAGCGTGCATCGTGCAGTAGCTCTTCTTCGCTGGCGCCTTCGGCCGCCGTCCGCACAATAAAACCACCGCTTTCTTGGTCGACACAGCTGCTGACAATTTCGCGCAGCCGATTACGTTCTTCTTCCGTTTCAATCCGTTGGGAGACGCCGACATGCGGTGAGCCGGGCATAAAGACTAAATAGCGTGACGGCAAAGTAATGTCGGTTGTTAAACGAGCGCCTTTGGTACCGAGTGGATCTTTGACCACTTGCACCAACAAGAATTGACCATCGTGCACCAATTGGCGGATATCTTTGACTTGGGTCATTTTGACTTCCAAGTCATTGGCATCACGCTGCACTATATCCGATGCATGCAAAAACGCCGCTTTATCCAAACCGATATCGACAAACGCCGCTTGCATGCCAGGCAAAACCCGACTGATTTTTCCGATGTAAATATTGCCGACTAAACCATGTTTCGCTTGGCGTTCGATATGCACTTCTTGTAAGACGCCGTTTTCAATCAGCGCGACGCGAGTTTCACTTGGCGTGACGTTTAATAATAATTCTGCACTCATGCCAACATCCCTCTGTTACAACTGCTCCAGCAGTGCGGCCGTTTCATACAAGGGTAACCCAACGACCGCAAAATAGCTGCCATGTATTTTTTCTATGTAGCGACCCGCCAACCCCTGAATGCCATACCCACCGGCTTTGTCAGCTGGCTCGCCACTTTGCCAATAGGCGCGCATCTGGTCTTGGCTCATAGGTCCAAACCACACCTCGGTGGTCACGCGTGTCTGTAACAGCTGGGTCGCCGTTTGAATGGCCACCGCCGTCATGACGTGATGGCTGCGGTGTTGCAGCAACTGCATCATCCGCATGAAGTCGGCTTCATCCACCGGCTTGCCCAGCACTTGATCGTCCACCACCACGATGGTGTCGGCGCCTAACGCCGGCAGCTGACGCCCCCCAGCGACAAACCCAGCCAGGGCTTTTGCCTGCGCCAGACGTTCAACATAAGCGGCTGGCGCTTCGTTGGGTAGCTGACTTTCGTCGACATCCGTTTTTATCACGCTGAAATTGACCGCCAATTGTGTCAACAGTTCCCGTCGACGCGGCGAGCCGGAGGCTAACCATAAGGTATGCATATTATTGGATCTTCAGTTGGCGACGCAGACGACGCAGCAAAAGGAACACGTAAGGCCACACCATCATGCCTGTCAGCACTGGCCATAAGTAAGCGCCGCGGAAATAGACACCGGTGAGGAAATGGCTGATCCAAAAGATCAACAGGTGGTACATCGCGAGCAATAAACCAATCAAAAAGGCTTGTTGTAAAATCGAGAAGTTTCGAATTTTCAGATGGTTCGCGGCTAAAACAAAGGCGACGACCGCATAACCGGCGGCATTGACCCCCAGCACAGTGCCCACCATCACATCGACAAAAAAACCAGCCACAAAGGCTGTGCCGATGTTGATGCGATGCGGCAATGCCAACACCCAATAGCCCATCACCAACAACGGCCAGTCTGGCCGTAACATATTAGCCCAGGTCGGTAATGGCATCACCACCAGTAACAAGGCGAACACGATGGTAAAATGCGCCCACAAAATGCGCCAACGCGATTGCATTAGGGTTTCTCCTTGGCGTCTTCAGGTGGCGCTAGCATTTCCGGATCGGCCTGCGATGTGCCGACATGCGGCCATACCAACAGCACATAACGAATGCGGTCGAGTTTGGCAAAAGGCTCAGCGGCGACTTGTAAAAACGGTTGGCGTGGATCGCGATTAACTTTGTTCACGCGAGCGATCGGATAGCCTTCTGGAAACACCCCATCCAGGCCCGAGGTCACTAAACGGTCGCCTTCTTGCACATCGGTGCTATGCGGCAAATGGATCACCCGCAAGGTGTCGGACTGGCCGATGCCTTCCGCCACCACCGCCATGCCTGTGCGCTCGACGCGGGCAGAAATGGCATGGGTGTTATCGACAATCAACAACGCGCGACTGGAATTTGGACCAACGCTCACCACTTGGCCCAGCACACCTAAATCATCGAGCAACGGCTGGCCGACCGTGACGCCATCATTGCTACCTTTGTTCAGCACAATTTGATGGCTAAAGGGGTGGCTGTACACCGCCAGCACTTCGGCAATCAGTCGTTTGCCTTCATTGACGGGCTGAGCACCCAGCAAGGCGCGTAATTTGTCGTTTTCTTGCTGCAAAAACTGTAACCGTTGTAACTGGCCATTTTGCAACAACACGGTATTTTTTAAGACTTGGTTTTCTTCGAGGATTTTTTGGTGGGACTTAAATTGCTCAGAGGCACCAAACATCACGTCTTGCGGCAAATTTGCCAAGTAAAACAGCGGGCTGACCGATGCAGTCAAATAGCTCCGCAATTGCACGGAGCTATTGGTGTATTGATCAAGCGTGATGAGGCCCGCACTCGCAACGAGGGCAAAAAACAGCCGTAACGACAGCGACGGGCCACGCTCGAAAATCGGTTTCATGCGTTACGACACTTATTCGTAACTGAACACATCACCGCCGTGCACATCGATCATCTCGAGTGCTTTACCACCGCCGCGAGCCACGCAGGTCAGTGGATCATCCGCCACCACCACAGGGATGCCGGTCTCTTCCATCAACAGACGGTCTAAGTCACGCAACAAGGCGCCACCACCGGTTAACACCATGCCACGTTCAGAAATGTCTGACGCCAACTCTGGTGGTGATTGTTCTAACGCCACCATCACCGCCGAGACGATACCGGCCAGTGGTTCTTGCAACGCTTCAAGAATTTCATTGCTGGTCATGGTGAAGCTACGCGGTACACCTTCGGCTAAGTTACGGCCACGCACTTCAATCTCAAGGATTTCATCGCTTGGGTAGGCAGAACCGATCTCCATTTTGATCCGCTCAGCCGTGGCTTCACCAATCAAAATACCGTAGTTACGGCGGATGTAGTTGATGATGGCTTCGTCAAACTTGTCGCCACCAATACGCACCGACGATGAATACACCACACCGTTTAACGAAATCAGTGCCACTTCGGTAGTACCACCACCGATATCGACCACCATAGAACCAGTCGCTTCAGAGACAGGTAACCCTGCACCGATCGCGGCGGCCATTGGCTCGTCAATCAAATACACTTCACGCGCACCGGCGCCTTGCGCAGATTCGCGGATTGCACGACGTTCCACTTGGGTAGAACCGCATGGTACACACACCAAAACTCGTGGGCTTGGTTTTAAGAAGCTGTTGCTGTGGGCTTGTTTGATGAAATGCTGCAGCATTTTTTCGGTGACGTAGAAGTCGGCGATCACACCGTCTTTCATCGGGCGGATCGCTTTGATGTTGCCAGGGGTGCGGCCTAACATCCGCTTCGCGGCATGGCCTACCGCGGCCACACTTTTTGGTCCGCCAGCGCGTTCTTGACGAATCGCCACCACCGATGGCTCGTTAAGCACAATGCCTTGATCTTTGACATAAATCAGCGTGTTGGCTGTACCCAAGTCAATCGAAAGGTCGTTAGAAAATAAACCGCGAAGTTTTTTAAACATGGATTGGTACTATCCTTCTGAATGGGGGGCGCCAACGACAGCAAATCAAACCGTCCGAAGCCGCTGTCGGTTCCGGTGTTTGCTCGACAAAAAATTGCGCCTATTTTATGTCAATTCCACGCGAAGAATACAGCCCAAATTACGCTGTTTTGTGAATTAAAGCCTGCTTTCGTAGCAAGCAGCCACTTGGTTACATTCTGCTTACTGTTCACGCTGAAAAATAAGTCGGTCATTGCCACGATATCGGCCAAATAAGGCTTGCGCTGTTGGGTCTTCATCCCCCACCACAGTGTTATCCCAATTGTATTTCAAATGGCTGGGAGCGCTGTATTTCAGCAGCCAACTGCCTGGTTGATTCGGCGCGCTGAGTAGCAAGGAATTGCTGGCATTTTTACCATTGCTCAAGGTGCCGCTGCTGCCACTGACTTGAATGGTGGGGCTGCCTGTTGCGGTTAAACTGGCGGGAGCCACTGACGAACACTGATCGGCACTGTTGAATACAAAGCCGCTGCCATCAAAGTATTCAGCCTTAAGCACCACAGGCAGGCTGCGCGTTTCATCCCCTGCGGCTTCTTCTAGCCGTAACCGGCCATAACGATAAGCCACAGTGTTTCCAATAGGTACAGCATCACAACTGCTATTGGCACTGCAATTGACGCTGGTCGCTGCGTTGATGGTTTTGGCGCTGGTTAAAAAATCACGATTGTCCTGTTCCGTTGCTACTTTTAACCCCGCTTGCAGCTGCGCAAAAGGGCCATCGACGCTACTGCCACGGCTAAAACTGACATTGCTGGCCGTGTATTGATATTGCCCAGCGAGCCAACTGGGTGTCGTTACGCCACTCCACCGACTGCCCAAGTTGACGCTGCCGGCGTTATCTTCGGCCACCAAGGTGAAACTCGCAACACCGCTATAGCCAGTGCCATTCGCCGTGTTGTTTTGGTAGTTGCTCACCACCGCCCCTTGGCTATTGACTGCTTGGATGGTGAAACTAAGCGGGCTGCCACTTTGTCCCATGTAACTAAAACTGCCACACAGCGCCGAATGATTGCTGCTGGCAAGTAACAAATTCGCCGGGTAAAAACGCCCAATGGTGCCACTTGGCGGCTTATTCGGCACATCTTGCGCGCCTAAATAATCATTATCGGTTAAGCCCGCACGCAAGGTGATGCTACCGACATTGCGATAGCTGATTGCCGAGTTGCGGAAACGACCGGGACTGCCACTGACGGCAATAAAATTGCCGGTATTGACTAAATCATTCGGCGTCAAGCTGCCATTGGCGGGATAAACCAGCGATGCCAAACTGACCGTCACCGTTTCATTGCTACTTTCTCTGCCAAAGTTCGGCGTGACATTGCCTTGCGCATTGGTGGCGGTGACATCCACGGTCAGCGCAGTGCCTGCAGCGGTAAAACCAGGCGAGCCTGAGGTTGTTGCAGGGTTACTCACGGTGCCGGCACTGACACTGGCAATTTGCAATGCATAAGGTTTCACCACAAAGCTACTTGAAGCGGCCGTTAACGTGATCGCCTGATCATTGCCACTGGCTGCCAGCGTTAGGGACCCAAGTAAACTCAGCTGCCCGACATCACTGTAACTCAGAGGCAGCGACGCCGTGCCGCTACTATCAAAGCTTAAATTCACCGCGGTATAACTAACGCTGCCGCTGGCGCTACTACCGTTGACCGCAGTGCCATTGGCTGTCAGGGCTTGTCCACTACTACAGCTTGATGGATTAACACACCGAAAGCCAAGATTGACGCTACGGTTGCCGTTGACGCGCGCTTGGCAGGCGCCTGTATTGGCATTGGTTTCGATGGCTCGGACTTTGGCGGTATAACTTTGACCGGCAATTTGGCTTGGGATAGCGGCCACGCCGTCAGAGGCCACAAACTTCAATCCCGTGTCATTGAAGGTCACCGCACAACTACCGGTACTACCGCCGTTTTTGCACACCAAGGCACTACTGGCTGTCGGGCTCGCACTGGTCACACTCAAGGTGCTGGCGCCTGGGCTGGTTAAGCGTAAATAGGTGACACCACTGCCACTGGCCAAACTCACGGTCGATGCCGTCAAACTACCGCCGTTACTGGCGGCTAAAGTCACGCTACTGCTGCCGGAAAACAGACTGCTGCAGCTGCTGTTACTGCAGGCTTTGATGGTGATCGCTTCCGCTTCACAGGTCACCCCAGGGCTGGCAAATGACAGTTCATAATGGTCGATACTGGCCGGTGGGGTTGCACTGCAGCCATTCACCGGATTGACATTCGGTTTGCACGTACCGTAGACACTCGAACCGCCTTGAACATAAACGGTACCGTAACTCCCTGCTGCCGTTAAGTTGCCAAAGATCACCGAGTTATTCAGCACATATATGTCATTGGATTGGGCGGAAATGGCAATGGCGCTCGACGCAGAGCCGAATTGACTGTTGCTGATATACACGTTACTGGCGCCACTGAGGCTACCCGATGTCATGGTCACATCAAACAGCGACATTTCATTGGCGGATGTCAGCACAAACGCGCCGGTCAAGGTACCGCCAGTGATGGTCATGCCGGAATGTGCGGTAACCCCCCCCGCTAAATTGGTACCACTGGTGGTGACTTTATTACTGCTGGATGTCACTTTGCCACTGACGCCGCCATTGGTTAAATCGACATCCCCGCCGGTGCTGATGGTGCCATTGACCTGCGTGCTGCTGAGTGTCACTCGGCCACTACTGGCAGTGATGTTGCCATTGAGCGTCGTGCCACTGCCATTAAAAGCACCGTAGGACGATTCTAAATGGACTTTTTGCGAACTCGTGCCGATTTGATTGTTCGTAAAGTAAAAACCATTATTTGCAATAATCGTTGTCGGTTGGTTGGGGGTAAATGCGGTGTTGCTGCTAAAAGTGACAGTACCATTGCCGCTGCAAGTCCAGGTATTGCCCGTTTTGCTCCAACTGGTATCACAACTTGGATCCACAGCCAGGGCTTTCGCACTGACGAGCAACAACAGACTTACCCCGAATCGAATGAACCTCATCCCGCACTCTCCACCACCAATTGCCGACTGGTCGTCTGCTCATTGCTGCCGCATTCTGCCGTACTGACCAGCCGTACAATACGCTGACTATCAATCGTCTTTTCAGTACAGCTGATGGTGCTGGTGCAATTCTGCCAGCTGCCGGTGCTCCAAGTCCTGACACTGGGCGTGACGGCGCTGCACGCCTGACTGGCTTGATTTAGCGGATATAACCGCAACAGGGCAAGCTCCAACTGCGCCTTGGCCAGCCACAAAGTGCGTTGACCTTGCACTTCGTACACCACGGCTTGACTGGCGTTGCTGCGCAAGGTGGCAATGGATGTCAGCACGACCGCCAGCAGTACCATCACAAACAGCGCTAACATCAAGGCCGCCCCCTGTTGCTGCTTAAACGTGGTGTTATGGAACATTTTGGACCTGCACAATGTGATGAAAACTCAACACGGTGGCACTGTCGTTGCTCGATGCAAACCGCAACCAAATGTTGATCATGGCATTGCGCTGCAACGACGCCGCCGCGATAGCAAACACCGGTTGACTGCTGACATTATTCACCACGCCTGTCGCCATCACGCTGCCCCCTGATAAGCCACTGCCTGGCATCGGCTGAGTGCTTTGCAGACTATAGCCTTGATAACGCCACAACTGGCCGGCTTGCACGCAATAACTTACCGGATTTTGTAGCAGATAATAACGTTGCGCCGGCGAACCTCGACCAAAACTACTGGCACTGGCGAGTTGCAAGCGATAGGTCGCACTTTCGCCATCGCCATCATTGCCAAGCGGAGTAGCCGCTAGCTGCACCCGCTGAGCCGAACTGCTATAAATATCACTGACTTGTGTCGGGTAAACCACCAGATACTGATTGGCCTGTACGCTGAAATTGCTATCTAGCGAAATCACATCCAAAAAACTACGGCTGTCAGGGCTTAGCGTGATGGCGCGATAACGGCCACTGACACTAAAAGGCACAAACTCCAAACACTGAACCCCAGCCGCCGTGTTGAGCCTGACACTGTTTGGCGTCACATCGCGTAATTCCCGGGTCAGCCGCTCCAACACAAAACGACTTTGACTGACCAATTGATCTTGGTTGGATTGTTGCTGATAGATATCACTAAAGGCACGCACGACACGGCTGGCTCCCACCAGCGTGATACCCAGCAGCACCATCACTAACACCAATTCGAATAGGGTAAATCCCTGGGCTTGCCGCATCACCAATTTCCCTTCAGTGCATCAAATTGCAAGGTCAAATTGGTTGGGGTAGTGACGACCAAGGTGATATTTTTAATCAACGTGTTACTGACACCCACGCTGGTGCCAGCATAACTCACCTGCACTGCGATTTGATAACCTGCGTAGTCCTGCGCGAGGCTTGCCCCCAGCATGTCCGAAAAACTGCTGGCATCCCCACGCAGGCAATGGTAATCATCCACATCGTCATACGCACTGCGCACCGACTCTTCGGTGCTCGCGGTCATGCCGCTGACTGGGCAAGCGGCAAAACTGGCAAGACAACTCGAAGCGCCGCTTTCGCCACAACGCAAGCCTGTGCCACTTCGGTCTGACTGTTCATCAAAAGAGCGCGCGGTGATTTCGTTCAGCAGACTTTGCGCCAACTCTGCCGCACGCACTTGTTGCCAGGTTTGCACCGATTGCTGTTGATTGGGAACCAGCAAGGCACTAAAACCAGCCAGCACTATGCCTAAGACGACAAACCCAATCACCAGTTCAAGCAAGGTAAAACCGCGGCTATTTAACATGAACTGATATACCCACTACTTTGGATGCACAATGAGGCACTGACCGCATCGCGACTGACCGTAATGGTACAGCCGGCACTGCAGAGTGTACTTGCATTAAGCAAGGCATCGTATTGCACAGGTCGGCCCCAGCTATCAAACCGAAACAGCTGCGGCAACACGCCGGTCGATACCGACACGGTGGCACCATTCCAAACTAACTGGCTGGCATCGTTGGAAGAGGGACTCACACTGGCAGAACTGCTACAGGCATTGCTCGTCGCCGGCGCAGCACCTGTGCTGGAAATCACTAACACAGGGCAGCGGCTTTTTAAGCCTGCGACATCCTGCATACTGCGTGTTTGCAGTTGGCGCAGCTGCCCGATGAGTTGATCGCGCAACTGAAACACACTGACATCAGACGCGGAAAAGAAACGGCCGCCAGCACTGACGAGCAGTACGGCGGCCACGACCATCACAATGACCAGTTCTATCAAGGTAAAACCAGCGTTGTGACTACGCATACAACAGCGGTTAACAGCCTGTGGTATAGGTGGTGATCGTTGGTTTGGTCGTCGCAGACGTGGCCGCTTTATACACCAACACACAGGCTTGTGCAGTCGTGGTCGAGCCGGTCGGCGCCGTTGTCGCTGTTGGGTAAATCATCACATCGGTCGTAACCATGGCCAGGTTGGTGTTTGCAACACCCGCCGCGATGGTGTAATCCGTGCTCGCCACATCCAAAGCAGCGGTCACTGCCGCAGTAGTGGCCGCGACATACCCAAACACAGTGTCAATGTTGCCTTGAGTGTCAGTTACGCTAGCAGACGACAAGCTCTGCTTATTCTGCAACACCGCTTTGCTGTAAATCACCGCATTGGCCGATTGCAACGCCGCTTTTACACCATTAACCGTGCTGGCACGGGCGTCACCGGCTAAATTCAAAAACTTCGGTGCCGCCGTGATGGCTAAAATGCCCAGAATCACAATTACGATCACCAACTCAATCAAGGTAAAGCCTTGTGCTTTTTTCATAACAACGTTCCGATCTCGCTAATTAAGGTTTGGTAAGAAATACAGTAACTTGCCCATCTGCCGGATTATAACTAAAGCCATTGGAGGCGGACGTGTCCGTCGGCGCAGTGGTTAAGCCGTTGGTCTGATGGTAAAAACAGACATTGTTGTTTTCGCGCACATATAACGAGAAATTGCTAAAGGTGGCAGAATCGGTAGTCGAGGTCGGGAACGACGATAAAATGGTGGTTAACACCGTTTGACAGTTTGCCGCCGCTAAGTTGGCCACCGTCGAACCACCGGCTGGGAAGCCATTGGCAGTTGCCACCGACACTTGCGAGTTGTCATAGCTGATGTTGGCAACGCCGTTCGTGCCTGCCGGACGGCCGTTGACTTCCCACGCCGCACGCACCATACCGACAGCGGAGGCGAAGTTGCCAGCCACCCCTTCGACCGCCACATCTTCCGCTTGGGTGGTGACGTTTAAAAAGCGCGGCACAGCGGTCGCGGCCAACAAGCCTAAAATGATAATTACGATAACTAACTCAATCAGAGTAAAACCCCTGAGGTATCCCCAGAAGTTGTATAGATAAAACAATAATTTAGGTGAATACGGGAACATTCATGGCAGTTCCTGATCTGATCTTTCGCCAAAAACACCATACCTAAGAACACGCCATGAACGTTCA
>JACCDZ010447109.1_pt1 | contig 19708 bp, 18 predicted proteins | sample 7449551 | NCBI WGS metagenome assembly JACCDZ01 (sample SAMN15323452, study PRJNA562643) | freshwater metagenome | isolation source: river surface water | place: USA:Blue River Watershed | collected 2017-08-18
ATTGGTGCCCAGGAAGGGACTCGAACCCCCACGATGTTACTCGCTAGTACCTGAAACTAGTGCGTCTACCAATTCCGCCACCTGGGCATTTCAGGAAAGAGAGGCATTGTATCAAGAATTCCGCACATACCAGTGGTTTACTGGAAGAGTTTGAAGGGACCGTCTCGGGTCACCGCGATGGACATGGTTTTGTGCAACGAGATGACGGTGCGCCAGACATTTTTTTGCCACCGAATGAAATGCGCGCGGTGTTACACCGTGATCGCGTCAAAGCACGCGTTGTTCGCTTAGATCGGAAAGGTCGTCCTGAGGGGCGTGTGGTTGAAATTTTGGAGCGATCTAAACAACCCATCATTGGTCGTTTGTTGCAAGAGAGTGGTGTGTGGTTGGTTGCACCTGAAGACAAGCGTTATGGTCAAGATGTGTTGATCAACAAAGGTGCCACCGCCAAGGCGATGGTCGGCCAAGTGGTGGTGGTTGAACTGACTGAACCACCGAGTTTGTATGGTCAACCTGTGGGCCGCATCAAAGAAGTGCTGGGCGAAGTCGATGATCCTGGCATGGAAATCGAAATTGCCGTGCGCAAATATGGTGTGCCGCATGAGTTTTCAGATGCGTGTTTGGCGATGGCGCGTAGCTTGCCAGACAAGGTGCGCCCCGAAGATAAAAAGGGCCGCGTTGATTTGACAGATGTGCCCTTGGTCACCATCGATGGTGAAGATGCACGCGACTTTGACGATGCCGTGTATTGCGAACCTGCCAAAGTTGGCAAGGGAAAAGGCTGGCGATTGTTGGTGGCCATTGCCGATGTCAGCAACTATGTCGAAACTGGCAGCGCGATTGATGTGGATGCGTATGACCGTGCCACCAGCGTCTACTTCCCGCGACGTGTGATTCCGATGTTGCCCGAGAAGTTGTCCAACGGTTTGTGTTCACTCAACCCCGATGTGGAACGCTTATGCATGGTATGCGACATGCTCATCAGCGCATCGGGTGATGTGGAGGCGTATCAGTTTTATCCTGCAGTGATGTTCAGCCATGCACGCTTCACTTATACCGAAGTCGCTGCGATTTTGTCGAACACACGTGGGCCAGAAGCTGCCAAGCGCAAAGACCGTATTGATGATTTGATCAATCTGCACGATGTGTACGGTGCGTTGCTCAAAGCGCGCCGTGTGCGTGGCGCGGTAGATTTTGAAACCACCGAAACACAAATTGTGTGTGATGAGAGTGGTCGTATTGACAAAATCATTCCGCGTGTGCGCAACGATGCGCATAAGTTGATTGAAGAGGCCATGTTGGCTGCCAACGTGTGCAGTGCTGATTTCATCTTGCAAAGCAAGCACCCTGGTTTATTCCGTGTGCATGAAGGCCCAACACCTGAAAAAATTGACTTATTACGCGGCTACCTCAAAGCCACCAATGTGGGTTTGACAGTGGGCGATAACCCCAAGCCCTCCGAATTTCAAGCCATTGCCGAGGCCACCAAAGAACGTCCAGACGCCCAGCAAATTCACTCCATGTTGCTGCGCTCGATGTCGCAAGCGGTGTACACGCCCGACAACAACGGCCACTTTGGCTTAGCGTTTGAGGCGTATACCCATTTCACCAGCCCGATTCGCCGCTACCCCGACTTGTTGGTGCATCGCGTCATCAAAGCCATTTTGACCAAGCGCAAGTACACCTTGCCAGCCTTGCCCACACCGGGTGAAGCACATGCCAAATTAGCCCGCCGCCTGGCTTCGCGTGTGCGTGAGCCTGAAGGTAAGTTGGCCGTCAAAACCAAAACCACGCCCGATCAACAAGCATGGGAAGCGGCGGGTTTGCATTGCAGCGCCAATGAACGACGTGCTGATGAAGCCAGTCGCGACGTAGAAGCTTGGCTCAAATGCAAATACATGCGCGAGCATTTGGGCGAGGAGTACAGCGGTGTTGTGACATCGGCCACAGGCTTTGGGTTGTTTGTGACTTTGGATGCGATGTACGTCGAAGGCTTGGTGCACATCACCGAGCTTGGTGGCGAATATTTCCGCTTCGACGAAATGCGCCAAGAGCTGCGCGGTGAACGTACAGGCATTCGCTTTGGTATTGGCTCTCGCGTTCGTATTCAGGTGAGCCGTGTGGACCTCGATGGGCGCAAGATTGATTTCCGTTTGGTACGTGATGCCGATGAGCTGTTGCCGCGCAACGGCAAAGATGCTTCTGGCTCACCCATGCAGAACTTTAAAACTGCGGTGAAAAAAGCGTTCACCAAAATCAGTGGCAAGGGCGGGCGTGGCGAACCTAAATCGTCTTCGGGTCGGTTAGGCAAAACCAGCGATAAAAAAGCAGGTGCCAAAAGTCGCCGCTCGCGCAAATAAATCGCGCTTGGCGTTTTTGCTTTAACGCACCGATGCGGCGAGTGATGCCGCATCGAGTGCAGCGCCATCAATCGGCCATCTGTCTGCTACCTGTCCATGCGCGAACACAGCCTGGCAGGTTGCTTCAAATGTGTCTCCATCACGCGCGATGTACGCGCCGATCAAGCCCGCCAGCACATCGCCAGTGCCTGCGGTGGCCAGCAAGGCATTGCCTGATCCGTTGATGACGGGTGCGTGATGAGGGCTGGTGATGACGCTGCCAGAGCCCTTGAGTACCACCACACATTCATACATCTGCGCCAATCGTTGTGCGGCATGCAGGCGGTTGCGTTGCACGTCGTGCGCGGTGCAGTTCAGCAGTCGTGCGGCCTCCAACGGGTGCGGTGTCAGCACGGTGGGCTTGTGACGCACGCTGCGTTTTTTCAACAAACTTTGTAATGAGGTGTCTCGCGCAATGGTGTTCAGTGCGTCGGCATCGAGCACCAGTTGTTGAGACGATGACAGAGTTTGCGGCATGAAAGGGTAGATGTCATCGCCACCACCACAGCCTGCAACCACCGTGGATATGTGCAGGTTTATCTCTTCAGGCGCTCGCACCATCAAAGCAGGATGTGCTGCAGTGATGCCATGATGTGCCGATCCGTCGATGACGCCTGCAAAGACGCGGCCTGCGCCCCCGTGCAAGGCAGCTACTGCGGCCAATGCCGCTGCGCCAGACATGCCAGGTGCGCCGCCCAAGATGGACACATCGCCATAGCTGCCCTTGTGTGTGTTGTGCGGTCTCGCGTTTTGTGCAACCACGTTTTGTTGTAGCCAAGCTGTGGGCGGTTGCGCTGTGTCCACATGGAGGTCGTTGAACCAAACCTGACCAGCCACATCGCGTCCATCCGCGGTAAACAAGCCAGGCTTCAAGGTCAGCAAGCTCAAAGTGTGGCGATGGTGGTTGGTGTGATATGCCGATGCATTGCTTAACCATTTACCAGTGTCTGCGTTCAAGCCTGTGGGAATGTCAACGCACAGCACGGGTGATGTGGTGGTTTGCAAAGCGCTCAGCCATTGCGCTAACAAGCCCTCAGGCGCGCGTTGTGTACCGATGCCAAGAAGCGCATCAATGGCAAGATCAAACTCTTGTGGGGGATGTTCGGCAAAGATCACGCCCGCCGTTTTGGCGCGTTGCCTTGCCTGTTTTGCGTCGTCGGGGCCTTGGTCGTCGTTGCCTAGCCATGTGACGATGGGCTGCTTGCCCAAAGCATGTAAATGAACGGCGGCTTCAAGACCATCGCCACCGTTGTTACCAGGGCCGCAAGCTATCCAAATTTTTTGAGCATGCGGTGCGATGGCGAGGGCCAGCTGGGCAGAGGCTAAACCCGCACGCTGCATGAGTGTGTAAGCGGGCAGGGTGGCTTGTGCGTGAAGTTCGATCTCTCGGGTTTGCGCGACGCTGTACAGCGGCCATTTGGCTTGGCTTCGTATGCATTGCGTCAGGCCAAGGGCGTTCATCGTTGGGCGTGTAAACGTTCAAGGCCAAGGCCTTGCAAATCGATGTCTGGGTTTTTGCCGTTGATGCGGTCAGCCACCACACGAGCACTGCCGCAGGCTAAGGCCCAGCCGCTTGCGCCGTGCCCTAAATTGAGCCACACCCCAGATATGCCACTGGCCCCGACGATGGGTGGACCATCGGGAAGCATCGGGCGAGAACCTTTCCACAGTTGCACATTGTCTTGCGTGCGTGCTGCACCTGGAAACCAATTGTCAAGCACACGGTACAAGGTTTTGACACTGGCTGGATCGTGGCGTTTTGCATTGCCGCCAATTTCAGAACCACCCGACACGCGTACGCGATGCCCTAGGCGGCTAATGGCGACTTTGTACTGTTCATCGATGACGCCACTGCGCGGTGCATCCAATGGTTCACGGACGGCGGCACTGATGGCATAGCCATGCACTGCAGCCAAGGGTATGCGCAGCCCCAATGGGTGCACCAGCTGTGCGCTGGCCAAGCCCGCGCACACCACCAAGGCGTCAAACTTTTCGCCCGTGTCTTGTTCTGACGTGCGAATCGTTCTTGGATGCGCGCTGGAGAGCGGCAGCACAGAGGTGTTGAAGTGGAATTTCACCCCCAAGGTTTCGGCTTCACTTTTGAGTAGTAATGTGAACTGACGGCAGTTGCCGACTTCGTCGTCTGGAAAATGAATGGCTTGTGCCAGTGCTGTTTCGGGGTTTAGCGCTGGCTCAATGCTGCGGGCTTCCTCGGCATTCAGCGTTTTGAAGCTCAGCCCCGCATCTCTCATGACTTGCAAACTGTCTTGCATGAGCTGGATTTCACGCTCTGTGCGCAGCAACACCATCAGGCCTTGGGTGTGTTCGTGCTCCAAGTTCAGGGTGTCGGTGAGGGTACGCATGCGGTGGTGGCTGTATTCAGCCAAGCGCAGCATGTTGGCGCGGTTGCGGGCAAACGTGGCGGGTTTGCAGGCTTTGCGCATTTGCCACAACCAGCGCCACTCGGCCATGCGAGGGCTGGAAATTCGCAGGGGGGTGTCACGCTGCCACAGGTGGGACAAGATATGTTTGACCATACCTGGACGTGCCCAGGGTGAGGCATAACCCGCCGAAGCCACACCCGTGTTGGCAAAACTGCCTTCTTCAGCAGCAGCGCCGTTGCGCTCGAATACGCTCACTTGATGGCCTTGGGCTGCTAATTCGTAGGCGGTGGTGATGCCAATCACGCCTGCGCCAATCACGGCAACCTTCATGGGCGCATCCTTGCTGAAGGTGTCTGGGCGGGGGGCAGTGGCATGTTGGTGTGTGCTAGAATCATTGGGTTTTTCCGAAGTTGAGGCTTTGTCTCAGGTTCGGACAAACATCACTCGCAAACCAGCCTAATCAAGGTGTTGCCAAGAGTTTTCAAGAATGAAAACTTGCGGTGATGACGGGCTGGATTTTAGACCCAACCTTTGGAGTATCTCTATGTCAGTCACTATGCGCGATATGCTGGAAGCCGGCGTCCACTTTGGTCACCAAACTCGCTTCTGGAACCCCAAGATGTCACCGTTCATCTTCGGCCACCGCAACAAAATTCACATCATCAACTTGGAAAAATCTTTGCCGATGTTCCAAGACGCCATCAAGTTCGTCAAGCAGTTGTCTGCGAACCGTGGCACTGTGTTGATGATCGGTACCAAGCGTCAATCACGCGAGATCGTCGCCGCTGAAGCACAACGTGCGGGTGTGCCTTATGTTGACCAACGTTGGTTGGGCGGCATGTTGACCAACTTCAAAACGGTTAAGACATCGATCAAGCGTTTGAAAGACATGAAAATCCAGCAAGAAGCTGGCTTGGACGCTTTGTCTAAAAAAGAGCAATTGATGTTCAAGCGCGAAATGGAAAAGCTTGAAAAAGACATCGGTGGCATTCAAGACATGGCAGTGTTGCCTGATGCGATCTTCGTGATCGACGTTGGTTACCACAAAATTGCCATCGCTGAAGCTCGCAAATTGGGCATCCCATTGATCGGTGTGGTGGACTCTAACCACTCGCCAGAAGGCATCGACTACATCATTCCAGGTAACGATGACTCTTCTAAGGCTGTGACTTTGTACGCGCGCGGCATTGCTGACGCGATCATCGAAGGCCGTGCCAATGCCACCAACGATTTGGTCAAAGCTGTGACCGAAGGCGGCGAAGAGTTTGTTGAAGTCGCTGCTTAATCACGCGGCCCAAACTTGAAAAGGGGCTTGTGAAGCCCCTTTTTCACACCCAATTGTTTTGAACTGAATACGGAGAAATTTAATGGCTGCAATTACCGCAAGCATGGTCGCTGAACTGCGCGCAAAAACCGATGCCCCCATGATGGAGTGCAAAAAAGCTCTGACGGAAGCTGCTGGCGATATGGCCAAAGCCGAAGAGCTGTTGCGCGTCAAGCTCGGTAGCAAAGCTGGTAAAGCTTCTAGTCGCGTGACCGCCGAAGGCGTGGTGGCTAGCTTCATCAGCGGCAACACTGGCGCGTTGTTGGAAGTGAACTGCGAAACCGATTTCGTAACCAAGAACGACAGCTTCTTGGCTTTGGCTCAAGCTGCCGCCAAGTTGGTAGCCGAGCACAACCCAGCTTCAATCGAAGCTTTGGGTGCATTGCCTTACGAACAAGAAACTTTTGGCCCAACGCTGGAAGACGTGCGTAAGGGCCTGATTGGCAAAATCGGCGAGAACATGAGCTTCCGCCGCTTCAAGCGTTTTGATGGCGCGCACAAGTTGGCTTCCTACTTGCACGGCACACGCATTGGTGTGTTGGTCGAGTTCGACGGCGACGAAACAGCCGCTAAAGATGTGGCCATGCACGTGGCGGCGATGAAGCCAGTGGCTTTGACCAGCGCTGATGTGCCTGCTGATTTGATCGAAAAAGAGCGTTCAGTCGCTGCAGCCAAAGCTGCTGAGTCTGGCAAGCCTGCAGACATCGTGACCAAGATGGTGGAAGGTTCTGTGCAGAAATACCTCAAAGAGGTGTCTTTGTTTGATCAAACTTTCGTCAAGAACGACAAGCAAACTGTGGAGCAAATGCTCAAGGCTGCCAACACCAAAGTGGCTTCTTTCACCCTGTATGTGGTGGGCGAAGGCATTGAGAAAAAGGTCGATGACTTTGCAGCCGAAGTGGCCGCCCAAGTCGCAGCCGCTAAGCAAACTGCTTAATCACAAAGGGGGGCTTAGGCTCCCCTTTTGATATCTACCGTACATCACATTCAACTACACACATCAAGGAGCCTTTTCATGACCTCACCAAAGCCAGCCTACAAGCGTATTTTGCTCAAGCTGTCGGGGGAGGCCTTGATGGGCGATGATGCGTTTGGTATCAACCGAGCCACCATTGTTCGTATCGTGGACGAAGTGGCGGAAGTTATCCATCTTGGTGTCGAAGTGGCCATCGTCATTGGTGGTGGCAACATCTTCCGTGGTGTGGCTGGTGGTTCTGTGGGAATGGACCGCGCCACAGCCGATTACATGGGCATGTTGGCCACGGTGATGAACTCATTGGCTTTGGCCGATGCCATGAACAAAACAGGGTTGACCGCACGCGTGATGTCTGCCATCGCGATTGACCAAGTGGTGGAGCCCTATGTGCGCCCCAAAGCTTTGCAATACCTTGAAGAGGGCAAAGTGGTGGTGTTTGCCGCGGGTACTGGCAATCCCTTCTTCACCACCGACACCGCTGCCGCACTGCGCGGCGCTGAGATCGGAGCAGAAATGGTGCTCAAAGCCACCAAGGTCGACGGCGTGTACACCGCGGACCCCAAAAAAGACCCCAACGCCACGCGTTACAGCGAAATCAGCTTTGACGACGCCATTGGCCAAAACCTCGGCATCATGGATGCCACAGCGTTCGCTTTGTGTCGCGATCAAAAGCTACCCATCAAGGTGTTCTCTATTTTCAAGAACGGCGCGCTCAAGCGCGTTGTCATGGGCGAAGACGAGGGCACTTTGGTGCACGCCTGATTTCCCATTTTTTCGAACCTCACACTGCGTTGCCTCAGGAGCTCAACATGACCATCGCTGACATCAAGAAAACCACCGAAACCAAAATGGGCCAATCCATTGCGGCCTTCAGCAACAGCTTGACCAAGATTCGCACAGGCCGTCCCAGCCCATCGTTGTTGGATGCGGTTCAAGTGGATTACTACGGTTCTATGGTGCCCATCAGCCAAGTGGCCAACGTGTCGCTGTTAGACGCGCGCACCCTGAGCGTTCAGCCTTGGGAAAAGCCTATGGGTGCCAAGATTGAAAAAGCCATTCGTGACAGTGATTTGGGTTTGAATCCTTCGTCGATGGGTGAGTTGATTCGTGTGCCGATGCCTCCGATGTCGGAAGAGCGTCGCAAAGAGTTGACCAAGGTGGTGCGTACCGAGGGTGAAAACGCCAAGATCGCGGTGCGCAACTTGCGTCGTGATGCGAACGAATCGGTGAAAAAATTAGTAAAAGACAAGCTCGCGTCTGAAGACGACCAAAAACGCGCAGAAGCAGACATCCAAAAAGTGACAGACAGCCACATTGCTGAGATTGACAAACTCATCGCCAGCAAAGAACAAGAAATCATGGCGGTTTAAGCCAGATGCTCAAACAACGCGTCATCACTGCGCTGGTTTTGTTGGCGCTTTTGCTGCCAGCTTTGTTGGCTGACTCGGCAGAACCCTTGGCTGGGCTCTCACTCGTTTTGATTGCCGCAGGTGCATGGGAGTGGGGCCGATTGAATGGCTTTGCCATGCGTGGCTCGTTACGCGTAGCCGCTGTGTGCGTGATGTTGTGTTTGTACGCATGGTCTGCGCGCTGGGCCTATGACGCACCTGCCTATATTTGGACCATCACGGGTGCTGCATGGGTGTTGATGGCTGGTTGGTTGATTCGCCATGGTGTGGACCGCTGGGCCACTATTTCGCGCGCTTTACGCTTGGTGGTCGGTGTGCTGGCCTTGTGGCTCACATGGGTGGCCATGTACCAAGCCAAGGTGATGGGCGTGAACTTTTTGTTGTCGGTGCTCTTTCTGGTCTGGATGGCTGACATTGCAGCCTATTTTTCGGGCCGTGCATTGGGTCGTCGCAAACTGGCCCCTGCCATCAGTCCTGGTAAAAGCTGGGAAGGTGTGTGGGGTGGCATGGTGGGGGTGCTGCTGATGGCTTGTGTGTGGATTTGGGTGGATACGCAATACGCGGTAGATGGCCCAAGCCTCTATACGCGCTTGTACAGCCGTGGCGAAGCCTTCTTGGTGTTAGCGACGCTCTTCCTGACCATGATGAGTGTGGCTGGTGATTTGGTCGAATCATTGGTCAAACGCAGCGCTGGCATGAAAGACAGCAGTCAATTGTTGCCAGGCCACGGGGGCGTTTTGGACCGTGTAGATGCATTGCTTCCGGCTTTGCCACTGGCCATGATGCTGGTGCAATCGGTGTAATGCAAAAACACATAACTAGTCTTTCAGACGTGAATCCACAACGCATCACAGTGCTGGGCTCGACAGGCTCGATTGGCACCAACACCTTAGACGTGATTGCGCGTCACCCTGAGCGCTTTCAAGTCTTTGCGCTTTCTGGCGCAACACAAGTCGATTTGATGTTGCGCCAGTGCGCACAGTTCAAACCACGTTTTGTGGTCATGGTGCATGCACAAGCGGCACAAGAACTCAAGGACAAAATTCAAGCGGAAGGTTTAGCCACTCAAGTACTCAGTGGCGCTGCCGCTTTGGATGAAGTTTCTGCACATCCCGAAGTTGATGCCGTCATGGCCGCTATCGTGGGTGCTGCGGGCTTGTCGCCTTGCTTGGCTGCGGCACATGCAGGCAAGCGTTTGCTCTTAGCTAACAAAGAAGCTTTGGTGGTTGGCGCTGAGGTGTTTTTGGATGCGGTCAAACAAGGCGGAGCCACACTGCTACCGATTGACAGCGAGCATTCGGCCATTTTTCAATCGTTGCCAGAAGATGCATCGACGTGGGATTCACGTGTGGAAAAAATCATCCTCACGGCGTCGGGTGGTCCGTTTCGCACACGTGATTTGGCCACGCTCAAAGAGGTCACGCCAGAGCAAGCTTGTGCGCACCCCAATTGGGTGATGGGCCGCAAGATTTCGGTGGACTCTGCCACCATGATGAACAAAGCGCTGGAAGTGATTGAGGCGCGTTATTTGTTTGGGTTGCCGCCCGAGCGTTTAGAGGTGGTGATTCATCCGCAAAGCATCATCCATTCGATGGTGCAGTACCGTGATAGGTCGGTGGTGGCGCAGTTGGGTACGCCGGATATGCGTGTGCCCATTGCCTATGGCTTGAGCTGGCCAGAGCGTATGGAATCTGGTGCACAAGCTTTGGATTTTCATGCGTTGTCCGCGATGACATTTGAAGCTTTGGATGACCACGGACATCCCGAGCGTTTTGCGGGCATTCATTTGGCGTGGGATGCACTACGTGGTCCACGTGGCACGACCGCCGTGCTCAATGCTGCCAATGAAATTGCAGTCGCTGCATTTTTGGAACGTCGGATTCGATTTGATCAAATTCATGTGGTCAATCAAAACTGCATGGCTCACTTATCGCCTGATGCACCGCACAGTTTGGATGATTTGTTGGCGCTTGACGCCCAAGCCCGCGCTGTGGCTGAAGATGCAGTGCGTTCATTGGCCAAATAAACCATGACCCTTCTGGCCTTTTTGCTCGCGCTCGGTGTGCTGATCACTGTGCATGAGTGGGGCCACTACCGCGTAGCCGTGGCCTGCGGCGTGAAAGTGCTCACGTTCTCGATTGGTTTTGGCAAGCCGTTGCTGCAATGGAAATCACGCAAACCCCATGCAGGACAAGACACTGAGTTTTGTATCAGCCTCATTCCTTTAGGTGGCTACGTCAAGATGCTTGATGAGCATGAAGGAGAGGTGGCCGCAAAAGATGTCGAGATGGCATTCAATCGTCAGCCTTTGTGGGCGAGGGCGGCCATTGTGTCGGCTGGGCCTTTGGCTAACTTGTTGTTGGCCGTGTGTCTGTATGCGGCTACTTTTTGGCTCGGGCAGTATGAAACACAAGCCACATTCGCTGCGCCCGTGGCAGGTTCGGTTGCTGATGTTGCAGGTTTGCGAAGCGGTGACACTGTGCTGCGTGCGGGGCCTTCAGCGGAGCAGGTGCACGAGGTGGCTTCTCTGGATGCGTTGCGTTGGTGGGTATTGCAACAAGATGACTTACCTGTCTACTTAGAGGTGCAGCCCAAGGGCAAGCAAACACCGCACTTACTGGCTTTAGCTGGATTGCCTGAAGGTACTGTTTCTAAAAATAGCAACGCATGGCAAGCACGTGGCTTCACCAGCGCTTGGAGCAGTGCTGTGTTGGGCGAAATACAAACGGGCATGCCTGCGCATGCAGCGGGCTTACAACGTGGCGACGTGGTGCTGCGTGTGGATGGAGACATCGTGGTGGATGGCCCTACTTTGAGGGCGATGATTAGACACAACGGGCAAGCTCAAGAGCCTCAGCCACAAGTGTGGGATGTCTCACGCGCAGGTCGTCATTTGCAAATCGAGGTCGTACCTGTGCGCATAGCGGAAGGTGGGCAATATGTGGGTCGTATCGGCGCGCAAGTGGGAGAACCTCCAGCCAAAGTTTGGATTCAATACGGTCTGTTCGATGGCTTAAGTAAAGCCGTGGGACAGACCGCAGAAGTCATTGTCATGACGCTTGATATGTTGGGACGTTTGCTCAGTGGCAATGCATCTTTAGACAACCTGAGTGGACCACTCACGATGGCTGACTATGCGGGTCGATCTGCAAGCCTCGGACTTGGCGCGTACTTGAGTTATTTGGCTTTGGTGAGCGTCAGTCTGGGTGTGTTCAATCTCTTGCCTTTGCCAATGCTCGACGGTGGGCACCTGTTGTATTATCTTTACGAGGCCTGTACAGGGCGTCCACCTTCGCTCGAATGGCTACATGGCATGCAACGCGTGGGTTTGGTGATCCTGGTGGCGCTCATGGCTTTCTCTCTTTTCAATGACGTGGTTCGCTTGGGTTGGTTCCCATAAGTCCTCCTAAATACCTCATGAACATGCAACTCTCTCAATTTCGTCGCACCACAATGGCTCGAACTGCAGCATTGATCGCTGGCTCAGTGATCGCCTTTAATGCATTGGCTGCTGATCCTTTCAATGTGCGTGACATTCGTGTCGAGGGCTTGCAACGCGTAGAGCCAGGTACCGTGTTTGCATCCATTCCATTTCGTGTGGGGGATGACTACACCGATGAAAAAGGGGCTGCAGCCATTCGCAGTTTGTTTGCCTTAGGTCTTTTCAAAGATGTGCGCATTGAGGTAAACGGTGATGTGCTGGTGTTGATCGTCGAAGAGCGCCCTAATATTGCCGCTGTTGAATTCATCGGCACCAAAGAATTTGACAAAGACACTTTGAAAAAAGCCCTCAAAGATATTGGTTTGGCGGAAGGTCGTCCTTTTGACAAAGCGCTGGCAGACCGAGCTGAGCAGGAGCTGAAGCGTCAATACGTGAATCGCAGTTTGTACGGCGCTGAAGTCATCACCACCATCACGCCCGCCGAACGCAACCGTGTGAACTTGTCGTTCACCGTGGTGGAAGGTGATTTGGCCAAAATCAAAGAAATGCGTGTTGTGGGTGCCAAGGCATTTGATGAGTCTCAATTGCTGGATCAGTTCGATCAAGGCACAGGTAATTGGCTGAGCTGGTACACCAAGTCGGATCGTTATTCGCGGACCAAGCTCAACGCTGATTTGGAAACTTTACGAGCCTGGTATTTGGCCCGTGGTTACTTAGAGTTTCGTATTGACTCCACCCAAGTTGCCATTTCTCCCAACAAGCAAGACATCAGCATCACCATCAACGTGACCGAGGGCGATCGTTTTGTCGTGTCTGAAGTCGCAATGGAAGGCTACTACTTAGGCAAAGACGATGAGTTCAAATCGCTCATCGAAATCCAGGCTGGCAAAGCCTACAACGCGGATGAAGTGGCCCGCACCACCAAAGCGTTCAATGAGTATTTTGGTAACTTTGGCTTTGCCTTTGCTCGTACAGATGTTCGTCCAGAAATTGATCGCACCACCAATCGTGTGAAATTGGTGTTGGTGGCCGATCCCGCACGACGGGCTTATGTGCGACGCATCAATGTTGTCGGTAATAACCGCACACGCGATCAGATCGTGCGTCGTGAATTCCGTCAGACAGAATCGTCTTGGTATGACGGCGAAAAAATTCGACTGTCTCGTGATCGAATCAATCGCTTGGGCTACTTCAAAGATGTTGAGATCGATACCCAAGAGGTTCCATCCACACAAGATCAGGTGGATTTGAATGTCAATGTGATCGAAAAACCGACAGGCATGTTGACACTGGGAGCTGGCTTTTCAAGCGCAGAGAAGGTGACGTTGTCGTTTGGTATTCAACAAGACAACGTCTTTGGCTCGGGTCATAACTTAGGTGTACAGGTCAGCACGAGTAAGTTCAATCAGTACTACGTGATCAACACGACGGATCCTTATTTCACCGAAGACGGCGTCTCGCGCACGTTTGAGCTGTATCACCGCTCTAGCAAGCCTTATGTTGAGCAGGGGGGTAACTACCGCTTAATCACTTCAGGTTTAGGTTTGCGATTTGGTATTCCCTTTAGCGAGTTAGATCGCGTATTTGTAGGGGCGGCAGCGGAGCGAACAGAGCTTGTGCCAGGTACCAATATGTTGGGGGTTCATGCCGTCTTGTGTGAACAATTTGGTTGTGTTGCTCAAAACGCTCCTGTCACGGTCGGTTGGGCACGAGATAGTCGCGACAGCTATCTGAACCCCAACAGCGGCAGCTTCTCGCGATTGAATAGTGAGCTAGGGGCTTTTGGGGATGCGCGTTACACCAAATTGGGTGGCCAATATCAGCAGTATTTCCCTATTACGAAAAAATACACGTTTGCCTTCAACGCTGACCTAGGAGTGGGTAAAGGTTTGAATGGTCAAAAGTTGCCCTTTTATAAAAACTACTACTCAGGCGGTCTAGGTTCTGTACGTGGCTTTGAGCAAGGAACTCTGGGACCTCGCGACACCAATGGGCCTGTGATCGGTGGTGCAAAAAAAATCACATTGAATACGGAGTTTTTAATGCCGTTCCCTGGTGCTGGTAACGACAGAACGCTACGCCTGTATGGTTTCTTCGACATGGGTAACGTTTACGGCGAGCTTGAAAAATTCGATCTTGCCCAGTTGCGCAGTGCTTATGGCGTTGGCTTGAGCTGGGTTTCGCCGATGGGGCCATTGCGTTTTGCGTGGGCACGTCCTGTGAAGTCATTTCCAGGCGATAGAATTCAACAATTGCAATTTCAAATCGGGACATCCTTCTGATGACTATCTTTTTCCGTCGAGTTTTATTAGCAGCAGCTGTTTGCTTTAGCGTTTTCAACGCATGTGCCGAAGAACTTCGGATTGGCGTGGTCTTGCCAGATCGCGTGATCAAAGAGTCAAATATGACCAAGCAAGCTGACGCAAAGTTACAGCAGGAATTTTCTAAGCGAGAAAAAGAATTGCTTGATACAGACAAAGCATTCAAGGCTGCCATTGAAAAATTTGAACGCGATGCCCCCACACTGTCTGAGTCACAACGTCAAACACGTCAAAAGCAATTTGCTGAACAAGACCGTGACTTGAAGCGCAAAGGCCGAGAGTTTCAAGAAGAACTCAATGCCCGCCGCAATGAAGAAATGCAACAGGTGTTTGATCGTGCCAGCAAAGTGATCAAACAAATTGGCGAGTCTGAAAAGTATGACTTGATCATTGAAGCGACTGGTACTTTGTATGTCAATCCTAAGCACGACATCACAGACAAAGTGCTCAAGGTAATTAACGCTTCAAAATAATCAGCCGTGGCACTGCGTCTCGGCCAGATTGTTGAAAATTTGGGTGGCCGCCTTATTGGCGACTCTCAGCACCTCATTCAAAAACTCGCGCCGCTTGACACGGCTCAAGCTGACGCGCTGAGTTTTTTAAGCAACCCCAAATACCAATCACAACTCGCCACCACACAAGCGGGCTGTGTCATTGTCTCTCCCGCAATGGCAGAGTCTGCTCAGGTCTCTACGGCCTTGATCGTGGCAGACAACCCTTATCACTACTTTGCCCGTCTGACCCAGTTGTGGCGCGAACACTCACGTGTGAGTGATGAGCCCCTGATCCACCCCAGTGCCGTCATTCACGCACAAGCCCATGTCGATGCCAGTGCTCGGATCGGGCCGCTGTGTGTGATTGAGCGCGGTGCACACATTGGCGCGCACACGTGGCTGAAATCGGGTGTGACTGTGGGTGAAGATTGCCGTGTTGGCGCGCGTTGCATCGTGCATGCAGGCGTGGTCATAGGTGCCGATGGTTTTGGTTTTGCCCTGTTTGAAGGTCGCTGGGAGAAAATTGAACAGCTGGGGGCCGTACGTATAGGCAATGATGTTGAGATCGGGGCCAACACTTGTATTGACCGCGGCGCTCTAGATGACACCGTGATCGAAGATGGCGTCAAACTGGACAACTTGGTGCAAATTGGTCACAACGTCCATGTGGGGGCGAATACGGCGATGGCCGGGTGTGCGGGTGTGGCAGGCAGCGCGCGCATCGGTGCGAATTGCACCGTCGGTGGTGGCGCGATTGTGTTGGGCCATTTGCAGTTGGCCGATGGCGTTCATATATCTGCCGCATCCGTGGTCATGCGGTCCATTCGCCAGCCAGGCCAATACAGCGGTGTTTTCCCAATCGACGACAATGCGTCTTGGGAGAAGAACGCTGCCACGCTGCGCCAACTGCATCGTCTGCGCGACCGTGTCAAATCTCTTGAATCAGCTTTTGAAAGTCAAAAAAAATGAGCATGGATATCCACCAAATCTTGAAGCAATTACCTCACCGTTATCCCATTTTGCTGGTGGATCGCGTATTGGAAATTGAAAAAGGCAAGAGCATTCGTGCGATCAAGAACGTCACGATCAACGAACCTTTTTTCACGGGCCATTTCCCACACCGTCCAGTGATGCCAGGTGTATTGATGCTTGAAGCCTTGGCGCAAGCTGCGGCGTTGTTATCGTTTGATGCCTTGGGTGCATCGCCTGACGACAACACGGTTTATTACTTTGCCGGCATCGATGGCGCGCGCTTTAAGCGCCCAGTTGAACCTGGTGATCAACTGATTCTTGAAGTTGAATTGCTTCGCATGAAGGCCGGCATTTTCAAGTTCAAAGCCTGTGGCAAGGTGGGCAGCGACGTGGCGGTTGAAGCCGAACTCATGTGCACAATGCGCACCATCGCTTAAATTCAGACAAGCCATCACTCACAGACAATGAGCCTCATTCACGCCACCGCCATCGTGGACCCCAAGGCTGAGCTGGACAGCTCGGTGCAGGTGGGGCCCTACACCATCATTGGCCCCCATGTGCGCATCGGTGCAGGTACGACCGTGGGCCCACATTGCGTGATCGAAGGGCACACCACGATTGGCAATGACAACCGCATTTTCCAATTCAACTCACTCGGCGCGATTCCGCAAGACAAGAAATACGCCGGCGAGCCTTGCGAGCTGATCATTGGCGACCGCAACACCATTCGCGAGTTTTGTACGTTCAATATTGGCTCACCTGGCGATGCTGGCGTGACCAAAGTGGGCAACGACAACTGGATCATGGCCTATGTGCATTTGGCGCACGATTGCATTGTGGGTAACCACACCATCTTCGCCAACAGTGCGCAGTTGGCAGGTCATGTGCATGTGGGCGATTGGGTCATCTTGGGCGGCTTCACCGTGGTGCATCAGTTTGTGCGCATTGGTGCACACAGTTTCAGTGCTATGCACTCGTTGCTTTTCGCCGATGTGCCACCGTTTGTGATGTGCCAAGGTCAGCCTGCTGAGCCTCGTTCGATGAACTTCGAAGGTTTACGCCGCCGTGGGTTCTCCGCTGAGCGTATCAGTGCAGTCAAGGCTATGCACAAGGCTTTGTACCGCGATGACTTGACCTTGGAGCAAGCCAAAGAACGCATCGCCACTTTGACTCAAGAAAAACCAGAAGCTGCCCCCGATGTGGCCATGATGCTTGACTTCTTGAATCACACCTCGCCGCAACGCGGCATTATTCGCTAAACCTCATGGCCGAGGCCCTGTCTTTCTCGCTCGTCGCAGGCGAGGCCTCGGGCGATTTGCTGGCGGGTCTGTTGCTAGGTGGCATGCGTGACAAATGGCCAAACATGCACAGCGCAGGCATTGGTGGCCCACGCATGGCTTCTCAGGGTTTTGAGCCTTGGTGGCCTTACGAAAAACTCGCGGTGCGTGGCTATGTCGAAGTGCTGCGTCACTATCGCGAAATCGTCGGCATTCGTAAGCAGTTGCGTGAACGTTTGTTGGCCAATCCGCCGAGTGCCTTCATCGGTGTGGATGCGCCAGACTTCAACCTCGATCTAGAGCGCGACCTCAAAGCCCAAGGTATTCCTACCATTCACTTTGTGTGCCCCTCGATTTGGGCCTGGCGTGCTGACCGTGTCGAGAAGATTCGCCAAAGCGTGGATCATGTGCTGTGCATTTTTCCGTTTGAGACGGATTTGCTCGCACAGCACGGCATAGATGCCACGTACGTGGGCCATCCTTTGGCCAAAAACATTCCCGACATGCCAGATCGCGACGCAGCGAGGACTGCACTTGGATTGCCACAAGATGCTACTGTGGTGGCTTTGTTGCCGGGCAGTCGTAGCTCAGAAATAGAGTATTTGGCGCACCGCTTTTTGCAGGCTGCACAACGCATGGCTCAACAGCAGCCAGGCATTCACTTTGTGTTGCCTGCGATGCCTGCATTGCGTGCACGCATCGAAGCCATCGCGAAGGAGTTAGGTGAAGTGCCTAATCTGCTGGTGCTCAATGGCCAGTCACATGCCGCACTGGCAGCTTGTGATGTCACGCTCATCGCCAGTGGCACAGCCACGCTAGAAGCTGCGTTGTTCAAACGTCCCATGGTGATTGCCTACAACATGAACTGGCTCAGCTGGCAAATCATGCGCCGTAAAAAACTGCAGCCTTGGGTGGGCTTGCCCAACATCTTGTGCCAAGACTTTGTGGTGCCCGAGCTGTTGCAAGATGCTGCTACACCAGACGCTTTGGCGTACGAGGTGCTGCATTGGCTCAACAACCCTGCGGCGTCTGCTGCTGTTCAACAACGTTTTGCTGCACTGCACGACACGCTGCGCCGCGATACACCCGCACTGGCTGCCCATGCGATCGAAAAAGTTCTTGCGCGCTGAACAAGCGCCTCTCATTTGGGATGCCCCAGGCTTGATTGCAGGGGTGGATGAAGCTGGCCGTGGTCCGCTGGCTGGGCCAGTCGTGGCTGCGGCTGTCATCTTGGACGACTTGAACCCCATCGCTGGCTTGGCCGATTCCAAAAAACTCACCCCCCTCAAGCGCGAGCGCTTGTACGACGAGATTCGCGCCAAAGCGTTGTGCTGCTCGATTGCTGAAGCAACCGTGGAAGAAATTGATGCGCTCAATATTTTGCAAGCCACTATGTTGGCCATGCGTCGCGCCGTGGAAGGCTTGCGCTTGAAGCCCACCAAGGTATTGGTCGATGGCAACCGCTTGCCCGTGCTCGATGTGTTGGCTGAGGCCATTGTCAAAGGCGATAGCAAGGTGCAAGCCATTTCTGCCGCGTCTATCTTGGCCAAAGTTCATCGTGACCGTTGGTGCCAAGAGCTGCACGCGCAGTATCCGCAATACGGATTTGATGGTCACAAAGGCTATGGCACTGCGGCGCATTTGCAAGCCCTCAAAGAACACGGTGCCACGCCTTGGCACCGTAAATCGTTCTCGCCTGTGGCCGAGGTGTTGAAATGAACGTGATTACCTCGCGCGATAACCCTTTGGTCAAAGACCTGCGCCGTTTGTCGCAAGACAGCACGGCTTACCGCAAATTGGGCCGCGTATGGCTAGAGGGTGACCACTTGTGTCGTGCTGCGCTCACGCGTGGTGTAACGCCTGAGCATGCGGTGTTTGCTGAGTCCTTGTGGGCCACTGCACCACGAGAATGGACGCAAGCGGCCGAGCGCAACACGGTGTTGCCCGATGCCTTGTTTGCCGAAATCAGCAGCTTAGAGTCGCATGCCAAAATGGGTTTTATCTTGGCCGCGCCCCGTGCTTTAGAGGTGCAAGCCAGCACGCCCACCGTGGTGTTGGACCGCGTACAAGACGCGGGTAATGTGGGCTCTATTTTGCGCAGTGCCTCGGCCTTTGGGTTCAAACAAGTGCTGGCCATCAAAGGCTCGGCTGCCTTGTGGTCACCCAAGGTTTTACGTGCCGGGATGGGCGCGCATTTTGGGCTGCACTTGGTCGAAGGCTTGAATGTTGACGATTTGAATGCTTTGGACATGCCGTGGGTGGCCACCAGTTCGCACCAAGGGCCGTTCTTGCATGATTTGTTGGCTCAAGCAAAGCTGCCCATGCCTTGTGCGTGGCTCATGGGTCATGAAGGGCAGGGCGTGTCACCCGCGTTGGCCGAGCGTGCGGCCTTGCATGTGCGCATTGCGCAGCCTGGTGGGGAAGAGTCGCTCAATGTGGCCTCGGCTGCTGCTATTTGCTTACACGCCAGCGCCACGTGTCATTTGGCTTAATTCGCCTGCATTCATTCGGGAAAACCAGTGCCTCGGATATAATGAGAGGCTTTCCCGCATCAACCTGTACGCCCCAGCTCAAACCTAGGCCAATTCCTCGAACAAAGCAGCCAAAGAGACACGTTCTCTTGTGAGCGCTGAGGCGTACCCGAACTATTCCGGAGAACCCAGTGCTTTTGTCTCTTCAGGGAACCTTCCCGCCCGCCATCTTGGCGCTC
>JACCDZ011993148.1_pt1 | contig 19704 bp, 21 predicted proteins | sample 7449551 | NCBI WGS metagenome assembly JACCDZ01 (sample SAMN15323452, study PRJNA562643) | freshwater metagenome | isolation source: river surface water | place: USA:Blue River Watershed | collected 2017-08-18
ACAACACAGAATGAGTAATAAATCTTCTCTGCATAAATTTGGAATTTAGTTATAAATGAAACTGAAGAATTTGGTCACAAAATAAACCTAAAAAATCAAATACTCCAAAAATAAACCAAAAGCTTTTATCCCGACTAACCATATAATTATCTGATATTTAGCATTAAAGGCATATTAAATTTACCTTTTCACATGATACAACCCTAGATTAGTCCTAAAATCATTTTAAATTTAACAGAAAGATAATTTTTAACTATTTAAAGAATAATTTTGCCCCAGAATTCAACTTTATGCAATCGAAAAACGAACCCATCAAATTAACGGCATTTTCACATGGCGCAGGGTGTGGATGTAAAATTTCCCCTCAAATTTTAGACACCATTCTAAAATCAGATACGCCGAAAAAACATCACCCCCTCTTACTTGTTGGCAATGAAAGCCGAGACGATGCGGCAGTTTTCGATTGGCAAAATGGAGAAGCCGTGATTTCAACGACTGATTTTTTCATGCCAATTGTTGACGATCCCTTTGACTTCGGCAAAATTGCTGCCACCAATGCAATCTCTGATATTTATGCAATGGGTGGAACACCGCTCATGGCAATTGCCATTCTAGGTTGGCCGATCGACAAATTAGCCCCCGAAGTTGCCGCCCAAGTATTAGAAGGAGGACGAGCTGCCTGTGCAGAAGCTGGGATTCCATTAGCAGGTGGTCACTCCATCGATTCTCCTGAGCCTATCTTTGGATTAGCAGTCACAGGGAAAGTTAAAAAAGAAGAACTCAAGCAAAACGATACGGCCACAGAAGGCTGTATACTTTATCTAACTAAACCTTTGGGCGTAGGCATTTTAACAACGGGCCAAAAACGGGGTATCGTTGAGGCAGGAGACTTGGGGCGCGCGGTTAAACAAATGAGTACCTTGAATTCGTTCGGGGCGCATTTAGGACCTTTAACTTATGTGAAATCCTTAACAGATGTGACTGGGTTTGGTTTATTTGGCCACTTAGTAGAAATGGCGGATGGATCCGGCCTGAGTGCCAAAATTGACTTTGATAGTCTTCCACTCCTTCCAAACATCGCTTATTACTTAGATCAAAAATGCTTCCCTGGAGGAACATCTCGAAATTTAGCGAGCTATGGTCACCGCTTAAGTGATGAAATCAATGAACGCCAACGATACATCGGGGCGGACCCACAAACATCAGGTGGCCTCTTAATAGCTGTAGAAGCGGAACATACCGCAGCATTTGAAGCATTTGCCTTAAGTCAAGGATTGGAATTAAGCCCCATCGGTGAATTAACCAAAGCACACGACAAAGCCATTTATTTAGCCTAATGAAACTATTCGCCCGCACCGTTGGCACAACGGGAACCCCCATCATCATTCTACATGGAATATTTGGCACCTCCGATAACTGGCTAGGTATTGCCAAAGCTTTCGCTGAAACCAACCGTGTATATTTATTGGACCAGCGCAACCATGGGCAATCACCCTGGTCGGACGAATTCGACTACCAAGTCATGGCGGCGGACTTAAAAGAATTTATCGAAGACCACAACCTAGATAATCCAATCATCCTTGGTCATTCCATGGGCGGCAAAACGGTTATGCAATTTGGGTTAAACTACCCAGGAATCGCACAAAAAATCATCGTGGTTGACATTGCCCCTAAATTTTATCCAGTTCACCACACGAGCATTTTATCTGGATTAAATTCCGTAGACTTACAAGCAATTCAAAGCAGAAATGATGCGAATGAGCACATGAAACGTTTTGAAGAAAATGAAGGTGTACGTCAGTTTCTACTGAAGAACCTATACCGTAATTCCGAGGGCGCATTTGCCTGGCGAATCAACTTGCCTGTCATCACCAAAAACATTGATGTGGTTGGGCATGAGTTATTCATCAAAAACGCATGTGATACAGCAACCTATTTCATCAAAGGGGGGAATTCACATTACATCCAACCAGAAGATGAACGTTACATAGCAGAAATTTTTCCCAATTTCGAATTGATTGAAATACCAAACGCAGGACATTGGGTGCAGGCAGACCAACCGGAAGCCTTTATTCAGGTATTAAAAGATATTCTATGAAGTTAATCCTCATCCCCTGCCCCATTGCGGAACAAACAGCCGCTAAGGTTCTCCCAGAAGAAGTGCGACAATCAGTTCTTCAAACAAAACACTTTCTCGTGGAGAATGTACGAACCGCACGACGATTCATCAGTGAATTAAAACTGGGAATTCAAATCGATGAGTTAACGTTTGAAATATTAGATAAGGATACCGAGCGTAAAACGGTGGTTGATTTTCTCAAAAAACATAGCAAAACTGAATTGATTGGTGTCATTTCCGAAGCAGGCTGTCCAGGTGTTGCTGATCCAGGTGCTTTAGCAGTTGCTATTGCTCAGGAAATGGGTATCGAGGTTTTACCTTTGGTAGGTCCTTCTTCGATCCTCTTAGCTTTGATGGCATCCGGGTTTTCTGGCCAGCAGTTTCGTTTTCATGGATACCTACCCATCGATCGTGCCGCACGAATCCGCCGCATCGAGGCAATACAAAAAGATGTCGAGAAGACAGGGGAAACCCAATTATTCATCGAAACTCCTTATCGGAATAATGCGATGCTGGACGATTTAATTCAGCAATTACCCGGAAATCAATTGTTGGCAATCGGATGCAATATCCAAGACCCTACGGGATTTACGCAAACGAAAAGCTTGCAACAATGGTCCACAGAGAAGCCAGACCTGCACAAAAAACCCTGTATCTTTTTACTAGGTCGCTCATAAAATTTGTAATTTGCACCAAAATATATTTTCGTGATTTACCAAGAAGCTTTTACCTGCAACCCGTTTCAAGAGAATGCCTATTTCGTTTGGGATGACGCAGGTAATGGGGTCATTATTGATCCGGGCTGTTATACCTATGAGGAGCGAAAAGAAATGCATGAATTTATCGAGTCAAAAGGTATTAAGCTTCAATTTATCCTGAATACGCATGCGCACATTGACCATGTGCTGGGCGTGGCGTATTTCCAACAAACCTATAAAATCCCATTTTGCCTTCATCCATTCGATAAGCCTTTGTTAGCGGATGCAGGAAACAGAGCCCAAGTTTACGGATTCCCACATTTCCAAGCAGCCGAAGTAGATCGTTGGTTGGTAAACGATGAACAAATTCAAGTGGGCGAAATGAACTTCAACGTATTGTTCGTACCTGGACATGCGCCAGGGCATGTAGCATTTTATGAGGCTTCCATGGGGTGGGTTTTTGGAGGAGATGTTTTGTTTAAACGCAGTATCGGTCGGACGGATTTTCCACTTTGTAATCACGCCGACTTAATAAATAGTATCAAAACACAATTGTATACCTTGCCAGGGGAAACAACAGTATTTCCTGGACATGGCCCGTCAACAACGATATCAGAAGAAAAAATCTCAAACCCATTTGTGAAAGCATGAAAAAGGAAATCCCTAATCTTTTGACCTTAGGTAATCTGTTAGCGGGTTGCATGGGATTGTATTTTGTCATGCAAGGGAACGTGCTTTTTGCTTCTTATTGCATTTTCATTTCCTTGGTTTGCGATTTCTTAGATGGATTTTTGGCGCGCCTATTACATGCCTATTCAGACCTTGGGAAAGAATTAGATTCGTTGGCAGATGTGGTTTCATTTGGAATACTTCCCAGTTTTATGTTACTGAATTTAGTGGAGCAAAGTTGTGGGGCTCAATGTACCACGGGGCCTTTTGGTTTTTACAAACCCTTCTTGGTATTTTCATTAGCATTAATGTCGGCATATCGTTTAGCCAAATTCAACATCGATACGCGTCAAACGGATTCTTTTATCGGTGTTCCAACACCCGCAAACGGGCTTTTGGTGGCATCATTGCCTTTGATTTTACATTTCCAACCGGAATACACGGCTTATATTTTGCATTACCAAGGCCTGTTGATTTACAGTATATTAATGAGTTATTTACTCGTTTCCGAATTGCCCTTGATGGCCTTTAAATTCAAGACATTGTCTTGGGCTGAGAATCAAAGCAAATACTTATTCTTAATTTATTGCGTTGCTTTGCTAGTAATGCTTAAATTTGCAGCTTTCCCTGTTTTGGTGATATCTTATATCGCTCTCTCAGGTATTCTTTCGTTAAATAAATCCATTCAAAAATGAAATTCATCGCCGAAATCAATGTAATGCCTCAAAAAGAAATTCTTGACCCACAAGGAAAAGCAGTTCGCATCGGCTTACAAAACTTAAATATCACGCAAGTATCTGACGTTCGTATTGGAAAGCATATCACTTTACAATTAGAAGCAGCTACAGAAGCAGCGGCGAATGAGATTGTAACGGAAGCTTGTAAGAAATTATTAGCGAACCTGATTATGGAGGAATTCGAATTTACGCTAACAGCGATCTAAATCAGAACTGGCCTGTATGCAACATCACAAGCGTACAGGCCTCTTCTACTTCAATGCCTTGTTTGATTAACTCAGACATTAATACAGGATTCTCAGTTCCTGGATTAAAAATCACACGCTTAGGGTTTAATAAATTAATATAGGCCAACAAATCTTGTTGGTGCTGCGGGCCAACATATAAAGTAATTGTGTGAATATCCGATAGCAGCGGTTGATTTTGCTGAATGGCAATTCCCGCTACCTCTCCTTTTTTAATCCCTACCAAAAACACTTCATGGCCTTTTTCCAACAACAGATTTGTTGCGATATAAGCATATCGAGCGGGATTCGTGGAAGCACCGTAAACTAAGACGCGCATATTATCAGTTTGTAGATACAATAATAATGAAATATCTCGCGATTTTAACTTAGCTTAACGCTCAATTATAACCACTAACACACAATTTTATGCTTACACGTTCTACATGGACGGAAAAATGGGCATTTATTCAATTGCCTATTCCGACTAATCAAGTTTATCAAATTTCGAATTTTGGCAGAGTCCGAAATAAGGATCAAAAAATCTTACGAGGATCAAGTATTCAGGGCTATCGAACACTCAATATTCGGATAGGTACCGAACATTTCAACTTTTATCTGCATAAATTGGTAGCGCTCCATTTTGTAAGCCAAAAGGCGGCTGATAATCAATTTGTTATCCACCTCGACTATGATAAATTAAACAATGAAGTGACTAATTTAAAATGGGTAACACGCGCTCAATTGACAGCACATAATCGACTAAATCCAGCCAATGTAAATAAGCGAAAACCCACTACTGGCAAACATTATAAACTCAATCCAGGTAAGGTCAAAATCATCAAGCAAATGCTTCTTTCAGGGAAAAGCAGGCCCAAAATGATTGCGAAGCAATTTGGCATTACCTCAACCCAAGTAACACGCATTAAGAAAGGAGAAAACTGGAAACACGTAAGCTAGAACAATTTTGATGCAATGGCATGCACACTATCGGACTTACTCATGGTATAGAAATGCAAAGCAGGCACACCCGCTTGAATCAATTCTTTACCTTGCTGCACCGCCCAATCAATGCCCAATTGTTTGATAGCCGCATTATTTGAACACTTTTTCGCTTCGGAAGCCAAGGCTTCTGGCATTTCTAAATGGAATATTTCAGGTAATATTTCCAGTTGGCGCGCAGTGGCTAATGGCTTTATGCCAGGAATAATGGGCACATGTATGTCCATGGCACGGCATTTATCGACAAAATCGAAATAATGCTGATTATTAAAGAACATTTGCGTCACAATGTAATCAGCACCAGCATCCACTTTTTGTTTCAAATAGCGCAAGTCTTCTTCCAAAGAAACTGCTTCAAAATGCTTTTCGGGGTAAGCAGCAACACCAATACAGAAATTGGTAGGTAAAGACTCCGTTTCCTCATGCAACAAAATACCTTGATTCATGGCATGTACCTGCTCAACCAACTCATTGGCATAGGCATGACCTCCTGGTTTGGGAATAAATCGATCCTCCCCTTTTTCTTGATCACCTCGTAATATTAACGCATTTTCGATGCCTAAATAATGTAAATCAATCAAAAAATCTTCGGTTTCCTCTTTGGTAAAACCTCCACAAATCACATGTGGCACGGCTTCTACCTTGAATTTCTGCATGATGGCAGCACAAATACCTAAGGTACCAGGACGCTTTCGAATCGGAATCCGTTTCAATAGCCCATCAACCATTTTCTCAATATATTCCTCGCGGTGATAGGTCACCTCAATAAAGGGCGGCTTAAATTCCATCAAAGGCTCAATGTGTGAAACCAATTCACCCAAATGCTGGCCTTTCATCGGTGGAATAATCTCAATGGAGAATAAGGTTTTTCCCTTCGCTTCCTCGATATATTGTGTAATTTTTGTCATGTTATTTTAAACATCATAGGTTAAAACGGGACTTAACCATCGTTCAATTTCTTCTACACTCATTCCCTTGCGATTGGCATAATCAACTACTTGATCTTTCGCTATTTTACCTAATCCAAAATAAGTACTTTCCGGATGAGAAAAATAGAATCCAGAAACAGATGAAGCAGGATGCATCGCATAGCTTTCTGTTAATTCAATTCCCAATTGTTTTTCAGCGTCCAGCAATTCAAATAGTCGCTTCTTTTCCGTATGATCCGGGCAAGCAGGATAACCTGGAGCAGGACGAATGCCTTGATACTTTTCTGAAATCAATTCTTCATTGCTCAAGTTCTCTTCGGATGCATATGCCCAAAATTCTTTACGAACACACGCGTGCATCAATTCAGCAAAAGCTTCCGCTAAACGATCTGCCAGGGCTTTCACCATGATGGAATTGTAATCATCGTGTTGTTTCTCAAAACGCTCCAATAAGACCTCAATGCCTACACCCGTCGTTACAGCAAAAGCTCCTACGTAATCCGTTTCACCTGTTTGCAAAGGCGCGACAAAATCACTTAAACAACGGTTTGGAAGACTAGCAGCCTTTTGACCTTGTTGGCGTAAATGATGCAACCAAGCACTTGAATCCGACGTTTCATCTTTTTTAATGACATCGTATTCAATGTGTGTGTGAACACCATGTTTATCACATGGTACTTCTTTCACTTGTTCAACGATATCATGCAAAATAATATCATCTCCAAAGCCATTCGCAGGAAAGAATCCTAAAGCAGCTTTGGCAGTTAGTAATTTATTATCCACAATCTCCTTCAAAAGTGCTTGCGCATCGTTGAACAATTTTCTAGCCTCTTGACCGATCGTTTCGTTCTCAAAAATTCGCGGATATTTACCGGACAATTGCCACGTCGAGAAGAATGGCGTCCAATCAATGTATTGAGCAATTTCTGCTAAATCATAATCTTGAAAATATTTTACACCCAAGAAACTAGGTTTCTTAGCCTTGAATCCAGCCCAGTCAATGCCCGTAGATTTTTGACGCGCTTGCTCAATCGACAAGTAATTTTTCTCTTGCTGGCGTGCGGCATGTGATACGCGTAATTCCGCATATTCCTGCTTGATCTCGTTGAAGATTTCTTGTGAAGTCAATTCACTTTGCAACAATCGGCCTGCAACGGGAACGGAACGTGATGCATCCAACACGTGAATGACAGGTCCGCTATAATGAGGGTCAATTTTAACAGCCGTATGAATACGCGACGTAGTTGCACCACCGATCAACAAAGGAACGGTAAATCCTTGGCGCTCCATTTCTTTGGCCACATAAACCATCTCATCTAAAGAAGGCGTAATTAAGCCCGAAAGACCAATAATATCAACATTATGTTCTTTGGCAGCAGCCAAAATTTTCTCGCAGGAAACCATCACACCGATGTCGATTACCTCGTAATTATTACATGCCAATACAACGCCCACGATATTCTTACCAATATCATGCACATCCCCTTTCACGGTAGCTAATAATATTTTTCCGGCAGATGAACTTTCACCCCCTTGCTTTTCTGCTTCAATAAATGGCAATAAATAGGCAACAGCCTTTTTCATGACACGTGCCGACTTCACAACCTGAGGCAGGAACATTTTTCCTTCACCAAACAAGTCACCCACCACATTCATTCCATCCATCAAAGGACCCTCGATCACCTGGATTGGACGTTCAACTAATTGACGCGCTTCCTCCACATCCTCATCAATAAACTCCGTCAAACCTTTAATTAAGGCATGCTCCAAACGTTTATTGACTGGCAATGAACGCCAAGCATCATCCACCACAGCTTCTTTTCCGACCGACTTTACAGTCTCAGCAAAATGTACCAATTTCTCCGTTGCTTCCGCATTGCGATTCAATAAGACGTCCTCGCACAAATCGCGAAGCGGCTGGTCTATTTGATCATAAACGCCCAATTGGCTTGCATTCACAATTCCCATATCCATACCCGCTTTAATCGCGTGGTATAAAAAGACCGTATGCATGGCCTCACGAACCGGTTCGTTTCCACGGAAGGAGAAGGAAATATTGGATACCCCACCTGAAACTTTAGCCAGTGGCAAATGCTCTTTAATCCATTTCGTCGCTTTGATAAAATCATTCGCATAATTATTATGCTCATCGATTCCCGTTGCGACGGTTAAAATATTGGGATCGAAAATGATGTCTTCCGCGGGGAAACCCACTTGGTCAACCAGAATCCGATAGGCGCGTTCACAAATTTCAATCCGGCGCTCGTAAGAATCCGCCTGACCGTCCTCATCAAAAGCCATTACGACAACTGACGCACCATATTGTTTTACTTTATTCGCTAATTCAATAAACCGCTCTTCCCCTTCTTTTAAGGAGATTGAATTGACAACAGATTTCCCTTGTACACATTTCAATCCCGCTTCAATAACCTCCCATTTGGAAGAGTCAATCATGATTGGCAAACGAGCAATATCAGGTTCAGCCATCAACAAGTTGAGGAATTGTGGCATCATTTTCACCCCATCAATCATCCCCTCATCCATGTTGATGTCCAAAATTTGAGCTCCTCCGTCGACTTGTTCACGTGCGACCGCAATTGCTTCCTCGAAATTCTCTTCACGAATCAAGCGGGCAAATTTCTTAGAACCTGTGACATTGCAACGCTCACCGACATTCACAAAATTGGTCAATTCGGTAATTTCCAAAGGTTCTAATCCAGATAACTTTTGATTATGACCTGTTACGGGCAATTGATGTGGCGCATAGTTAGCAGCAACCTCGGCAATCGCGCGAATGTGTGCAGGTGTCGTTCCGCAACATCCTCCGATAATATTCACAAAACCATTTTGCAAAAAGTCTTCAATGACCACAGCCATTTGTTCTGGGCTTTGATCATATTCACCCATCTCATTCGGCAGACCCGCATTCGGGTGCGCAGAAACATAAAAAGGTGATTTGTCGTTCAGCGTCTTAACATAGGGACGCATTAAATCGGCGCCTAACGCACAGTTTAAACCCACTGACAAAAGTGGCATGTGTGAAATAGAAGTCAAAAACGCTTCCGTTGTTTGGCCAGACAAAGTTCTTCCTGAGGCATCAGTAATCGTCCCAGAAACCATGACAGGCAAATACGTTTTTTGTGTGTTTGTCTTGAAAAATTGATCGATGGCAAAAAGCGCTGCTTTCGCATTCAGCGTATCAAAAACCGTTTCGACTAATAATACATCCGCACCTCCATCAACTAAACCACGCACTTGCTCAGTATAGGCTTCCACCAATTCATCGAAGGTAACTGCCCGGTAACCTGGGTCATTCACATCAGGAGATAATGAAAGGGTACGGTTGGTTGGCCCAATAGACCCAGCCACGTAACGAGGCTTGTGAGGTGTTTTTGCTGTAAATTCATCAGCAACTTCACGGGCAATTTTAGCCGATTCGTAATTTAATTCATAGACCAAATCCTCCATGTGGTAGTCGGCCATCGCAATGGACGTACCCGAGAACGTATTCGTTTCTGCGATATCAGCACCTGCCTCAAAATATTTGGCATGAATCTCCTTGATGACATCCGGGCGTGTAATGGAAAGCAAATCATTATTACCCTTTACTTCATGAGGGAAATCCTTAAACCGATCACCACGGTAATCGGCATCCGATAACTTATATTCTTGAATCAATGAACCCATTGCACCGTCCAGGACTAAAATCCGTTGACGCAATTGTTCGTATATAGATGGCTTCTGCATAATCCTGCAAATATACCACAAAACGCTCAAAAGATGAGCCGAAATACACCTAAACTAAGCCCATTTTTTTGATTTTTTCCAAATCTTCTGGCGTATCTATTCCCATCGTTTCGAATTGAGTTTCGATGGTTTGAATCACATAGCCATTTTCGAGCCAGCGCAATTGCTCCAAGGATTCAGCTAATTCCAAAGGACTTGGTTTTAATCGGCTAATTTCCATCAGAACATCCGCTCGATAGGCATATAATCCGATATGTTTGAAGTAGGTATGCGCTTCCAACCAATCTTCTGGCGCAACACCACGAACATGGGGAATGGTTTGTCGGGAAAAGTACAAGGCCTCGCCCCGATGATTCACGACTACTTTGGGGGTATTGACAGAAAAGAGCGTATCCGCATCTTTAATTTGTTTAATCAGCGTCAAAATAGGCGCATGGGTTTTAAAGCCAGACGCAAGTTCTTGCAATTGAGCAGGCTCTATAAAGGGCTCATCCCCCTGAATATTAACGACATAATCAAGGCTTTCCTTGAAATTGCCCAAAACTTCAGCACAACGATCGGTACCTGATACATGGTCACCTCGCGTCATAATCACTTCTGCTCCAAAACCCTCGGCAACCGCTTTAATTTGCAAATCATCCGTAGCTATCACGACACGGTACCACCCTTTTACGGCCATGACACGTTCATATGTTCGCTGAATCATCGGTTTTCCACCCAAGTCAACTAAGGGTTTTCCGGGAAAACGGGTTGAAGCGAATCGTGCAGGAATAATGGCAATAACTTTTTTGTCGTGCATCATTTTTCAAACTTAAGTGATGAATTTTTCTCAAATTTGCACATAATTGACGAGGATGCTTTCTGATATATGCGAAAAATATTCAATCACCGATTTACAGATACGATTTGGAGTTTAGGTTACTGGGGAACAGTTTCCGAACCACAGGTGTGGATTGAAACAAGGAATGCAGACCAAATTCAAACATTTACGCTGGATTTACAAAGGCTGTCACTCGACCCTATTCCACATTTACCTGATCGAAATAAATCATTGCAGTGGTTGGCAGGCCTAGTCGACGGAGGTGTATTCTTAAGACTCCGACAAGGAAAAAACCCAGGCATAGAAGGATTAGAGGCCTATGATTTCCCAAGTGGAAAATTACGCTATTCGCTACCCTTAAAGCAATGGAGTAAGCTTGAAAACCAACAATTGATTACGAATCAAGGGATTATTGATTTAACCTCTGGGAAGGTTCAAACTTCCTTTGACTCAGGCAAAAAAGCTTCGGATTTATCCGTAGTATCACCTTTACATTTCGAGGAAAGCCAAGCTGAATTCCAGGCTTTCGCCACCCTATTTGATCGAAAATTTAAGGAAAAAATAGGAAAAGGAATGGATTATTGGGAAGGCTCTAATAAGCTGATATTTTCTTATTATATTTACGATAACGCTTGGAAAAACCAACTAAGAATTTGCGATTTTGATTTCAATACGCTGTTTTTAGAGACACTTGTCGAAGGTGAGTTGATGGGCTATCATACTTTCCAATGCGTTCAAAATACTTTATTTTTTATCAAAGATAAACGTGAACTTTTCATCTATGCAGATTTATAAACTTCGCTTCGCTATTCTTTTTGTCATGCTGCTCGGAACTTTCTGTGGCATGAGTAACAGCCTTGATTCATTGGGTCTAAAAAAAGAAAACAACAAAACGTATTTGGTCTATAAAGTTGGGCCCAAACAAAACCTATATAGCATACTCAAGCGATTCAATTTATCCTTAGCTGAATTCAAACAAGTTAATCCTGAAATCGAGATTCCTGTAAATTCAGGAGAACTAGTCTTTATTCCCTTGCATTACTTAGATGAAAGCACCAACACATTACTTTCGGTAGCAAAAGCCTTAGAAAAGGCACCCGAACAAAAACCAAGTAATTCAACGGGAATTCATATCGTTACAGCGAAACAAAGTTTATTAACCGTGGCAAATTTGTACAAGGTTACCATGGCTGAAATTCGCAAATGGAATAACTTAACAAGCGATGTCCTGAAAGAGGGTCAACGACTCATTGTAGCCGCACCATCAACAACGACACCGATTGATAAGTCGGCACAATTACCAACGAAAAATACGGAAGAAACAAAAACGCCTACGGCTGCAGCAGAACAAACGGATGCCAATGGCATGCGTAAAACGATTGAGACAGGTATGGCTGAATTAATTGACGTGCCTGATAATTCTGGCAAATATTTAGCCTTACACAAATCAGCACCGATAGGAACTTTGGTATTAGTTAAAAATCTTGCCAATGGACAAAGTATATGGGTGAAGGTTATTGGCCGCTTGCCTAACACAGATAGCAAATTGATCATCAAACTATCTCCCAAAGCATTTGAACGTTTGAATGCCGTGGATAAAAGAATCCGAGCAGAAATCAGCTATTTAGTTCAATAAGATGGCCAAGCGCAAAAGACCCATCACGGCAGGTACCATAGCTTTTGAGGTATTATTCATTCTCTCCTATCCGTTTATTGCTGCATTTTCAATGGTTATAACTGTTGCGGTTTGGGTTCTATCCTTACCATCGCGGTTATTAGCGTTCTTGGGTAATAGAAAATAAGTCATGGAAGCACATGTGATTAAATTATTGGATGAGAAATTCCATTTTTTCAATCACAAACGCTTTATCGAACACGATCCGATTCAGATCCCACATCTTTTTACAAAGAAACAAGATATGGAAATTATGGGATTTTGGGTAGCTATGTTGGCCTGGGGCCAACGAAAGACAATCATTTCCAAAGCACATGAACTAATAGAATTGATGGACGGAACCCCATATCAATTCATTTTACAACATCAATCGAGCGACCTGAAACGCTTTGAAAGTTTCAAACATCGCACCTTTAACGCTACGGACGCCTTGTATTTTATTTCATTTTTCAAGCGGCATTATCAGCAATATGATAGCCTAGAAACCGCTTTTGGTGCTACCTATCAAGCCGAGGAACAAACGGTCGAGCAAGCCATCAATCGATTTTATACACATTTTTTCGATGATGAATTTGCACCGCAACGCACGCAAAAGCACATAGCTTCCCCAACGAAAAACTCAGCATGCAAGCGCATCAACATGTTTTTAAGATGGATGGTGAGAAAAGATGAAACGGGAGTTGATTTTGGTATTTGGAATAATATCAGACCCCATCAATTGGTTTGCCCATTAGATGTGCACGCCTTACGTACCGCAGAAAGTTTACAATTGATTCAACCGGGACCTACAAACTGGAAAAAAGCCTTGGAATTAACCGATACCTTACGAGCTTTGGATCCCAATGACCCTGTTAAATATGATTTTGCCCTCTATGGCATGGGCATAGAAGAAAAAACGATATGGAAATAATACACATAAAAAGTCCAGACCAAACTGCCTTTTTCGAGCTCATTCCTGCTTACGGCGCCATGTTGTCTCAATTAAATTGGGCAGGAAATATCATAAAAATACCCTTTGTAGATCGCTATGCTAACAGCGAAAATCCCTATCATCCTAGTGCCTTATTGACCCCGTGGGTAAATCGTGTGCGGAATGGCAATTATTCCTTTGAAGGAAGAAATTATCAATTACCCATCAATGAACCTAACTTAGGAAATGCCATTCATGGCTTATTGGCGCGTAAGCCTTTTGAAACAATCCTGGAGTCATCTAAAGCTACCTTAACCCATCATTATTATGCGGAAGAAAAGGCATACCCTTTCCCCTTCGAGATGAAATTAACGTATTCCTTCTCAGCTGATAATTCGTTTCAATTGCAATTTCAAGCTAAAAATACCGGTTCAGGCAATATGCCATTTGCTTGCGGCTGGCACCCCTATTTCAACTTAACAGAAGGCGGTTTAGCGGATTGGAGTATCCGATTTGATTCAATGAGTAAATTTCTTTCGGATAGCCAGATGATCCCTTTGCGCGAAGAAATGAATGATGCCAGTGCTGGCGTTGATCTAGGGAAAGAAATATTGGATAATGTCTTTCGATTAAAACCCAAGGACAAACATATTACACAGCTCTATAATAAGCAGAAAAAGGAATCGTTATATATCGAACAATCAAGTATTGACTTCCCTTTTTTAGTTGTTTTTGCACCTGAAAATGAAAACTGTGTGGCCATTGAACCGATGTCGGCAAATACCGATGCATACAATACTGGAGACGGCTTACGTGTTTTGGCGCCCGGTGAGTCATTTACCTCAACCGTTAAAATTTGGCATATCAAAGCCGACAAAGCAGTCTAAATAGGTAAAACCTTTTTGTACATTTGTACTTATGATGCAACGATACTTTTTTCTTGTTCTACTTATATCGAGTTTACACGCCGTAAAAGCGGATGTGGGAGCAGATAGTTTAGCAAATAAATGGAAAAGAGATTTCAATACGGGAATTAATTTAAATCAATCCAGTTTTTCTGACAACTGGAAAGGTGGGGGAACAAATACCTTCGCCATCGGCTGGTTTTTAAACCATTCAGCGAAAGTAAACAATAAGAATTGGCGCTTAAATAGTGATTTAAATCTGCAAGTAGGCTTTCTTCAAAACCGCTCACAAAGCTTACGAAAGAACGTTGACCGAATCTTTTATGAATTTAAAGCTGGTTACCGAATAAGCCCGAAATGGGATTTTTATGGGTCGACCAACTTTTCATCACAGTTTTTCCAAGGTTTTGAATATGGGAAAAAGAATCTAAAGGGAATTCCTGTTGATTCATTGGTATCAAACATATTTGCACCGGCTTATTTAACTTCCTCCATGGGTTTTGAATATCATCCGGACAAATCGTTTTATACGCGAATAGGTGTAGGAAGCTTACGTCAAACCTTTGTATTTGATGAGCGAATTTCAAGAGCTGGCTTATTTGGCTTGGAGAAACCGGGTGATAATATTCGTAACCAATTTGTATTTCAGTATTTGATGAATGTAGAAAAGGATATTTTCCAAAATATCAACATGAAAGCACGTTATTCTGCCTTGGTAGACTACTTCCGTATGGGCTATTCAAATGGCATTGTCCATCGATTAGATGCGAATTTCACGATGAAAGTAAATAAATATGTGAGTACGAATTTACAAGCAGTACTTTTTAAGGATTACGATCAAGATCCCAATTGGCAATATTCACAAATTCTTTCGATGGGTGTCTTATATCGACTAGCTAATTGATCTTTTCCGTTGCTGCATCCGCTCGTGCAACATTTGAATGATTCCATCCTTCAAACCTAAATCAGGCACAAAAATCGTTTGACAACCTGCTAATTCCATCGCAGTCAGGTAAATAGACGCGGCAGGTACAATCACATCAGCACGGTCTGTATTTAAACGCAATTTATTCACACGGTCCTCATATGAATAGGAACTAATGAAGTCCGAGATACGCTGTAATTCATCAATATCCATTATTTTTTCATCGCTAACCTGACTTGACAAATTGTATAGCTTACTGATATTTCCTCCCGTACCGACGGCATGAACAGGCCCTCTTAAGGATTCCATTTGTAACGAAATCCACTTTTTCATTTTATCCCAATCACCTTCTTTTTCTTTTCCTTCAAGTAAACGCACAGAACCAATTTTAAAAGATTTAGATGCGAATTTTTCTTGATTGCGGTAAAAATTCAATTCAGTAGAACCACCACCCACATCGATATGCAGGTAATTTTTCTTCGGGTTTAAGGATTTAACGACCACATCATTGATTAATTCTGCTTCGCGTGCCCCATCGATGATTTGAATTTTCATATCCAAAATCTTATGGATGCGCGTAACGAGTTCTGCTGAGTTTGCCGCTTCTCGCATGGCTGAAGTAGCACAAATGGAATAATCTTGTACCTCATGTAAATCCATCAGCAACTTGTAGGCATGCAACAACTTGAATACACGAACCTCTGATTCAGGCGAAATCGTTCCATGACTAAATACATCGTGGCCTAGACGTAAGGCAAAGCGAACATATTCAACACGTTTAAAACTCATCATCCCGTCATTTTCCAATACACTGGATATTTGTAAACGAGCAGCATTCGAACCGATATCTATGGCAGCAAATTTCATGAGATGGGATTGGGTTTATGTAAGTAAAAACCGTTGGCACTGGGCTCAAAGCTAATTTCAGTGCCTAAAACAAACAACAATTGCCTTTTATCAATAACTACGGGGATTTCTTGAATGAGATATTCTTCATCATATTCCGTTTTTTGATCAAAGCCTAAGACATAGGATCCGCCACAGGTTCCACCGCGCATACCGACCCGTAGAAAAGGCTCAGGCATCTTGCCTTGCTGAACGAGCGAAACAAGATTTTCGTACGCAGCGGATGAGAATGATATAGGAGAAATATTTGACATACATGCAATGAAAGCCTGCGCAAATTTAGTTAAATTTAACCTGCTATACTGCTTTTTGTAATTAACATTTTTTAAGGATTTTAAGGCAATAAAAACGTATTGCTACGTTTAGGTGATAAAATATACAGCATGAATTATTCCATTCTTTGGGCAGACGACGAAATTGATTTACTAACTCCCTATATCATATTTTTAGAAAACAAAGGCTACCAAGTGACAGCAGTCAATTCTGGCGCGGATGCCTTAGACCTGGTAAATAAGCAAAAATTCGACGTTTTGTTTTTAGATGAAAACATGCCAGGCATGACAGGCTTAGAGGTTTTGATTGCAATCAAGCAAATTCGCCCTAACCTCCCCGTCATCATGATTACCAAATCAGAGGAAGAGGAACTCATGGAAGATGCCATAGGATCTAAAATAGCGGACTACCTAATCAAACCACTAAATCCCAACCAACTATTATTGTCAGTGAAGCGAATCTTTGACAAAAAGCGATTGGAGGATGAGAAAACAAACCTAAGTTACCAACAAGAATTTAGGGAGCTCTCCATGCGCTATCAAGATGATTTAAATGCTTCAGAATGGGCTGAAATCTACAAGAAGCTGACCTATTGGGAATTGGAAATAGACCAAACTGAGAATAAATCGATGTCGGATGTCCTCATTAGCCAGAAGTCGGAAGCCAATGTGCATTTCAGTAAATTCATTGAAAATTCGTATGAGTCTTGGTTACAAAAGCCCAATAGCGACACTCCCGTCTTGAGTCATTTAATGATGCGTAAATACGTTTTTCCACGCATTCAAGACAAATCACCCCTCTTCTTTATTTTGGTTGATAATTTACGTTATGACCAGTGGAAAACCTTGGAAGTATTTATCCAAGATTATTTCCAAGTGGAAGAGGAGAAGACGTACTTTTCGATTTTACCGACCACGACTGCTTATGCGCGAAATGCCATATTTGCAGGAATGATGCCGATGGAAATTCAGAAAAATTACCCTGACAAATGGGTTTTTGATTTAGGAGATTCTGAAGATGAGGAAGGCTATAATCAACATGAAGAATTCTATTTAAACGAACAATTAAAACGCCTAAGAATTGAAGGAAAGGCTTCTTACCATAAAATTATCCATCAATACCAAGGAAAACAGTTGGTAGACAATTTCAACAAATTATTAACGAATCAGTTGAATGTTGTCGTGTACAATTTTGTTGACATGCTCTCCCATGCTCGAACCGATATGGCCATGATTAAAGAATTAGCGCCAGATGAATCCGCCTACCGAAGTCTCACGGCGAGTTGGTTCCAGCACTCTCCCCTATTCGATTTCTTAAAACGTATTGCAGAGAAAAAGGGTCGGGTCATCATCACGACAGATCATGGTATGATACGGGTACAAAACCCCATTAAAATCATTGGAGACCGAAATACGAATACGAATTTGCGCTACAAACAAGGGAAAAATTTAAATTGGGATGCTTCGAGTAAAATGATGGTTTGCCGAAAACCTGAGCAATTATTTTTGCCAAAACCCAATGTATCCACCTCTTATGTATTTTCGAAAGAAGATTATATGTTTGCGTACCCGAACAATTACAATCAATATGTGAATCACTATCGGAATACTTTCCAACATGGCGGAATATCCCTAGAAGAATGCATTATTCCCGTGACTTATTTGACAGGAAAGTAATTAAAGTGCGCTAACGGGAACAATCTGACCACCTTCGCATTTCAAGATCTTTCCTGGAACACGTTGAATGGTGTGGTAATCATGACTTGCCATAATGATGGAAGTACCCTGCAAAGTTAATTGCTTGAACAATTCCATAATTTCCATCGAAACCTCTGGATCTAAGTGCCCAGTAGGTTCATCGGCAAGAATCAAAACAGGATTATTCAATAATGCACGGGCTATGGCAATGCGCTGTTGCTCGCCGCCTGACAACTTGTGAACGCGTTTGTGAATGGCATTTGCCATACCCACCTGCTCCAATACAGCCTCAATACGAGATTTAATTTCTACGGAGTCCTTATGCCCTGTCGCTTCCAACACAAAAGCTAAATTACGCTCAACGTTACGGTCGGTCAGTAATTGAAAGTCTTGAAATACAAAACCCAATTTACGGCGCAGGTAAGGAATATCTTGATTTTTAATCGTCACTAAATCATATCCAGCAACTTGAGCAGCACCCGCATCGATAGCTAATTCACCAAAAATCGATTTAAAGAAGGTACTTTTTCCGGAACCTGATTTACCGATTAAATAATAAAATTCGCCTGACTCAACTGTTAACGAAATATCTGTCAACGTAGGAATTCCTTCCTGGGAGATATGAACATTTTCAAACGAAAGTACAGACATAGAAATGATATTATTGGTTCGATTTGGCGTGATCAGCTAAGAATGTAGCTAAACCGCTATCTGTTAATGGGTGTTTTAATAAAGCTAACATCGCAGACAATGGTCCTGTCATCACATCAGCACCGATTTCAGCACATTTAATGATGTGAATAGGGTGACGAACAGACGCAGCTAAAATTTGAGTATCAAACTCGTAATTATCATAAATCACACGAATTTGATCGATCAAATCCATGCCATCGAATGAAATATCATCTAAACGACCAATAAAAGGCGAAACATAGGTTGCACCCGCTTTGGCAGCTAATAATGCTTGACCTGCAGAGAAAACCAAGGTACAGTTTGTTTTGATACCGCGATTAGAAAAATATTTCAAGGCCTTGATACCATCCTTGATCATGGGAATTTTAACGACAATCTTGTCATCTAACTCGGCCAACTCTTCGCCTTCGCGAATCATTCCCTCATAATCCGTTGCGATAACCTCAGCTGAAACATCCCCCTCAACTAAATCACAAATTGCTTTGTAATGACGTAAAACATTATCTTTTCCGCTGATGCCCTCTTTGGCCATTAAGGAAGGATTTGTAGTTACACCATCCAAAACACCTAAATCTTGTGCTTCTTTGATGTGGGCTAGATTAGCCGTGTCGATAAAAAATTTCATATGGATAGGTTTGTGTAAGGACAAAAAAAAATGGCAAATTCACCGCTACAACCAACCTACCTTTGCTTCTTTCACGACCTGGAGGATTCAGCGGGAGCTGGTAATTTGCCGATGCAAATATGGCAAAATCTGCGCTTTTTTCAAAATATA
>JACCDZ010375577.1_pt1 | contig 19698 bp, 19 predicted proteins | sample 7449551 | NCBI WGS metagenome assembly JACCDZ01 (sample SAMN15323452, study PRJNA562643) | freshwater metagenome | isolation source: river surface water | place: USA:Blue River Watershed | collected 2017-08-18
GCGTGCAGGCGCAGCAGTTGATCGTCAGCGTCGCGCACGTAACGCCGAATTGCCGAGTCGGTCCAGGCTTGGTCGCTGTAGCCAAAGAATCGTAGGTGCAATTCAATTAGCCGAGAAACCGCTTTGATCGAGTCATTATCAAACCGCAGTGCCTTCATGCGCTTGGCAGCAAGCTTGGCCCCGACAACATCGTGGTGATAGAACGAAACCGCGCCACCCGGCTCAAGCCGTTTGGTAGCCGGCTTGCCGCAGTCATGCATCAGGGCGGCAAAGCGCAGGATGAAGTCGCCCTCGAGGTTGTAATCCTTTTCGTAGTCAATCGCCTGCTCCACCACGGTGAGGGTGTGCTCGTAGCCATACTTGTGATGGTGGTGTTCATCAGATTCAAGCTTTAGGGCGGGCAATTCTGGCAAGACCAGGGCCGCCAAACCACTGTCAACCAGGGCGGTCAGTCCGGCGCGAGGGTTGTCTCCAAGCATCAATTTGGTTAGTTCAACCTGAACCCGCTCGGCCGAAATAATTTCAATCCGCTCGGCCATTGCCGTCATGGCATCAAAGGTTGCCGGCTCGATTTCAAACCCCAACTGCGATGCAAAGCGGGCACCGCGCATCATGCGAAGCGGGTCATCGCTGAATGAATCTTCAGGCTTGCCAGGGGTGCGGAGGACGCCGTCAATCAGATCTTGGAGCCCCTTGAATGGGTCAACAAACACCTTGTCTGGCAGTCGCAGTGCCATTGAGTTAACGGTGAAATCTCGGCGAAAAAGGTCGTCTTCAAGGCTTTTGCCAAACGCAACCTCGGGCTTACGGCTATCGACGTCGTATTTATCGGCACGGTAGGTGGTGATTTCTACGGTGTCCTCACCCATTCGGGCACCGATGGTTCCAAAAGCGCGCCCGATGTCCCAAAAGGCATCAACGTGTGGCTTGAGAATCGCGATGGTTTCATCGGGGGTGGCCGATGTGGTGAAATCTAGGTCTGGAGCCTTGCGACCAAGAAAGGCATCGCGCACCGGGCCGCCCACCAGCGAGATTTCATGGCCGGCATCGGTGAAAATTCGACCGAGTGTGACAAATAGGGGACTATCGGTAGTCCGTTCAAGATTTGCCAAAGCTTCAGCCACAGAGCGCATGCCTTCAATCGTGCCACAGCCTGCCCATTTAGCTTGGCCAAAGGTTTAGAGTTGCTTTATGAATCAACAGAGCGCCGGTCCAAATCGTGGTCGCCGCTTAACGCGAGTTGAAGAAACCTCTTCGGGTGGTTTTGTTTTGGCTGCAGACGGTTCATTGCAGGTAGCCCTGATTGGGCGCCTAAATCGCGGTGGGCGCATTGATTGGTGCGTACCAAAGGGCCACCCTGAAGGCCAAGAATCCCTTGAAGAAGCAGCGGTTCGTGAGATTGCCGAAGAAACCGGCCTCGAGGTCGAAATCATTGAGGCTTTGGGCTCAATTCGCTACGAATTTGCCGCCGGTCACAAGTTGATCTCCAAAACCGTGCACCACTTTTTGATGCGCCAGATTGGTGGCGAGCTGACCGTTGAGAATGACCCTCAGCACGAGGCCGTAGATGTCAAATGGTTCGCCGTAGACGGATTACAAAAGACTTTGTCCCACGAAAACGAGCGCAGAATTGCGCGTGGGGTTGAAGAGTGGATTGAGAGAAACCTCTAGTGCGGCGGTTTTTGGCGCTGGCATTGGCCGCGGTTTTAGCTATTGGTTCAATTTCGGCATCATCGGCGTCAGTTCCAACCATTCCTCTCGCCAAATCTGACGTTCGTGAAGTCGAGGTAGATGGCGTTTATGTAGTTCGCGGTTCAGACATCAACCTGGTTTCACGTGAATCCAAGGTTCCGATTCGAATCCAAAACGACTTCGATGAAGACGTGCGCGTTCACGTTCACGCTCAACCAAACAACAGCCGCCTGATTGTTCCGGAAGTTGTTGAAATCGTGGTTCCGGCCCAAACCGAAGTTACCGCCCAGGTACCGGTCAAGGCCATTGCCAACGGGGGCGTGGGCCTTCAGGTTTGGCTAACCACGTTTTCTGGCATCCAACTCGGTCGTTCAGTGGTCATAACAATGGAAATCAACGCCGATGTTGAGTCATTTCTATTGATTGGCCTAGGCACCCTGGTGGTTTTGCTCGGAACAGTGGGTGTGATTCGCACCAAACGTAAAAACCGCCTGCGCCACGAGGCCGAGGCCGCCGAGTCGTTAGAGGTTCAAGCTTGAGCGTTGCCAGATCCTCGCTTCTCATGGCCAGCGGAACTATCCTTTCGCGCATTCTGGGCTTTGTTCGCGCGGTAATCCTGGCAGCAGCCATTGGTGTTACCACCGACGCCGCCGACGCATTTGGTGTTGCCAACCAGCTGCCAAACAACGTCTACGCAATCATTGTTGGCGGGCTTTTGAACGCTGTTTTGGTGCCTCAAATTGTGAAGGCCCGTTCTAACACCGATGGCGGCAAGGGCTACGTTGACCGCCTACTAACCCTGATAATCACGGTTTTCTTTGCCGTAACCCTGATTACCACCCTCGCGGCGCCGCTTTTGGTATCGATTTACACCAACGGCTGGACTGATCAGCAACTGGCCCTGGCCACCGCTTTTGCCTACTGGTGCCTGCCTCAGCTGTTCTTCTACGGTTTGTACTCGATTCTGGGTGAAGTGCTCAATGCTCGAAGCACATTCGGGCCATTTATGTGGGCTCCAGTGCTCAACAATCTGGTTTCAATGGCCGGTTTGGTTGCTTTTGTTGTGATTTTCGGCGCCGACCCAACCGGTTCTCGAGCCGTTGAAGACTGGACCTCGTCACAAATTGCCCTGTTGGCCGGCAGTGCCACCGCAGGCGTTGCTGCCCAGGCATTGATTCTCTTCGTCGCCTGGAAAAAGGTTGACCTAAAACTCAGCTTCAACTTCAAATGGCGTGGATTTGGTCTTCGCCCTGCGCTCAAAGCGGCCTCTTGGTCGCTCGGAATGGTGGTGGTCACCCAAATCGGTGGCCTGGTCCAGACCATCGTGGCTTCGGGCGCAGTCAGCGCTCGTGACACCAACCCTGCGGTGGCCTCGGTCGCGGCAGCAGCCATCGCGTGGTTGATTTTCATGGTTCCGCACTCGGTGGGCACTGTATCGATCGCCACCGTCTACTTCACCAAGATGGCCAATCACGTGCAGGATGGCAAAATCCACCTGCTGAAAGCCGATCTTGCCGCTGGTTTGCGCACCATTTCGGTAATTTCAGTCTTTTCGACCGTCGCCCTAATCGTGCTGGCCTACCCAATTTCACGCATTTTTGTCGGTGAATTGCCGGCCACCATTGCGCTGGGCAATGTTTTGATTGCCCTGATGTTTGGTTTGGTGCCATTCAGCTTTGTCTACATGATGCAGCGTGCGTTCTATGCCCTTGAAGACACTAGAACTCCGTTTGGTTTCACCCTGGTGCAAATCACAATTCACGTCGCCGGGTCGCTAACCATGGCGGTCACTGTCCCGGCCGAGTGGTTGGTGGTCGGTCTGTCAGCCCTCACCAGCGTGACCATTTTGATTCAGGCGGTAATTGCGTATGTTCTGCTCAGTAGGCGCATCGGAAAGCTTTCCGAGCACAAAATTGCAGTTTCAAGCATCCAATTTGTCACCGCGGGCGTTGTAGCCGCCCTCGGTGGTTGGGCCACCCTTCAGGCGTTGGGCGGCATTTCAGCCCAGTCCTTTGTGGTTCAAACTGTGCTCAGCTCGGTTCTCAGCTGCCTGATCGCCGGTTTTGTCATGCTCGCCATCTACGTCGTAACCCTCCGTTTCCTAAAAGTTCCCGAAATAGACACGGCTGTGGCCGGGATAAAGGGAATTCTTCGCCGGTAATATTGGCTGACTAGGGTGAATCACCCAGATTTAGAACGAGCTTTGGCTCGAGGAGAATACATTGCGCGACGTCATCATTATTGGTTCCGGTCCAGCCGGTTACACAGCAGGTATCTACACCGCACGCGCGGGTTTGAAGCCATTGCTGATTGCTTCATCTGTTGAGGCTGGTGGCGAGCTAATGAAGACCACCGAAGTTGAAAACTTCCCTGGTTTCCCAGAGGGCCTACAGGGCCCAGAGCTCATGGCCAACTTCCAAGAGCAGGCAGAGCGCTTCGGCACCGAGATTCTGATGGATGACGTTGTAGAGGTTGACCTCAAGGGCGACATCAAGATCGTCAAGACCGGCGGTGGCGAGACTTTCGAGGCCAAAACTGTGATTTTGGCAACCGGAGCGGCATACCGCGAGCTTGGTTTGCCACGCGAGAAGGAACTGTCAGGCCACGGTGTTTCATGGTGTGCCACCTGCGACGGCTTCTTCTTCCGCGAAAAGAACATCGCAGTAGTTGGCGGTGGCGACTCAGCAATGGAAGAGGCGCTGTTCTTGACCCGCTTTGCGACCAAGGTTTACATCATTCACCGTCGTGACACCTTCAAGGCCTCAAAGATCATGCAGGAGCGCGCTCTGGCAAACCCAAAGATCGAGGTCATCTGGAACTCAGAGATAGCCGAGCTAAACGGTGAGGCCAAGCTCGAGGGTGTAACCCTGCGAAACACCGTTGATGGGTCAACCTCGGAGCTTGCTCTAGAAGGCCTATTCATCGCTGTTGGTAACGACCCACGCGTCTGGTTGGTTGAAAACCAGGTCGAGTTGACCCCTGAGCGTTTCATCCAGGTTGAAGGACGCTCATCAAAGACCAGCCTGCCGGGCGTATTTGCCTGTGGCGACGTCATTGACCCTACCTACCGTCAGGCAATTACTGCTGCCGGTTCTGGTTGTGTAGCTGCGCTAGACGCAGAGCACTACCTAATGAACCACTAATTTTCTTTGAAGGTTTCACGTGAAACCTTTGTTTAGATTCAAATAACTGCACATTTTCAAAAAGGATTCGATCATGGCAAAAGATGTAACTACCGCAAGCTTCCAAGCTGACGTTCTATCAAGCAGCAAGCCTGTGCTTGTTGACTTCTGGGCAGAGTGGTGTGGTCCGTGCCGCATGGTTTCGCCGATTCTTGACCAGATTGCCGAAGAGTACGCCGACAAAATTGAGGTCGTCAAGGTAAACGTCGATGACGAGCCTGGCCTAGCCCAGCAGTACGGCATCACCGGCATTCCAGCCCTTCAGGTCTTCAAAGATGGCCAGGTTGTCAAGGCCATGGTTGGCGCAAAGCCAAAGCAAATTTTGGTAAACGACTTGGCTGAATTCCTTCAGTAGTCTGGTTTTAACTAGACTTATTGAATGACCGAAAGCCAGCAGCAAGCCAACAACCTCGATTCATGGTTGGATTCTTACGCTGCGCGCGCGCAAACCCTTGCTGTTTCTGAGGTTCGAGCACTCTTTTCTGTAGTTTCTCGTCCTGAGGTTGTTTCTCTCGCGGGCGGTATGCCATACGTGGCTGCACTGCCTCAAGAACTCCTTCAGCAGACCTACGAGAGCATGATGGCCAAGCGCGGTGCGCTGGCAATGCAGTACGGCAGCGGCCAGGGTGACCTAGTTCTACGCGACCAAATCCGTGACCTAATGGCTCTCGAGGGCATCAGCAGCTCTGTAGAAGACATCGTCATCACCACCGGTTCTCAGCACGGCCTAGACCTGCTCTCAGGCCTGTTCCTTGACCACGGTGACGTGGTTTTGGCTGAAGGCCCTAGCTACGTTGGCGCTTTGGGTATTTTCAACCACTATGAAGCCCATGTAGAGCACGTTTACACCGATGATGCCGGTATTTCGCCAGAAGCCCTCTCAGAGGCCATCGATCGCATGAAGGCCCAGGGCAGAACCATCAAGTTCTTGTACCTTGTCACAAACTTCGCCAACCCTTCAGGTGTCACCCTTTCTGCCGAAAGACGCCCTCGCATCCTAGAAATCTGTAAGCGCGAGCACATCCTGGTGGTTGAAGACAACCCTTACGGCCTTTTGTACTTCGATCAGCCGGTGCCTGACGCGCTTCGCAGCATGGATGAAGACGGCGTTGTGTACCTGGGCTCGTTCTCAAAGATTTTGGTACCGGGTTTCCGTGTGGGTTACGTGCTTGCACCGCCGGCCATCCGTGACAAGTTGGTTTTGGCCAATGAGTCGGCAATTTTGTGCCCAACCTCATTTGGTCAGATGATGATCAGCGAATACTTGGCAACTGCCGATTGGAAGGGTCAGATTGACACCTTCCGCGGGGTTTATCGTGAGCGTCGCGATGCTGCCCTGGCTGCAATGCACGAATATTTGCCAAAACTTGAAACCACGCGCCCTGATGGTGGTTTCTACCTATGGGTTACCCTGCCTGACGGCATTGACTCAAAGGCCATGCTCCCGCTGGCGGTCAAGGAATTGGTTGCCTACACCCCGGGAACGGCCTTCTATGGCGATGGAACCGGTCACAACAAGCTTCGAGTCTGCTACTCGTATCCAACACCTGAGAACATCAATGTTGGAATCAAGCGCCTCGCAAATGTGATCAATCTCCAAACCGAATTACTAGAAACCTTTGCTAAAAAAGGAAAATAATCATGATCGTCAAGGGTAACTCCGCAGCCAAACTGAAAATTCAGGTTCTTGCAGGTGGTATCTCCCACGAGCGTGACATCTCACTAAAGTCTGGGCGCCGCGTAGCCGATGCTCTGACTGACTTCGGTGCCGAAGTTGTAATTCGCGAGCCAGATCACGACCTCCTGGCCAACATTCTCAAAGACAAGCCAGATGTAATTTGGCCTTGCCTACACGGCGCCAGCGGTGAAGACGGCGCACTGCGCGACATTTTGGCACTCACCGGTGTTCCATTCGTTGGTGCCAGCGCTGCTGCTGCTCGTTTGGCCTGGGACAAGTCAATTGCCAAGGTTTTGGTCGCTCAGGCAGGTATTCAAACGCCTCCATCGGTCACCCTGCCTAAAGAAACCTTCCGAGAGCTAGACGCCGAAGGTGTTTTGAAGGCGGTAACGCAGTCGATTTCACTTCCGGTAGTGGTTAAGCCTGCCAAGAGCGGCTCGGCCCAGGGTGTTTCGATTGTGCATGACCAATCTGAACTAAACCGGGCCATGATTGACGCCTATGTCTACTGCGATGTCGCAATTATTGAGAAGTTCATCGCTGGTACAGAACTGGCTGTGAGCGTTATTGACCTCGGTGCCGGCCCAATTGCGTTGCCAGCCGTCGAGATTGAGCCTGTAGACGGCAAATTCGGCTACGACGAGCGCTACACAGCCGGTGAGACCAATTACTTTGTTCCAGCACGTTTGACCCCAAAGCTGGCCGATAAAGCCGCTGAGATTGCCATCAAGGCTCACGAGTTGCTTGGTTTGCGCCACCTGTCACGAATCGACCTAATTGTTGATGATCAGGGTGCGGTTTGGTTCCTAGAGGCAAACGTCTTGCCTGGGCTTACCGAAACCTCACTGCTGCCGCAAGCTGTGACTGCCTCTGGTAACTCGCTGGGCGAGGTTTACTACTCGCTAGCCGAGGCCGCACGCAATAACCGCGGCTAAAACCAAAGAGGGGGCCTTAAGTGGTCCCGCAACCACCGCCCCGTCAGAATATGGGCCGATGTTTCACGTGAAACTTAGTGTTGGGTGTCTACGCCAAGCTCTTTGAGAATGCGGGTTAGATCGCCAACTGTCGCAAAATCAATGACCAGCTGGCCCTTTTTCTTGCCCAAAACAATGCTGACTTTGGTGTCCAAGCGGTCACCGAGCTTGTCAGCAAGGGTTTTTAGTGAATCCTGGCGTCCGCCAGGGATAATTGTGGCTTTCCCTGGCTTATTTGGCTTGTCCAGGGCAACGATTTCCTCTAGGGAACGAACCGATAGGCCCTCGTTGATTACCTTGTTGGCAAAATGCTCCATGCGCGACTCATCAACCACGCTCAGAATTGCACGGGCGTGACCGGCACTCAAAACACCGGCAGCAACCTTCTTCTGCACGCTGATTGGCAACTTGAGCAAACGAATGGTGTTGGTGATCTGCGGACGAGAGCGGCCAATCTTTTCGGCCAACTGATCCTGGGTGATGCCAAAATCTGCCAAAAGCTGCTGATACGCCGAGGCTTCTTCCAACGGGTTTAGGTTTGCGCGGTGAATGTTCTCAAGCAGCGCGTCGCGCAGCATGTTGTCGTCAGCGGTTTCGCGGATAACGGCCGGGATCTTTGACAGTCCGGCTTCTTTAGAGGCGCGAAGTCGGCGTTCACCCATGATCAACTCATAGGTTGGCTGACCATTTGCCTCGCCCAGCGGGCGAACCACGATTGGCTGAAGGACGCCGAACTCGCGAACTGAGTGAACCAACTCGGCAAAAGCCTCTGGCTCAAACACTGATCTTGGCTGCATCGGGTTAGGAATGATTGAGCTTAGATCCAAGTGGCCGAAGCGTGCCCCCGGAACCTCAACTAGGCTAACTTCCGCTTCAACACTGGCCTCTGGGGCCGCAGAGTCGCCACCAAAGAACACGTCGATTGGCCTTTCACTAACCAACGGTGAGGTTGGAATCAGTGCACCGATACCGCGGCCTAGGCCCGATTTCTTATCTGCCATTCTGTGCTCCCTTAATTGCAATTTCGATGGCCGCCTCTAGATAAGAGATGGCACCGGGTGAAGATGGGTCATGCGTGATTACCGTGCGACCGAAACTTGGAGCCTCAGAAACTCGAACATTGCGAGGAATCACTGAGTCCAAAGTCTGTGCCGGGAAGTGCTGACGAACATCGGCAACCACCTGTGCGGCAAGTCGAGTTCTTGAGTCGTACATGGTCAACAAGATCGTCGATAGAACCAGCTGTGGGTTGAGAGCCTGCTGAACTCGCTCAATGTTTCTAAGCAACTGCGATAACCCCTCGAGGGCGTAGTACTCACACTGAATCGGAAGCAGCACCTCAGTAGCTGCAACAAAGGCATTCACCGTTAGTAAGCCGAGGCTCGGTGGGCAGTCGATAAAAACATAATCTGGGACATCGTGACCCTGGACCGGCTGAAGGTAGGCGTCAATGGCCTGCTTCAAGATAGCGTGCCAGTTGGTGCGCTCAATCTGGGTAACGATCTCGATTTCGGCACCGGCAAGATCAATCGTGGCCGGAACACAGGTCAAATTTGGGCTCTCTGAGCACTGTTGTACGACAGATTCGATGCTGGCGCCCTCGGTCAAGACCTCATAAATTCCTCTGGTGCCTTCCTGGTGAGGCACATTGAGGGCTGTCGAGGCATTTCCCTGTGGATCTAGGTCAATAACCAGCACTTTTAGGCCCTTGCTAGCCAGTCCGGCAGCTAGGTTTACGGTGCTAGTGGTCTTACCAACGCCACCTTTTTGGTTTGAAACCGAAATTACCCTGGTGCGGTTTGGCTTGGGTGGGGTTTGCTGGGCAATGATCTGAAGTCTGCGAGTGTTATTGGCCAGCTCGCGAGCTAGGGGAGTCTCAACAAATGCCATTATTTGACCTTAACTTCGGTGATTGTTTCACGTGAAACAATCCAACCGGTTGGCTCTGGGCTAGTCTCGATGCGGTCCGCTGGGTAACCATGCCCCGGAAATACGGTGGCAGGGGTAACTGAAGAGGCCTCGGCTTGAGAAATTTGCTGCTCGCTCAAAACAAACTCCAATGGATTATCTAAAACTTCAGACTAGCGTAGTTCGTACCACGGTAGTCGGCTCGGCAAGGTGCTGGCCACCTGTTACCAAGATCTCAAATCCGGCAATTTTGAGTTTTTTCTGGAGAGCCTTTGACTCTTCAATCTCATCGGCCGCCTTAGAGCCCTTGAGGGCGATGATTTCGCCACCGTTTCGGGTTAGTGGAACGGTCATCCGAAGCAATTTTGGTAGGGCCGAAACAGCGCGAGCGGTCACAATATCGAATGCTTCGCCAACTTCTTCGGCACGAGCACGGATTACCCGCACATTGGTTAGGCCAAGTTCTTCAACCTGCTGCTTTAGCCAGTTAGAACGGCGCTCCATTGGCTCAATAAGCACAAATTCGGCATCTGGCTGGGCAATTGCCATCGGGATACCTGGCAAACCAGCCCCAGATCCAACATCGGCAACTTTCTTGCCTGCCGGCACCAGCTCAGCAACCACGGCAGAATTCAGGATGTGACGTGACCAAAGCTTTGGCATTTCACGCGGACCCAATAGGCCAAGTTCATCGCCATCGCGGACCAGAGCCGCTGCATAACCGCGCGCTTTATCAATACCGGCACCAAAAATCGTGGCGGCAATCGCAGGTTCGGCCTCTGGTGTGAAGTCTGGGGTTTCGGTCATAAATTCATCTTTCCAAAAGAAAACATCAGGTCGGGGAGTTCCCGACCTGATGTTTATAACTGCGACATTTGTTTCACGCGAGGTCCGAGCGCGGCGAAGCTATGCAGAGACGCGCTGGCCGAATCTTGAACGAGCAACTTTCTCGATAAGTTTCACGTGAAACATGCCGCGCAAGTTACTCGGCGATAGCCGGCTTAATTACGATGTGACGGTCGCGACCTTCGCCCTCAGACTCAGACACTAGGCCTGCCTCAGAGATGATGTCGTGCACAATCTTGCGCTCATAAGAAGACATTGGCTTCATAGGAACGGTCTCGCCGGTGTCCTTGACCTTGGCAATCAGCTTGTTCACGATGCGAGTTAGCTCATCAACGCGCGCCTGGCGTGAGCCACCAACATCAAGAATCAAACGGCTGAAGCTGTTGGTCTTTACCTGAACGGCAAGGCGGGTTAGCTCCTGCAACGCTTCTACAGTCTCTGGGTCAGAAATAACTCGTAGGTTGCTTTCGCCACCAGCTGTGATTTCTAGGTAAGCGCGGCCCTGGCGTACATCGATTTCAATGTCTCCATCAAGATCGAAAATGTCGAGCAGTTCCTCTAGGTAGTCAGCGGCAATGTCGCCTTCTTCTTCAAGGGCCTTTACCGACGACTCTTCGTTTGGCTTTAGTTCTTCAGTGGTCATAGTTATTACTTCTTACCCTTGTTGGTAGGCGCACTCTTGCTCGGTGCAGCCTTCTTGGTAGTTGGAGTTGTGGTGGACTTCTTGGCACGAGTCTTGCTGGCTGGCTGAGTGCGCTGACGAGGCTTCTCTTCTTCGACAACCTCGGCTACTGCTTCAGCCTTAGGTAGCTTGCCCTTCTTGGCCAAGCGCTCCTCGCGGGCCTTGTGAGCAACTGAGCCAGGGGTTGGCATGTTGCGAATCACGATGAACTGCTGGCCCATAGTCCAGAAGTTCGATGCTAGCCAGTAGAACATAACGCCCAGTGGGAACGAGATACCCGAGATCATGAAGATCAATGGGAATACGTACAACATGATCTTCTGAGTCTGCATGTACTGAGAGTTCATCACGTCAGGGTTCTGGTTCTTAGACATGATCTGCTTCTGGGTGATGTACTGCGTAGCGGTCATCACAAGGATCATGACCGCAGCCAGGATCTTTACCTCAAGCAGCGAGCTGCTCAAGAAAGTGTCTTTTAGGGGAGCGCCGAACAGGGTTGCCTGCGCAAACTGGTTTGAAAGCTCAAGGTTCATCAGGCCTACACCGGCATTACCGGTGTTGATTGAGTTCTGCGCATCGTTCAATACAAAGAACAATCCCGAGAAGATCGGCATCTGAATCAAAAGCGGCAAACATGAGCTCAATGGGTTTGAGCCAGTGCGCTTGTACAGCTCCATCTGCTCTTTAGCCATCTTCTCGCGTGACTCGCGGTCAGTCTTGCCCTTGTACTTCTTCTGAAGCTTCTGCAATTCTGGCTGCGCGTTCATCATGTTGCGCTGGCTCTTGATCTGCTTTACAAACACTGGGATAAGTGCAGCACGAACCACAACGGTCAAGCCGATGATTGACAGCACCCAGGTAATACCTTGGGTGGCTCCCATGCCGAGTGAAGTGAACAGTGTGTGTGAGGCAACAAGAATGAGCTCAATTACCCACTTGATTGGCCATAAAAGATCTGGCATTTACTAACCCTTCTTAAGGTTTGGTACTACAAAGCCGTTTTCAGTCACCCGAAACCGGCCGGAGCCTGGTTTTACCTCGTCGACGCCACCTTGCGACCACGGGTTGCAACGCAAAATTCTCAGAACCGTTAGAACAGATCCGAAAACCACGCCGCGCTGCTGGATTTGCCCTAAACCGTACGCCGAGCACGTCGGGTAATACCGACAGACATCTCCATAAAGCGGAGAAATCACTTTGCGATAGGCCTTGATAAGCAAAACCAGAAAGTTTCTTGGTGCCAACCAAATCCGAATTACAAGATTCATGACTTGGCCGTCTTATTTACCGCTGTATAAAAAGCGGTTTTAAGTTCTTCTCGAAGTTTATTCCAGTCCAGCTCTGCCGCACCGGGTAGGGCACGAACAACCACTGTCATTTGGCTGTCTACTTCTTTTAGTAATTCCCGAGCAATTTCGCGCATTCGCCGCTTGACCAGGTTTCTTTTTACCGCTCCACCTACCGTCTTTGCCACCACAAAGCCAAAGCGGGCCTGAGGCAATGCCTCATCCCGCTTTAGATAGATGACTAGATGGTCTGAACCAACCTTGCGACCAGTTTTCATGGTCATACGAAAATCGTCTGCCTTGAGCAGACGGTTTTCGCGGGCCAACATCTGTTGACTACCGAGGCTTGGCGACCGGTTAGGGCAGTGAGCCCGGACTAAGCAGAAAGCTCTGAACGGCCCTTGCGACGACGTGCAGCCAAGATAGCGCGGCCGGCGCGGGTCTGCATGCGTAGACGGAAACCGTGGGTCTTTGCACGACGACGGTTGTTCGGCTGGAAAGTACGCTTCGACATGGATTCTTCTCCGTTTTTGGATCTTGCAAGTTTGGGTTGGAACGTTTGCGTTCGTGTTGGTTAACCAACTAATTAGCGTTCCAGATGCAGAGCAACCTGTTAAACCTACGCCAAATAACTAGATCTGGTCAAGTTTTTAGGCCTGATTAATGAAAAACACAAAAGTCTTACACAAAGTTTCTTAAATTCTTGGATTCGACACACCGCGTTAATTTGCTTTTTAAGGTCGGTATTGAGTTGAATCAATACTCGGACATATCCACAGGATGCCGTCATCGGGGGATGCGGTTATCCACACATTATTCACATAGTGGATAACCTTGTGGAAAACTTGGCGTAGGGTAATGATTTACTGGCAATCAGCCGGTTGCAGAAGAAGGCGTTTGAGATGGCAGAAGCAGATGTAGTCACAGGTTTGTGGCACTCGCTGATTACCAAACTCAACAACGATGAACGCCTAACCCCTCAGCTCCTGGGCTTCTTGAGCCTGGTTGAGCCAAAAGGTGTTCTTGGCGAGACTCTCTATCTAGAGGTTCCAAACGAACTAACCCGCGAAATGATCCAACAGCGCATGCGCCCCTTCATTCAAGAGGCAATGGCAATAAACGCTGAATTCGGCGGCCCGATCAACTTTGCAACCGTGGTGAATCCAGATATCGAGGCAAATTTTGTTCCGGCACCTCCAGCAGTTACGCCTGAGTCAAACTGGCCGCCACTAAACCCAGCCGGAACTCCGGTAACTTTTCCCGACTCTGTCTCTACCGGCCCGGCGACAACATCTGGCTTCGAAACTCGGCTAAACCCTAAGTACACCTTTGACAACTTCGTTACCGGTGGCTCAAATAGATTTGCCCACGCAGCTTCATTTGCAGTGGCAGAAGCACCGGCCAAGGCCTATAACCCGCTATTTATCTACGGTGATTCGGGTCTGGGTAAAACCCACCTGCTGCATGCCATTGGCCACTACGCATTGAACCTTTACCCAAGAATCAAGGTCCGCTACGTATCCAGTGAAGAGTTCACCAACGACTTCATCAACGCAATTCAAAACAACCGCACCGGTATGTTCCAGGCCGAATACCGTGACATCGATGTTCTTCTAATCGACGACATTCAGTTTTTGCAGGGTAAAGATCAGACCCAAGAGGCGTTTTTCCACACTTTCAACACCCTGCATGATCACAACAAGCAGGTTGTAATTACCTCGGACCTTCCTCCAAAGCAACTAACCGGATTTGAAGACCGCATGGTTTCTAGATTTGAGTGGGGTCTTCTCACTGATATTCAGACTCCAGAGCTAGAAACCCGAATCGCCATCCTTCGTAAGAAGGCAGAGAATGACAAACTTCGCGTTGACGACGACATCATCGAGTACATGGCAGCCCGCGTTTCTTCAAACATCCGCGAGCTCGAAGGTACTTTGATCCGTGTAAACGCCTTTGCGGCCCTAAACCGGCAAAAAGTTGACATGCAGCTGGTTCAGACCGTTCTAAAAGACATTGTTCCAGTGGGTTCCGACCAGGTAATTGCACCGATTGAGATCATCAATGCAGTTGCTGCGTATTACAAGATCACCCCAGATGACCTTTACGGTTCCTCACGCATCGCAGCTATTGCATTGGCACGACAAATTGCCATGTACATCTGCCGCGAGCAAACCAACCTTTCACTGCCAAAGATTGGCCAGCTATTTGGTGGACGTGATCACACCACTGTGATGTATGCCCAGCGCAAAATTACAGAATTCATGAATGAGCGCCGCTACGTCTACAACCAGGTAACCGAGATTATTGCGCGTATTAAGACAGCTTCAAAGGGTTAGTAACTTCAGAAAGTAGTTCCTAAGCCATCAATCACCACTCAAAATCTTGGGTGGTTTTGTCATTTAAGGATCGATTGGGTGATTAATCCACAAAAATGTGGAGAAATTAACATATGAACATGTCTGTGGATAAGTCCGGATAACTAGCAATTAACAGTGCAATACGGACGCTGAAGTTGTGATGACAAAAATTACAACTCACAGGCGGTCAAGTTATCCACAGAATAATCCACAAGTGTATAAACATCTCACACGGTTGTAGTTTCGTGAGAAACATTGAGAAGTTGCCAGTTATCCACATTTTCCACAGGCGTTAATAATGTTGTTTTAAATATTTAAAGATTTAGACAGATTCATAACTCTTGGGGTAAACAGCATTCGGTGTGCAGAGGCTTGAAACCAAAGGTTTTAGGGCATAAATGTGCCAAGATTGAGGACTAGAAACTATTGCGCTTGAACATGCGCAGATTTGGGGTCAACCTTGAAGTTCCAAGTAAACAAAGACGTGCTCAGCGAAGCTGTTTCTTTTGCTGTCCGCCTTTTGCCTCAGCGCACCACTTTGCCAATTCTTGGTGGAATCTTGATCGAAGCGGATGCTAACGCACTTCGTCTATCGGTGTTTGACTACGAAGTATCAGCTCAGGCAGAAATCGTTGCCAAAGTAGAAACCTCAGGCCGAGTTTTGGTCTCAGGCCGTTTGCTTTCTGAAATTGCCAGCAAGCTACCTAACGCTCCGGTTGAATTTGCCACCGATGGTTCAAAAGTTACCGTTTCATGTGGATCAACCAAGTTCTCACTTTTGACCATGCCGGTTGAGGAATACCCAACTCTTCCTGAAATTCCAGCTATTTCGGGCACCATTTCTGGCGAAGCTTTTGCAGACGCTGTTCACCAAGTAGCTGTTGCCGCATCAAAGGATGACGTAACTCCGGTATTGACCGGTGTTCAGCTAGAAACCGGTGAAAAATCAATTTCATTCGTTGCAACTGACCGCTACCGCGTGGCACTTCGCGAAGCAGCCTGGGTAGCAAGCCCGTCTGGCGCCGGATCAGTAGCACTGGTTCCAGCAAGAACTTTGCAAGAAGTTGCTAAGACATTTGGTAACCAGGGTGAAATTTCTATTGCAATTGCCAAGACCGACGATCGCGAAATGATTGCTTTCAAGGCAAACAACCGATCAGTGACTTCATTGCTACTGAAGGGCAACTTTCCGCCGGTAAAGAGCTTGTTCCCAACTGACATCGATAACTTTGCTGTGGTTTCTACCGGTGATCTTGTTGATTCAACCCGTCGAGTAGCTCTCGTTCTTGAGCGCGAGAGCCCACTGCGATACAGCTTCAACGAAGGCGAGCTTTCACTGGAAGCCACCGGAAATGAAACTGCTCAGGCATCTGAAAACATTAATGCCGAGCTAACCGGTAAAGAAATTGTTGTTTCACTCAAGCCTCAGTTCTTGATTGATGGCCTAGCCGGTGTTCACGGGGAATTTGTGAAAATTGCTTTCACCAACAACGACAACCCAAACAAACCTGGTCCTGTTCTGATTTCTAGCCACGGATCAAAAGAAAAGACCGACTCTGACAGCTACCGTTACCTGCTTCAGCCAAACCTTCTGGTTCGCTAGGCACTAAAACAAAAGGCTGAATTACAAGAATTAGAAAAGGGCGGGCGTTAGATGTACATAAAGCATCTTTCGCTCGCCCAATTTCGTAATTACAAAAACGCAGAGCTTTCGCTTTCGCAAGGCGTCAACCTGCTGGTTGGACCAAATGGCCAGGGTAAGACCAATCTGGTTGAGGCAATCCGCTATTTATCAACCCTCAGTAGCCACAGGGTCGCGGGCTACCTTCCTCTGATTCAACAAAACCAAAGCCAGGCGGTCATTCGGGCCATGGCAAGTTTTGATGAGCGCGATGTATTGATTGAGCTGGAACTTAACCGCGATTCGGCCAATAAGGCCCGCATAAATAAATCACCCGCCCCGAAAGTGCGCGACATTCTTGGGTTTGTGAATTCGGTCACTTTTGCGCCCGAAGACCTCGACATCGTGAAGCGTGATCCAAGTAATCGCCGGGCTTTCATCGATGAACTTGTAATTCAGGTTTGGCCAAGATTTGCCGGTGTTTATTCAGATTATGAGCGTGTTCTAAAGCAAAGAAACACTTTGCTAAAAACCGCCAGACAAACCGGAACCAAAGGTTCTGCTCTGAGCACACTGGATGCCTGGGATGCATCATTGGTTTCTTACGGCTCTGAAATTATTGCCGCAAGGCTTGACCTGATTGAAAGACTTCGCCCACACCTATTTGATGCCTACCAATCGATTGCAATTGCAAACAACGAGCCTAGGATTTTGGTCACATCATCGCTATTGGGTGCAGCAATTGTGCAGTTTGATGAGGACTCTGAGGATTTGGAGTACATCAACACCTCTGATCGTGCAGAAATAACCGAGCTGTACAGCAAAAAGTTGTCATTCGTACGGCCAAAAGAGCTTGAGCGGGGAATTACATTAGTTGGCCCGCATCGCGATGACTTGGTATTGATGCTGGGTGACTTACCGGCCAAAGGATATGCCAGCCACGGAGAATCCTGGTCTTACGCCCTGGCATTGAGATTGGCTTCAATTGCGCTGCTGCGCGCTGAAACCAGATCTGGCGACCCAATTTTGATTCTGGATGACGTGTTTGCCGAATTGGACTCTGGGCGACGCGAGCGATTGGCCGGAATGGTAGCCAACAACGAGCAGGTTTTGATCACCGCAGCCGTAGCCGAGGACATCCCAAAGGCCCTCCAGGCCACAGTATTTAATGTAATTTCGGGCACGGTGACCGGTGGATAAAAGAGATTTTGCCCAGGAGTTCTATTGGCGAATGCGAGAAGCGGTTACCGGAAGGCTTAGCCGCGAAGCCAAACGCATTGCCGAAAAAGAAAACGCCAAAAACTCCCGTCCTTTTGAGAAGGGACGCGACATCATTGCCGCCGGAGACTCTATCGAGGGTCTTTTAAAGTCATTCCGCTGGGAAAGCCAGCTTTCAGAGGCTGATTTATTCAATAACTGGGCCACCGTGGTTGGCGAAACTAACGCTGCCAGCTCTCAGCCAGAGGCACTAATCAACGGCGTGCTGACAATTAGGTGCAAGTCAACTGCCTGGGCAACCCAATTGAGACTCATGCAGACTCAACTTCTAGTGCAAATTAGGGTAGCTTTTCCGAAGCTTGAAATTACAAGTTTGAAGTTGTTGGGGCCGGATGCTCCTAGCTGGAAAAAGGGCCCTCGATCGGTGCCCGGAAGAGGCCCGAGAGACACCTACGGATAACCCCCTTTTTTGGGCGCTTTAACCCCAGCCGGATTGGCCCTTAATCCGCGCTACGGCGCGGTTTTTTGCTTCTCGACACAACGCACAAATACAGGGTTTTGTCAGGCCAAAAAGGTAGACTTCTTGGTAGTTAGTTACCCCGAATATCAGTCGGCTACTGAAGCCGCATTTCACCGGGCCTAACCACGCGAATAAGGAGTAAAACCGAATATGTCTGACAGCACTTACGAAGCCGGAAATATCCAGGTCCTCGAGGGCCTAGAAGCAGTGCGCAAGCGCCCCGGCATGTACATCGGTTCTACCGGCCCGCGTGGTTTGCACCACTTGGTTTACGAAATCGTTGACAACTCTGTTGACGAGGCATTGGCTGGTTACTGTGACACCATCAACGTCACTATTACCAAAGACGGCTGGATCCGCGTAAAAGACAACGGTCGCGGTATTCCGGTTTCTACCCACCCAACCGAGGGAATCTCAACCGTTCAGGTTGTTCTGACCATTCTTCACGCCGGCGGTAAGTTCGGCGGTGGCGGTTACGCCGTTTCAGGTGGTCTTCACGGTGTGGGTGCATCGGTCGTAAACGCCCTACCTACCCAGCTAAGAGTTCAGGTTGCCCGCGAAGGTTTCTTGTGGAACCAGAGCTACAAGATTGGTGTGCCTGATGCCCCGCTTGCCAAGGGTGAGCCAGCTGATTACACCGGAACCCAGATTGAGTTTTTGGCCAGTCCAGAAATTTTCGAAACTGTTGAGTACGACTACGAGACCCTTCGTGCCCGCTTCCAGCAGATGTGTTTCTTGAACAAGGGCCTGCGCATCTCTCTAGAAGACGAGCGCACCGGTCGTACCGACACCTATCACTACGAAAACGGTCTTCGCGACTACGTTGAGTACCTCAACGTTTCAAAGAAGAACGAGATCGTCAACGAAGAAATCATCTCTTTTGAGTCTGAGACCAAAGAGAAGAACATGTCGGTTGAGATTGCTATGCAGTGGACCAACGCCTACAACGAGAGCGTTCACACCTACGCAAACACCATCAACACTCACGAGGGTGGAACCCACGAAGAGGGCTTCCGCGCCGCCCTTACATCGCTGCTAAATAAATACGCCCGCGAGAAGAACCTGCTCAAAGAAAAAGACGAGAACCTGTCTGGTGACGACTGCCGCGAAGGCCTAACCTGCGTGATCTCGGTAAAGCTTTCTGAGCCTCAGTTTGAGGGCCAGACCAAGACCAAGCTGGGCAACACCGAGGCCAAGGCCTTTGTGCAGCGCGTGGTCAACGAAGAGCTAGGCGACTGGCTTGGCCGCAGCCCAAACGTTGCTAAAGACATTATTCGTAAGGCAATTCAGGCTGCTACTGCCCGCCACGCTGCTCGCAAGGCACGCGAGGCTACCCGCCGCAAGGGATTGCTAGAGTCTGGCGGTATGCCGGGCAAGCTGCGCGACTGCTCAAGCCGCAAGCCAGAACTTTCAGAAATCTACCTGGTTGAGGGTGACTCTGCGGGTGGTTCAGCCGTTCGTGGCCGCAACCCAGAGACCCAGGCAATCTTGCCTCTGCGCGGTAAGGTCTTGAACGTCGAGAAGGCACGTCTAGATCGTGCCCTCGGAAATGCCGAGGTTCAGGCAATCATCACAGCTTTTGGTACTGGCATCGGTGAAGAATTTGACGTCACTAAGGCCCGCTACCACAAGTGCATTTTGATGGCCGACGCCGATGTTGACGGTCTGCACATCCGCACCCTGATTCTTACCCTGCTGTTCCGCTACATGCGCCCACTTATTGAGCACGGATAC
>JACCDZ011750672.1_pt1 | contig 19686 bp, 14 predicted proteins | sample 7449551 | NCBI WGS metagenome assembly JACCDZ01 (sample SAMN15323452, study PRJNA562643) | freshwater metagenome | isolation source: river surface water | place: USA:Blue River Watershed | collected 2017-08-18
AACGCGCAGGCACAAATGACTCCTTCTTAATTGAAGGCGGGCTAAACAGATTCGCTAAAAGTAAAAGAGTATGGAAAAGCTAACGATTTACGGGCCTAAACATATCTTAGAAACTATCCGGGCCGTATGGCAAGGACAGGGCTTGAGGTTTGAGTTAGAAGGCATTGAAAATTTTGTTCAACCTCCCTTTGAGGATACTCCTGCGGAATTCCCAATGGAAGCGGAACTTTCAGTGGGGGCTGACAAAGAAGAGCCTGAAACAAAAAAGAAGGGCCGTAAAAAATGAGCAGGTTTGTCACACTACATGACTTCACCAATGGCGGGCCGTATGCCCTGCCTGCAAATGAATTCACGCACGGCGCAGATGATTACCTTCAGGACTTCATAGATGTTGAGGAGGTTAATGCATTACGCATGTTTGCCGGAAATAAGTTTGCAGCTATGGCCATCGCTGCCCTTGGGGAAGATCCTGTAGAGGACAAATGGGTTAAGGTGTTCAATGGCGCGGAATATGAGGTATGCGGCAGGTTGTACAAATGGGGGGGCATCAAGGGAATGCTAATTCCTTATTTGTACAGTCTACGTTTGATTCAGCAATTTGACGCGCACATGTCTACTGGTATTCAGGAAGCTAATGTAGAAAATGCAACTAAGGCCTCCATTGTCCCTCGCATTGCGCGTGCCAGCAGCGCCGCGTTTAAAGCGTACGGGTATGGAGGACAGAGGGAAAACTCATTGCTGGGATTTATCCAGGCAAACGGCGAGACGTACCCCGACTTTGTTTATAACTGCAAATTGTATCCTTTTAATAGATTCGGCTTATGAAGACGGATTACGTAGTAGAGGATATTCGTAAAGTTGTAGACCGGGTTAACAGGTACGTTGAAAGACGGGTCGACGGGTTCCCAAGAGTGCAGTACATGGCAGGCCATTTTGTTGAAGTTAACAGTCGTATCATAAGCAAAAGCAAGAGCCCGCAGCGAATGGACATTTTTCCGCTTGTGGCCCTTCGCTTGGATACGACGCCAAATGTAACACAAGGTTTGATTAAATACGATTTGAACATTGCGTTATTGATGGCAACAAAAGCAGAATGGGATGCCGAGTATCGATATAAAGAAATGTTTCCTAAATACCTGACCCCGCTTTACGTTATGTTTATGAGAGCCTTAAAGGAAGTAAGGTTGTTTTGTTGGGAAGGCGAAGACATTCCGCATTTGCCCATCGAAAGGCCATATCTGCAAGGCTCGTCTAACTCCAATACTTTTAGCGAGTTCGTTGATGCGATTGAATTACAAAACTTAAAAGTGAATAAAACTTATGGCTGCATGGTAGCCGTATAAACAAAAATAAAAATGGCAAAGTGTGTGCAAAAACAATTGGGGAATTTCGGCCAGTCGCGGTGCAATAAGATGCCCGGCCGAATTATTTCTCTTATAAAAACCCCGGACAATTTTCGCGTTCCGGCGGCGACGGTAGAACTGGGGACAGCGGCCATCCTTACGTACTTGAATACAGCGGCGACGGCATCAATGGCTACACGCGTTCATAAATTTCCGGAGTTCGCTGGGATGGAACCGCAGATGAAGGCACCTACTATGGAAGATACGGTGTATTCATATTTGGATGTGGATCCAGGGGCGTATCGTTGGAGGTTTCAATTGCGCGAAAATATCTGTATTCATAAGGCGCTGTACTCCCACAAAGCGTATAGCGGCCGCGTTATCTTTATCGATCACGAAGGGCAGTTGTTTGGAACGCAATTAAGCAACGGCGATTTTGCGGGCCATCGTATCAATATGTTCTTCCCGGAGATGATGACGTTGAATGACGGTTCAGTAGCTACTAAGTCTCCGTTTGTTGTGTCTTTGCGGTCAAATCTGGACATCGATAAAAACGGCTCTTTGATTGACTTTGAAGGACTTGACAGTGAAATTTATCGCCTTATCGATACCGGCATTGAAGTGCAAAACGCTTTGGGGACGAAAGTCACTGTACGTGTATATGCAGAGTGTGACGATACCGGCATTGAAGGTCTGGTATCGGCGGACTTCATACTGCGCAACGGAGCAGGCAACGCGCAAATAATCAGTTCAATCAATGAATTGGGAGACGGAGTATACGAACTCAACGGCACTGGCCTTGTGGACGGCACGATAAGTCTGGCAACCCCGGCACTTCTTTCGGTAAAGCCTTACGAATTTATAGGCGATCCGGTTGCTGTGAATGTTCCGTGATTGGGGACGGGGCAACGATTTTAAGTGGTTTTGCGTTGCCCCTTACTTTTACAACGCTATGGCTATACGCGACAAAGTACAAAGAGGCCAGTTGATGACAGCGGAAATAATAGACCGCGGGTTGCTGAACATTGTACGCGGTAACGATACGGCCATACTGGATCTTAACATAAAGCAATTACAGTCCGGCAGAGACTCTAAAGGTGTGCCTCTTTCCCCTCCGTATGCGCCGAGCACAGTATCATTAAAGAAATTTAAAAATTTGCCTTATGACCGTGTTACACTATTCCAGGAAGGCGACTTTTACCGCGGGTTCTATCTGGAGGCAATTAATTGGCCGCTTGTTATTGATAGTTCCGATAGGAAAACAGGCAAGTTGGTTGAAAGATATGGCGCGCCCATATTTGGTTTGGATAGGGAAAGCCTTCGTGAACTTAATTCGGTTCATATTAAAAGTGAGTTTGTCCGATTCATCCGGGAATTTTTACAATTATAGAACACTTCCGCTTCGCACTTACTTTGAGATTGTAGAGTCCGGAAATTACCGTTTGGTCAATCCACGCGGCAAGGGCACAGTAGAACAGTGCATGGATGCGTGGGAAAGCATCATAAAAACATATTCTCAAGAGTCAAACACCTCTGAGTATTACGCATGGTTTAGAAGTATGCGGAATTATTGGAAGTTATACGCAAAGCATGCTGTGCTCGCAGCGTCCATAATGCTGTTAAAAATCCGCGTTGATAAAAAAGTAGTAGAAGACGTGCGCAAGATGGGGTATACCATCGATACGACTAATAGTGCTTCTTATAAAAGGAGTCTGGAAGTATTGGAACCCAAAATTCGCACGCTGCATTCCCAACTTAAAATCCGGCACAACGAATTGGCAGCAATGGAAGTTGCCAAAGAGCAGGAACTGAAAGAAACAGATGGCAAATCTTCCTTTGATAGTGTAATAGCCTTACTTAGTTTATCCTCCGGTTTCAACATACCTGAGGATATTACTTTAAGCAGGTATATGGAAATGGTTAAAGCGGTAAAAGCTAAAAACAAAACTGTTGAAGAGTACGCGGAAAGACAAAAGGCTAAAAGATAATGGCACAAAATAAAAAAAGATGGCAGCAGATGGCGTAATAAGGAAAGGTGATATAATAGATGATGAGGCATTACAAGCCCCATTAACTTTAGCCTCCAATTATAAATTTTTGGAACGCCAGTTAGACATGACGTTACAAATGGCCGTACGTTACAGCAATGCCATATCCTCTACACAATCAACTAAGCAACTTTCCGAAGAAACAAAAGGGTTGAAAGTTGCCTCTGAGGATTTGATTAAAATACAAAATCAGATTATTAAAGTCCAACAGCAATCCAATGATGAATACATCGCCCAGGCAAAAGCGTTAAAGGAAGCAAAGCAGGCTTTGAAAGAGAAAATGGAATTGGGTGATAAAGATGCAAAAACAATCAACGCGCAAAACGCTTCCATAAAGCAACTGGGCGCTGCATTAAATGCAAATCGCGCGGCATATGCTGCACTGAGTGGGGAAGAAAAAAGAAACGGAGAAGTAGGTAAACAATTGCTTTCTGTTATAGAGCAACAAACTGCCGAATACGACGACCTGAAATCATCAATGGGCCAACACCAGCAGCGTGTGGGGGACTATACCGGCGCTATAAAAGGGTTGAAAGATGATTTGAAGGCAGCAAAAGACGAAATGGCAGCGATGGCTGTGCAATTTGGCCAGGGATCACAAGAATTTATAACTGCTGCGAATAAAGCCGGGGCACTTAAAAATGAGTTGGATACTATGAACACCAACTTAAAGAAAGTAAGCGGCGAACCGTTGGAAAATTTGACCGGCGGAATGAGCTTGCTTACTGATCGTTTAACCGCACTGGATTTTAAAGGCGTGCAGACCGGCTTGAATACAATGGCCACATCTTTAAACGGGCTGAATTTCAGAAATGTAATAAACGGGATGGGGGGCATGTCAAAGGCATTCATAGCCTTTGGCAAAGCCTTATTGACCAATCCTATTTTCTTGGTAGTAGCGGTCGTAGTTTCCATTGGTCTTGCTATCAATGCTCTTAAGGACAAGGTGAAATTTTTATCCGATGCCTTTGATCTTATGGGCAAGGTGTTAGACTTTGTAGTGGACAAAGCAATGCAGTTGAGTGATGCATTGATAGGAACGTCATTCGTTGCCGATCAGGCCGCAAAAGATACTATTGAAGCAGCGCGCAAACAGGCCGAAATGGTAGAAAGATACTATGACAGGCAAATAAAAGTTGCCTCTGCGGCTGGTAAATCAACCACGGAATTAGAAAAGCAAAAAGCCGACGCAATGGAACAGGCTTACAAAGTTGCTGAAGAGAATTATAATAAAATCAGCGTGTTATCGGACGACGAGAAAAAAGATAGGGAAGAAAATTTAAAAAATTTAGAAGACGCCTCTGATGATGCTATTGTGGCACGAAGCCGTGAAGCAGACGAAGCAAAAAAGGCGGCCGAGGCAAAAGCAAAGGCGGCTGAAGAAGCGGCTTTAAAAGAACGTAATGCTCTGATAGAATTGCAGGCGTTTCGTCTAGGTGTAATTATAGATTCTAATAAGGGGATCTTTGACGAAGAAAGCAATGGGTTCAGCAACAGACTGCAAGCTGCCATCTTGATGTATGAAAAGCGGTCTGAACTTGCAAAGCTGGAACGGGATACCATATTGCAGCAAAAAGATTTAACTGATTCGGAAGTCATAACGGCCGAAGAAAAATATCAGCAAAAATTACTGGAAATCAAAATGGAGTATTTAGGCCGCGCATCAAAACTCAGCGGCGGCGAAATTCCAGAAATGAATTTTGCTAAGGAGTTTAAAAAGTCTTTTGATACTACGGAAGGGCTACAAAAGAACTTTTTAGACCGCCTCAATAAAAGTCAGGAAGACTTTGCAAAGAAAGAGGAGGAACGTAGAAAGGCCGCACAAAAAGCAGAGGAGAACGCAATGAAGCGTAAGCAAGGATGGGCAGAGACGGAAGCGGTTGGTATTGAAGCCGTGGGGGAAATGTTTGCGCAGCGAACGGAAAAATTTGAAGCGATGATTGCCGCTGAAGAAGAGGGGCTTAAACAAAGGCAAGAGGTTGAGAGCGATAGGCTGAAAAAACAATTGGAAGATGAAACTTTGACGCAACAGCAGAGAGATGAATTAAAAACAGCAAGCGAGCAGCGCATGGCCATGCTGGCGGAGCAATCGGCAGCACGAACGGAGGCATTGGAGAAAAAGAGGGCAAAGGCTATACGCAATCAGGCTATTTTTGAAAAGGGCGTGACTCTTGCAAAGACTATAGCAGCCGGTATACAGGCGGTCGTTAGTGCGTTTGGTGCGGGTCCATTTGTCGGGGCTGCATTGGCCGCAGTATATGGAGCGTTGATTGCAACACAAATTGCAAGTCTAAAAAAGGTTTCTATTCCCGCTGCTGAAAAAGGCATAAGGAATTTTGAAGGCGGTGCAATTATCGCAGGGGAACGGGGTATAGAATTAGCAGAAAGTAACGGCCAGTGGTCTCTTACTGGCAACAAGGCAGCATTGTATAACATGCCCAAAGGCACAAATATTTATGACCACAAAACAACCTTGCGAATGTTGGCAATGGCCGGTTTATCTTCGGCAAATAATGGGGGGGTGCAGTATAGCAGTAAAGATAACGCGGAATTAGTAAGGATACGTAAAAGTCTGGAAGGTAAGAAAGAACCTTGGGCACAAGATGGCCAACGCATTGGCTATGTGCAATACAATACAAGAGTGAAGCAATTAAATAGATGGCGAAATATTCAATAAGGCACAGTGAAGCAATACACTATCATATTAGCCTGCACGCAAGATTCTGAAGTTCTGGAACTGAAAGAAGCGCCGCGTAATTGGAGTGCTACAAAGTTTAATGTGCTTCGGGACCGAGTTTACTTTGGCATGTTAAAAACAGTTAGCGTAGAATTTCAATTTGTCGGAGAATCATTCAAATGGTTACAGCGTAAAAGATTATTGTATGGAGTAGACGCTGATATTCAGATAATGATCTATTATAGAGACCAATTTATAATGCGCGGGAAGTTAAATCAGGAAGCAGCGCAGGAGGATCGAAAATTGAAGTTGTATAAATGTGATATTCTGCAATCTGCGGCCATTCAGGATTTTACCAATCGGGAAGATATAGAGTTGAATATTTTTAACACCATATCTTTAGATAGATTGCCCATTTCTCCGGCAGAACGGAAGCCTTGCAGTTTTCAGGGATTTAAAATAAATTTCAACAGCAAGTTTAAAGAACCACCACCCAGTGACGAGCCTTATAAATACCATCACATAGTGCCTTATGTTTCGGAATACAACGGCAACCCTAATGTGCAGATAGGTGCAGGGACAGACTCAGTGACGTCCGCTGTGGCTGTTTCAGAAATGCCGGAGGAGTTAAAAAGAAGGGAGTGTGCGATAATTGTAAACAGACTTCCTGACGCACAAATTTTTAACGTGCATCTAGATTTAAAGCATACTGCTGCACAAGGGTATTTTGAGAATATAGGGGGATTTAATAAACCGGGATGGCGTCTTATTATCCGGAAACTTAATGCGGAAAACGTTGTTGTTGATACTTTGTGGGAGACCTCTGATAATATAATGGCCTTCGGAGTTTTTAACCATATTGTGGATTTAACAACAGCATTAAATCCAGGAGAGTATGTTGTGTTTTCTTGTGAGCAATTAATGCGCTTTGGCAGTGGTTCAACTATAGTGTACGTCGATACGGAACGGGATTTTGTTGTGCATACTTATGAAAAGGTAAGTATCACTATAGTGCAGGATAGTGCTTTGTCCCCAACTACTCACAATGTGGTACTCCCATTTGAACTATTCACCAACCTCGTAAAACAAATAAACGGCGGTATTTTTGAAAGTGAATTTTTCGGACGCACCGACGTAGGTTATGCAATAGATGGTCCCGGAGCTTATGTGGCTTTAACTAAGGGAGAATTTTTGCGAGGTGTAACTGCCGACATACAATTAACAACTTCTTTCAGGAAGGCTTTCCAAAGTTATAGCTGCCTATTTTGTTTAGGCGCAGTGTTCACTGAAAAGGGTGTGCGTATTGAACCGTTGGATAAACTTATAACCAATCAACTTGCAACTGATATTGGGGCCATTGATAATTTCTTATTGATGCCTGCGCGGGATTATTTGTTTAATAGTGTGAAAGCAGGTTACCCAATACAAGAATATGAGGAAAGTAATGGCCGGGACGAATTCAACACTACTTACCAATATAGCAACAGCCTAAGAGCAGTAAAGCAAGAATGGGATTTAGTGAGTAAATTTTATGGCGATGGGTACGGAATTGAATTCGCTCGACGGGCCTCGGTTATAAACACGGGGACTGCCGACACTCGTTATGACAGCAAAATATTTTTTATATGTTGCAAACCAACAGAAAATGGATTGGTGACTAAAACCGTTGAAGATGTATTGTTGGTAGAAGGAATATTTAATCCAGAAACAGCGTATAATTTGGATATTGCTGTAGGCCAGAATATGATACGCAATGGTAAATTTCTTAACGTCCCTTTGCACCGTAAAACAAAAATGTATTTTTTTCAAAGCAAGGATAAAAATACGGCTTTGAAGCTGACCACGTTTTTAGGCACTACGAATGATGGGGAAGATTTATCATTAAGTAATAAAGCGTACTTTATTCCAGAGGAAAGAAGCGGTAATGCGCAGTTTACCTTAGATATGCTGTTTGATATTCTTCGCAGACCATTGGGTGTTATAGCCTATGAAAACGAAGGAGAACAATTCTATGATTTGCTATTAGAAGTAAATGCCGAAAAAGAAAAGGCAATGGCAACATGGAAATTTTTGGGCACGCGTTCATCCCCTCCATTAGTTGATCCGGATATAGACGATGGGCCATATTTAATGTGGAAGTCGGAAGAAGGGGCTTACATAAAGTACAAAGACGGCGATAAGCAGTTTATAAAATATAAAAATAATGGCGGTCAGGTTTGAGCAACTTATAAAGTATAAAGAATAATGGCAGTCAAATTTGAAATAAGTTTTCCCATAGCCAATCAACTAAAAAACACTCTGGAAAGCAGTGCGGGAAATGAGCGCATGCCATTTGACCAGCAGCGATACAACGAGAAAAGATCGGCTGCGAATTATATACATTATGACTACCTGCAAAAATTTGAAAACAAAGATAAAATACGCCAACAATTTTTAACCAATTACGCAAAAAGCCGCATTAGAATATCGGACTGCGAAGGGCAGATATATAATATGTTCACGGGAATGGTCGAACCGGGAGCATTCGTAACACCATCTTTATTGCGTCAATACCGCAGTCTTAAGTATCGGGTTGATGCAAGATTTGCGAGTGTAGACGGCCATTTGTTTTTATATTTTGAGGGGGGCTATGACTATCTGGACGAAGATTTTTTAATCCCAAACAACGAAGTAGAATACAATGGTGTTTTTCCCTCTATCAACGCACAAGTTGATGACGTTGTAAGATACAAAATGGAAGGTGACGTATTTCGTCAGGCCGTTATTGTATCAAGAGCGTGGCATACTGATTTGGGGGTGGCTGGGTATAAATTATCCGTGCAGCAATCATTGCTTAACCCGCAGGATGGTTTAGCGGAAATCACATACAATAAAAAAGATTCGGATTTATACCAGCAGTTGATTGATTTAAGTCTGCTTCCTGAGGGCATCTATTTTATCCTGACTGATTTTGGCAACGGTACTTTTGACCATACCTTCATTAGTGAGCCTGTTTATGTGAAAGAAGTGCATGAGGATACTCAAGCCCTGCATTACAGACATAACGGGACGTATGACTTTGAAGACAAATGGGGATGCGTATATGAAAATGGATGGCTGGGAGTATTAAGATTTCCAGCGGATTTCTATAAATATATTATGTCCGCAGATTTAGAAGCTGATCAGGATGACACAGGAAGACAAAGAATATTGCGCGCCGTTCCGTATCGACAATTAGAATTTACCGCATTTGAAATTCCGGGGTGGTTGGCAGATAAATTGGCGGTCATTTTTTCGCATGACACAAAATTTATAAATGGCTACCAATGGGAAATTGAAAATATGGGCGATTATGCCGCAATGGGCACTCGCGATATAGGCAGCCTTACTGTGCAGTTGAGACAAATAAATGATCGGACCATCTTTTCAACCAAGTTTGAAGAAAATTTAACAGCGGAATTTATTCCAGATTCTTTTGCAGATATTCTTTACGAAGGAGACTCCATAGTGGCGCTGTTTAAAACAAATTCTGGCTTTTCATTTTTATTGGCCGGACTGCCGCCCTGGATTACAGCGGATAAGGAAGTGTTAGTAGATGGAGATACTATCGCATTTACCATTGCTCCGAATAGTGGCCCTGCAAGAGAGGCAACATTGACCGCCGTCGTGGAAGGCGTTTCATTAAGTGCTGAAATATATTTTCAACAGGCAATGGATGAAAGCATTCCTGATTACTTAGAGGTTTCTAAGACTTTAATTGTACTTCCATCTTCTGCCGGCAGCTTTGAAGATATTGACATTCAGGCCAGCGGTCCGTGGGGGATTAGTGAAAGCGGTTCATTTTCTTTTGATGTATCGGAGATTGACGGAGATACAATACGCATTGCTTCGCCTTCATTGAATGATACATCAACGGTACGTACGGCAACAGTGCGCATCTTTTTAATTGGAAACCCATTGGTGTTTAAGGACATTTCTGTACAGCAGGCCACAAATAAAAAGATGTTCAATGCTTTCCCGAATATAGTTATTCATGGCTCGGCCAATACAGAACATAATCAAACTTATGTGGTTGAAATACTTTGCGCCGAAAACACACAATGGCAGGCAGGGGGCCCGAATTCCAGGGATAGCGGAACTTTGAATGATTACTTAGTGTACCATAAAGCCATTCAATTTGGCCCTACAAATGTATTTCAGGTTACGGTAATGGCAAAACCGCCGTATGTGCCGAATAGATTTTCGGTTATAACTTTTCAAAATATCAATGATCCGAGCGACTCTGTTATGATTACTATATCACAAACTACTTAATAATAAAAATTTTTAAATGTTAAAAAATTTGCCTTAAAAATTTAAAATTTGGTCATTAAAAGATACCTAAAATGAAGGATAGTTTAGAAGTTGTGCAGAACTTGTTTGTCAATGAAACGATGCTTTACGTGAAATGCATCGCAGTTGCCATTTTGTCTTGGTTGTTGGCCTCTTTTAAAGATTTGGACACGAGCATAAAAACGTCCCAGTCCATAGGCGTGCCGTTCTCCTATAAGACATATTTTGACAAAGAGATTGCGGCTATTGCTATGAATTTTGTTGCGATGGTACTTGTGGTATTTTTCATTGATGCTGTTTTTACCGCTGTTAGAAACAACGAGGCTTTAACTTTGTTGACCATTGGTTCTCTTTCGTTTGGCGGTGCCTCGCTAATTAATTCTATTTTCAGCAGGTATAGCAAAGATTTAAAAAGTACTATGATTAAACGAAGTCATAGATTAGACCAGCGTGAAGGGACGGAGAACGAACCTACAAAATTAGAGTCGGACGATAAATAAAAATAAAAGATGGCACAGGGAAAAACAATTCCAGATTTAGATCCGGCATCTTTTAATCCGGCATTTTATTTGGCCATCGCTAACCCGGTGACTAAAGAGGCCTTCTATATTCCTATTGCTTCTTTTCTTTCCAGTCTCAATGTTTCAAAAGACGCGGTAAAACCTTATGCCGATGTGGTCGGGATGCTGGCAAATGTGGATATAGAGCCGTACCAATTTGCATATGTAGGTAATGCGGCCGACGTGACAGAAACAGTAGGATTTGGCCTATTTCTTTACATTGGCGGCCTGCGCGATCTTATCAGCAGTTATAAATTAATTGCATCGGCCGCAGGAAGTGCAAGTGTAGAAATAACCGGGTCGTGGATTAATAGGGGGGAGTTCGATATGTCTGATGATAATTTTCCCGATCCGGCGGACTTCCCAGCTATAAAAGCGTACAACACATGGCGTGTGTCGGCATCCGGGGAAGTTGATTTTGGCTATGGCGTCGGTCCGGAAACTGTGCCCACGGGGTCCATACTCATAGCAATAGAAGATAACCCTGGACAGAATGGAACTAAATGGAGGTTTATATAAAATCATTATGAAGCGAATATTTCAACTATTGTTTTTGTTGCTGCCATTCTTTTCTCTGGCACAACAAACCGAGACAGAAACAAAGACGGCTATTGATGGTTTGCGTACACGCCCGCTTACACCTGCTGGAGTCGGCGCCGCATTGGATATTTTGAATTATGGTAAGCAATCGGTACTGAATAATCTGACAGCTTCCGGAACGAATACGTACACTTTGACCGCCAGTACTTCTATAACGGAGTATAAAAATGGCCTGACCGTATTTTTAAAGTTTACCAACGCCAACACATTAAGTACGGTCACGCTGAATATAAACAGCATGGGCGCAAAGCCTGTAAAGAATAATGCAGGCAGTGCTTTGGCCATTGGTGACTTAGCCGCTGGCGGTGTGTACGTGCTACATTACGATGGCACAGAGTTTAGAGTAAGCGGAGCCGTATCTAATAATTTAGTATGGGGCATTCTTACTGGCGATATTAACAATCAAACAGATTTGCAAAGTGCGCTGAGTGATAAAGCTAATAGGGCTGTAAGCATTAATACCCAGACGTCAAATTATACTTTGCAAATGTCCGATAGGGATACAAAAGCAGTGTTAATGCGAAGTGCGTCTGCCCAAACATTAACTGTGCCGCCGAATAGTTCTGTGGCTTTTCCCATTGGTACTTTAATCACAGTATTTCAGGATTCGACCGGAGCGCTTACTATAGCTAAAGGTTCGGGGGTTGAAATAGAAAGCGCATCGGCAATTTTCACAGCACAAGACGTTCCGGTTGTATTGCTAAAGAAAGCTACAAACACATGGCTTGCGTGCAGCGGCGGGGGAAGTGAAAGCGGCGATGCTATATGGGGTGGAATTATAGGAACCTTGTCGAACCAAACAGATTTGCAAAACGCTTTGGACAGCAAAGGAAATAAAGCACTTACATATAACACTCAGACTGGATCTTCATATACTTTAGTGCTGTCTGATAAAGATACGAAGGCTGTGTTAATGCGAAGTGCAAGTAATCAGACACTAACAGTACCCGCGGATGCTTCCGTTGCTTTTCCAGTTGGAACGGTAATAACAGTTGTCCAGGATTCAACAGGCATTCTTACTATAAGCAATGCCGGGGGCGTTGTGTTTGAAAATAATACCGGCACGTACAATGGACTGCGGGATTTACCTGTGAAATTGGTTAAGAAAGCTGCAAATAGATGGTATGTATTTAATGGGCCACCGCCTGCGGGCGAAGGTGGAGGTGATGGCGTATGGGGGGAAATTACCGGCACATTATCAGACCAGACAGATTTGCAATCTGCCTTGAACAATAAAGGCAATGCTCATTATGCATTCAATGTACAGACTGGATCGTCGTATACCATGCAGACTTCGGATACGAATATGAAAGCTGTATTAATGCGGTCTACAGGTTCTCAGACTTTGGTTATTCCTACAAATGCTGCGCAATCATTTCCCGTGGGCGCTGCGGTAACCATTGTTCAGGATTCCACCGGCGCCCTTACTATTGTTCCGCAGTCAGTAGATGTGATTTTAGAAAGTGCTTCCGGAGGGTACACCACAGAGCAAGACGCTCCAGTTGTTGCCGTAAAGAAAGGCACAAACAGATGGTATATATTTAATGGCCGTAGCGGGACCGGTGGGGGCGGCGGAACATGGGGCAGCATTACAGGAACGCTACCGGACCAAACGGATTTGCAGGGAGCGTTGAATTTAAAGGCGGATGAAAAATATGCACTTAATATTCAGACAGGGTCTGCATATACTCTTCAATTAGAAGATAAGGATACAAAAGCCGTTTTAATGCGTCGACCGACGGCACAGACATTGACGGTGCCCACTAATGCGTCAGTTGCTTTTCCAATTGGCACTGTCATTACTGTATTCCAAGATTCAACGGGCGTGCTCACTTTTACAGGGGCATTGGGAGTGCATTTCGAAAATAACAGTGGATTCTTTACAACCGCACAAGACGCCCCAGTTGTGCTTATTAAAAAGGCCACAGATACGTGGCTTGTATGTAACGGAGCAATGGACGGATTTCCCAATCCATTGCCTTCTAATTTTACATGGAATGCAGCTAATTTTAATTTCGCATTTAATGCTTTAAATCAATATGCCATTAATGCTTCGTCCATAACACACTCTGTGACGGGGCAAAATGTAACGGTAGTAATGGACGCTTCCGGCATTCTATTGCAAGCGTTGAATGCAGGAGATGCGATAACTTTGCAGGCTACTAACGATATAAATATTAATGCAGGCACGCTAAAACTTAAAGGCATTGCTGCGCCTAATGCTACGGACTATGTGTCAGGAGACGGAACATGGCGGGCAATTCCAGGCGGAGGGGGCAGCGGAAGCGGCACAGTAACTTCCGTTACTGCTGTATCCCCGTTGACTGGGGGAACTATAACAACAGCGGGAAATATAGGAATACAAAACGCAGCGGCCGACGCTACAACGAAGGGCGCCGCTTCTTTTGAAACAAATGATTTCAATGCTGTTTCTGGAAATATTGCCATAGATTATGCAAATGGTCAAAAGGCAAGTGCTTCCGTTCCTGGTTTTGTAAGTACCGCAGGTCAAACTTTTGCGGGGAATAAAAGTTTTACAGGCGCTTTAATTTTGCCTAATAAAACACCCGGCCGCGTTTTATTCACGGACAATACAAGCGAAGTAAATGTAGATCCAAACATGGAATGGGATTTTGCCAACGCTAAATTAAATGTGGGGCAGCCTACCAGCTTTTCCGGAAGGCTAAACGTTGCGCATAATACAACCGCTGGCGGCATTCCGTTGACTGTAAGTAATAACAGTTCAGCGGCTGCGGCTACGTCTTCTATTTATGTACAAACAGGCACCAATACAGGAAACATTACACAGTATACAGAAAACCACCCTACAAAACCATATGGCCTTGTTATTCAGGGGCAATCTGGCACCGACGCGCATTGGGGAACTGAGGTTACCAATAATCTAGGGCCGGTTCGTTTATCTTCAGGCACAAACCAATGGGTTACCGTTCGTCAATCTGGGGTCGGTATTAATAAGCAAAATTCTATCAACGCTAACTTAGTAGTAACCGGCAGCGGCGCAACCAATACAGCATTTTTAGTTGAAACAAATGCGGCATCGCGAATACTTCAATTAGGAACGGCTTCCGGAGTGAAATATGCAAAATTGGATTTAGGCAGCGACGCAACAGGCGATTTATTTTATAGAAATTCGTCCGGCAATCTTACTCGTTTGGGCATAGGAACAACGGGGCAAGTACTTACTGTTGCTGGGGGACTTCCATCATGGGGTGCCGGAGGTGGTGGTGGCGGGGATTTGACCGACGGGGATAAAGGAGATATAACGGTAACCGGATCGGGCACAGCATGGACTATTGATAACAATGCCGTTACTACTGCAAAGATTAACAACGCGGCGGTTACCCTCGCTAAAATTCAAGACGTAACAACGGCAAGGTTTTTAGGTCGTACTACGGCCGGAACTGGTGTTGCTGAACAATTAACAGGAACACAGGCAACGGCCATGTTAAACAACTTTACCACATCGCTAAAAGGGTTAGTTCCTGCGCCATCTACTGCTAGTGGAAGGTACTTAGAAGATGATGGGACTTGGAGTGTGCCAACAGGATTAGCCGATGGAAATAAAGGCCCTATAACTGTAGCTGGAGACGCATGGTCTATAAATAATCAGGCGGTGACGATGGCCAAAATCCAAAATATCGGCACGGCAACTTTAATAGGAAGAACGGCTGCGGGTACCGGTGTGCCATCTGCTTTAACCGCCGCGGAAGCAACTTCTTTATTGAATGTGGCCACTACTTCATTAAAAGGATTAGTGCCTGCGCCCGGAACAGCAACCGGCAAAGTACTTAGTGATAACATGACTTGGATCACACCTTCAGGGGGTGGTGGTAGCGGCACGGTTACTTCAGTTGCTGCGACCATTGGTAATTCAGGCACTGCGCCTAATATTTCCGGATCGCCCATTACATCCTCTGGTACTTTGACCGTCAATATACCCAATGCATCGGCGACGAATACAGGGACGGTAACAACTGGCGCACAAACTTTGGCAGGCGCAAAAACTTTCAGTTCTGCGCCTAATTTCAGCACGATGACTTCTGGGTCCGTACTGTTTGCCGGAACTTCAGGAGCGCTTACTCAGGATAATACAAATTTCAGTTGGGACAACTCAAATAAGTCCTTGAGATTGCAAGGGTCTGCAGGAGCGTATGGATTGCAAGTTGCTCGCAATGTGAACAGTAGTATTAACATGATTGATGTAGTTAATACGAGTACGGGAGCCAATGCGTCGGCCAGAGCTAATTTTACCAGCGGCAGCATCAGCGGTTTTATAGAAGCAAAACATGGCAGCGCCTTTTCTTTGAATTCGTCTTCAAGCATGCGAATTAATGCAACTGGAGCATTGCAAACTGCATCGGCAAGTTATAATACTTCGGTTACCGGTGGCGCAGTTATTCAGGCAAGCACGGGCCTTCAATTATCCAACACTACAAGCGGCACGGTATCAATGTCTAATGCTGGAGGAAATACCAATATAACCGCATCAGGCACAGTTGGCATTACAGGAAATAATCAAACCATTGTGCAATCAGGGGTAGCTGCGGATATGGTAGTAAATACCAACGCAGTTAAAGTGCGTAGCGATCGCGTGGAAGTATCCAATGGCTCCGGCACTATGATTAGAGTTTTAGGGACATTGATTCAAATGTATGGGTTGCCCACAAGTGCCAGTGGTTTACCGTCGGGTACGGTATGGAGAGACGGAACTGATTTAAAAATAGTACCTTAGTGGAGGACATTTAATCAATGCAAGAATGAGGACCTTGTTTTTATTTTTACTAACTCTTCAACTTAACGCTCAGTCCATAATGATGAGCGTGGCACATAAAGTCGCGCCTTCTATTACCGAGCAGTACAACGCCATTCTTGCAAAAGCTTCTGCCGAGTCGTTTACTGCCCCCTCGACAGGACAACAAACAAATCAGAATGCACTTATAGCTGCATTAATAGCCGCAGACGCATGGGATTATATAGACGTGATGTTGGTATTTGCGAATGATGGCAGCGGCGCCTTTGGTCGCATAAATTGGAAAACTCCTGCTAGCTATTTAGCAACGCTGGTCAATAGCCCAACGTGGACGTCCAATGTTGGGTATAAATCAAACGGCTTTTCCAGCTACATAAATACAACGTGGGCACCATCAAATGGCGTTAACTACACGCAAAATTCCGCTGGGTTTTTTGTAGGTGTTGCAACCGACGCGGCGAATGCCAGCAGCAGTGTATTTGGAACTGAAGAAACAAATAACCAAAGACAGCTGCAATTAAGGCCTCGAAGAACAGGCGGGGCAGCGGATGGAATATCTTCGGCCATTAATAACTCCGTTGTTCATTCAGGTACCGGCATAGTAACTAATAGCATAGGTATTTATGCGGGTATTCGCACAGCTTCTAATGCGTATACAATTTATAAGGACAACACTTCTATTTTCACCTCATCCCAAGGTTCGTCGGCACTGTGCACACGGCCGGTTTTTGTATGTGCTAATAACTTGGAAGCCGGACCGGGAGAATGGGATACCCGTGACGTACAGTTTATAATTTTCGGCAGTGGATGGGACAGTACTAAACGAACGGCCATATATAACGCTTTAGTTACTTACTTAGGAACTTTATGAAAAATTTTTATACCTCCTTGCAACGCATAGCACAGGGCGACAGCCTGATAATTAAATGGCCGTTTATTGACAAATTATCGGCTCCGTTAAGTTTATCTTTATGCGACGTGTCCGTAGAACTTCGCCAACACGGAACTACTAAATATACATTTGAGCCGGAGGAAGTTGTAAAGGAAAACGGCTTGCTTACAGTATATGTAACCGGACCTGTAACTGCATTACTTCGAAAGGCATTGGTTACTGTACGTGTTAAAATAAAAGCAAATGTAGATGAAGAAAGTATAGCTATGACAGAGGCCATCAATACTTTTGCCCGGCAATTGTTTGAAGTGGTGAGCCATCCTGCACAACACGGCACGGCATACTCGCGTGTGAGCAAAACGGCATTTGCTGTTTACAATACAGGATGGACCGGCATAACGACGGAAGATGATAAAGTAATAACTACGGAAGACGGTAAAATAATTATAATATGAAATTCATTATTTCTTTTCTATTGTTACTTGTTGTTTTTGCGGGCTATTCGCAGACAACTATAAGGGTTTCTGAATTGCCTAATGTAACGGCACCAACGGGGGATGAGTTTCTACTCATCATCCAATCAGGCATTAGTAAAAAAGGAACTCTTAGTGCCATTGTGAATAAAACAGCAGTCGGCCTATCTAATGTCGATAATACTTCCGATTTAAACAAGCCAATCAGCACCGCTACGCAAACTGCACTTGACGGGAAAGCATCAAGCAGTGCGTTGACTGATCACACATCAAACACGGGCAATCCTCACGGGGTTACAAAATCACAGGTAGGACTTGGAAACGCAGACAATACGAGTGATGTTAACAAGCCTGTTTCGTCAGCAACGCAAACAGCTTTAAATGCGAAAGGGGATGAAGGTAAAATTATTCCGGGACTCGTCGCCAACGGCACGACTGATAACAGGGCGGCTATCATTGCTGCATTGAATGCATCGTCCGGGGAGCTTCTGATAATACCTTCGGGGGACTATTTTGTATCGGGCCCAATTGATCTGACAGGATACAATAAGAACATTCGTCTGAATGTTCTTGGGGAACTATTCTTTGCAGCCAACCAGGACGGTATTATTGTTGGTGGGAACACTCTGGTTAACCCGAATAATCGACAGATTGTAAATATCTACGGTCGACTTGAAGGCGCTAATACGGGGACCAATTGGAACGCTTTCCAAAACACCTCGGCAATAACGGTTCGTAATTCATACGGCAATCACGTGTACTTGAACAATGCGACCGGATGGAAGAACGCGATCAAACTAGACGCTATCGGTGCAGTATATAATGGGACTCTGTATAACACAGTCAAATTTGACCTGATTGATAACAACGCGGTAGGTGTGCTATTAACCGCAGCCGGTCATGCTGGAAATTTCGTAAACCACAATTACATCTATGGCGGAGCTATTAATACAGGCGGGACTGGCATCAAGAGTGTAAAGAACACCGGACAAGTAGATCCATTTAACGGTAACTACTTCTTCGGTGTAGGGGCTGAGTTGATGACACAGTATTGCGTCGATCTTGATTATGCGGAATACAATTTCTTTTCAGGCACTCGCTTTTTGGGAGGTGCGGAAAACCCGGCGGCGACGAATATCATAAAGCTCTCTGCGACGACGGGTAAAAACATCTTCACGAATCAATTAATGTTTCCACAGTATAACGACGATCAGGGACACACGAATGACTTTAGCAATTCTATGCTTTATAACAGCGGCGGTTACTATAAGGGCTTTAGATATGATCCGAATACTTGGCGCATGGGTATCGGATCAACAGATAACACAGGAGACTTTCCATACTTCTCGCCGGCCTCTACACTAGATGTTCGTGGCGGGACTGTGCAGGTTAGGAAATACATTGATTACGACGAAGCCGATACACATACGTATATGTATATGGGCGGAAGCAACGTAGCCACAGACTCAGACGTGACCAAGGGGTTTGCGTTTCGTCAGACGTACACGAATGCATCGACGCCGAGCATTTTTCGAATCTCAGAATATAGAGGATTCGACGCGACAAACCGGTATGCTGTGCCTACAACTTTCACAGACGCACTGACAATCAGTAACGGCAAAGTAGGGCTATCTGCTTCGACCACCGAACGGGCACCATTTAATATCCCACATGGAGCGAATCCAACGACACCGGTCAACGGCGATATATGGACAACGAATACGGCTGTTATGGCCAGAGTAAACGGACAAAACCATGCCTTAGTCGCGTCTAACTTTGCTGCGCTAACAGGCAATCCAACGGCCCCAACGCAAGCGGTAGGTAACAACACAACACGGATAGCAACGACAGCGTTCGTAACTGCGGCTGTAGCTGGTATTGCACCGCAGAATTTAACCAGCGTGCTTACCGCGGGTAATGATGCAGGCGCCGTAAGGATAACTAACGTATCTGATCCCGTTAATAATCAGGACGTAGCAACTAAAAAGTATGTGGACGATAATGCTGGCGG
>JACCDZ010036181.1_pt1 | contig 19678 bp, 18 predicted proteins | sample 7449551 | NCBI WGS metagenome assembly JACCDZ01 (sample SAMN15323452, study PRJNA562643) | freshwater metagenome | isolation source: river surface water | place: USA:Blue River Watershed | collected 2017-08-18
CGCTGCAGATGATGGGGCTGACGCCGGACGCCAGCGCCAGCGGCAGCATCCTGTTCGAGGGACGCGAGATCCTGAAAATGAGCGACGGCCAGCTGCGCGCGCTGCGCGGCAAGGACATCGCGATGATCTTCCAGGAGCCGATGACGGCGCTGAACCCGCTCTTCACGATAGGCAACCAGATCGCCGAAGTGCTGATGCTGCATGAAGGGCTGAATGCACGCGCGGCTGCGCTGCGTGCCGTCGAGTTGCTCGAGCAGACTGGCATACCGGAACCGGCGCGGCGCGCGCTGTCCTATCCGCACCAGCTGTCGGGCGGGCAGCGGCAGCGGGCCATGATCGCGATGGCGCTCGCCTGCAAGCCGAAGCTGCTGATCGCAGACGAGCCGACCACCGCGCTCGACGTGACGATACAGGTGCAGATTCTCGAGCTGCTGAAGCAGCTGCAGCGCGAGCACGGGATGGCAGTGCTGATGATCACGCACGACCTGAACCTGGTGAAGAGCTTCGCCGACCGCGTCGGCGTGATGCAGCGCGGCCGGCTGATCGAGACTGCCGACACCGCGACGCTGTTCTCGGCGCCGCAGCAGGACTACACGAAGCGCCTGCTGGCCAGCCATGCGAAGCGGATGGTGGCCGACGAGGTCGCGAATCCGCAGCCTCTGCTTGATGCGCAGGGCGTGCGCTGCCGTTTCTTCATCCGGCAAGGCTGGTTCAGCCAGCGCGAGTTCGTTGCTGTCGACCGGCTCGACCTGACACTGGCGCGCGGCGAGACGCTGGGCATCGTCGGCGAATCCGGTTCCGGCAAATCGACGCTGGGCATGGCGCTGCTGCGGCTGTCGGTCGCGCAGACCGACGGCAGCATACGCTTCGACGGCCAGCCGGTCAGCGAGATGGATTCGGCGCAGCTGCGGCCGCTGCGCGCAAAGATGCAGGTGGTGTTCCAGGATCCGTTCGCGTCGCTGTCGCCGCGCCGCACGGTCGAGCAGATCGTCAGCGAGGGACTGGCGCTGCACCAGCCGCAGCTGTCACAGGCGCAGCTGCGCGAGGCGGTCGCCGCCGGCCTGTCCGAAGTGGGGCTGTCGCCGGCGATGATGTCGCGCTACCCGCATGAATTCTCCGGCGGCCAGCGGCAGCGGATTGCGATCGCGCGCGCGCTGGTGCTGAAGCCGGCGCTGATCCTGCTCGACGAGCCGACCTCGTCGCTCGACGTGTCGGTGCAGTACCAGGTGCTGGAGCTGCTCGCATCGCTGCAGCAGAAGCATGGCATTGCCTACCTGTTCATCAGCCATGACCTTGCGGTGATACGCGCAATGGCGCACCGCGTGATCGTGATGAAGGACGGGAAAGTGGTCGAGGGCGGCACGGCGGCCGCGGTGCTGACGTCGCCGGCCGAGCCGTACACGCAAAGGCTGCTGGCGGCGGCGAACTTCAAGGCGGCATAGCCGGGGCGTCGGCCGCCGGCCGTTCGCCCGTGGGGAAACTCAGTCCTTGCGGTGAGAGCGCGGCGTGACTTTCTTGTGCTCGCGGGCAGGCGACGCTTCGGCGCGGGTGCGCGTGACGCGCTTGTCGGCCTTGCCGGTCCGGCCCGCGCCGGTCTCGGCCGCGGATTTCCTGCTGCCGACGGCCTTCGATTTCTTCGTCACCTTCACCTGCAGCGACAGCTGCTGGCCCGGCCGCAGCTTGTCGTTCTTCAGGTCGTTCCACTCGCGCACATCGGCCGCGCTGACGTTGTAGCGCTGCACGATGCTGGCCATCGTGTCGCGCTTGCCGACCTTCACCGAGATCTTCCGGCGCACTTCGTCCGGCTCGACCGCCAGCACCGCGTTGTCGGCAATTTCCTGGCCGATGTCGTGGTCAGCTTCGAGCGCGGGCTTGGGCACCAGCACCACCGAGCCTGCCTTCGGATGCATGTTCGGCGGGATCGCGTTGACTTCGCGGATCACCTGCGGCGTGGTCTTGAAGCGCGCGGCAATGACCTCGATGCGCTCGCGCGCCGCGGTCACCTTGTGCGCAGTCCAGCTGGAGAGCGTCTTGGTCCACTTCGACAGGTTCTCCTTGAACTTTTCCGCATTCAGCTGAGGCAGCAGGATGTGCGTGTTCGGGCTGCCGGTGATGACCGGGCGGTTGAACTGCGGGTTCAGCGCCTTGAATTCTTCCAGCGGGATCTCGGCCAGCTGCGCGGCCAGCTTCACGTCGATGTCGCGCGTCTTGTTGACCGACACGAAGTAGGGTTGATTCTCGACGGTCGGCAGCTTGATCCCGTACTGCATCGGCGCGGCAATGATGTTTTTCACCGCCTGCAGCTTCGGATAATAGTTGCGCGTCTCGGTCGGCATGTAGGCCGACAGGCTGTTGAAGTCGGTGCCGCGTCCGGCGGCCGTGGCTTTCGCGATCGCGCGCGACACCGAGCCTTCGCCCCAGTTGTATGCGGCCAGCGCCAGCTGCCAGTCGCCGAACATCCCGTACAGCTTTTGCAGGTAGTTCAGCGCCGCGTTGGTCGACGCGACGACATCGCGCCGTTCGTCGCGGAACATGTTCTGCTTCAGGTTGTAGTTGCGGCCGGTGCTCGGGATGAACTGCCACATGCCGGCCGCCTTGGCGGTCGAGTACGCCTGCGGATTGAAGGCGGATTCGATGAAGGGCAACAGGGCCAGCTCCATCGGCATGTTGCGCTTTTCGAGCTCCTGCACCACGTGATACAGGTAGCGCGACGCGCGCTGCGTGGTGCGCTGGATGTAATCCGGCCGCGAGCTGTACCAGGTGATGTGCGTGGCGACCAGCGGATTGGTCAGGTCGGGAATGCCGAAGCCCTTGCGGATGCGCTCCCACAGGTCGAAATCCTCGATCGGCAATTCTTCGAACTGCGCATCGAATTCCGCCGGCCCGAGGTGCGGGCCGGTAAAGCCGCTCGCTTCCTCTTCCGGGTTGCCGTTGCCGGCCGCGGGAGAGATGCTGAGATCGACAGCCTGGGCCGCAGGCAGGGCCGTGCCCGCGAGCAGTGCGATGGTGAACAGCGTCTGGAGTCGTCGGGATTGCTGCATTGGCCTCGGGAGACGCACGGAGGCGGTGTCATTGCCACCCGTGCAAAATGAATTCGCGGAAGTTTAAGTAACAGGCGGAAAGGCCGTCAAGAAGATTTACATCGCGTTCTGCGATAGTTGGCAACTGTTTGCCTAGGATAAATGCAAATTGACAGCACTTTGTTATCGAAATACGTTTTTCCACTCGCGCAGCGCGGCAAAGGCGGCGATCGGGTCATCCTGCGACAGCCGGCCTTCGGCCTGCAGGGTGTTGATGACGCCCGGTTCGCGGTAGCGCAGGAAAGGGTTGGTCTGCTTCTCGATGCCCATGGTCGACGGCACGGTCGCCTCGCCGCGAGCGCGGCGCTGCTGCTCGCGTTCGAAGCGTTCGGCCAGCAAGCGGTTGTCCGGCTCGGCAGCGACCGCGAAACGCAGGTTGGACACCGTGTATTCGTGCGCGCAGTAGACGGCCGTATCGTCCGGCAGCGCCGCGAACTTGGCCAGCGACGTCGTCATTTGCTGCGGCGTGCCTTCGAACAGTCGGCCGCATCCGCCCGCAAACAGCGTGTCGCCGCAGAACAGCCAGCGCTGGCCGGCGGCCACATAGGCAATGTGCCCGGCGGTATGGCCCGGCACGTCCAGCACCGACAGCGTCAGCCCCAGCGACGGCAGCGTGACTTGCTGTCCTTCCGACAACGGCACGGTGACGCCGGCAATGCGCTCGGTCGCCGGCCCGTAGACCGGAATGTTGCGCCCCGCAAGCAGTGCGGCGACGCCGCCCGCGTGGTCAGCGTGGTGGTGAGTGAGTAGAATAGCGTCGAGTTTCAGGCTCAATGACGCCAGCGCCGCCTCGACAGGGGCGGCATCGCCCGGATCAACTACCGCCGCATGCTGCCCGTCATGGATCAGCCATAGGTAGTTGTCGGCGAATGCCGGGATCGCGGTGACTTGCAGGGGCTGTTTCGCTGACATGCGCATGGAACAAAACGTTTCTGAAAAATCGATTATATCCCTCGCACCATGGTTCGATACGCCGGCCGGCGCCTACGCACGCGCGTGGGAGCAGGCAAGGCTGGACGAACTGACCGCGGACATTTTTGGCTATAACGCGGTGCAGGTCGGCCTGCCGCAGGTCGATGCGCTGGCCGCGAACCGCATGCCGAACCGCTGGATCACGGATTCCGCCTTGCCGGCAGCCGACGGCCTCGCGCGGCAAGTGGTGGTGGTGCACGACTTTGCCGAGCTGCCTTTTGCAACGCAGAGCCTCGACCTGGTGGTGCTGCCGCATGTGCTCGAGTTCGCTGCCGAGCCGCACCAGGTCTTGCGCGAGGTCGAGCGCGTGCTGATCCCCGAAGGACAGGTGATCATCTGCGGCTTCAATCCGGTCAGCATGTGGGGCATGCGACAGGCGGCGGGCCGCGTCACCGGCGCGCATTTCCTCCCGCTGCACGGCGAATTCATCAGCGTGCCGCGCCTGAAGGACTGGCTGAAGCTCCTGAACATGGAAATCAACCGCGGCCATTTCGGCTGCTACGCGCCGCCCTGCGCGACCGACAAATGGCTGCAGCGCTTTGCCTTCCTCGAGAAGGCCGGCAATCGCTGGTGGCCTTACCTCGGCGCGCTGTACATCGTGCAGGCGATCAAGCGCGTCAAGGGCATGCGGCTGGTCGGTCCCGCATGGCAGAAAAAAACGGCGACTGTGACCGGCGGCGTGCCGGTCGCGAACCGACTGAAGAACGCACAGGATACGAATGGAAAAAGTTGAGATTTATACCGACGGCGCCTGCAAGGGCAATCCCGGCCCCGGCGGCTGGGGCGCCTGGCTGCTCGCCGGCGAGCATCGCAAGGAGCTGTGCGGCGGCGAGATGAACACCACCAACAACCGGATGGAGCTGAAGGCCGTGATCGAGGCGCTGAACGCGCTCAAGCGGCCCTGCGAAATCATCGTGCATACCGACAGCCAGTATGTGCAGAAGGGCATCAGCGAGTGGCTGGCCGGCTGGAAAGCGAAAGGCTGGAAGACCGCCAGCAAGGCGCCGGTGAAGAACGTCGACCTGTGGCAGGCGCTTGACGAGGCGCGGCTGCGCCACAAGATCGAATGGCGCTGGGTGAAGGGCCATGCGGGCCACGAAGGCAACGAGAAGGCCGACGAGCTGGCCAATCGCGGCGTCGAAATCGCGCTGCGCGCCGCGCGCGCTGCCTGACCCTCCGACGGAAACTAGAACGATGCGACAGATTATCCTCGACACCGAAACCACCGGCCTGAATGCGAAGAGCGGCGACCGCATCATCGAGATCGGCTGCGTGGAGATGGTGAACCGCCGGCTGACCGGCAACAACTTCCACTACTACATCAACCCGGAGCGCGATTCCGATCCGGGCGCGCTGGCGGTGCACGGGCTGACGACCGAATTCCTGAGCGACAAGCCGAAGTTCGCCGAGATCGTCGACGAGCTGTGCGAGTTCGTGCGCGACGCCGAGCTCATCATCCACAACGCGCCTTTCGACCTCGGCTTCCTCGAGGCCGAGTTCGGCCGGCTCGGGCGGCCGCGCTTCGACAGCCATGTGCGCAAGGTGATCGACACGCTGGTGCAGGCGAAGGAGCTGTATCCGGGCAAGCGCAATTCGCTCGATGCGCTGTGCGAGCGCTATGGGGTGTCGAATGCGCACCGCACGCTGCACGGCGCGCTGCTGGACTCGGAGCTGCTGGCCGAGGTCTACCTTGCGATGACGCGAGGACAGGACAGCCTGACGATGGATTTGCAGGTCGATGCGGCCAATGGCGGCGCCGGTGGCGCCGCCGTCGCAATGGCCGAGATCCTCGTGCTGGCGCCGACCGAAGCGGAACTGGCCGCGCACGAGGCCCTGCTGCAGGGGCTGGACAAGGAGGCGAAGGGCGCGTGCCTGTGGCGCAAGCTGGCTGAAAATGCGAAAGAAGATATGGGTGTTTGACACTCGAAAAAACTGTGGCATAATCTCGCCTCTTTCGGGAGGTTAGCTCAGGGGTAGAGCGATCGCCTCACACGCGATAGGTCGCTGGTTCGAAGCCAGCACTTCCCACCACCGAATGAAAAAAGCCGACCAGCGATGGTCGGCTTTTTGTTTTGGGTCGGCGGTTTGTACCGGTTGGCGGTGCCCGCTGCGTCTCAGCGTGCGGCTTCCGTCTGCAGGCTCATCTTCAGCTTGCCTGTATCGAAGCCCTGGGCTTCCAGTCTCCGGATCATCGCCGCATAGGCATCCGGCGTGATGCGCGGCGTGCGCGACAGGATCCACAGGTACTCGCGCTTCGGCTCGCTGACCGCAGCCAGCTGATAGTCCGGATCGAGGTCGATCACCCAGTAGTCGCCCCAGACGAAGGGCAGGAAGCCGAGCCACGCCGGTGCGAAGCGCACTTTCAGTTGCGCAGCCTGCTCGCCGGTCGGCCGGGCGATGCCGACGGCCTCATCGATGCTGCCGTCGCCAAGGCGGCAGCGATTGGTCACCCGAATCCGCCGGTCAGGCAGCAGCTTGTAGTCCGCGCTGGTATCGGCGACGCATTTGCGCTGGAAACGGTTGGGGAACTTCGCGATCTCGTACCAGCGTCCCATGTAACGGGCGACGTCGAGTTCGGCAACGGACGCCAGCGGCGGCGGCTCGCCGGCCTGCGCGCCTGCCGACAGCAGCAGCGTGAACAGCAGCAGTGCTTGCAGCATCTTCATCGGTCGCGCGCGCATGCCTGGTCTCCGTCGAATGCTTCGCTTCAGCCGGCGCGCTTGCGCTGGATCGCTGCGCCCGGGCGCAGCTTCTTCTGCCCGAACTTCTTCGCGATCGTCTTCAGCGGCGGCGTCTCGTCGCGCCGCGGACGGCGGGCCGGCGGCACGGCCGCGTCCGAACGCGGCACCAGGTGCTGCGGACCGTTGCCGATCAGGTCGCTGCGGCCCATGCGCTTGAGGCCTTCGCGCAGGATCTCCCAGTTCGCCGGATCGTGATAGCGCAGCAGCGCCTTGTGGAACTTGCGCACCTTCGCCAGCCGCGGCGTCTCGACGGTCTCGGAGTCTTTCGAGATCTTGTGCAGCGGGTTCTTGCGCGAGTGGTACATCGTGGTCGCCATCGCCATCGGCGTCGGCATGAAGGTCTGCACCTGGTCGAGGCGGAAGTCATTCTGCTTCAGCCACTGCGCGAGGTGCAGCATGTCGTCATCGGTCGTGCCCGGGTGTGCGGCGATGAAGTACGGGATCAGGTACTGCTCCTTGCCGGCTTCCTTCGAGTACTTGTCGAACAATTCCTTGAACTTGTAGTACGAGCCCATGCCGGGCTTCATCATCTTCGACAGCGGGCCGTCTTCCGAATGCTCGGGCGCGATCTTCAGCAGGCCGCCGACATGGTGCGTGACCAGTTCCTTCACATACTCGGGCGAGCGCACCGCGAGGTCGTAGCGCAGGCCGGAACCGATCAGGATCTTCTTCACGCCGGGAATCGCGCGCGCCTTGCGGTACAGGCGCACCAGCTTGCTGTGGTCGGTATTCAGGTTGCTGCAGATGGTCGGGTACACGCAGGACAGCCGACGGCAGCTCTCTTCGATCGCCTTGTCCTTGCAGGCGAGCCGGTACATGTTCGCGGTCGGTCCGCCGAGGTCGGAGATGGTGCCGGTGAAGCCCTTGGTCTTGTCGCGGATCAGTTCGATCTCGCGCAGGATCGACGGTTCGGAACGGCTCTGGATGATGCGGCCTTCATGCTCCGTAATGGAGCAGAAGGTACAGCCGCCGAAGCAGCCACGCATGATGTTTACCGAAAAACGAATCATGTCCCATGCCGGGATCTTCGCGTTGCCGTAGGCCGGGTGCGGCGCGCGCGCATACGGCAGGTCATACACATAGTCCATCTCTTCCATCGCCAGCGGCAGCGGCGGCGGATTCAGCCAGACGTCGCGCTCGCCGTGCGCCTGCACCAGAGCGCGCGCATTGCCGGGGTTGGATTCGAGATGGAACACGCGCGACGCATGCGCATACGCGACCGGATCTTCCTTGACCGCCTCATAGGACGGCAGACGCACCACGCTGCGGCTGCGGATCTCCTTCTGCTGCGCGAGTCGTTCCTCGCGGGTCATCAGGCGGATCGGCGCGACGGTGGCTTCGGCCTTGCCGTCGGTGCCGCAGGCGGTGGGCTCCTTTTCCTTCATCTCGTAGGGGTTCACGTGCGGCTCGATGCGGCCCGGCGTATCGACGCGGGTGGAATCGACTTCGGTCCAGTCGTCGGCCGGCTTCCAGCCGCGCGGCGCCATGAATGCGGTGCCGCGCAGGTCGCGGATCGATTTCACCGGCTCGCCGGCGGCGAGGCGATGCGACAGCTCGAGCAGCGCGCGCTCGGCATTGCCGAACAACAGGATGTCGGCTTTCGAGTCGGTCAGCACAGAGCGGCGCACGGTGTCGGACCAGTAATCGAAATGCGCGATGCGGCGCAGGCTGGCCTCGATGCTGCCGATGATCACCGGCACGCCGGGGAAGGCTTCGCGCGCGCGCTGCGCATACACGGTCACGGTGCGGTCGGGACGCTTGTTCGGCTCGCCGTTCGGCGTGTAGGCATCTTCGGAGCGTGGCTTGCGGTCGGCGGTGTAGCGGTTGATCATGGAATCCATGTTCCCCGCGGTCACGCCGAAATACAAATTCGGTTTGCCGAGCGCGCGGAACGGCTCGGCCGACTGCCAGTCCGGCTGGCTGATGAGGCCGACGCGGAAGCCCTGCGATTCCAGCAGCCGCCCGATCAGCGCCATGCCGAAGCTCGGATGGTCGATGTAGGCGTCGCCGGTGACGAGGATGATGTCGCAGCTGTCCCAGCCGAGTTTCTCCATCTCCTTGCGCGTCATGGGCAGGAAGGGCGCCGGCTTCAGCCCGGGGCGGAAGCACGGATAGGAACGGAGGTTTTTCGGGGTGGGGGACATGGGCACTGCCGGTGGGCTGAAACAGGGCGACAGTATGCCAGTGTTGACGATTCGGCGTGCGCGGCCGGCCGCCGCGCGGCGGTCGCCGGCGGCAGCGGGGCTGTCAGAACGACAAGCTATTTGAACGGATTGTCGATGCTGTCGGTGGGGCGGAAGCTCAGCTGTGCCGGCAGGTCCGGCGCGGCCTGCAGGTGCGCGACCGCCGCGTCGAGCACCGCCTTGAGCTGCAGCGCGCGCGCCAGCCCGGCCTGGTCACGGGTGATCGACAGCGAGCCGTACAGCTCCAGCTGGTCGACCCGGTTCTCGATGGTCAGTTCGTCGATGGCGAGCGAATCGGTCTCGTTCTCGAACGGCTTGAGTGTGCTCATGCTTTCCTCCCTCGGTGGGCGCAGGCTTACCTGCGCGTGCGCAGCTTCGGTTGCGGCAGCGTCATTGCCTTCTGCTTCGCGGCGTCCGGCAGTTTGGGGAACAGGTTGATGCCGGTCTTCTGTTCCAGCTCGGCGATCGGTATTGCCTGATAGCCGCCGCTGTCGTCATTCGGTGCCAGCCACGCGGCGCCTTCGTTCGTGGCCGGGTCGACCACGGCCTTGAACACATGCGTCGGCACGAATACGCGGCCATTGATGCGCTCGATCCGGTCGCCCTCGAAGATCGGTCCGGTCACCACATACAGTTCGCCGCGCTGGTTGACCAGGTGGCGCGTCGCGCCCTCGATCGCTGCCCACAGCTGCTGGTTGTTGCGCCGGTTTTGCGGCACCACGTTCGCCAGCGAGAAGCTCTCATGCTGCGCCTGTCGCGTCGGCATGTCGGCCGCCGGCGCCATGTGGCCGCGGTCAAAGCCGGAACGCGCATAGTCGGCCAGTTCGGCGCCGTGTTTCGGCGGCAGCGTCGCTTCTGCATGGAAGCTGTCTTCGCGCGGCACCTCGCGCGCGGCGCGCAGGCTGTCGCGCGTCAGGTGTTCGGCCGACCACAGCGGCGTCTTCGACACGCCCGAATGCATCACCGAAAACGCCTCGAAACACAGGCCGACCGTGCTGGCCTGCAAAGCCTTGCGCGTGAATTCGGGCGGGGCTTTCTTGAAGAAATGCCGGTCGCAGCCGGTGGTCTGCGCCTGCGCCGTGACGGACAGCAGCAGGCCAAGCAGTACAACAACAATTTTTTTCATGGGTGGAGCGGTGAACGGAACTTGCGAATTCGAATGGAAGGTGGAGATGAAGTTCCGGTCTCAAATCGAACAACGGTACAGAATTTTAATCCAGGGAAAAATTGAGCTTTATTTCAGCGCGTCAGTCAAAGGCAGAGGACGGCGAGGGTTCGGGCCAGGTGCGATGTTGTCTTGCGCGCGGCTGCGGCGTTCGCTCCGCCATTTCCTTCCCAATGAAAGGAGAGCACCGTGGAATATCAGACGCGAACCAGTGAAGCCCCGTGGATGAACTGGCTGGCCGGCATGGCGATCGGCGCCCTGGCGATGTACATCGCTGACCCGTCCGAGGGGCGGCGACGGCGCGCGCTGTTGCAGGACAAGATGAGCAGCTATTCGGCGCGGACCCAGAAGATGGTGGGTGGCAAGGTGCGCGATGCGCGCAACCGGCTCAGCGGCTTGCAGGCTGAGGCGATGCGGATGATGTCGTCACGCCAGGCCAAGCCGATCGACAACCATGTGCTCGAGGCACGCGTGCGTTCACGTGTCGCCCGGGCGATGCCGCAACTCGCCGACTTGAGCGTCGATGCCGACGAGGGCATGGTCACGCTCAGCGGTCGCCTGCCGGCCGAGGAAGAAGGGCCGTTGCTCGAATTGGTCGAGGGCATTCCCGGCGTCGAGGCGGTGCGGTTTGGCGCTCAGCTCGATGACGAGGGCAGCGAGGGCGGCTGGATGCCGTCCGTGCTGGCAGGACGCAGCGCATGGTGGATGGCCGGTGCGGCTGGCGCCGGCCTGCTCGCCTGGTACGGCCTGACGCGGCGACAGCCGCTCGGACTGGTGGCCGCCGCCACCGGCCTTGGCCTGATGGCGCGCGGCGGTGCACGCGGACGCGCTGCAGCGATGGGTGAAGCGTCGGCGTCACAGGGCTTCGAGGCCGAGCGCACCATCGATATCGCCGCCTCGCCCGACAGCGTGTATGACGTCTGGAGCCGCTACGAAAATTTCCCGCACTTCATGTCGCACGTGATCGAGGTGCGCGATCTCGGCAACCAGCGCTCGCACTGGGTGGTGCAGGGGCCGGCCGGCAGCGAGGTCGAGTTCGATTCGGTACTGACGGCAGCCGAGCGGCCACAGCGGCTCGCATGGCAGAGCGAGCCCGGCGCCGGTGTGCGCAGCGAGGGCACGGTGACGCTGACGCCGCAGGCCGGCGGCACGCGGGCGACCGTGCGCATGTCATGGCAGCCGCCGGCCGGTGCGGTCGGACAAGGGCTGGCGGTGCTGACCGGCGCCGATCCGGTCACGGCGCTCGATGACGACCTGCAAAGGATGAAACAGTTCATCGAACGCGGACTGCCCGCTCGCGCGGGTGGCAGCGCCACTGGCAGCGGGACGGTGCTGCACTGAATCAGCCGCCGGAACTTGGTTGACGGCCTTGCATCCAATCATGGCCGGCCGTTCCGGGACGTCCCACCATCACAGGAGCGACATCATGATGCAAGCAGAAGAAGTCCGGCAGCGCTTCAGCCAGATCGAGCAGACCATCCGTCAGGCCAGCCAGGCCTGCGAGCGTGCCGGCACCGGCGTGCCGATGGACCTGAAGAACTGCATCCAGCAACTGGACTCGCAATCCTCGCAGGCGCGCCAGCAACTGCAGCAGACCAGCGACGAACAGTCCATCATCGATTGCGTTGATCAGCTTGAAGAACTCGGCGACCAGGCCAAGGCGGCCTGTGAAAAACAGCAGGGCGTGGACCAGCAGGTGAAGCAGGCAGTCCTGCAGGCGCACCAGGAACTGAGCCAGCTGAAGCACCAGCTGCACTGAGTCGTACGGCGCGCAAGCGCACAGGTGCCGGGTTCACATGCAGCCCGGCACCTGCTTTGATTTATCATCTCCCGCCTCTGGAACACGATTAGCGGGAGACACGAATGACGGCAGAACCGCGGCTTCTGTGGAAGCCCAGCGCCGGGCGCATCGCCAACAGCCGACTGACCCATTACCTCGACTGGCTGGCGCGCGAGCGCCAGCATGCCTTCCTCGATTACCAGCAGCTCTGGCAATGGTCGATCGACGACCTCGAAGGTTTCTGGCTGTCGCTGTGGGAATACTTCGGCGTCAAACACTCGCAGCCTTTTGACGAAGTGCTGTCCACGCATGCGATGCCGGGCGCAAAATGGTTTACCGGCACCCGCCTGAACCTGGCCGAGCAGCTGTTCCGCTTCAATCTTGACGAAGCCAGCGCGGACAAGCCGGCCATCATCGCCGAGTCGGAACTGCGCGCGCCGGTCACGCTCAGCTGGCGTGAATTGCGCGAACAAGTGACGGCGGTGGCGAACGCGCTGCGCGCACTCGGCGTCGGCCCCGGCGACCGCGTGGTCGCCTACCTGCCGAACACGCCGGAAGCGGCGATTGCCTTCTATGCGTGCGCGAGCATCGGCGCGATCTGGTCGTCGTGCTCGCCCGACATGGGCAGCGCCAGCGTGCTCGACCGCTTCCGCCAGATCGATCCGAAGGTGCTGATTGCGGTCGATGGCTACCGTTACGGCGGCAAGGACTTCGACCGGCTCGAGGTCGTGCAGGCCATGCGCGCCGAGCTGAAGACCTTGCAGCAGACCGTGCTGTTCCCGTACCTGAACCGCGACGCATCGCTGCCGGGCGCGCTGCGCTGGGACGAACTGCTGTCCCATCCGGCCGCGCATGCCGGCCCGATCCGTTTCGAGCAGCTGCCGTTCGATCATCCGCTATGGATTTTGTATTCGTCAGGCACGACCGGCATGCCCAAGCCGATCGTGCACGGGCACGGCGGCAGCCTGCTGGAAGGACTGAAGGGCCATGCGCTGCAGCTCGACATCGGCGAGGACGACCGCTTCCACTGGTTCTCGACCACCGGCTGGATCATGTGGAACTCGCAGATCAAGGGGCTGCTGGTCGGCGCCACGATCTGCATCTATGACGGCAACCCCGGCTATCCCGACCTCGGCCGCCTGTGGCGCTTTGCGGAAGAGCATCGGCTGACCTTCATCGGCGCCGGCGCGGCCTTCTATGCGAACTGCATGAAGGCCGGCATCGTGCCGTCGCAGATTGCCGACCTGTCGTCGCTGCGCACGATAGGCTCGACCGGCTCACCGCTGGCCGAGGAAGCGTTCGACTGGGTTTATTCGCAGGTCAGGGAAGACGTGCTGCTGGCATCGATCAGCGGCGGTACCGACATCGCCGCCGCATTTGTCGGCGCCTGTCCGAACCTGCCGCTGTATGCGGGCGAGATTCAGTGCCGTGCGCTCGGCGTGGCGGTGCATGCGTTCGATGACAGCGGCAAGAGCCTGATCGACGAAGTCGGCGAACTGGTCGTCACCGAGCCGATGCCGTCGATGCCGCTGTATTTCTGGAATGACCCCGGCGACCAGCGCTATCTCGAGAGTTACTTCGACCATTACCCGGGCCTGTGGCGGCATGGCGACTGGATACGCATCACGCCGCGCGGCGGCGCGGTGATCTACGGCCGCTCCGACGCGACCATCAACCGGCACGGCATACGCATGGGCACGGCCGAGATTTACCGGGTGGTGGAGGATTTCGACGAGGTGCTCGACAGCCTCGTGGTCGACCTCGAATACCTCGGGCGCGAATCCTGGATGCCGTTGTTCGTCGTGTTGCGCGAAGGCGTGGCGCTCGATGCGGGACTGGAGCAGCGCATCCGCGACCGCATTCGCACGCAACTGTCGGCGCGGCATGTGCCGAACGACGTGGTAGCGGTTGAGCAGATTCCGCGCACGCTGACCGGCAAGAAGATGGAGCTGCCGATCAAGAAGCTGCTGCTCGGCACGCCGGTTGAAAAAGTCGCGAACCCGGACGCGATGGCCAATCCGTCGTCGTTGCAGTGGTTTGCCGCGTTTGCGGCGAAACGCAAGGCCGCCTGAGGCGGCGGGCAGGCCGGCGTCGGTGCGTCAGGCGCCGACGATCCAGCCTTCCAGCCCGTCATGCGGCGGCAGGCCGAAGTCATGCTCACGCCGCTGCCATGCCCATGCGGCCAGCAGCGCGCACAGCACCGCGTCGAGCAGGTCGCCGCTGCCGTCGTCGAGCAGTTGCCGACGAAACTGGCCGGCGTCCAGCGGCACCTGCTGCGGATAGTCGCCGGCTTCCAGCGCCCTGACGATCGCGGCCCGTGCCGCGTGCCGTTCCGGCGTCTGCATGGCCGGCGCATCGTTCTTGTACGACGCGCGCGTGATGCTGCGCGCGACCATCCCCGGATAAGCTTCCAGTGCAATGCGCGAGCGGTCGCCTTCATGCATGAAGGGTATGTGTACGTTCGCGTCCAGCAGCAGCGGCGCGCCGGCGTGCAGCATCCAGGCGACCGGCGGGTTGACCCATTTCATCGGCGATGACGAGCCGGCCGGCAGGTCGCTGGCGCGATGGATGAACTTGCGCCCGACCGGGCGCGCATTGCAGACGGACTGGAAAGTCTCGCGCAACTGCGGGCGCCCGATGCCGGCCACGTGGCGGATCAGCGCCGGCCAGTCGGTCGGCCAGCCGAGCAGCGTGATCAGCTCGCGCGGGAAGGAAAACGGGAAATCGAAGCCGCCGAGCCAGGGGCCGGGCTGGCGCAGCCAGTCGGCAAAGGCGGCGAAGTCATGCAGCGTGGTCAGCGCTTCGAGGCGGAAGCGGCCGCCGGCCAGGCGGCCGGTGGCGATGGTGATGCCTTTGCGGCGGCGCGGCGCCGACGTGAAGTCGACGCCGTGCAGCGTGATCGACGCGCCGTCAGTTGCCGCCATCCGGCAGCACGACGTTCACGTCCAGCACCTCGAGGTTGCCCTGCTTGTCGAGCGAAATCTTGATGTCCTCGGGATCGACATTCACGTACTTCGAGATCACCTGGATCAGCTCGCGGTGCAGCGCCGGCATGAAGTCCGGCCCGGTGGTGATGTGGCGCTCGCGCGCGATGATGATCTGCAGCCGTTCTTTTGCGGTGCTGGCCGACTGCTTCTTGTTATTGAACAGGAAGGAGAAGATATCCATCTCATTTGCCTCCGAAGATGCGTGCCAGCAGTCCGGGTTTCTCGTATTCGGCGAAGCGCAGCGGGCGCTCCTCGCCGAGGAAGCGTCCGACCACGTCCTTGTAGGCCTCGGACACGTCGCTGCCGGCGATGTGGATCGCGGGCGATCCCTGGTTCGACGCATGCAGCACCGACTCCGACTCGGGGATGATGCCCAGCAGCGGAATGCGCAGGATTTCCTGCACGTCTTCGTACGACAGCATCTCGCCGGCCTCGACGCGCTTGGGTGAATAGCGGGTGATCAGCAGGTGCTCTTTCACCGGCTCGCTGCCGTTCTGCGCGCGCCGCGACTTGGCCTGGATGATGCCGAGGATGCGGTCCGAGTCGCGCACCGACGAGACTTCCGGGTTGGTCACGATGATTGCCTCATCGGCGAAGGTCAGCGCCATCACCGCACCGCGCTCGATGCCGGCCGGCGAGTCGCAGATGATGTATTCGAAGCCCATCGTCTTCAGTTCTTCGAGGATGCGCTCGACGCCGTCCTCGGTCAATGCGTCCTTGTCGCGCGTCTGCGAGGCGGGCAGCACATACAGGTTGTCGCAGTGCTTGTCCTTGATCAGCGCCTGCGTCAGGCTGGCCTCGCGATGGATCACGTTGATCATGTCGAAGACGACGCGGCGCTCGCAGCCCATGATCAGGTCAAGGTTGCGCAGGCCGACGTCGAAGTCGATCACCGCGGTCTTGTGGCCGCGCAGCGCGAGGCCCGACGCGACGCTCGCGCTGGAGGTGGTTTTGCCTACGCCGCCCTTGCCGGACGTCACGACGATGATTTTTGTCACGAGGAACTCCTTGGTTGAGTCTGTCTTGTCTGTCGGTTGGGTTGGTGTCGGACCGGCTATTTCGCCGCGATCGCGCGGGTCTCGAGCTTGTCGTCTTTCAGCAGTACTTGCGCCGGCTGGCCTGCCATCTCCTTCGGCCAGCCTTCGTCGAAGGTGCGGTACACGCCGGCAATGGATACCAGCTCCGCCGCCATCGCCAGCGAAAAAATGCGTGCTTCGGCGTTCCCGGAAGCGCCCGCGAGCGCGCGGCCGCGCAGCGGCGCATACACATGGATGCTGCCGTCGGCGATCACTTCCGCGCCGGGGTTCACGGTGGCCGTCACGATCAGGTCGCTGCCGCGCGCATAAATGCGCTGGCCGCTGCGCACCGGCAGGTCGATGACCATTGCCGTAGCCGCTGCAGCGGGGGCGGGGACTGCCGGGGCTGGCACGGGAGCCGGAGCGGGAGCAGGTGCCGGTGCCGCGGCCTTCGGCGCGGCCTCCGGCTGGCGCGGCTGCTCCATCCGGTCGATCGCGAGCCCGTGCGCGCGCAGTTCGTCTTCCAGCGCTGCCGGCGCATTGCGCACCGCGACCGGATTCAGCCGGTGATTGCGGAACAGCGCGATCAGGCTCGCCCAGTCAATGCTGCCCGGCGCGGGCGCAGTCGGCAGGTTGGCCAGGTCGAGCAGCGTGAATTCGTCTTCGAAATAGTCCGGGGTGCCGCCGGTAATTTGTGCGAGTGCGGCGGACACTTTGGCCTGGTCGCTGTCGCCGAGCAGCGCGGCGACAGCGACCACGGTCGAAATCTTGAGCTCCAGGGGCTTCCTGGCTTGGTTGTTTGACATACGGTCCCGGGTGATGACGACGGCGCGGCGCCCTGTCCGGGGCACCGGGGCAAGGCAGTGCTTGCGGCGCCGTATTATACCCATGTCCCCCAGGCAAATTGAGCTTCCCGAGCCTGTGTCGCCCGCGCATTTTTGCGGCGCCGGCCTGTCGCTGGCTACCGCGTTTGCGGCGACCCGTTCGCGCAGGCAGAATTCGCGGCAAGCGCGTTTGTGATCGCTCAAGGCTTGCCTGGTATCGGATGACAAACTGGATTGGATGAGCGGGATGCGACCGATTCAAACGATCAAGGAGTCGATGATGCGAAGAACCCAGCAGCACAACCCGGTGGTGGACATGATGCAGTACCAGCTGGATGCGTCCATCCATCTTGCCGACGCCGTGTTTTCGGGAACGGAAAAGATCGACCGCGCGATGCTGGATGTGACACATCACGCGGTTGACGGGCAGCTGAAGCTGGTGCGCGCCGTGGCCGACATGCGTGATCCGGCGAAGCTGGCCGATCTGCAGGTGGCCATCGCCGCCCGTCCCGAAAAGACCATGCATTGCCATCAGCAGATCCTGGCGGCGCTGGTCGAGATGCAGGCCGAGTTCGGCAAGTCGGTCCGAAATTACATGGATCGCCTGAGCCAGAGCGCCGCCGAACAGGCCGGCGAGGCGGGCGAGCAGATAGCCGCCGGCGCGACCGGCCAGTCCGATGCAATGCTGAATCCGTTTACCGGGATGATGTCGGTCTGGGAGCAGGCCTTTCGCGAGGCCAGCAGGATGGCGAACCAGAACATGCTGCTGGCGCGCTCCGGCGTCGAGAGCGCCACCAATGCAGCGCGGGAAGTGGTGAGCAAATCGATGGAAGGCGTTGACCTGGGGTCGAATGGCCATGCCCACCATGGCCACAAGGGGCGCGCCGGGCGGCACAAGTAGGCACAGACCGCAGTTCGCGCGCTGCAAAAAACAAACGGGATCGTTTCAGCGATCCCGTTCGTGTGGAGCGGCAGTAAATTGAGAAAGCGCGCAGTGACCTGACCGCCGCTCCGGGCCGGCCAGGTGATTCGGACGAGTCAGGCAGCGACGCTGGGAAGGTCCTTGTCGGTGTCGGCCTGCGCGGACTGCGCCGCTTGTGCGGCTGCTTCGCGAGAACGGCGGCTGGCTGCCTTCGAACGCGAACTGGACGGCGGCAGTCGGCGCAATGTACGCAGCGCATCAAGATCCTTGATGCCGATCGAACGCTGGTCGACGCTGATCAGCCCGATTTCATTGAAGGCCGACAGCGTGCGGCTGACCGTCTCGAGCGTGAGCCCGAGGTAACTGCCGATTTCATGCCGCGTCATGCGCAGGTTGAACAGCTTGCTCGAATAGCCCATTTCGGCAAAGCGCTCCGACAGCGACACGAGGAAGCGCGCGACGCGCGCTTCAGCCGACAGCGCGCCGAGCATGCTCACCATCGCCTGCTCGCGCACCAGTTCCCGGCTCATCACGCTGTACATCGCATGTTCGAGCTCGACATACGTGCGGCCGAGCTGGGTGAATTTCTTGAAGGGCAGCAGGATCAGGTCGCAGTTGGACAGCGCGACGGCTTCGGATGCATAGCGGCGTGTGTGGATGCCGTCGACGCCGAACAGGTCGCCCTTCATCGGGAAGCTCAGCACTTGCTCATTGCCGAATTCGTCGATCAGCACGGTCTTCAGGAAACCCGAGTGGACGATGAACAGCGTGTCGAACGGCTGGCCGATCGTGTGGATGCGCTGGCCCGTCTTGAACTGCACATGCTGGAAGAGGAATTCTTCGTCATTCACCGACGGTGCGGAGGGGATGCGCAGCAGGTCGCATAATTCCTTCAGGTTGGACCATAGCTTTCCCTGCCGTTGCCAGCCGGCTTCCGATGCCGCCGCCGACAGGGCGGGGGCCGCGGATTCGTTGTGCAACTCGGAAGTATGGGTGGATGTCATGGTCATCTCCTGTTTTAAAGGCTGGAACGATTCAGCATCGAACCGGCGATGTCTTGCTCCCTTCGTCGTGCCGCACTGCGCCACGCACTGCGCCAGGTAGTGGCGGCTGCCAGGATCTGGCCTGGCCGGGGACGGGACATCGCGCTGCCGGATTCGTGCCGATGGATCGGTTGCGCTTCATCGCGATTTACTGCGCTTGCTGCATGTCACTCTCACTGCGCTGCTAGTATCTCGGCTCGGGTTTTCCAAAGCTATCGGGGCACCCTGAATGCATCCGGAGCACGAGCCGAGATTTCTTAAGGCCTTTCCTAGCATTGCTTTCTCCTCTCGCTACGGGAACTGCGCGCGCTCAAGTCAAGGCTTGAACTTGTCCAGCAGTCCCTGTGCCACCGCGTACTGCACCAGCTCGGCGAGCGATGGCGTGCCGAGCTTTTCCAGGATGTGCGCCTTGTGCGTGCTGACGGTCTTGACCGACAGGTGCAGCACTTCGGCAATGTCCGTGACGGACTTGCCCGTCACGAGCATGTTGAAAACTTCAAACTCGCGGTTGGTCAGTGTTTTGTGCGGCACATCGTCGCGTGTCGGCATCGCGTCCATCGCCAGTTGCTCGGCGACTTCCATGCTGATGTACGGACGACCGGAGCGCACCTTGCGAATGGCGTTGACCAGATCGGTGCCCGCGCTTTCCTTCGTGATGTAGCCGTGGGCGCCGAGGCGGATCGCGCGTGCCGCATACTGATCTTCGTCATGCATGGTCAGCACCAGCAACGCGATGTCCGGCGCCTCTTGCTTGATCTGCTTGATCAGGTCCATTCCGCTCCTTCCCGGCATCGACAGGTCCATGACCAGCACATCGAAACCGCCCTTGCGCACCTGGGCCAGCACTTCGAACCCGTCAGTCGCTTCGCCGCACACCTCGATGTCTTCCGCCTTGCTGAGGATGTATTTCAATCCCTCCCGCATCAGCGCATGGTCATCTGCCAGAACCACCCGGATCATTCGTC
>JACCDZ010014036.1_pt1 | contig 19656 bp, 23 predicted proteins | sample 7449551 | NCBI WGS metagenome assembly JACCDZ01 (sample SAMN15323452, study PRJNA562643) | freshwater metagenome | isolation source: river surface water | place: USA:Blue River Watershed | collected 2017-08-18
AGGCCCAAAGTGATAGTTGCAAGGCCCAAAGTGATAGTTGCAAGGCCCAAAGTGATAGTTGCAAGGCCCAAAGTGATAGTTGCAAGGCCCAAAGTGATAGTTGCAAGGCCCAACTTAAACCTCTCGATCGGCCGCAACACCCCACGGGATCCCCGCCACCGCATGCCTCCTACTTCTCTGAGGCCAAAACAGCCCCGCAGGCATGCCTAGAATCTCCTGCCAGCTGGGTGGCCACCGGATTTGCCGACTCTAACCAGTAAACACACCCCTAGGTATCCGCAGAAACACCACATAACTGAAGATACCCTAAGGTGCATAATTAAAAAAACAGGGTTATAGTTCCACAACTTCAGATTTAAGTTCAGCTGGTATACCGTCTTGGTCAAAGCCAAATAATTTGTCGAATGCGTTAGATTCTCCTTCTAGGGCTTTGCGTTCCTCAGCCAATAAGTCGTCGTTGAATAGGTCTCTAGCATAACGTGCCTCGTCGAATGATACTCCTCCGTTAAGGTCGAAGAATAGTTTTTTGTTTACATCACCTCCACGATTTTTAGAGAACTCCATATAACGGCGGCCAGAGTTTTCTGAACCATCCCAGTCAAGGTGCATCATCGCAGTTGCCATGTGTTTAAGTTTATTTGAACCAACGAATACACCACCTTTAGATAATTGGAGAATGGTTACGAATGTCGTGTGTTTAGATAATTGGTTGTTTGCTTTGTTATTAGAATCCATTAGATCTAGGAACCATTTCTCAGTTTTACCACGGGTCATTCCGCAAGCCTCCTTAACTGTGTCATTTACTTCGGTGTAAGAATCTGTTAGGATAATGTCCCATCCTTGAGCAACTACACTTTCTACTACGGCTTTAGGACATTCCTCAGTGTAGTCTCCTAGGAAAAGGATCGGCAATTGTCCCCAGTGTGGGAAACGTTTCAGGTAGCGAGCCATGTCGATTTGATTCATTTCCGCAGAGATGAAAAGAACCTTCTTGCCACCAGCCTGTAATTTAGATAGAAGTTCTAATAGGACCGTTGTCTTACCAATTCCAGGTGCACCTGCAGCCATTACATTGGTTCCAGGTAGGAAACCACCCTCAGAGCTTACAAACTTGTCAAACACAGTATTTGTTGCCATAGGGACGAATAGTGAATCGTCTATATTTAGGTCATCTAATCGGGTTAGGGTAATAGGACCTAGAGGCTTAGATGAGGTAACTTCCCTTTTAGGTTGGGTACCACCACCATATGCATTATGATAATCTTTAGACGAATTGAAATGTCCTTGTGCATTTATATTAATTAGTCTATTAGATTCTTGTTTAGACATCCAATCAAATTTAGGGTGATCTTCTGAGATAATGATTTGGTGATCTTGGTCGATCGCTGATAATTCAAATCCTCTACTTGTTTTTTGGAATGTGTAAGATACTTTCATAATGTGGTGTTTTATATGTTTTTAATTATAAGTAAATCTAATCAATTTCGGTGATATATGAAAATTTATGGGCAATTATTTTTCAGAAGTTATTAACAATTTAGATATAGTACATTTCCTCTTGGTTGTGCTTTGCAACTTTGACTGCGTCAAATCTTTCGTTTCTCCAACAGAAAGTGTCTAATGAAAGGTTGTGTTTCTTTTCGTTGCGAGTATTAGGGTATGCTGTAATTTGAACCATCTTATCTGTAATCTTAGTAATAGGGCCTGTGTAGATGAGGTTATAAGAACCATATTCAGCTTCATCGCCAATATTGAATTGATTAACAAGAACCTCATCAACAAAGATTTGAATTGATTTATTACGTTCGATATTAACCGAATATTTAGTTTCAACTGAAGGATAATGTTTGCGAGCTTTTGTAAATACTTTCATGGTGTTTGTTTGTTTTTTAATTATAGTATAAATCTAATCAATTTCGGTGATATATGAAAATTTAAAGTGTTAAAACTTTGTTAAAGTTATGAACAATTTATTTTTTATATCTAGTGTATAAATGGTCAGCAATGAATCCAAGGATCATAATACCAAGAACGATTAATATTGCACTAACTGGATTTTGCAACATATACAATAATGCTTTAAAAGAAACTAAGATTAGGGCATTAAACATGGTATAAAGCATTGCCATTACTGGTAATAATACTACTAAACCTAAGATCGCTGTTTTAAAAGTTTTACGTGTCATATTGTTTGTTTTTTAATTATAGTATAAATCTAATCAATTTCCGTGACATGTGAAAATTTAAAGTGTTAAATTTTTGTTAATTTTTAGGCATGAAAAAAGGGACCCAATGTGAGAATGGTCCCTTTAATTCCGATATGAAGACTAAGTATTAATTCAATAATGAACCTGTTCGAACTAATTCACGACCTCCAAAAATATCTGGCATTGTGTTCTCATGGTCAAATGATTTTTTACCGAACAAATTTCCTGATTTAACCATCAATTCAGATGAGTTATAATCTTGCATATCGGTGTCGATAATACCAGATCCGTGAGTTGCGAAGTGAGTAACTCCATTTACAACATCCCATACAGAGGTATTTGATTTTGCATGACGCAATTGTTCTGAACTTAAATTGTCAAATCCTGCTTTATAGAAAGCATTCATGTTTTCTGATAATGGAATCCAGTTATCTGCACGTTCTCCAGCGAATGGTTCGATGAGGTTATGAGCAAACTGTAATTCATGAAGGGAAGCAGGAGTATTATGAGCTGCTCTAACACGATCCGCAAATCCTGTAGGAGCAAAGTTATTTTTGCGCAAATCATTCATGTTTTCGAAGAATTTCTCCATTGACGCTTGATCCAATGAATTAAGAGTATAAGCCTCTTGAGCAAAAGCAGTTGTTAAGCCATTAGTACACCATTGACGGTTAATATATGGAAGGACTTGGAAACCATCTTTAGGTGAGTTTTGGAAAGTAACACCTCCTGTGAAAACCTCATCGCTTAATCCTTGAACTGCGAAATTTGCTTTAGGATTAAAAGCATTGATTGTGATAATACCAGTTCCAGGATCTATCGACCAATTAGTTACATCCATACTATGGTTGTCGATAATGTTTTCAGCAACTCCAATGAATTGTTGGTTTGAAATACCGAATTGATCTTTCTTAGTAATAGCTACCACATATTTAGTAAGTGGGTTAAGAACCAATGTAACTTCATTTAAACGACCACTATTAGAAGCCATTGCATTTTTCATAGTATTAATGAATTGTGCTTTTGCCTCTTTCGTAAATAATTGTTCGAATTTTTGAGCGAATGTATTTGACATTCCTAACAAACCTAAAAGGTTTTTAAAAGCTGATTTCGTAATAGATATACGAGATCCATTATATTCAATATTCTCTGTGTCAATAATATTAATATCACGGAAGTGAACTACTTTACGAAGATTTTGCGCATCTAAAGTATCTTGCTTTTTGCGATCAATGATTGAAGACGATAATGTTTGAATTGTAGCCATAATTGTTTGTTTATATTTATATGATTAATTAAATTTTTGTTTCAGTATTATAATGTAAATATAACTATAATATTTGAATTGAGAAAACTTTTTATGTTAAATTTTTGATTAAGTTTTTTATCCTCTAAATCCACTCAGTCCATCTCCTTTATTCTCTCCTTGAAAGCCTGCTCCTGTATCTACTACCGTACTGATTTGTCTTTGTAAGTGTTCTATGACTTGTTTTGCTTCTTCAATTGTTAAGTAAATTAAAGCTACATCATCTCCACTAATAGACTCTATACCTATCTCATTGTCTTTATCCAAGTCATATACTTCTATAGATCTGTCTGTTCTTCCTTTTTTCTCTATTAACATATCCTTTTATTTTTTATTAGCTAAATAATCCATTGCCTCAAACATTCCCATTTCATTTATTTTGGCAATTTCCTTTTTGTCATTTTCAGTAAGTTCTCTTGGTTCAGATGTTTTCTTTTTTCTAAGTAACATATTAATAAATGGTGCAAAGTTAATCATAATGTATTTGTTTTAATTTGATATGTAAATATAACTATAATATTTGAACCATGAAAACTTTTTTAATAAAACTTATGAACAATTTTTTGTTAATAACTTTATTGCCGAATATTTTCATATGTCGATAATTATAGTTAAATTTATATGATGCCTCTCGGTTAGGGAGTCCCCTAATACCTCATCAAATTGTTAATAGCTTTTTAGAAAAAAAGCGCAAATATATTTTCACGGGTCAAAGATAATAGTTATATTTATACTATAATTAAAAAACAAATAAACATGAAAAATTTAGTAAACACCACAGACATTAGAACAGTAAACGTATTAGGAGCCTACCCAAACACAACGGGTACATTCCGTTTTATTGTCCGTTGCAGAGCAGGCTGGATGACAATATCAGAAGCAAGAGATTTCGATAATGAACATTATATGATGTACCCAGAATCATTACTAACTGGTTACAAGAAAGGTTCACTACAAACAATTGAATTTCAACCAAAAGGTTCTGGTATTTGGTTAACTGTATTTGCCCGTAAAGGAAAAAAGATAGTCCTAATGGATGAGGTTATTATGGCTCACGTAACAGTTGGAACTATTAATCAATATTGGTCTGACACTAACCTTTACAATCAATCACAGTATGGTGCAGTTGGAGCTAAGACTTGGGCAGACAGAGCGTTCGTACCATATATTGCAGGAGTTGATTTCACAGAATCATTAAATCAACTTGAGGGTTTAAGTATCTAACGCCCTGTGTCACCCAAATATATAAACTATAAATCAACATAAAAACTTATAACTATGGCGGCAAATTCATTACAAACACCCGAGGAAATTACTAAACAAATCCTAAAAACTAAATCTGAGGATCCTGGCAATTTTAAAAAAATTCAAAGGTTACAGCAGCTTTTAGATAAACTAACAGAAAAGAAATGAAATTCACAGGGGTTAACTTTTCATTAGCAGATAGGATTAATTCTGCAAAGTCTGAAACTTCTAATAAGAACGATATATCAGCAGTTCCTAATAATGTTCAGGCAAAACCGGGTGATTCAACTATAAATGCCGATACTAGCCAATTAGATGCTGCAGGTGAAAATACTGCCAAACAGTCAGATCGCGCAAATAATGCAACAAGTACTGAGCGCCAAGATAATACTTCAAGTAAGGCTGATAAGTTACAGTATGAAAAGCAGACCGATCCTGAATTTCCAAAAGATGGTAATCCTGAAACAACTACACCAAAGCCAAAAAAGAAAGGTTTTGCAGAAAGGCTATTAGAGAAAGGTATGGCAAGCATGATGGAAGATAAGTCAGGTCGACCTAATAATGAGGGTACCCAAACCGACTATCCAAAAGATCAGGCAAGCGATATTAATAAACCTCAGCCAGAGGATAATACTCCTCGTAGGCCGAATACCACAGGGTTCGATCCTAGTAGTATAGGAACTATAGACCCACAACCACCTCAGGGCGACCTCCTGGACGCTCCCTGGAACGCTCCTGGGGTTAACCTAGGGCCCTCCTACAAGGCCCCTGGGATGCCTATAGTGCCTGGAGGCAGTAAGGTCCCTAGACCGTCTATGGGCAAACTGCCTAAGCTGAGGTAGTAGGCCCTACAGGCCTTATAGGCACCGCCTACCCTATAGGGACCAGTTATATAGCAACTAGGGGTTATTTGCCCTTTTAGCTATATTAGCCCTTTTTGCCACAAAGCCACTAAAGGCCTCTTTGCGCCTAAGCAATACCCTATCGGCCATTTGGGCCTCTTTGCGCCAATTGCCTCAAAGCCTTCGTTGCGCAGGGGTGATGCCTATAAAAAAGCGCAAATTACGTGGGCTCTGAGGGTTGAGAGGATGAGAGGCATAGGTTTCTATTCAACTACTAATAATTAGCAATATAGCGATCGACCTTCCTATAAGCCTACCATTTGTCTCAGTCCAGAGATCCTGCCCCTCCAACGTGCAAGGCCTCAGTGCATCTCTAAGGAACTCAAATCCCCGGAGAATGTGTTAACGTACCCTCAACCCTTTCTCCATCTCACGCACCCTAGAAAAGCGGAAGTACCCTGGGCCAAAAATATCCCCGGGGAATTTTTCAACCCCTCCACTGTTAATCGCAGGACGAGACTATAAAGACTATAAGTACTCAAACAGCACAGATACCCAAAAGATTGATATTGCCCGGAGGACCTCAGAGGTATTGTGAAAAATATTATAAAAAAGTTTCACAAATTCTGAAACAAACCGGAGAACCTGCAATATAACTTATGTCTTTAAGCCTGAGGGTAGACCAAGTGGAGAGGATGGGTGGTCTCAGTACACCACCGGGACTTTGAGGTCTCACATCGATGCAGAGTCCCATCAAAATGAATTACCCCTAAATGGTGAATCCAAGTACGAGAGTCGGAGGGGCGGTTGTCGTTGTAGGGATTTATATGTACTATAAATAAAATCAAAATCTTGTTATTAGTATAAGACTATATAAGAATAAGCACGATATTGATAAGAATCTGGAAGTGATGGAGAGGAATCACCTCAATATGGGTATTCTTAATAAGTATCATAGTGATGTGGCAAGTATGGGTGTTGTTGCAGGGACCCCTATGATTTTGGGGTATATACCCCTTCAGACAATGATATTCCCTCCGAGGATCTGGGGTCAGGGCCCCTATATTATAGCGAAAAAGTGAGTTTTTTGATGTTGGTAAATTAAATTTTCCCACGCCTATAAGTGGTGAAAGATCTCTGAGGAAACATTTGGAAATAATCTAAGAAATGGATGAAACAAATACTAATAAGCTAATATAAATTACAAATAAACTAATTATGTGGAAAACCAAAGAAGTAACTAGAGAAAACGGAACTAAGAAGCGAATGATGATTTGCCAAAACTCAAAACCTAACGAAAGTAAATGGGGAGATTATGCTCCGGAAGATGGTCCATGCACAAATTGGAACGAGGTTGGGCCTAATACCACCGCCACTCTTTGTCATGAATGCACTGCAAGATCTGTAAATGGATTTAAGAATTAGAGATGGATATATAACATAACATAGTTTTTTTGTTTTGACCCAACGAATTTGAAAGGGCTGTTCTTAATTGAGCAGCCTTTTTTTATGAGAATAAATAGAATATAGAGGAAACAAAAAGTTTTTTTCTCATACAAATATTATAAATTAACAGAAATATGTCTAAGAAAAGTAGCACACCATTTATTGATCAGTTCGGCGAGGACCTAACTAAAATGGCAAGCGAAGGAAAACTCGATCCTATCATTGGTAGAGAGAAAGAGGTTTATCGTATATGTCAAATTCTTTCAAGGAGAAAGAAAAACAATCCTATTATTTTAGGAGATCCTGGTGTTGGTAAAACCGCATTGGTAGAAGCAATTGCACAACGCATTGTTAATAAGCAGGTTGCAATGACCCTTCTCAACAAACGAATTATTTCATTAAATATCTCAAATATCGTTGCAGGTACAAAGTATCGTGGTGAATTTGAAGAGCGTATGAAAAACATCGTTGATGAGTTAAAGGAAAATAAGGACGTAATTGTTTTTATCGATGAGATTCATACAATTGTTGGTGCAGGTGGAGTTAGCGGATCTTTAGATGCTAGTAACATTTTAAAACCAGCTTTAGCGAGAGGACAAGTTCAATGTATTGGTGCTACAACACTTGACGAATATAGAGAAAATATTGAAAAGGATGGAGCGTTAACTCGTAGATTCCAAGAAATATTCATCGATCCACCGGCAATTGAAGATGCTATTGAAATCTTAAATAGAATTAAACCAAATTACGAAGAGTATCATGCCGTTGCATATACTGACGAGGCAATCGCAGCTTGCGTTACTTTGTCTGATCGATACATTACACAGAGAGAATTACCGGACAAGGCAATCGATATTATGGATGAGGCTGGAGCAAAGGTACATTTGAAAGAAGTGAAAATGCCAGAGAGCATTAAAGAACTTGAGAAGGAGGCTGATAAATTTAAAACTCAAAAATTCTTAGCAGTCGACCAACAAGATTATGAAAAGGCTGGTAAATTCAGGGATTTGGAATTGGCCAAAAAAGAGGAGATTGAAAAAGCAACTAAGGAATGGGAATCCTCTTTACGTGAAAATAAAAAGCAGGTAACTTACGAAGATATTGCAGAAACAATTTCTCAAACAACTGGAATTCCAATTACACGAATGACTGACGATGAAAACAGAATCATTGTTGAAATGGAGAAAGAATTAAAATCCATGATTATTGGACAGGATATGGCGGTTGAAGGTTTATGTAGAGTTATTAAAAGAAGTAGAACTGGCGTAAGCTCATCTAAAAAACCAATCGGATCCTTTATGTTTATTGGACCTACTGGAGTTGGTAAAACCGAAACAGTAAAGGCATTGACTGAATATTATTTCGGAAGCGAAGATGCTTTGATTAGAATTGATATGTCAGAATATCAAGAGAAATTTAATGTAAGTAGACTTATTGGTTCTCCTCCTGGATATATTGGACATGAGGAAGGTGGTCAATTAACCGAAGCAGTGAGACGTAAGCCATATTCGGTTGTATTATTTGATGAGGTTGAAAAAGCCCACCCAGATATTTTTAATACCCTATTGCAAGTATTGGATGAGGGAAGATTAACAGATACGCTTGGTAGAACCGTTGACTTTACAAATACGATTATCATTATGACATCAAATGTTGGTGCAAAACGTGTTGCTGAATTTGGTGCAGGAATTGGATTCAATAGTGCTACCTCAACCACATCACACAAGATGGAAATGGAAACAGTTATTAGAAAGGAACTTAAAAATAAGTTTGCACCTGAATTCTTAAATAGATTAGATGATATCGTATTATTTGATGGATTAAAACAAGAACATGTTTTACAAATTGCAGATATTGAAATTAATAAAGTAATCGAGAGAATGTCGGCACAGGAATATAATATCAAGCTTACAAAAACCGCAATGATTTTCTTAGCTGAACGTGGATATGATGCTCAATACGGTGCAAGACCCTTGAAAAGAGCGGTACAAACATATGTTGAAGATTTATTAGCAGATTCAATCATCACAGGATATATGGTTAAAGGTTCTAAGGTGTATACCATTTCACATAAAAAGGGAGATGAGAAACTTTCTCTAAAGTAATAGTATAATATTAGAATAACTTATTAACGTAATAATATAATATAATATAATATATGAATAGCTTTTCAAAAGTTTTCAAAAACATTATATCGGATATTAAAGTAAATGGAAAGGTCTCTAAACCCAGAGACCTTGAAGTTTCCGAATTAATGTATAATGGATATGCAGTAGATCCAACTCAACCTATTGCCAATTTTATTAGTAGAGAATTTAACTGGAAATATTTTGCAGGTGAATTGGTTTGGTACCTTAATAAAGATACTAATATAGATTACATCAATCAATTTTCCGGTTTTTGGAAAGGTATCACGAATCCAGGTACAAATGAAATTAACTCAAACTATGGTTCACTTCTTTTTGGTGAACAATTACAGTGGGTAACAGATTCTCTTAAAAAAGACAAAAACACAAGACAAGCAATCGCTTTCTTAAACCAACCAAAGTATCAATTCGAAGGTAACAAAGATTTCGTATGTACAATGTATCTAAACTTCTCAATCAGAGAAAACAAATTAGATATGAAAGTACAAATGAGATCTAATGATATTTTTTATGGTCTTACGTTCGATGCTCCATTCTTTGCTGTTGTCCACCAACATGTTTATCTTTGGTTAAAATCAACGTATCCTGAATTATCGTTAGGAACATACCACCACTTTGCAGATAATATTCATTTTTACGAAAGACACTATGAGCTCGCTGAAAAAATAGTTCATGAACCTCTTCATGAAAATCAATATGCGATGGAATTAAAAGAGCCATTGTTCATTGTAGAAAAAGGTAATATGTTAATAACTGATCATGGTATTAATATGATAAATAATATAAATGAAGGTATCGCAATCGATGTAGATAGAGATTATTATAATAACGTATTAGCTGAATACCTTAATATAAATAGAGTATGATTAAGTATATGAGTATGATTCCAGAATTTTATATAGAAGGAGATAATGCAGGTTCTGTTTCTAACACTGATGAATTTCACAGTAGAATCGTTGAATTGATTGAAGATAATTTAAGTGGAGAATCCAACGAAACAACACTATGCCACATCATCGCTGAGGATGGTACAATAATGGTGGCAGATTTACCAAGAAACGCATATAAGCAATCAATATTAAAAAGCTTAGAATTCTATATTGAACAAGAGAATTATGAGATGTGTAATAAAATTAAAAACTTAATAGAACAACTATAAAATGAATTACGGAAAGGAATTTGAAAAGTATGCAATGAGTAATCATGGAATGAGCTCAATGAATATGCACTACGCGAAACAACAATTGGAAAACTCAATGACCCCTTATATTTTAGAGGAGAGAGAATTACGTGCAACTCAAATGGATATTTTTTCAAGGTTAATGATGGATAGATTACTATGGGTGGCAGGTCCGGTTAATGATAATATGTCTACCATTGTACAGGCACAATTAATGTTTTTGGATTCTGTTGACGATCGAGATATTACAATGCATATCGATTCACCAGGTGGAAGTGTAAAATCAGGACTTTCGATGGTCGACGTTATGGAGTATATTAAATCTGATATACGTACAGTGAATACGGGAATGGCGGCCTCTATGGGTTCTGTTTTATTAGGAGCTGGAACCAAGGGCAAGAGAAGTTCACTAAGACACTCTACCACTATGTTGCACCAATCTTCGGGAGGTTTCAGTGGAAATATTCAAGATGCTGAGATAGACTGGGCAGAATGGCAAAAAGTTAACAAAGAACTATTTAATCTTTTAGGACAATACTGTGGTAAAAAACCAGAGCAAGTTATGAAGGACGCTACCAGAGATTTATGGTTAAATGCAGAGGAAGCATTGAAATATGGAATCATCGACGAAATCATTACTTCGAAAAGATAATAATATAATATGAGAATACATTTCTACATACATGCCGAGGAATTAGAATATCTTAATAAGATATTACAAGGTAAAATGGAAGTTGGGGAATATCAGTTCTCCATTGCTCCGTGTTATTTCGATAACGCATATCTTGTAGATATTTCATATGATGATTTCGTACGATTAAATGACAATAATACGTTTACAACACTAATATCGCTATGACAAAAAGAGAAAAACAAAGAGATCTTTTTATTGAATTAATTAACTACCAATTAAAGGACCACAATGTAACATATGAGGATGTGAAAGAAAATCCATCATGGTACATGGAGTATCACACAACCCCTGAAAAGGAAACTGAATTTATTAACTATTGCGTTTCTAGAATTAGAGAAGTTTTAAAGGTTTCTAAAATCGATGCAGAAAGAGAAGCAAGTTGGTTTATATTACAATGGGGACTTACTACAAAAAATGCAGCACCAACTCAAGCCGAACCAGAAATAAAAAGAAAAGCAAAGGATTCAGAGGCATAGGATTATATTAATATAATTCAAATATCAGTATCTCGTTTGCTTTAAATGAGATAAATAGAATATGAAGATATTTGAAAAAAATTGGTTAACTTCTGCTCCATTCGATTACGAATCTAAGCAATATAAATTATTAGCCGCGATTAAGGAAATTGATTCCTTGATTGTGGCTAATTCCCTATATACTGCGATTAGCATTGTGGAAAGGGAGCTAGAAAATTTATATAATATTAAATACAGTAAAGATTCAATCGAACTTAAGAATAGAAAAATAAGTGGGATTGATATCGACAACATGACCCTCGAATATTCATATGATAGTAATGGTGAGGATATGGAAGTTATTGATTCCATATGCGATCTTGCGATAGAAAAACTGGAGAGCATATATAGATTCATTAGAGATAAATGGAGAGCGCTAGCAACTGAGTGTGAGATAACTGAAATCCCAGATAAAAAGTTACTAAATACCATGGGATATATTATGTATATTGTTCCAGGCGCACCTACCATTAAAATTTATAAATATACAGAACCTACCAGCTTTAAAATAGATTGGGATAATTTTAAATTGATTAAAGTCACTGAGGTTAATAACACCCTAAGAGAAATTGCAACGTTTATAGCGAACTCAGAACATAACAGCAATCAATATAGGTTCTTTAGATTTGATGTTAAAATAAAATCAGAGATACCTCCGTTTGATGAGTGCATGCTTCCCTTGATGCAATATTCTATATTCAATAAAATCAAACATGGAATTTAGAATATATACATTATAAAAATAATTTTTAAAAATGGCTTACGTTGTAAAAGAAGACATCATCGCGGAAATACAGAATACCGTTAATATTAAACAAGGAGAATCTAGCACATACGAAATAACTCTATATAGAGATTTTATAGGAAATCAATTAAATGTAAGAAAGGTTTCCGTAATATCAGTTGGTGTACTTAATAAAATCGGAAGAACTGTTTTAATGTATAACGCACCAGTTACCCCTGGAGTTTCCGATATTTTAGAATATGCAACCGCTGCATCAAACACACCTGGCGTTATTAGATTTGAAATTAATGAGGCACAATCGAAATCATTAGAGGCTGGTGATCTTCTAGTACAAGTTACATTGGTGTATGCTGACTTCTTTCCAAACGCAAAAACATACATACTACCTCCTCTAAAAATTGGACAAATCATAGCTGGAGATCCAGTTGACAATGGTGGAGGCGGAAACAATGGCGGCGGAAACAATGGCGGAGGTCTAACAACACCCGATATATTAGGAGCACCTTTATTTGAGATAGAACATATAAACCTCGACTATCCAAGTTCATATGGAAAAATGTCAGTAAACTCACAAGATCCAGTGGAAGTCACCAAAATTATTTTTAGAAACCTAGATAAAAATCTAGTTAGATCGACCGTTCTTGAAAATTTCGTTATGAACAGAATGGCAAAGGATAAAATAGATGGAATCATAACAATACACTCAATCACGTCTCCAACATTCTTTACAATGTATAAAATAATTTCATGGCAGAGAGTAGATGTAACCAACGGAAATGGAGTTGAAGACGATACGGATGCAATCGAAATTACAGTGAAATTAGAAAATGTTTCCGCTGGACCTGGTGTTTTAAAAAGCATATGGGAAGTAGGAGACGATATCACTTTTTCAATTGACACATATGGAATTACAGGAAATGACATCAAACCTGATGGTATATTAACGTACACTGACAAAAACAAAAAAGTAACAAAATCAACAGACGGACCAAAATCTCCAACTGGAGTTTATATTACATATTCACCATACTATGATTCATATGTTATGGTAGAAGTAAATGGTATCAGTGTTGATTTAGGAAATAATAATTCAACATCAACTGCATATTTTTCTGGAAATAATGGAGTTACTCCTGTTGAAATCGAAGCAATACGTGCCGGCGACCAGCTCATATGGAATGGTAATGTTGCTGGATTCGAATTAGAGGAAGGTGATGAGATTAATTTAATATACGAGGTGAATGTTGACGATTTAAGATAATTTAAAAAAAACGCTTTTTTAATTTTTCTTAAAAAATAATCTTATAATATATCAAAAACATCACTTTTACGAATAAATATATGTATATATAATACAATTACTAGCAATAATGTTGGTAACTCCATTAACAATAATGTTGATGGGCCTAAAAAAATTATATAAATATATATGGCACAAATTCGTTCAAAACAAATTGCAGATTTCTTATCTACAGTAAACTGGTCAAATGTTACTTCTGCACAGATTGCTAACGCATCTGACATTAAAGCATTAGTATCTACTGAGATTGCTGGCGCGAACGCATCTAATTCTGCAGTATCTATTGCGTTATCGGCTGAAATCGCTGCTACAAACGCAGATGTTACAGGTATCAATGCTTCTATTGATTCATTGGAGGTTGCTTTAGCTGCTGAAATCTCTGCTACAAATGCTGACGTTACTGCATTAGAAGGTAAAATTTCTACTGAAAAAGGTAGAGCAGTATCTGTTGAATCAGTTTTATCAACTGCATTAGCTGCTGAAATCAATGCTACTAACTCTGACATTACTAGAATTGACGCAAACGTTTCTACTGAAAAAGCTAGAATCGATGCAATCTTATTAGCATCTGATGCTGACAAAGATTCATTCAAAGAAGTTGTTTCTTTAATCAACGCTGTTGATTTAACAAACGACAACGCTTTAGCTACTGTAATCAGTAACTTAAACGCTGAAATCTCTGCTACTAACTCTGACTTCGTAAGAGTTGAAGCTAATTTATCTGCTGAAATCGCAGCTACAAATACTGATGTTACAGGTATCAACAAATCTATTGATTCATTAGAATTAGCTTTATCTGCTGAAATCTCTGCTACAAATGCTGATGTTACTGCATTAGATGGTAAAATTTCTACTGAAAAAGATAGAGCAGTATCTGCTGAGTTAGTATTAAATTACAACTTCTCTGCATTATCTACTGAAGTTGTTAATGAAGTTGCTTCTATCGACACAAGATTAGGTTCTGTATCTGGAAACTTAGTTGATTCTGTTGATTCATTAGAATTAGCTTTATCTGCTGAAATCTCTGCTACAAATGCTGATGTTACTGCATTAGATGGTAAAATTTCTAATGAAAAAGGTAGAGCAGAAGATGCTGAATTAGTATTAACTAAAGGTTTAGCTAATGAAGTTACTAGAGCTAAATCTATCGAGGCTTTATTGTCTGCTGAAATCGTTAAAGAACATAACGAGCATTTATCTACTGAAGTTGTTTTAAATGGTAAAATTACAACTGAAAAAGGTAGAATCGATGCAATCTTATTAGCTTCTGCAGCTGATAAAGATTCATTCGCTGAAATCGTTTCTTTAATTAACCAAGTTGACACAACTAACGACAATGCATTTGCTGCATACTCTTTAGCTACTAACGCGTCTATTGATTCATTAGAGGTTGCTTTAGCTGCTGAAATCTCAGCTACTAACAACAATGTTACTGCTTTAAATGCTTCAGTTGATTCATTAGAAACAGTTTTATCTGCTGAAATCGCTGCAACAAACACTGACGTTTCTAACTTAGCTGCTGCAGATGTAACTTTACAAGGCAATATCGATGCTTTAGAAACTGCACATGATGTAAGATTAACTTCGTTAGAAGGTTACATCATGGAAGATGCTGATATGGCTGTTGAGGCATTCGAAGGAGATGGTTTCAAATATACTTTAGCTAAAAACGTACAAGATGGTAACAAATTCTTAGTTACTGCTTTTGTTAACGGTCACAAAGTTGAAGTCGCAGATGTTGATGCTGATAGAGTTATTTTAGCTAACCCAGGCTATGTAATCGATGCTGGCGATAAAGTAGTTATCACTTACCAATTCTAATTTTTAGAATAGTAATAATCTTAAAAGGGACCTTTCGGGGTCCCTTTTTTGTAAATATATAAATCAAAATAAATATCTTTTCATGAAAATAGGAATAACAATAGGACTTACAACCGAAAATGAATCATTGTGGATTAACGGTATTAAACTAAATGCATTATATTTAGCAAATACTCTGTTAAACATCGGCGAACACGAAGTGTGGATATTAGATACTTCTAATAAAGTTTCAGATTTAACAAAAGTTTCATGGGATGCTAATAAATTTAAAGTTTTTAAGTTTACTGATAAATGGAAGGAAGTTGATTTACTAATAACACTGGGAACTTCTATCCCTGAACATTATGCTACAGCAATTAAAAAGAATAATCCAAATGCAAAGATCGTAAAATATCAATGTGGAAACAATTATGTAATTGATATGGAACGTGTTTTATTTGGAGATCCAGAATCACCTGGTGTTCCTTCATGGGACAAAGGTCATGATCAGACATGGATGATACCTCAGCAAGAACACCACAATAAAGAATACTTTGAGTTAATTTATAGACATAATCCTGAAGACGTAAAGGTTGTTCCATTTGTTTGGGATCCTATGTTCATTGATGAGAATAGTAGGATTTTAAAGGCACATGGAAAGAAGTGGCCAGAATATAGACCAAATCCAGTAGCAGAAAAGAAAATATCGGTTATGGAACCTAACTTAAATGTTGTTAAATATGCTTTAATACCGATTATGATAGTGGAAGCTTTCTTTAGAAAATTTGGAGAAGGTTCATTTAAACAACTGTATGTTGGTAGTGGAAACAAGCTTCTTAAGAATAAGTACTTTATGGGAATGATTAAAAACTTGGATGCTGTCAACAGAAAATCTCCACTAATCAAATTTATACCAAGATACCCTGTAGCTACATTCTTAGCCGAAGAAACTGATGTTGTATTAGCGCATCAATGGGGAAATCCCTTAAACTATTCATATCTTGACGCAATTCATTTTGGCTACCCATTAGTACATAATGCTGAGTTCATTAAAGATGCAGGATATTACTATAAAGATTTTGAAATTTTTGGTGGTATGGCACAACTGGATAAAGCAATTAATCAACATGATAATAATATCGAAGAATATAAAATAAACAATCAGAAGGTTTTGGATAGATACCTATCAACAAACCCAGATGTTGTAGATACATATAGAAAACTTATAGAGAATTTATGGGATCCAAATAAGCACGATCTTTCATATAAATATAATTGGAAAACAAACACATACAAATAATGAGTGAACTAGCAAACATAATGGAATCTATCGATAAACCAAAAATATCGATAATAATGCAAACATATTTGGGCGATTATCCTGGATCCAGAACTGATTCAATAAATAAATTTAGAAGAGCAGTTAGAAGTTTTCAAAATCAAATCTATAAAAACTGTGAATTGATTATAGTTGCAGATGGTTGCACCAAAACACAACAGATTTACTCTAGAGAATTCAAGGCTGATCCAACGGTTAAATTTATATTTGTCGACAAAGATACCCCAAACATGTATGAGGAAAATCAAGATGGACATAAATATTATAGAGGCTTTCCTAGAAGAGTAGGAGTTGGCGCTGCAACAGGATCTTTAATAACATATATGGATTCTGATGATTTCTTACTTCCAGAGTTTACACTTACCCTAGTGTTAATGTATAACATCAATACAGAAATGAAATGGTGGATTAACACGAAATGGTATGATAGTAATGTAGCAGATTGGAAAGATGGCCAAGAATTATTTGGAACCGACCATACAACCGATAGAGAAATTGAAGGACTATACGGAAAATGGACAGTAACTCAAGTAAAACCAGGAATGGCAGTAATGGCACCATGGTTATTAATGCATAAAGTAGATTGCACAACTAAATGGAGAGATTCAATCGGAGTAAGCGAGGACGTAGACTTTAATAAAAGAATAAGAGAGGAGTATAAAGAGGGTATGGTGTTTGACAGACCAATTTATGCTAGATGCCACTATAGTAATATATGGGACATTTAGTCTTTCTTTAAACTTGACTTAAATATATTAGCACAAATGGCGAGATATTCTTTTTTAGAATTTTCGTCATTTTTTGTATACCACGCATAGGCCATAGAATTTTCATACCTCCCAATCTCATGCCTAAGTATGGCTATATTCTTATTTATGTTTTCTATTTCCTCTTCACCCAAATCGTTAAACTCAATGTCAAGTTCCATTGCTAATTTAAGTAACATTCCCCAGTCATGGGATTGATTTGCGGTATTTAAATCTTCATATGCTTTTTTAAGAAACTTTGCCTCACTTTCACTAACTTCTCCCATTCGATCAGGATGGCATTTTATCGCAATCTTTCTAAAAAGTTTTTTAAACTTAACATCATTATGGTTTACAACGTCAGGTTTCTCTTCAATAATCTTTTCAGCATCTTCCATATTAATCTCCTGGGGTTTAGGAGGTTTAAGAGCTTCAACTGCTTCTGGGTCTGAATCCTGTAGCGCACTTCTAAACTCACCCTCAGCCACACTGGAAATTTCTTTAACATCATCCAGCGTTTCCGATAAATAATTATAATCTCTAATAAGTTTTTTAAGTAATGGATCCATGCTATATTTATTCAAATTATATTAAGATATTCCACCCCCTGGGTAAATCCACCCAGTTTCAAATGAATATATAGTATTGGACGAGGCTAAATAGATAGTCTTTTTATAGAAAAAAATAAAAAAAACAAAAAATCTATGTCACAAATTAAAATCAAGCAGATTGAAGGGTTGCAAACAACCTTAGACGCGATCAATGCTAGGTTAGAGTCTGGATCTTTAAAGTCAACTTATACCCAATCGGGCCATGGGTTTTCTGCAGGAAGCGTAATTGCATTCCTGAATGGATCTTGGATTTTAGCAGATGCATCGTCGGCTGATAAATTGGGTAGACTTGTTGTTGAAAGTGTTACAACTAATACTTTCGTTGCTGTTCAAATCGGTAACATTGAAGTTTCTGGATGGGGTCTTACTCCTGGAAAATTCTACGTTGTTGATGAGAGTGGTAATGGAACTATGACTGAACACAACACACCAAGCTCACCTAATTTTACTTACAGCAACCCAGTTATTCAAGCAATTACTGATGAAATTGCACAAGTATTACCATGGAGACCAAGTTTAGGAGCTACTCCATTAGCACAAGGGTTTGAGTATACTCAATCAGCTCCATCTGCATTCACAAATGGCCAAGGATCTTCTACTGGAATTTCATTGGATTACACACCATTCGCAGAATCAACAGTACAGGTATACATTAATGGTATAGCAGTAACTGAATCTTATGGAGATAAATCTGGAGAGGTTTACTTCTCAGGAGATGGTGGAAACACAGCTAAGAGTATTGCCCAATTGGCAGCCGGAGATATTGTATATTGGAATACAGATAACACTGGTTACGAAATAGGCTCAAGCGATACTATCGACTTAGTATATGAAAAGAGTTCATTAGACTAATAAATAAAAAAAATAAAAAGAAACAATGGCAATTACACCGTACATTTCTACCTCAGGACCTCAGGGATTTAAAGGGGATCAAGGACTTCAAGGAGAAGCTGGACCGCAGGGTCTTGCTGGCTCGCAGGGAGTTCAAGGTTCAACTGGAGCTCAAGGACTGAAGGGAGACACAGGCGAAACCGGTCTTAAAGGAGACCAAGGTTTTCAAGGTGCAAAAGGAGACCAAGGTATTCAGGGAGAAACTGGAGCTCAAGGAGCACAGGGTATTCAAGGAGAAACTGGAGCTCAAGGAGCACAAGGAGAACAGGGTATTCAAGGTTTAAAAGGAGACCAAGGAGAAACTGGAGCTCAAGGTATTCAAGGTATTCAAGGAGAACAAGGAATCAAAGGAGACCAAGGTTTTAAAGGAGACCAAGGTTTTAAAGGAGACCAAGGAGAACAAGGAATCCAAGGAGAAACTGGAGCACAAGGAGCTCAAGGAGCAACTGGAGCGCAAGGTTTCCAAGGATTTACAGGACCTAGAGGTAGAGCAATCAGAGATGTAATATATTTCGATGGATTATTTACAGTAAGATTAGATGATGATACTGTTCCTGTAGATGGAGTAAAAATATTAGGTACAGATGGTGCTAAAGGAGATCAAGGTTTCCAAGGTGCTGTAGGTGCTACTGGTCTTAAAGG
>JACCDZ010544167.1_pt1 | contig 19632 bp, 16 predicted proteins | sample 7449551 | NCBI WGS metagenome assembly JACCDZ01 (sample SAMN15323452, study PRJNA562643) | freshwater metagenome | isolation source: river surface water | place: USA:Blue River Watershed | collected 2017-08-18
CCATCAACGTGTCGATCGTCGACCTGTCCTTCGTCGCTGCGCGCGACACGACGGTTGATGAAGTCAACGCGATCATGAAAGAAGCCGCTGACGGCGCGCTGAAGGGCATCCTGACGTACAACACCGCTCCGCTGGTGTCGATCGACTACAACCACAACCCGGCATCGTCGAACTTCGACGCGACGCTGACCAAGGTCTCTGGCCGTCTGGTCAAAGTCTCTTCGTGGTATGACAACGAGTGGGGCTTCAGCAATCGCATGCTGGACACCACGGTCGCATTGATGTCGGCGAAGTAAGCAGGACTGCTGCCCCGCTCGTTGCGGCGCAGGCTCACCCGCAGGGTGAGCCGTAGCCACACCGAGTGGGACGCCGCGCAGCGGCGGGAAAAGGGATCGCGCAAGCGGTCCCTTTTTGCTTCAGCAACCGCATGCTGGACACCACGGTCGCATTGATGTCGGCGAAGTAAGCAGGGCTGCTGCCCCGCTCGTTGCGGCGCAGTAGAAAAAAAGGATCGCTCGTGCGATCCCTTTTGCATTCCGCTGCGAAAAGCACAGCGACGCATCGCAGGACTAATTCCCCACGATCTTCTGGTACTCCGGTGAACGCGGTCCCGGCAGCAGGCCGCCGCGGCGCGTACTCAGCAGGCGGAAACTGGTCATCCGCGCCACCGGATAGCCCTGGTCACCAAGGTTGTTCGCTACCTGCCGGATCAGCGCCCCGACCAGCAGCCCGACGATGCCGCCGCCGCCGTTATTGTCGCCCTCGGCATTCGATGCGCTGGCCTTGCCTTCCCACAGCAGCTGGCCGTTACGCAGGTCGACCAGCCTTGCACTCGCCGACACGATCACCTGGCTATCGATCAGGAAGTACTTGGCGCCATATTCATTGACCGTAATGTAGAGCACCGCATCGGCACCAAACACCTCCGCCAGTTTCGCCGGCGGTGCTTCGTGCATTTGTCCCGGATCGGTCATGCCATTTTCGCGGAATGTCTGGTCCACCAGCGCGACCGGGAACACGTAGTAGCCCGACTCGGCCAGCGGACGAGTCACCGTAGCCATCATGCTGTACGGAGCGCGCACGTCCGGTGACAGGTTTGCCGGAGGCAGGACCAGGATGGAGCGCGGTTTGCTCTGCATGAATGCGCTGTAATCCTGGCGTTGGTTGGTCGCGCAGCCGGCAAGCAGCGCGATCGCGGCGGCAAGCGCGACGCGAATCAAAAGGTTCGTCATGTCGACTCCTCAGGGGCGGGTGCGCGTGATCAGCCGGTCCATGTACGGACGCGACTCCGGAAACAGCAGCTTCTCGGTCTCGAATGCGGCGACGGCCTGGTCGAGCCTTCCGGTCTGGAAGTAGAGGTAGCCGAGGTGCGCATGATGTCCGGGCGGCAGCGCCTTGTTCGCGGCGCGTGCTTTCTCGACATCGCCTTCGAGCTTCAGGATCTGCTCCTGCGGCGAGGATTTGCCGCCATCCGAGTACATCGCGTAGATCTGGTCTTCATAGCTGCCCCACTGGTACAGGCCGTGCTGCGTTGCGCAGCCGGTCGCGAGCATCGCCGCCAGCAGTGCCGGCATGAGTGTGACGTTCTTCATCGTGCCCCCTGCGTCAGAGATCCGGCTTCCAGGTGCCGCGCTCGACGGCATCGACGAGCCGGTTGACCGCTTCGCGGATTGCCAGGTCGAGGACCTTGCCGTTGAGCGTCGAGTCGTAGCTCGAGGTGCCGCCGAAGCCCACGATTTCGCGGTTCGACAGTGCATACTCGCCCGCGCCCTGCACGGAAAAGACGACTTCCGACGTGAGCGCGTTGACGACGTTGACGCTGACCTTCGAGTACGCGACCTGGGTCTTGCCGCGCCCGAGGATGCCGAAGAGCTGCTGGTCGCCGGTTTCCTTGCGCCCGAACTCCGTCACGTCGCCGGTGAGCACATAGTTCGCGCCCTTGAGGCTCTGCGCCTGGCCGCGGATGCCCGCTTCCTGCCGTATTTCGTTCATGTTGTCGCGGTCGACGACGACGAAGCGGTTCGACTGCTGCAGGTGGGTGACGAGAATGGTCTTGGCTTGCGAGCCGAGGCGATCGACGCCGTCGGAGAACAAACCGCGCAGGAAGTTCGAACGGTTGTCGAATTTGCCTACCGCGATCGTGCTGCGCGGACCGTTGAAGGGCGTCGCCGCCGCGGTCACATGCTGCGGCTCGATCGTGCGCGAGCTTTCGCTGGCGCAGCCAAACAGCAGCAGTGAAAGCAACAGCAAGGATGCCCGGGATCGGGTGAAGAACAGGGAAGTCATGGTCGAAGTCTTGTCGAAGGTTGTTCGGGACGCGCCGGCCGGCGCGCCCGGATTATATTCTTGACAAGAAATCGAATGTTGCAAATTTGACACTATTGCGTGTCAATCACCACCTTCCATAGCGCCAGCACCGGCTGCCTCAGTTGCTCGACCGATTCCGGCGCCACGCGGGCCCGGTCGTCGCCGCGCATGCGGATCGCATGCTGCAGCTTGCGGAAATGGCGATAGGCATCTGCGGCCTGTGGCGCCAGGCCGGCATCGATCAGGCCAAGCTTGCCGGCCAGCTGCAGCAGCGCGATGTTGCCGATGTCGCCAGTCATTGCTGCGTGCTGGCAGGAGTGCGCCAGCACCAGGTATTGCACGATGAATTCGATGTCGATCATGCCACCCGGATCATGTTTCAGGTCGAACAGGCCCGAGCGATTCGGATGCGCATCGTGCATGCGCTTGCGCATTGCCAGCACTTCCTGGCGCAATGCGGCGGCATCGCGCTGCTGCTTCAGCAGGTCAATCCGCAGCGCTTCAAAGCGTGTGCCGATCGTCGTGTCGCCCGCGCAGAAACGGGCGCGCGTCAGCGCCTGGTGTTCCCACACCCACGCCGATTGCCGCTGGTACTTCTCGAACGCAGTGACCGAGGACACCAGCAGGCCGCTGGCGCCGTCGGGACGCAGTGCGATGTCGATGTCGAACAGGATGCCGGCCGACGTATGGCTGGTCATCCAGGTAATGAAACGCTGCGCAAGCTTCGCGTACAACGGCGGCGCATCCTGGTCGTCATCGTCGTAGAGGAAAATCACGTCAAGGTCGGACGCATAGCCGAGCTCCTTGCCGCCCAGCTTGCCGTAGGCGATCACGGCGAATGCCGGCTGCTCGCGGTGGCGGTTCGGCAGCGTCTTCCAGACTGCCTCCACGGTTACGCCGACCAGCACATCGGCCAGCGCGGACAGGTGGTCGGCCAGCCGCTCCACCGTCAGCAGTCCGCCAAGGTCTTGCGCCAGCAGCCGGAACAGCTGCGCATGGTGTAACTCGCGCAGCGCGTCCATCTGCCGTTCGGTATCGCCGTCGAAGGCTTGCAGGCGGCTGCGGCATTCGGCAGCAAACCCTGCCCAGTCCGGCTCGGCCTTCAACCCGGCGTCGTCGAGCAGTTCGTCCATCAGCATCGGGTGACGCGTCAGGTACTGCGCCGCCCAGCCGCTGGCCGCCATCATGCGTACCACGCGACCGAGCGCGTGCGGATATTCGGTCAGCAGTTCAAGATAGGCCGAGCGGCGCGCGATTGCCTCGAAGAAGTCGATCAGCCGGCTCAACGTCGCTGACCTGTTGCCGCCTTCGCGCGACACCATCGGCAGCGCGGTCCGCATCAGTGCATGCAGTTGGTTGCGGCGCAGTTCAGGCAACGATTGCAGACGTGCCGACCGCAGCGATGCCAGCAAGCGCTGCGCCGCGTCGGCCGGCTCATCGAACTGCAGCGATGACAGGTAGCTGCCCAGCGCCTCCTCGTCCGCGTCTTCGAGCAAGGGGGCGGCAGCTGTGTTGTCGTCGCCGGCACGCGGCGATTTGTCCTCGAACATCGCGTCGAATTGCGCGGCGACCCAGCGGCTGCAATCCTCATAGGCATGCTTGAGCGCTGCGACATCAGCACAGCCTGTCATTGCCGCGATCCGCTGCCGGTCCTCGTCCGACGGCGGCAGCACATGCGTCTGGGCGTCGTCGAGGTATTGAATCCGGTGCTCGAGGTTGCGCAGGAAACGGTAGGACTCCAGCAAGCGTTCGACCACCTCCGGTGCCAGCAGCTTCTTCTCGGCCAGCGTTCGCAAGGTATTTCTGGTGGAACGGTCGCGCAGGCCCGGATCGCGGCCGCCACGGATCAGCTGGAACACCTGCGCGAGGAACTCGACCTCGCGTATGCCGCCGCGGCCGAGCTTCACGTTCACGTCGCGCTCCGGATGGCGTGTCTCTTGCCGGACCACTTCGGCGCGAATCTGCGCGTGCATGTTGCGAAGGGCGTTTATCGCGCCAAAATCGAGATAGCGTCGATAGACGAAGGGCGTTACCAGTTTTTCAAGCTGCGCGATGTCTTCCGGGTCGCCGGTCAGCGCGCGCGCCTTGACCCACGCATAGCGTTCCCACTCGCGCCCCTGTACCAGCAGATAGTCTTCCAGCATTGCGAAGCTGGCCGCGAGCGGCCCCGACGCGCCATTCGGCCGCAGCGCCATGTCGACACGGAAGCTGAAGCCATCCTCCGTGATCTCGGCGATGTCCGCGATCAGCTTGCGGCCGAGCCGGGTGAAGAATTCGTGGTTCGACAGCTGGCGCTGGTCGTCCCGCTGCGTGACGGTCTCGCCGCCTTCCGGGTACAGGAAAATCAGGTCGATGTCGGACGAGACGTTCAGTTCGCCGCCGCCCAGCTTGCCCATGCCGACCACGATCATCTGCTGCGGCCGGCCCGATTCCTCGCCGGTCGGCACGCCATGGGCATTCGTCATCGCGGCGTACAGGTCGTCCAGATGGGTGCGCACCGCGAAATCGGCAAAGCCGGAGATGGCGGCGACCACCTCGGACAGGTCGGCCTGCCCGGACAGGTCGCGCGTTGCGATCGCACAGACCAGCAGGTTGCGCAGGCGCCGCATCGCCGCGGGCAGCGACGTTGCCTCTGACTGCAGTTCGGCCAGCCATTCATTGAAGTCCAGTGCCGACAGCTTCCGTTCGCACAGCCTCTGCAGCAATGCGCTGCGTGCCGGCGAGGCCGCCAGCCAGCGTTCGACGAACCTTGAAAGCAGCGGGGGAGTCAAAGAAAGATTTGTGGTCATGATAGGTTGGTGTGCGGAACGTTGGGAGCGTGCGCCCGCTTACGGGTATGATAATGATATAGCGGGGAGCGGTATTCGCCGACGCTGACGCGTGCCGCGCGGGACCATGCCAATTTCCGACTGATGTCGACCCAAGCTGACCATTCCATTCCATTCCGAAGTCGCGTCGCCGCCGCCTGGCGCGCGCTGGTGACCGCGTTCGCCGCGGCGAACCGCGCGACCCACCGCGCGCTGTCGTGGCTGATGCTGGCGCTGGTCGCCGGCTACTTTGCATTCTGCGTGTTGTTCCTGGGCTTGCGCTATTTCGTTTTGCCCAACATCGATCATTACAAGCCGCAGGTATCGCAGCTGGTGAGCGGCCTGTTGAACCGGCCTGTCACGGTCAACGGCATTCGCGCCAGCTGGAGCGGCCTGCAGCCGCGCCTGCAGCTCGAGAACGTGGTGATTCAGGACGACCGCGGCGAACGCGCGCTGCAGCTGCCTCAGGTGAATGCGACGCTGTCCTGGCTGACCGTGCTCGGCCAGCTGCAGTTGTCCTCGCTCGAACTGCTGGGGCCGCACCTCGAGGTCGAACGCGATGCCGCCGGGCGGCTGGTCGTTGCCGGCATCACCATCGACGCCGACCAGCCGGATAGCGGCCGCGGGCTGGACTGGCTGCTGGCGCAGAAGGAGATCATCGTCCGTGGCGGTACGCTGCACTGGACCGACCACAAGCGCGCCGCGCCGGAACTGGCGCTGACGGACATCAGCTTTGTGCTGCGCAACCAGTGGCGCTCGCACCGGGTCGCTCTGCGGGCGACGCCGCCCGCTGCACTGGCGGCGCCGGTCGATTTGCGCGCCGAATTCGTGCGTCCGCCGTTCAGCGCGCGCCGGTCGAATTACGGCGAATGGATCGGCGAGCTCTACCTGGACTGGCGTGACACCGACATCGACGGATGGAAGCGCTACGTCGACCTGCCTCTGGAACTCGAAGGCGGCCGCGGCGCGATCCGTACCTGGCTGAACTTCAATCGCGGCGTGATCGAGAACGTCACCGCCGACCTTGACCTGAAGGACGTGTCCGCGACCCTCGGCAAAGGCCTCGAGCCGCTGAAGATCCTTGAAGTCAGCGGGCGCATCTCGGCCGGCGAGACCTCCAGCGGCCTCAAGCAGAAGCTGCTGTCCTTCGGCGTGCAGGGACATGCGCTGAACCTGACCAATTTCTCGCTGCGCACCGGGCAGGGCGCCGTGCTGCCGCGCACCACCGTCAGCCATCACTACTCGGCCGCCGGCGGCGGGCGCGCCGAGCGCCACGAGCTGAAAATCAGCGAACTCGACCTCGGCGCGCTTGCGGGCCTCGCGGCCTACCTGCCGCTGTCGCCGGAAGAGCGACGCCTGCTCGACGATTTCGCGCCCAGCGGGCAATTGCATGACTTCGCCGCCAACTGGGACGGCGCCATGCCCGGATCCGGCAATTTCCGCGTCACAGGCAGCTTCGAGCGGCTGTCGCTGCAACAGCAGCTGCCGGCCGACGGCCGGGCCGGCATTCCGGGCTTCGAAGGGCTGTCCGGCGTGATCGATGCGAGCCAGGACGGCGGCAAGGTACGGCTGAAAGGCGAGCGCAGCACGCTGCGGCTGGCCGGTTACCTGAACGAGTCCCTGCTCGAATTCGACCAGCTCGCGCTGGACGGCAGCTGGGCCTTCCGCAACAACCGCAAGCAGCTTGCCGTGCGCGTCGCTGGCATGGAATTCCTGCAATCCGGGCTGCGCGGTCGCGCCGATGCGTCCCATCTGCTGCCCTGGCCGCTGGTGCCGGGCAAGCTGGGCGAGATCGACCTGAAGGCGAATTTTCCAACGGTCAGGCTGTCCCGCGTGGTCGGTTACCTGCCGGCCGTCGCCGGCGCCGAGACTCGCGACTGGATGAGCGCTGCGCTGATCGACGGGCAGGCCGACGATGTCAGCCTGGTCATCCGCGGCGATCTCGACAAGTTTCCCTTCCTGCCGGCGCCCGGGGCGCCTGCGACGACCGGCGTGTTCCGCGTCAGCGCGCAGGTCTCGCATGGCAAGCTCAGCCCGGCTCCGCAGGAAATCGGGCCTGACCACCACACGCCGGTCTGGCCGCGCATCGAGGAGATCGAGGGGCGCGTGACGATCGACCGTACGCGCCTGCATGTGCATGCCGACAGCGCCAGGACGCTCGGCGTGCCGCTGGCCGCTGTCGACGTGGTGATTCCGGATTTTTTCGCCGACCATCCGGTGCTCGACATTACCGGCAGCGCGACGGGACCGGTGCAGCCGATGCTGAATTACGTCAACACCACGCCAATTGGCGGCTGGATCGATGACTTCACCGACGAGACGCGCGCCGCCGGCAATGCGCGCGTGAGCCTGAAGATGCAATTGCCGCTGACCGATGCCGGGCAGCCGGCAGTGCAGGGCAGCGTGCGCTTCAGCGGGAACGACGTGCAGCTCTGGCGCGAGCTGCCGACCGTCACGCAATTGCACGGCGAGCTGGGTTTTTCAGGGCAGGGATTTCAGCTGACCGGCATGCAGGGCGTTTTCCTCGGCGGCCCGGTCGTGCTGTCCGGAGGCACGCAGCGCGACGGCAGCACGGCGGTGAAAATCGATGGCGGCGTGACCGCAGACGGCATTGCGCGCGCCGCGCCCGGCCCGGATGCAAAGCGGCTGGCGCGCCGGCTGTCGGGCAACGCCCGCTATGCCGCCAGCGTGAAGGTCCGCAACCAGCGGCTCGATTTCTCACTCGATTCCACGCTGGCCGGGCTGGCGATGGACCTGCCGTCGCCGCTGCAGAAGGTCGCCAGCGAGAGCCTGCCCCTGCGGCTGACCATCACGCCGAACGGTGCGCCGGATGCCGCACAGGAGCAGGAAGACATCCGCGTGAGCCTGGGCCGATCGATCTCGGCGCGCTACCTGCGACAGCGTCCGTCGGGCAAGGATGCGCCGTGGCGGGTGCTGCGCGGCGCCATCGGCGTGAATGCGACCCCCAGCCTGCCCGAGAGCGGGATCGCGCTGGCGGCCAGCCTGTCGGCGCTGAATCTCGATGCATGGCGCAGCCTGTTGTCCGGACTGGGCAGCGAAGGCGGCCCGGCGGCCGACAGCGGTGCAGCCGTGCCGGTGGCGGCTTACCTGGTGCCGGACATGGTGAGCCTGCGCGCCGGCGAACTGACTTTTGCCGAGCGGACGATCGAGAATGCCGCCGTCGGCGTCTCGCGCAGCCGCAACGGCTGGCAGTTCAGCGTCAGCTCGGACGAGATCGCCGGCCGCGCTTCCTGGGAAGACCCGCTGTCCGAGCGCGGCGCCGGCAAGCTCAGTGCGCGCCTGACGAAGCTCCGGATCGAACCGAACATGGCCTCGGACATGACCGAGATCCTGAGCGGTCGCCGGCCCGTGTTTACCGAGCTGCCCGGGCTCGACATCATGGTCGAGAATTTCGAGCTGCGCGGCATGCGCCTCGGCCGCCTCGAACTGGTGGCCACCAATGCCGGACTGTCCACCGGGCCGGGCCGCGAGTGGCGAATCAGCCGGCTGGCGCTCTTCAATCCCGGCGCCAGCATGTATGCGACCGGCCAGTGGATCACCAGCCTGACCGGCGGTCAGACCACGCTCAATTACGAGCTCGATATTGCCGATGCCGGCATGCTGCTTGACCGCATGGGTTTTGCGCGCACGCTCAAGGGGGGCAAGGGCAAGATGGAAGGCGAGCTCAGCTGGCGCAGCGATCCGGTCACCTTCGATTTCCCGAGCATGGCCGGCAAGCTCAGCCTGAAGCTCGGCGCGGGCCAGTTCCTGAAGGCGGATCCCGGCGTCGCCAAGCTGCTGGGCGTGATGAGCCTGCAATCGTTGCCGCGCCGCCTGACGCTGGATTTCCGCGACGTGTTCTCCGAAGGGTTCGGCTTCGATTCGATCGCCAGTACGGCCACGATCTCGCGCGGCGTCCTCACCACCGACAGTTTCAAGATGCGCGGTCCGCAAGCGCTGGTGTTGATGGATGGCACGGTCGACCTCGCGCAGGAGATGCAGAATCTGAACGTGGTCGTGATTCCCGACCTGAACGCCGGCGGCGCGTCGGTGCTGTACGGGCTGGCGGTCAACCCGGTGGTGGGGCTGGGCACCTTCCTCGCGCAATACGTGCTGAAGAACCCGCTGTCGGCGGCATTGACCCAGGAATATCAGGTGACCGGGCCATGGAAGGATCCGGTCATCAAGAAAGTGGCGAGCCGCCGCAAGCTGCCCGCCGAACCGGAGACCAGTTCCCAATGAGCCCAGACGAGATGAAGGACGACACCGAGGACGACAGCGCCGGCCGCAAGGTCCGGGTGGCCGCGATCCAGATGGTATCGACGCCCGACCCTGCGGAGAACCGGCGCACTGCCGAGCGCCTGGTGCTCGATGCGGCGACGGCCGGTGCGAAGCTGGTGCTGCTGCCGGAGTACTGGGCCATTCTCGGCCATCGCGAAACCGACAAGATCGACCATGCGGAAACGCCCGGCGACGGTCCGCTGCAGGCCTTCATGGCCGGCCTTGCCGAGCGTGCCGGGATTTGGCTGCTCGGCGGCACGGTGCCGCTGCGCTCGCGCGAGCCCGGCAAGGTGCTCAATTCGCTGCTTGCCTATGCGCCCGACGGCTCGCAAGCGGCGCGCTACGACAAGATCCACCTGTTCGGATTCAACCGCGGCACCGAGTCATTCGACGAGTCGCGCACCATCCTGCCGGGCAGCGAGATCGGGCTGCTGGAGACACCGTTTGCGCGAATCGGGCTGTCGATCTGCTACGACCTGCGCTTCCCCGAGCTATACCGCGCGATGGGCCACTGCGACCTGATCGTCGTGCCAGCCGCCTTTACGTACACCACGGGCCGCGCACACTGGGAGATCCTGCTGCGCGCGCGCGCCATCGAGAACCAGTGCTTCGTGCTTGCCGCAGCGCAGGGCGGGCTTCATCCGAACGGCCGGCAGACCTGGGGGCACAGCATGCTGGTCGATCCCTGGGGCGAGATTCGCACGCAACTGGCCGAAGGCGAGGGCGTCGTTTGCGGCGAGGTCGATCGTGACTGGATGGACAGCGTGCGCAGCAGCCTGCCGGCGCTGAAGCACAGGAAGCTCTAGCGCGCATGACGCCGGCAGGCGGCAGCGCAGCCGCGCCGGCGCGCGACGGCGCTATCCATTAGAATCGGGGTTCGACTTTTCCCGCCCCGATTCCCCCATGAAGATCATCGAGCCCAACCTGCATGCGCAAGCCACCGTCAGCAACATCCTGCTGACGCCTTACGGCCTCGACGAGGGCAAGCTGCTGTCGGTGCTCGGGACCATCTTCGCGCACAAGGTCGATTACGCCGACCTGTATTTCCAGCACACCAAGAGCGAGAGCTGGAGCCTGGAAGAAGGCATCGTCAAGACCGGCAGCTTCTCGATCGACCAGGGCGTCGGCGTGCGCGCGGTGTCCGGCGACAAGACGGCGTTTGCTTATTCCGACGACATCTCCGAGCGCGCACTGCTTGAGGCCGCCGCTGCCACGCGCACGATCGCTCGCCAGGGTGCCGGCCGCGTGAAGGTGGCGTCGGCGATCCGTCCCGGTTCGGCACGGGCGCTGTACCTGCAGAAAGATCCGGTGGTGTCGCTGGATGCGACGGCAAAGGTGCGGCTACTGGAAAAGCTCGAGCGGATTGCGCGCGCGAAGGATCCGCGCGTCGTGCAGGTGATGGCAGGGCTGTCCGGCGAACATGATGTGGTGCTGGTGGTGCGCAGCGATGGCGTGATTGCCGCCGACATTCGTCCGCTGGTGCGGCTGTCGCTGACTGTGATCGCCGAGCAGGACGGCCGGCGCGAGATCGGCACCGCCGGCGGAGGCGGCCGTTACGATTTCAGTTATTTCACCGACGATCTGCTCGAAAAATATGCGAGCGACGCAGTGAACTCCGCATTGACCAACCTCGACGCGCGTCCTGCGCCGGCCGGCCCGATGACGGTAGTGCTCGGCCCGGGCTGGCCCGGCGTGCTGCTGCATGAAGCGATCGGCCACGGGCTGGAGGGCGACTTCAACCGCAAGGGCTCGAGCGCCTTCTCCGGACGCATCGGCGAGCGCGTCGCCGCGAAGGGCGTCACCGTGGTCGACGACGGCACGCTGGCCGACCGCCGCGGCTCGCTGAACGTCGATGACGAAGGTCATCCGACCCAGTGCACCACGCTGATCGAGGACGGCATCCTGCGCGGCTACATCCAGGACACGCTGAATGCGCGGCTGATGAAAATGCAGCCGACCGGCAACGGCCGCCGCGAGTCCTACGCGCACCTGCCGATGCCGCGCATGACCAATACCTACATGCTGGCCGGCGACCGCGACCCGGAAGAGATCATCGCGTCGGTGAAGAAGGGGCTGTACGCCGTCAATTTCGGCGGTGGCCAGGTCGACATCACCAACGGCAAGTTCGTGTTCTCGGCCAGCGAGGCGTGGATGATCGAGGACGGCAAGCTGGCCTATCCGGTGAAGGGCGCAACCCTGATCGGCAACGGGCCGGACGTGCTGAACCGCGTCTCCATGATCGGCAAGGACATGAAGCTCGACTCCGGCGTCGGCGTCTGCGGCAAGGATGGCCAGAGCGTGCCGGTCGGCGTGGGCCAGCCGACGCTGCGGATCGAAGACCTGACGGTCGGCGGCACGGCCTGACAGGCGACATGCCTTTCTGGCAGGCTCACTTGCCAAAGCCGCTGATTTATAGCACCATCGATCTTCAATTGAACCTGAAGTGTTGGAATACGATGTCCGTTCTGCGCTTTTACTTCCACTTTTACTTTAGCTATCCCAGCCCCAGGGCGGTGGAGAAGCGGTAAGTTCGCGTAAAAGCACAGAACCGAAACCGAATCTTGAAAACCGCCAGGAATGGCGGTTTTTTGTTTTCTGCGTACAGATTAGAAATCAAATCATTCCTGGAGAAGCCATGCCCCGCACCGACGACCTGAGGATTAGAGAATTGAAGGAACTGACGCCGCCGTCGCACCTGATCCGGGAATTCCCCTGCTCGGAAAAAATCGCGACTGTTACTGCCAATTCGCGTAACGCGCTGCATCGCATCCTGCACGGCCAGGACGACCGCCTGATGGTCGTGATCGGACCGTGCTCGATCCACGACACCAAGGCGGGCATGGAGTACGCGCGCCGGCTGGTCGAACAGCGCGAGCGCTTCAAGGACGACCTCGAGATCGTCATGCGCGTCTACTTCGAAAAGCCGCGCACGACGGTTGGCTGGAAGGGCCTGATCAATGATCCGTACCTTGACGGCAGCTTCCGCATCAACGACGGCCTGCGCATCGCGCGCGAGCTGCTGATGCAGATCAACGAACTTGGCCTGCCGGCCGGCACCGAATTCCTCGACGTGATCAGCCCGCAGTACATCGCCGACCTGATCAGCTGGGGCGCGATCGGCGCGCGCACGACCGAATCGCAGGTGCACCGCGAACTCGCGTCGGGCCTGTCGTGCCCGGTCGGCTTCAAGAACGGCACCGACGGCAACATCAAGATCGCGGCCGACGCGATCAAGGCAGCGTCGCAGCCGCACCACTTCCTGTCGGTGACCAAGGGCGGCCACTCGGCGATCGTGTCGACCAGCGGCAACGAGGATTGCCACATCATCCTGCGTGGCGGCAAGGCGCCGAACTATGACGCAGCCAGCGTCGAGGAAGCCTGCATCGCGCTCGGCGCGAACGGCCTGTCGCAGAAGCTGATGATCGATGCATCGCATGCGAACAGCTCGAAGAAGCCGGAAAACCAGGTGCCGGTCTGCGCGAACATCGGGGAACAGTTGGCGGCTGGCGACGACCGCATCATCGGCGTGATGGTCGAGTCGCATCTGGTCGGCGGTCGCCAGGACCTGGTGCCGGGCCGTGAACTGACTTACGGCCAGTCGATCACCGATGGCTGCATCGACTGGGACAGCAGCCTGCAGGTGCTGGAGAACCTCGCGGCGTCGGTGCGGCAGCGTCGCCTGCGCAGCGAAGCGGACGAGTAAAACGCGAAGGGCCGGTTCATTGAACCGGCCCTTTTGCTTTGGCGCAGATCCGCCGTTGCGGGCATCCGTGCAGGCGTGTCAGTCGCGGAAGTTGTTGAATTCCAGCGGCAGGTCCGTCACTTCCTTCTTCAGCAGTGCGATCGTGGCCTGCAGGTCGTCGCGCTTGGCGCCCTGCACGCGCAGCGTGTCGCCCTGGATGCTGGCCTGCACCTTGACCTTGCTGTCCTTGATGATGCGCTGAATCTTCTTCGCGGCGTCGGACTCGATGCCGTTCTTGACCTTGATCACCTGCTTGACCTTGTCGCCGCCGATCTTCTCGATCTTGCCGAGGTCGAGGAAGCGCACGTCGACGTTCCGCTTGGTCATCTTGGTTGTCAGCACATCGCGCAACTGGCTGAGCTGGAATTCACTGTCCGCATAGGCGGTCAGTTCGCGTTCCTTCTGCTCGATGCGCGCATCGCTGCCCTTGAAGTCGAAGCGGGTCGTGATCTCCTTGTTCGCCTGGTCGACCGCGTTCTTCACCTCGACCTGGTTGGCTTCGGAGACGACGTCGAATGATGGCATGGGGGATCCTCCTGATGATTTGAACAATGCCGCGCATTATAGTGGACGCACTGCGGCCACCGGAATGCCCGCCGGTATAATCGCCCGCCTATGGCAACTTCCCCTGACATCCGGCACGGCCAGTCGCTGCGCGAGCTGAATACCTTCGGCATTGATGCGATCGCATCTGCTTACCTGCGGGTCAGCGGCGTCGACGCCCTGCGCCGGGTGCGCGCCGACGCGATGCTGTCGGCCATGCCGCGGCTGGTACTGGGCGGCGGCAGCAACCTGCTGCTGACCGGCGACTTCAACGGGCTGGTGCTGCACATGGCGAACCATGGGGTGGCCATCACCGGCGAGGACGACAACAGCGTGTTCGTCACCGCGCAGGCCGGCGAGAACTGGCATGGCTTCGTGCGCTGGACGCTGGAGCATGGGCTGCCGGGGCTGGAGAACCTGTCGCTGATTCCGGGCAGCGTCGGCGCGTCGCCGATCCAGAACATCGGCGCGTACGGCAGCGAACTGGCCGAACATTTTCATTCGCTGACGGCTTTCGATTTTTCAACCGGCGAGGTGTTCACGCTGGCGAAAGCCGACTGTGCCTTCGGCTATCGCGACAGCGTGTTCAAGCACGCGCTGCGCGACCGGGCGGTGATCCTCGAGGTGACGTTCGCGCTGCCGAAACGCTGGCAGCCGAACCTGCGCTATGCCGAACTGGCGGCGGAGATCGCGGCGCGCGGCATTGCGCAGCCGACCGCGAACGACATCAGCGAAGCCGTGATCGCAATTCGCACGCGCAAGTTGCCCGATCCGGCGAAGCTCGGTAACGCCGGCAGTTTCTTCAAGAATCCGGTGGTGAGCGCCACGCAACGCGATGCGTTGCTGGCGCAGCATCCGGCGCTGGTCAGCTATCCGCAGGCCGATGGCAGCTACAAGCTGGCTGCCGGCTGGCTGATCGACCAGTGCGGCTGGAAGGGCAAGTCGCTCGGCGCAGCCGGCGTGCACGAGAAGCAGGCGCTGGTGCTGGTGAATCGGGGCGGCGCCAGCGGCGAGGACATCCTCAGGCTTGCTGATGCGATCCGCGCCGATGTGCTGGAAAAATACGGCGTTGCGATCGAGCCGGAGCCCGTGCTGGTCTGAGACTGCGCCAGAGGGTCAGGTGCGGCCGGCAGCTTCGACGGACAGGCGCATGCCGACGGTCTTCAGCACGGCGATCAGTGTCTTCAGCGTCGGATTGCCTGACGGTGAGAGCGCACGGTACAGCGACTCGCGGCTGATCCCGGCTTCTCCGGCAATCTTTCCCAAGCCGCCACACGCCTCGGCAATCGCGCGCAGCGCCAGCAGTCCGGCGGCGCGGTCATCGGGATTGTCCAGCGATTCCATCGCGACTTTCAGGTATTCGACGGCCAGCTCGCGATCTTCCCGAAGGGATTCGATTTCCAGCTGATGATGCGAAGTGCATGTCCGGGGTGTTTTCATCGCTGTCTCTCCTTCCAGTCACGCCACATCGATTTGACGCTGGCAATGTCATCGCATTGCGTCCGCTTGTCTCCACCGCAGAGCAATACGACGACCAGGTCGCCGTGCCGGCCACAGTCAATCCGGTAGCCGGGGCCAGCATGTATCCTCAGTCCAGTCACCCCTTCGCCTGCCGCCTAGCAATCGCCGAAATTTCCCATCTCGAGCTGGCGCAGACGAAAGCGCAAGCGGGCCAGCGCCGTTTTGTCCCTTAACCCCTGCAGCCACTCGTTGAAAGGAGGGTGTCCATCCCGCGTGCAGTACTGACATAGCTCGGGCATCGGAGGTTTGTAGCTTAAAAGCTACCCGCTGGTTAGTCAATCGGACAGGAGCGGACTTACGACAAATCACAACAGTTCGGGGAATCCGCGTGCGGAAATTAGCAGCGGTCAGGCGGGAGGGGTACTGCGATGCGCAAGATGCAAACCAGCCTGCATCTTGCGCACGGGAGAAGCGCGGAGGGGGATCAGCCGAAGTGGCAGACGTAGTCGAGCGTCTCGATGGTTTCGATGTCGAAGCTCGAATTGCCCGGCACGTTGAAACTCTGGCCGCCTTCGTAGGTGGTCCACTCGGTCTCGCCCTTCAGGCGGATGCGGCACTTGCCGGCGTTCAGTTCCATGATTTCCGGTGCGCCGGTGTTGAACACCAGCGTGGACGGGAAGATCACGCCGACCGACTTCTTCGTGCCGTCCGCGAAGACGACGTTGTGCGACACGCACTTGCCGTCGAAGTAGATGTTGGCTTTCTTGACGACGGACACGTTGTCGAATTGATTGCTCATTGTTTTTCCTTGTATCGGTGTCGGTTTACTGGCCGCGCTTGTTGCGTGCGTTGGCCGCGATGCGCATGCGCAGTGCGTTCAGCTTGATGAAGCCGCCGGCGTCGGCCTGGTTGTAGGCGCCGCCGTCTTCGTCGAAGGTCGCGATGGTCTGGTCGAACAGCGAGTCGGTCTTCGAGTCGCGCGACACGACGATCACATTGCCCTTGTACAGCTTCAGGCGCACCCAGCCATTGACGGTCTGCTGCGTGTGGTCGATCAGGGTCTGCAGCGCGACGCGCTCCGGTGCCCACCAGTAGCCGTTGTAAATCAGCGATGCATAGCGCGGCATCAGGTCGTCCTTCAGGTGCGCGACTTCGCGGTCCAGCGTGATCGATTCGATCGCGCGGTGCGCGCGCAGCATGATGGTGCCGCCCGGGGTTTCATAGCAGCCACGCGACTTCATGCCGACATAGCGGTTCTCGACGAGATCGAGACGGCCGATGCCGTGCTTGCCGCCGATGCGGTTCAGCTCGGTCAGCACCGCTGCCGGGCTCAGTTTCTTGCCGTTCAGCGCAATGATGTCGCCCTTCTCGAATTCGATGTCGAGGTATTCCGGCGCATCCGGCGCAGCCTCGGGGCTGACGGTCCAGCGCCACATTGACTCTTCCGCTTCAGCGCTCGGGTTTTCCAGATGGCGGCCTTCGTAGCTGATGTGCAGCAGGTTGGCGTCCATCGAGTACGGCGCGCCGCCGTTCTTGTGCTTCATGTCGATCTCGATGCCGGCGTCTTCCGCGTACGTCAGCAGCTTCTCGCGCGACAGCAGATCCCACTCGCGCCACGGCGCGATGATCTTCACGTTCGGCATCAGCGCATAGGCGCCGAGCTCGAAGCGCACCTGATCGTTGCCCTTGCCGGTCGCGCCATGCGATATCGCATCGGCGCCGGTTTCCTTCGCGATCTCGATCAGGCGCTTCGCGATCAGCGGGCGTGCGATCGAGGTGCCGAGCAGGTATTCGCCTTCGTACACGGTGTTCGCGCGGAACATCGGGAACACGAAGTCACGCACGAATTCTTCGCGCACGTCGTCGATGTAAATGTTCTCCGGCTTGATGCCGAACTTGATCGCCTTCGTGCGTGCCGGCTCGAGTTCTTCGCCCTGGCCGAGGTCGGCGGTGAAGGTGACGATCTCGCAGTGATAGTGATCCTGCAGCCACTTGAGAATGACGGAGGTGTCGAGGCCGCCCGAATAGGCGAGCACGACTTTCTTGATGTCGCTCATGTTGTTGTCTTCCTTGGTTCCGATATTCAAACTTTGCCGAGCACGAGGTACTCGAGCAGGGCTTTCTGTACGTGCAGCCGGTTCTCCGCCTCGTCCCAGACGACCGACTGCGGGCCGTCGATCACGTCGGCCGAGACTTCCTCGCCGCGATGCGCGGGCAGGCAGTGCATGAACAGCGCATCCTTGTTGGCACGCCGCATCTTGTCGGCATCGACGATCCAGCCATCGAAGGCTTTCAGACGCTCGGCGTTTTCCTGTTCGTAGCCCATGCTGGTCCACACGTCGGTGGTGACCAGGTCGGCGCCTTCGCAGGCATCGGCGGGGTTCCTGAACACCGTGTAGCGACGGTTGTCCTTCGATACCAGCGCCGGGTCGATGTCGTAGCCAGCCGGAGTCGACACGTTCACATGGAAGCCGAACACCTCCGCGGCCTGCAGCCACGAGTACAGCATGTTGTTGGCGTCACCGATCCACGCCACGGTCTTGCCGGCGATCGAGCCGCGATGCTCGATGTAGGTGAAGACATCGGCAAACACCTGGCACGGATGGTGTTCATTGGTCAGGCCGTTAATCACCGGCACGCGCGAATTGGCGGCGAAGCGCTCGATGATCTCCTGGCCGAAGGTGCGGATCATGATGATGTCGCACATGCGGGACATCACCTGTGCGGCGTCCTCGACGGGTTCGCCGCGGCCGAGCTGGCTGTCGCGCGTGTTCAGGTAGATCGCCGCGCCGCCGAGCTGGTGCATGCCCGCCTCGAACGACAGCCGCGTGCGCGTGGAGTTCTTCTCGAACACCATCACCAGCGTGCGGTCCATCAGCGGGTGGTAGGGCTCGTAGCTCTTGAACTTGCGCTTGATGATCTTGGCGCGCTCGATCAGGTAGTCGTATTCGGCCAGTGTCAGGTCAGCAAACTGCAGGTAGTGTTTGATTGCCATAAATGAAATCGGCGGCTAGCCCGCGGCTGCCGCCGAATCTTTTTTAACCTGTTGGATTATAAGGGGTTTTGGCCGGTCGGGACAGTAGGCCGCAGGCAGCCGGCGCATGCGATCAGGCAAAAGAACCTGAATCCATGTCCAGCAGTGTCTCAGGTATGTCTCTGCCCATGTGCATGATGCGAAACACGAAGATTTCCTCGGGCTTGTCGAAATAGAAAATCAGGTACGGAAATCTCTTGACGACAATGTTGCGAAGTCCGTGTATTGACGCCGTAGCTGCATACCGGCTGGAGCCAATTCCCGGATGGCACCGAAGCAAGTCAAGCGCAGTTTGAACAGACCGGACGAACTTTCTCGCCGTCATGACCGACTTGCGCGCATAGTACGCGGAGGCAGCCTTCAGATCTTCCTCGGCCTGCCAGGACCGTGTAATGCGCTTCATTCGCGGCGGGCGGCCGTATCGTTGATGTGCTTTTCCAGGGATTCAAAAAAAGTGGCATCCATTTCACCAGCGACACCAGAAGCGATTCCTTGTTGCAGGGAAGTCCTGAATGCCATGCGATCGCGCTCGCGGCGAACGAGCCGGTTCAGGTAGTCGCCAGGCGATGACGCTCCGACGGATTCGGTTTGTGCGTTCACAAAATCCATCAATTCGTCAGACAAGATGAGGGTCATGGTCACCATCCGCACAGATTAGCAGCCGGGCGCCGCATCCGCCAAGGCTCACATCAAACCTAAACCAAGGGAAGTGATTTCGATATCTGTCGCTCAGCGGTAACCCGGCTTCTGCAAGGACTCGTGCCGCAGTTGCAGGTAAAGCTGATGCCTTCCCGCATCGATCTGCTCATTCGCCACCGCCTGCAGGATCGCGCAGCCGGGCTCGGCCACATGGTGGCAGTTGTAAAAGCGGCAACCGCCCAGATGCGGCTTGAATTCCGGGAAGGCCCGCTCCAGCATGCCTTCGCTCAGGTGGTACAGACCGAATTCCTGGAAGCCGGGCGAGTCGATTACCGAAGTCGCCTCGTCAATCGCATACAGCCGCGTGAACGTGGTCGTGTGCTTGCCGCTGTCGAGGCGTTGCGAAATCTCGCGTACCGCGATGTCTGCGTCCGGCACCAGCAGGTTCACCAGCGACGACTTGCCCATGCCGGACTGGCCGATCAGGATCGTCGATTCGCCCTGCAGCAGCGGTTGCAGCGTGGCCACCGCCTGCGCCGGTTCGGCCCTGGCGCTGACCTCGTGCACCGGATAGCCCAGCCCTTCGTACAGGGCGACGCGTGCACGGGCAGCGTCTCGCTGGTCGATGAGGTCGATCTTGTTCAGCACCAGCCGGGGACGGATGCCTGCGGCCTCGGCGGCGACCAGTGCACGCGACACGAGGTCGTCCGAGAAGCTCGGCTCGGTCGCGACGACGATCAGCAGTTGCGTGAGGTTCGCGGCCAGCAGCTTGGACTTGAACTGGTCGGAGCGGTAGAGCAGGGTGGCGCGCGGAAGGA
>JACCDZ010209778.1_pt1 | contig 19628 bp, 18 predicted proteins | sample 7449551 | NCBI WGS metagenome assembly JACCDZ01 (sample SAMN15323452, study PRJNA562643) | freshwater metagenome | isolation source: river surface water | place: USA:Blue River Watershed | collected 2017-08-18
CGACGATGGCAAAGTCGATTTCACCAAAAAAAGGCAAAGCAAGCTCGGCGCCATTTTTGCCAGAAATTTCCTCTTCCGCAGCTGCACACAACAAGAGATTAAAGGGTAAGTTTTGCATGTTGTAAAAGTGGGTAAATGCCGTGATTAGGCTTACCAATGCTCCCCCTGCGTCGTTAGCGCCTAAACCGTATAATTTGCCCTCGATCATTTCGGCATGATAGGGGTCACGCGTGTAACTCTTAGCAGGTGGCACGGTATCGTGATGAGATAACAATAAAATCGAAGGTTTCTCTTGATCAAAATACTTATTTTTAGCACAGACATTATTGCCAATAAGCGTGGATGGAATCTTATGCTTTGCTAACCACGCCTGAATAAACAGCGCACTTTTTTCTTCTTCGGTTGAAATCGATGGAATTCCTATTAAAGACGTTAATAAATTTAACGCTTGCTGCTGTTTTTCGGCTGTCTGCGCGCGCAATGCTTCCAGGGCTAAAACTTCAGTTTCCATTTAATTCACTGCCTCTTTTAATTGTATCGTGGTTGCCTTATGTGGTTCATTCACCAACGCTTTTGCTATATTTTGTGCATTACTGATCACGACTTTATTGACCCCAGACTCTATCGCATTAAAGCAATTTTCAAGCTTTACCAGCATCCCCTGATGAATTTTGCCCTGCGTGCGCAAATCCTGATAGCCTCTTAGATCAAGCTCTTCAATCAATGATTGCGGATTTTCTACGCTCTCACACACTCCAGGCAAATCCATGCAGTAATACAAACTAACCTGGTAATCGCACACATTTGCCATACTCTTTGCAACCTCATACGCCACCGTATCGGCATTAGTATTTAACAGCTGCCCACTGCCATTATGTGTGATGGGTGCTAGTACGGGCAATAAACCACTGTCTAACATATTTATTAATACACTCACATTGACCCACTTCATGTCACCGACAAAGCCAAAATCGTGTTTTTCAATGCCGCGTTTCTCGCTTAACAACAGATTTGCATCAACACCACTTAAACCAAAAGCATTAGCGCCATTAGCTTGAAGCTTGGCAACCAGTGTTTTATTAATAAGACCTGCAAGGATCATGATCACAAGTTCTAAAGAAGCTTTATCCGTGACGCGCCGCCCATCGATAAATTGTGGTTTAAGTCCTAAGTCTTTGCTGAGTTTACTGACTTGCTCACCCCCGCCATGGATAATAATGCACGGATGTTGCCAAAGCGAAATCGCTTTTAATAATGCGTTTAATTCCAACTCATCATCCATGACGCGTCCTCCCAGTTTAATCACGTTAGCCGTTTTACTTAATGCCATCTGCATAAACCTCGTCAGTAGTCGCTATCACCGCTTGATCTTTATACTTGAACGCTGACACCATTTCAGATAGCACATATTGCGCAGCGTAAAGCCTGTTTTCCGCTTGTTCAATCACGATAGATCGCGGAGAATCAAGCACATCATCAGCAATCACCACGTTGCGTCTTACTGGTAAGCAGTGCATCACCTTGGCATTCTTAGCATGGTTAAGTTTGGCTTCACTGATCATCCAGTTTTGGTCTTTGTTAGTCACTTTGCCGTACTCTTTGGTGCTTGACCAATTTTTTACATAAATAAAATCTGCATCTTCCAGCGCTTCGTCTTGGTCATAGCAAATTTGCGCACCTCCCGTAAACTCAACATCCAGTTCATAACCTTCAGGGTGCGTGATCACAAAATCGTAGTCCATAAGCTGCATAGCTTCGGCAAAGGAGTTTGCTACCGCATGCGGCAAAGGATTAACATGTGGCGCCCAGCTTAATACGACCCTGGGTCTGTTTATTTTTTTACGTTTCCTGTACTCTTCAATCGTCAAAATATCAGCAAGGCTTTGCAAGGGGTGACGCAATGCCGACTCTAAATTAACTATCGGACAATCAGTGTATTTCTTAAAAGCATTAAATATTTGCTCTTGATAATCTTTCTCTCTATCTTGGAGTTTTGCAAAGGAACGAATAGCAACCATATCGCAATAACTGGCGATCACTTGAGCAGCTTCTTTAATATGTTCAGGCTTATCCCCATCCATCACCACACCCTCTTCAAATTCAAGCGCCCAACCGCTGTTGACATCGATCGGCAAAACATTTAAACCGATATTCTGTGCGGCTTTAACGGTTGAAATTTTGGTGCGTAAGCTTGGATTTAAAAAAATAATACCCAGTGTTTTATTTTTTCCCAAACTCGATCTCTCATGAGGGCTTTTCTTGATTTCAATGCACGATTGAATCGCCTCCTGGATATTGTCGATATCTTTAATACTTAAATACTGTTGCATGTTTTGCTCCTGTTTTTTTGAATGAATTGTTTGGCATTGACCTTATTGCTGATCACAAGGGCGTATGCAATACGCCCCTACATTTATGCCAATCAAAATTGGTGAAAATTCTGGCAAAACCTAAAATACGCTTGCTTTGAACCTTAGCCCCAACGCTTCAGGTAACCCAAACATCAGATTCATATTCTGTACAGCCTGTCCTGAAGCGCCTTTAATTAAATTGTCAATAACACTGACAATATGCAAATAATCCCCATGCTTTTTAATCGACAACATACAGGCATTGGTGTTCACGACCATTTTCAAATCGGGTTCATGCTCAAGTACTTTGACAAAAAGGCTGTCCTCGTAAAATTGTTGCAATAACAGTTTGGCGCCTTGCTCAGTTAATGACGATTTAAAATAAACAGAGGCAAAAACGCCGCGACTGAAATTCCCACGCATTGGAATAAAAAGAAGCTGGCTTGTGTCAGGAAGCTTAAGCGCTTGCTTTATCTCTGCCAAATGCTGATGACTAAATGCCTTATAAACCGAAATATTGTTTGAACGCCAGCTAAAATGTGAGGTGTCCCTTGGCATGACCCCTGCCCCCGTTGAGCCAGTAATCGCATTGATGTGAATATCACCTTCAAAATGGGCAGAAAAAGGCACAAGTGCCAGTGTGATTGCCGTAGCAAAACAACCAGGATTGGCAATGTTCTGCGCTGAGGCTATGCGTTTTTTTTCAACATCTGCCAGACCATACATGAATGTCGGATTTTGTTTTGTATCACGATGATCCTGGCTTAGATCGATTATCTTTGTCTTTGGGTTGAAGACATGCTTGATGAGTGTTGCTTTCGCTTGATGGTGACCAACACATAAAAAAACCACGTCAACATTTTGATGAATTTCTCCATCAAATCGGCGTTTATCATCAATAAAATAATAGTCATGATGAGTTGCAGCAATGAGTTCACCTTGTTTTGATTCACTATGAATGAACACAACCTCGACTTTTGGATGGAGCATTAAGATGCGTAAAAGCTCACCAGCCGTATACCCAGCCCCACCCATGACTCCTACTTTGATTTTACGCTCTGTTGTAATACGCTTCTCTTCCATAACCACTATCCTGTTATCATTGCATTTGCCACATCTGACTTACTGGAGTTACGCACTTTTGCTGCACTACCCCGCCTCGCAGACCTGACCGCTCTGGAGTGGTCAGGCAGGCTCGGCACCCCTTCACCAGTGAAGGGGAATTTTTGGAAAGCTTCTCCATTAATTCCCCTTCGTTAGCGAAGGGGTGGACGCGAAGCGGACGGGGTAGTCGTCAAAATCAGTAAAAGTACGTAACTCCAGTGACTTGGTCACTTTGAGGTTGTTTTGTAGCTGGTAATAGGTGGCTAACTGATTACTCATCACCTTAGTGAAGCCTTTGACATCATTACCGCTAAAGCTTGTGTTTTCCTCTCCATATTTGGCACTTTGCGCCTGCATTAAATCATGCTCAGATTGCACGCCTAACAGCACAAAGTGGTATGGCTTAAGCAGTACGAAAACATCTCCTGTTACTTTTGCTTGTGATGATAATAATAGTGCTTCAATATCTCGTACTGCAGGATCCAAAAACTGACCCTCATGCACCATCTCGGCATAGGTGTCGGTAAGCAGGGTTTTAATTTTAAGCTGCGCCTTAGTCAGTACATGTTTTTCCAACAGGTGATGCGCCTTAATCAATATCAATGGAGCCGCAGCTTCAAAGCCTACACGTCCTTTGATATTAATAATGGTATCGCCGATGTGAATGTCACGTCCAATACCGTATTGGCTGGCAATGCTATTAAGTTTTTGAATGACTTGGATGGAATTGGATAACTCATCATTTAAGGCAATCGGCTCACCATTTATAAAAGTAATTTTCAGCATTTCTGCTTCATTTGCGCTTTTACTTAGCCCCGTTGGCCATGCCTCATCCGTTAAATATAAATGAGAAGTCAAGGTTTCAACACCACCCACAGAAGTTCCCCATAAGCCTTTATTGATTGAATAATTTTTTGTGCTTTGTGAGCAGGCAATTCCATGCTTAATCAAATACTCCTGAGTTTTGCTGCGCGAGAGTTTTAAATCTCTGATAGGGGTAATAATTTCAATATGAGGACACAAAATATGAAACATAAGATCAAAGCGCACCTGATCGTTCCCCGCTCCCGTACATCCATGTGCGATTTTACTGATGCCCATGCTATTAGCGGCTTTAGCGATTGTCATGGCTTGAAAGGTGCGCTCAGCACTCACCGACAGGGGATAGCAGTTATTTTTTAGCGCATTCGCAAAAATCAAAAACTTCACACATTGCTGATAAAAATCTTTAGTTGCATCAATACATTGATGTGTTTTAGCCCCCAGTTGATACGCTTTCTTCTCAATTTCTGTCAGCTCAATCGTACTAAAACCACCCGTATTGACGGTGACAGTATGCACTTCAAGCCCATGTTCGTGTTGCAAATATTTGACACAAAAACTCGTATCCAATCCTCCACTAAAAGCGACGATTACTTTCATTTTCTGCTCCTTTTGTTGCTCTCTTTGTGCTTGTTTTCTCACAGGATCATACAGCATCGCCGTGCACAGGCAATTTTGATATTCTTTTGATTGTAAAATAGGGAAATTAACGCAACTCTTGCACCCCTGCCAAAATGTCTTATCGGTAGTCAGTCCCGTGAATGCTACAGGCTCATAGCCTAATTCATAGTTGATGTGCATCACTTGCGGATTGGTGGTTAAACCAAAAATCTTAGCCTCTGGGTAATAGGTTCTCGCAAGTTCAAATGCCTTGTTTTTTATCATCTTTGATAAGCCCAGATTTCGATAGGCGGGAAAAACAATGAGTCCTGAATTGGAGACATAACGCTTATCTTGCCAGGATTCTATGTAGCAAAAACCAGCCACCGTATTTAACAGCTGATCAATCGCAATGACCGCATGTTGCGTGCTTAGTTTGCCCTGCAGATAGCTTACACTACGCTTTGCAATACCTGTCTTTCTTTGTTTGGCGCTCTCTTCAATTTGTCTGGAAATCGCTTCGGCAAAACGGCAGTGTGTGCTATTAGCAATAACAATTTCAATATTTGATAACTTCATTCCAGGACTTCGATTCTTCAAAACGGAAAACAGACGATAGCAGAGAGTGAATGATTATAAAAATTCATTTTTATAATTTAGAGATCATTTATTTTAATCTATCTTTTGCCAACATTAACACCTTAATGAGCTGGTAGCGAGCTTCCAGGCTTGTAAAATTATCCCTAAATAGCCAAAGCCTTATCGGTTTATGCTGCGCTACCCTTAACTTCATGTAAATAACGCCCGCAACCAGCATATAACGCTCAATGAATATATTATTAAGCCATGTTTTAGCATAGAGAATATTTATTTCTCGTGCGTACGCAGTTTCAATCACATGAATACAATTAATTTTCTGTTTGCTGTAATAACTCATGAGGCTACCCATTGCGGCAAACAGGCAGAACAATAGCCCTAAATAGAAAAACCACGCATGCAATAAATAAAAAACGATAAAAAATGAAATCATAAAAAGTAGCGATACTACAATTATTTTCGCTTTAGAGGGCTTTAGCTCAATTGTTGTCGTTTCCATTTTTACTTAATCTGACATTGGTAAACTTGATGCTCAAAGTAAATCAATCAGTAAAATTTGAGTGCAAATGCCTGTATTGCTGTGTTAGAACGCACTATATGTAAAATCAAAACTGTTGAACACCAGAGACTTGCCACAGGTGTTCACCATCTTTGCGCGTAAAGTGCCAGATTTCTTCAAAATTTTGCCATACGCTATTGCTGTCTTCTTGCACCTGCCCGACAAACATGACACTGGCAATCCATTGAGTGCCCTGGCGATCGCAATCAACCACTTTACAGCTAACGTCTTTGAATTGCGCCAGCTCATCATTCTGCTCAATATCGCTGATGACACTATGATATAGGTCTTCAGTGATGTAGCTTTTGATTTTTTCAAGACCTGCTTTATTGTTCAGTGATTGCAGTTGATTGAATAGGTTAAGCGCTTGATGGTTAAATACGGTTTCAGGAGTGCCGTCAGGAAGCTGACCATTTTTAATGGCACTGCTATCCTGCCCTTCCTCATGAGTGGAGCCTTCCTTTACTTGATGACTGGTAAACGCGTTGGTCGCTGAATGCAAAGGGGATGGCTGTTTGTATGCCGCATTATGTTGCGTGTTAGCAACTGAATTTTGTTGCATGGCTTTTCTACGCATAAAGAACATCAATAATGCAATTAAAGCCACAACGATTAAAACTCCAGTCATGCCTTGAGCGCTAAACAGCCAGGCAAATAACGCTCCAAGCCCAAGCGCAGTTAGAACCTTGCCAAACATGCCCATGCCACCTTGCTTTTGCGCTGCACTGCCTGCCGCGGTGTTGTGTGTCTGTGCTGGGGCAGAGCGACTGTAACCATGGCTTGATCCCCCGCCAAAGCGTTTGGCTTCAGCTAATTGAAAGCCTGACATCGCCAATAACAGAAACGAAAAAATAACAGTAATTTTCTTAAACATGTAATCCATATCCCCTGGTTATATTTGTAGAATCCTGGATGAGCATAGCTAAAACCTGCTGTACACACCAGCGTGATCTCACATTAAATTTTGGGCTTCGACAGAATTTCAGCCCATTTTTCATTTGAACAATCGTAGGGGCGTATTGAATACGCCCTTGTGGGCAGAAAGATGGTCAACCCCAAATTTTGTGAAGAGTTTAATTAAGCTCAGACGTGCTTATGATTTTTTAGTGCCCCAGTTTAGTTCCCCTTAAATGATGGAGAAGAAAGGGTTGTGTAATAGGCATCGAAAAAGTGCGTAAATCTGGTTACAATAGCGAAAATTTCGTGATGAGAAGTAATTATGCTAAGCCTTATTTCTCCTGCAAAAAGTCAGGATTTTAGTAAAAACACCCCCGTTGAAGTGACGACTGATCTGATGTTTAAAGCCAAGACTGCTGAGCTTGTCGTTAAGCTTAAACACTATAGCCCAGATGAGTTTGAATCCTTAATGAAAATTTCACCGAAGCTTGCAGAAGGGGTTTTTGAAATGTATCTTAACTTTGATGTGGAGCACTATACAAAAGACAATGCCAAGCAGGCACTGTTTGCTTTTAGCGGCGATGTTTATCGCGGACTTGAGGCATTGAGTCTAAACCAGGATCAGATTGAATACGCGCAATGCCACTTATTAATGCTATCAGGTCTCTATGGTCTTATTCGACCATTGGATTTGATTCAGGCATATCGTTTGGAAATGGGCATAAAATTTAAGATTGGTGACACGTTGTTGTATGACTTTTGGCGCGAGACACTAACGCATAAACTCAATGAAATCATCGTGAGAGATGGACACAAGGCAATTGTCAATTTGGCATCAGACGAATATAGCAAGGCGATTAATAAAAAAGCTGTTAAGGCAACATGGCTTGAGATTGATTTTAAAGAATATCACAAAGGTAAATACCAAACGATAGCGCTTTTTGCCAAACGTGCACGTGGAAGGATGGCGCGTTATATCCTGGATCATAAAGCTGATACTATCGATGCACTTAAAGACTTTCACTATGACGGTTATATGCTCAATCCAGAGTTTTCACGCACAGAGTCCTTGTGCTTTACTCGTATCAAACCGTGAAGATTAAGTTACTCGCTTTGGGCGAAAAAATGCCAAATTGGGTGCAGGAAGGCTTTGATGAATATCAAAAACGTTTAACGGGCTCATCAATACAATTGCAATTAGTAGAGTTGCCTATTGCAAAGCGCACAAAGACGGGATCTATCGATGGCTGGTTAGCCCAGGAAGCCAAAACGGTTCTATCAAAGCTTAATGATCAAGACCATCTGGTGGTGTTAGATGTTCAGTCTCAGCCTATCAGTACCAAAGAGCTTGCGACCAGAATGAAAAACTGGCAGCAGAATACCCCGAATGTTGCCATCGTGATTGGTGGACCTGATGGCATTGATGAGTCAATTAAACGCATCGCCCGTGAAAAAATATCGCTGTCAAAAATGACGTTTCCACATCCAATTGTACGCATTATTTTTGCGGAACAGATCTACCGCGCGTGGACGATCTTGCAGGGTCATCCTTATCATAAATAACAGAGGACTAAATTAAGGGCTTGCATTGGGAGGCTATCTAAAGATACATGGCGGAATGGACGGGACTCGAACCCGCGACCCCCTGCGTGACAGGCAGGTATTCTAACCAACTGAACTACCACTCCGCGTAGATGGTGCCGACACCAGGACTTGAACCCGGAACCTGCCGATTACAAGTCGGCTGCTCTACCAGTTGAGCCATGTCGGCAACAGGAAGGCATTCTATAGAATTCAGGTTGGATGTCAACTGCAAAGTTTCAAAAAATATGAAATATCTGCCTTGATCAGCAGCTGTTCTATCATGCAGAATTTATATGGGTTAGAAGGCAAAGCAAACAAGGAGGGAGAGGATGAAAGCATCACAAGAATTTAAATTACACAATGTTTCTTGTATGAGCTGTGTCAGTAAAATTGAAAAAACGCTGGCGCAATTGTCCCTGATCGACAATGTTCGGGTAAACTTTGCAGAGCGTACACTCCTGGTGCTTGGCAGTGTCGATGCTGATGAAGTCATCACTGCTTTGGCTAAAATTGGTTATCAGGTGAGTTCTAGTCGTGAAGAAGTGACAGCTGATATTCTTCACAAAGCAGATATGACTCAACTCTTGAAGATTATCATTCCAACGGTACTTGGGCTGTTTATTATGGTCTATGGGATGTCTGCTCAAGCGGCTATGATAACGTCTGATGCCGTAAATCTGTTTTGGCTTTGCATGACAGGTTTGACGTTGTTCATCCTGTTCTATGCTGCTCAGCACATGTATTATGCGGCCTATAAAGCGCTTTTGCAGCACCATGCGACCATGGATACCTTAATCAGCCTTGGAACTTTAGCCGCCTGGGGCTACTCTGCGATGGTTATTTTCTTTCCTTACTGGATGCCAGAGAATGCGCGACACGTCTACCTCGAAGCCTCATTATTGATCATTGCTTTGGTTAATTTAGGTGCTTTTTTGGAAGTAAAAGCAAGAGGAAGGACCTCCCTGGCAATCCAGCATTTAATTGGGTTGCAACCGCAAACGGCACACGTGGTGCTAAAGGATGCCAAGGTGCAAGAGGTAGCAATTAATTACATAAAGCCTGGAGATTTGCTGAGAGTCCGACCTGGTGAAAAAATTGCATTAGATGGGATTGTTGTGGTAGGGAAATCGCATGTTGATGAATCGATGCTAACAGGGGAAGGTATTGCAGTATCTAAAAACATTGATGATGAAGTCTATGCAGGAACGATAAATAAAAATGGGAGCTTTACCTATAAGGTAACTAAGGCAACCAAAGATACTCTGCTTGCGCAAATCGTGACTTTAGTGAAAAATGCGCAAAGCACAAAACCCTCTATTGCCAAACTTGCCGATGTTGTTTCAAGCTACTTTGTCCCTGCTGTTATGATCTGTGCTGTGATTACGGCGCTTATTTGGTTTAACCTCGGCTTTTCTGCCGGTTTTGCAGTGGTAACGAGCATCACTGTTTTGGTTATTGCTTGTCCCTGTGCACTGGGGTTGGCAACGCCAATTTCAGTTATTGTGGGCATGGGGAAAGCTGCACAAATGGGGGTCTTGATTCGTAATGGTGAAGCCTTGCAAAAATCAAGTCAATTAAACCATGTTGTACTTGATAAAACAGGGACGATCACGAAGGGTGAGCCTGAAGTCATCGCGATTGAGTGTGTTGAGGGTGTGTCGGAAGATTATTTATTGCAGATTATGGTAAGTATTGAAGCGCATTCAGAGCACCCGCTGGCAGAAGCAATCGTTAAAAAAGCGAAAGACAAGTCACTGAGTTTACTACCAGTCAGCCATTTTTATAGCCATACAGGGTTGGGGGTTAGCGCTAAAATAGAGGATAAAAATGTTGCGATTGGAAATGTCAGGATGATGGAAAACTGCCAAGTTGAGGTGAGTGCATTTATGGATACTTTCAATCAAATGTCTCAGCAAGGTCAAACCGTCATGTTTGTAGCGCTAGAATCAAAGCTCATGGGTATTGTCGCAGTTGCCGATCCCATCAACGAAGACGCCTTGGCTGCAATTAAAAAGCTTGAGGATTTGAATATAAAGATCACTATGGTAACAGGTGATAATAAGCGTACGGCGTGGGCTATTGCCAGTCAGTTAGGCATCAAAAATGTGATGGCAGAAGTAATGCCACAGGATAAAGCCAGTTATATCGCTTCATTGCAGCAGCAAAATCAACGTGTTGCGATGGTGGGTGATGGCATCAACGACGCCCCTGCATTGACGCAGGCAGACGTTGGCTTTGCAATTGGTAATGGGACGGATATCGCGCTAGAAAGTGCAGATATCACGCTCATGAGAAGTTCGTTGACTGGAGTGGTTGATGCTATTGCGGTTTCTCAAGCAACTATGAGGAATATTAAACAAAATTTGTGGGGTGCGTTTATTTATAATGGTTTAGGGATTCCGATTGCAGCAGGGGCATTATTCCCATTAACTGGGATGCTGTTAAACCCGATTATTGCAGGGGCGGTGATGGCGGCATCCTCATTAACGGTCATTATTAATGCAAATCGGTTGAGATTTTTTGGCTCTGACCATCTTTCTGCCCACCGTCACCCTACTTGAAGCCAGGGGCGAAATATTTTCCGCCCCTGGCTGGATTCCCGCCTTCGCGGGAATGACCGTGACTATTTGTCTCGGCGAAAAATTTGTTTAAGTCGATTTTTTAAATGAACATAGGAGCAGCATATGATTTTTTGGATAGTAAATGGATTGGGAGTAATCCTTATTTTATTGATTGTTTATTGGTTCTGGCTGTTAAAGTAAAGCTCTCAAATAGCCTTTTGCATCTGACTTATATGGACTTCCTCCTCAACAGGCATGAATCAAAGATTCTGCCATGCCTATCCAGAAATATCCAGAAATATCCAGATCCCAAAAACGACACTGTCTTTAGGCGCTTATTTGGCACCGAAAAAACGAGGGCATCCTGAGTATCCTTTCGATACCCTGTCATAATCGAAAGAACATGATAGCTATTTGATCTCAATCGGATCAATATCAATCGTGATTTTCGCTTTTTTGCGCGCTTCGGCTGTCGCTGCAGAAATCATCTTTAGTAGTTGCTGTAATGCTTTGCGTGTGGTGGCAGTCAGCATAATCATAAAGCGGTAATGCCCTGCTTGCTTGATGTTAATAGCAGGAAGCACCGAAGAAACCTGACAGTGTAACTGTTGCTGTGCATTGCAGTGAATAAGTGTTTGATAAATTTTTTGCAGGCTGTGAGTACATGTGCTTGTTTTGCTGGCTTGAGCATAGATATAGGCCTGACAGGTGTAGGGTGGGTAGTTTAAAAGCTTACGTGTTTCAAGTGTTTGTGCCAGAAAGTGCCCATAACTTGATTGAAGAATTAAGTGCAAAAGCGGGTTATCTGGCTGATAGGTTTGCAGGTAAACGTCTCCTGCTTTGTTACCTCGCCCTGTTCTGCCTGCCACCTGAATGATCAGTTGCGCTGTTTTTTCAATTGAATGAAAATCCTGACTATAAAATCCCGCATCAGCATTGATGATTCCAACAAGGCTTACATTCTGAAAGTCATGCCCCTTGGCAATCATTTGTGTGCCAACGACAATGTCTACTTGTCGTGATTGTATATCATTAAGTGCGGTTTCAAGTGAGCCCTTTTTCTGCGTTGAGCTACGATCCAATCGGGCAGTCTTAGCAGAAGGAAAGATAAGATTAAGTTCATCTTCAAGCTTTTCGGTGCCATGTCCAAGATCAGTAAGATTATGTGATTGGCAGTTGGGGCATTGCAGAATAATATTACGCGCCTTACCACAAAAATGACACGCGAGATGTTGTGGTTTTTGATGCAATGTATAGGGCTTCTCGCATTGATTGCAGTTGGCGCACCAGCCACAATCCTGGCAGATTAGACTATGAGCAAAGCCACGACGATTAATAAATAATAACACCTGCTCATGTTTGGCAAGTGTCTGTCTGATTTTATCGATAAGCGTTGGGCTTAAGCCTGCCTGAGTTTGTTGCCTTTGCAGATTAATGATATGTACCTGGTTGCTCAGTTGATTAAGTGCGCGATTTTTTAGGATTAATAACTCATATTTGCCATTCATAGCATGATAATAGCTTTCGATCGATGGTGTGCCACTGCCAAGAATAATGGGCACATTATGCTGTTGTGCTTTAACGATAGCGATATCGCGAGCGTGGTAGGTGGGGATGTTTTGCTGCTTGTACGAGCCATCATGTTCTTCATCAACGATAATCATCCCCAGGTTAGGGGTGTCAAACAAAAGACCCGAGCGTGTGGTAATGAGGATCTTGATCTCTCCGCTTTGCACTTTTACAAATAAATCAAAGCGCGCTTGGTCACTCAGTTGTGAGTGAATAGCAGCAACAGGGTTGTTAAAGCTTTGCTGAAAGCGCGTTAGCGTTTGAGGGGTGAGATTAATTTCAGGTACCAGTATTAACACCTGCAGACCGTTTTCGACAACTGGTTTTATCGCTTCAATATAAACTTCCGTCTTGCCGCTGCCTGTGATCCCAAAGAGTAAAAAGGTTTTGAAGCTATTAAGGTTTTGGTGGATGCGAGCAACAACTGCCTGTTGATTGGGCGTTAATGTACGTGGTGTGCATTTCACTGAGCAGGAATTAGATGCTGCAACAGGTTGGTCTTTTTTGCGGATAATGTTTTTTTGAAGCAATGCTTTAAGTGTTGCCTGATTGATCTCTTGTGCCAGAAAGGCTTCATGAGTGAGCGTTTGATGCTCTTTTAGCAGTGCGATTGCCTTAAGTTGTTTGTGTGCATTTTGGGGAGGGATAACCGTGACGTTATTTAGCTGATAGCTTATCTGATGTGAAATTTCAGGATGCTCTTTTTGTAGATAGAGTTTGGGAAGGGATAATTTAAGCGCCTGGTAGAGTGTGCATTGATAGTATTTAGCGAGCCATTTAATCATTGCAATACTTCGATCTGACAACAGGGATTTATTATCGTCAAGCAGTTTAGTAACAGGCTTTAATTCATCGCGTGATAGCTGGGTGGTTGGATTAATTTCGCTAATCATGCCAATGACCGTGCGTTTACCAAGTGGTACAAGGACACGAGTAAATGGCGTAGGCAGGTTAGCAAATGGATATAAATAGTCTAAGCCTTCTTCAAAAGGTCCTAGAACCAATACCCGTACAATAGTCATTGACGATACTTAGCGGTTTTTATATGTGATAATGCGATTTAGAAAAATGGCTGTTAAGGTTATGATAGCCCCAATACCAAGCACATAGGCAGGGACCATTGGATTGGCGGTTGCTTTAATGGTGCCGATGACAATCACTGGTGTTAATCCACCAAAAACCGCAAATCCCAAATTGTAGGCAAAACCAATGCCGCTATAACGCACATCTTGTTGAAACAGGTCAATTAAAATCGCAGGAATACTTCCCCAGCAAAGCGCCCCTAGTATGGCACTTAAAACAAGAGCGATAAAATAAATATCCTGGTGAGCAACATAGATATGATAGATGATAAAGCTTCCAAAAATCACCACGATGACGCTAACAACAAGAATGATCGATCGATTGATTTTATCGGCAAGAAAACCGACGATAATGCAGAAGACTGAAAGAAGAATGACTCCCAGGCCGTTAATCCACACAAAGTTTTTCAATTGGAGTTGTAAAATAGTGCCAAAATAAGCAGGCAACAGCAAAAACAGGGTCACAAAACACAGAGCGCCAAATGAAACAACAATTGTCGCATAGACGAGATTCCAGCGATGAGTTAATAAAACCTTTGTCAGCGGTAATGAAAATTCGTTTTGCATGAAGGGTTTGAAGTCCTCTATTTCCATCAATTGTTTGCGTAAGTAGTAAGCGATAAAGCCAAATATGCCGCCTAGAATGAATGGGATGCGCCAGGCATAAGCCAGCATCTGTTCGTGACTGAAAAACTGTAATAGCACTGCCTCAACAATAAATCCAACAGCAACCCCTGCTGTCAAAAAACAGAAAACGACACCTGTCATAAAACCCTTGCGTTTGGGAGCTGATTCACTGACATAAGTGATGGCTCCTGGGATTTCACCGCCCACCGAGAAGCCTTGCGCAACGCGGCAAATAACCAGCAAAATGGGGGCTAACATCCCAACAGATTGGAAAGTAGGTAAAACCCCGATTAAGAAAGTTGAGATTGCCATGATTAGAATTGAAATCGTAAAAGTCTTTTTACGACCATGTTTATCGCCAAAATGTCCGAAAATAATGCCACCAAAGGGGCGGACAAGGTAGCCAACTGCATAGGCGCTAAAGGCAATTAAGAGTGAATTAATCGCCGAGTATGCTGGGAAAAAAAGCGCTGAGATATAGCTGGCAAGCAGGGCATAGATAATAAAATCATAAAACTCAAGCATGCCGCCAAGGCTTGACAGTAGAAGTGTTTTACGTTGGTTTTTATTTAACATCTTCATTAATAGCTTCGTTGTGAATGGCGTTACTCAGTCTACCAATCCTGTTTTTTGCAGGCTAGTGATATTTGCTTGATTATATTGAAAGTTTTAGTTTGGTTATAGTCAACTTAGATGGTTTTACGTATAGTGTGCGCCATTACTACGGATAGATGTATGATGGTAAATAACAATGAAAATTGCAATTTTGGGCGCGATGGAGAGGGAAATTGCGCCAATTCTTGAGGTTATCAAACCCTATGAAATAAAGGAGTACGCCAATAATAAGTATTATCTGGCCTCATATAAAGGGCACGATTTAGTGGTTGCCTGTAGTAAAATTGGTAAGGTGTTTTCAACGCTCACTGCAATGGTAATGATTGAGCACTTTGGGGTGAAAGCATTATTTTTTTCAGGTGTGGCTGGAGGTGTTTCAGATAACATTTGTGTTGGTGATTTAGTTGTTGCCACGCAAACGGTGCAGCATGATATTGATATTACAGCGTTTGGACGGTTGAAAGGGGAGGTTCCGGGGAGTAAGATTTTTACTGAAACTTGTCAGCTTCTGAAGTCAAAGCTTAAAGTCGTGGCTATAAAAATGGATCTTCCACTCAAAGAGGGGATTATCGCGACAGGTGATCAGTTCATTCATAGCGCACAGACCAAACGGGCAATTATGGAACAGTTTGATGCGCACGCGATTGAAATGGAAGGCGGTAGTGTTAATTTAGCGTGCCATGAGCTTAATGTACCTTGCCTGATTTTGCGCGCTATCTCTGATACCGCTGATGGTCAAGCCGTGAATGATTTCCCCAGGTTTGTTGATATGGCGGCAAAAAGATCAGCAGACCTTATTTTGGCTCTGGTTGAAGAGCTTTAAAACACACGTGAGTTCGACTTAGTCGCCACTTTTATGAATATAAACCACCACGGGCGTTAGTAGAAATTGACGCAGAAGTTAGATGCAGTTACCAAAGAAATATTAGAACTTTTGGGTGAGGTGCACTCATGAGGTGCTTGCATTTTCGGATCCTTACGAATACACTCAGGGGCAATATAGCCGCTATGCCTCTGATTCACGCACACTTTAGCGGCTTTTGCGTTTTTTTAAGGAGGCTTCAATGGCACAGTTTAGATTAACCGCTAAAATGGCGAGGCAGAACAGGCGATTGAACTACTGAAAGAAAAACGCGTGGTCTTAATCACCGCGGTAGTCACAGGCAAAGTTGACGTAAGGGAGTGTATGTGATGTCGATTGAAAATCAATCTCAATTTATTATCTATCAGACTGAGGCAGGTAAAACCAAAATAGAAGTACAATTGCAAACGGATATATACGCTACCAGTGTTGATTATGATCCAACACTTGAAACGAGTATCACCTTTTTTAAAACCGTTCAGAACAAACTTCACTGGGCAACCAGCTGTTAAGTGATTTTGATAAAGTCATTGATCAATTACCAAAGGTAAAAGCCAAAAAATGAGTACAAAGCATTATGAGAAAAAATCGTGGGACTTTAGTGATGAATATGCCGAATGCAAAAATCATATGTGATAAAACCGACTAGTTAAGCCGAATAGCCAAGAAAAGGAAATAATATGCGTCCAAGCCAGAGAAAAGTCGATGAAATGCGTCAATTGACGATTATTCATAACTTCACCAAACATGCAGAAGGTTCTGTGTTAGTGGCTTTTGGCGATACCAAGGTGCTTTGCACGGCATCGGTATTAAAAGAAGTGCCAAAGTTTTTAAAAGATGCTAAACAAGGATGGTTGACGGCAGAATACGGTATGCTGCCGCGTTCAACGCATTCACGCATGGATAGAGAAGCTGCAAGAGGTAAGCAGTCAGGCAGAACGCAAGAAATACAGCGACTGATCGGTCGTGCGTTAAGGGCTGCGGTCGATTTGTCTCAGTTTCCAGGTATTACGATCAAAGTGGATTGTGACGTGTTGCAAGCCGATGGAGGGACAAGAACAGCAGCCATTACAGGAGCTAGCCTTGCGATTGAAGATGCGGTGAGCTACATGCAACAAAATGGGCTTATTGATGGCAATGCAAAGCCAATTCAGGCTCATGTTGCTGCGGTCTCTGTCGGGATATACAAAGAAGTGGCAGTGCTTGATCTGGATTATGCGGAGGATTCTGATGCAGACACGGATATGAATATTGTAATGACACATACGGGGGGTATTGTTGAAATTCAGGGTACTGCTGAAGGTAAACCTTTCTCAGAGAATGATTTTCACGCCATGCTTGCCTTAGGAAAAACGGGCATCAAGGAGATTTTCAACCATACGCGGAATTTTAAGTTTTAGGTGCACTACATACGCCCTAAAACATCTTTTGAACCCATTCTTTATTTACGCTCTAACCTGTTGATAAGGTAGTTATTGATCTGGCACAGAATCTCCGTATCCTGCTTCTTTAGCTCATTGCAGGCGATTTTTAGTGGCTCACTTGAGATGAAGACCAAGCGCTGCTCAAGCACTTCAATTTTCTTCAGAAAAGCTTCACGTTTTTGCTGTAAGCCAGCAAGCACCTTGTCATGGTTAGCTAGCAGACTCACATGATCGGTAGTTCGATGCTTACTATCTTGCAGCGTGCTGAAACTGACTTCCTGCTCTTGATAATTCCATTTTGGCTTTTGCAATCCATGCTCGGAAGGGGTGTTTTGCGCTAGCGTTTGTTGCTCGGCTTTTGTTTGCGATTCCAACGGGTTGGTCGCAGCGCTTTTTTTCCTTTTCAGAGAAAGTGTTTTTCTGATGGGTATGTCTGTCATGAATGTGGTTCTTTTATTGGTTATTAACAATACTGAAGGTGGTCTATTAAATTATTGAGCAAGTATTGCGCTTGCTTTTAAATTTAGCTGTCCTTATAATACACAGCTGATTGACAAGATCAATAAAAACAGTGCTCAGAACATGATTTGATGGGGAAATTTTTGTTCTGTGCGTTTTATAATTCAATAACGAAAATGATAAAAGAGGAAAGTATTATGTCTGCGACTATACATTATGGTAATGCACATAAATCGGATGTGCATCAACAAGATTTACCGTTACGTGATCACATCAAAGAGGTCATTGCAACTTATTACAAAAATATGGTTTCTCAAGGTTCTAAACCACAGAATGTGTATGAGCTTGTGATGGCTGAAGTCGAGTTGCCTTTGATTGAAGCGACAATGGAATACACGGGAGGAAATCAAAGTCGTGCAGCAAAAATTCTGGGTCTTAACCGTGGTACGTTCCGTAAGAAATTATTTCATTATGGAATGTTGTAACACTGGCGATGAGCTGTGATTTAAGGCTACCTCGGGTAGCCTTTTTTATTTCAGCCAAGAAAAAGTTTTAACTCGTTAAAATCTTCAATGACCTGTAATGCTCCCAGTGAGTGCAGATCAACCCCGTTTGCATAACCATGGCTAATAAGGACATAAGGCATGTTGAGTGCTTGTGCACAGTAAGCATCATTAGCAGAGTCTCCAATCATAAGGCTTTGCTGAAGGTGGGCGTTTAGTTGTTTAAGCGCATAGGCTAATGGCGCAGGATGTGGCTTGTAGAACTCAGTGGTATCGCCGCCGACAATACAATCAAAATATCTGGCTAAATCAAGGTGATTTAGTGTTTTAAGCGCGTGGTTCTGCTCTTTGTTTGTAACAATGGCCATGGAAATTCCCTGCTTCCTAAAGTATTGAAGTGCATTGATCACGCCCGGGTAAATGTGGGTATGGCGCCCCATAACAGACTCATAGTTATCCAGGGTAAGTCGTAAAGCATCTTTGGCATAAAGCCTGACCTTATCATCTGGCAAATCAAGTGCTAAAACCTTCTGGGTAGTGGTCGGCAAGCCTTTACCAATAATGCGTGCAGTAATGCTATCACTGATGGGTGGGAGATCGAAATGCTCACGCATTCTATTAAGCGCGTAAGTGATGTCGCTGAGGCTGTTAATAAGTGTGCCATCTAGATCAAAAAATAAGTAACGGTAGTCATTTTTCATTATGCTTTTGCAGTAGGTTATGAATAGCCTCTTTGATCGGATCATCTTCGAGTGTGTTTGCCAGGTTTTTAAAGGCAAGATGTGCTTGCTCGGGGAAATGTTGCGTATTTTCAGTTGTTTTGACTTTTGGTTCAAAGACGAGAATAAGCTCAAGTGTGCGCAGATTAGTAAAATATTCACTGGTGTTAAGAAGCGCAACAAGGTCTTTTTTTAACTCACGAAACTTAGCAATAAGCTCAGGGATTTCTGTTTTTAAAACGAGTTTAGTCCCATTAAAAAAGCACACTTTGGTATGATTAAAATAGGGGATCTTAAAGTTTAAGAGCTTTTGCTGAGTCGTTGTCGCTGCTTCATGCTGCTCTCTGATTGTGCGTAAAAGTGAGGGCTTTTTGCTGTTTAAAAGCGCGCTAACTGAAGTGTTATACCTGCGGATCATTTTGATGCACTTGGCTTTTGTTATGGGGTGAGTTGAAGTATAATCCAAAACCAGTTGTGTGGAAAAGCCCTATCTGAGACATCGATGATTATAAGAAAGCTATTTGGCAGTCGCAATGACCGCTTGATTAAAAAAATGCAAAAAACAGTCAATAAAATTAACGAACTGGAACCTGAAGTTGAGAAGCTAAGTGATGACGCCTTAAGAGCAAAAACAGACGAATTCAAGGAACGTTTAAATAATGGGTCAACCGTGGATCAGCTGCTGCCAGAAGC
>JACCDZ011958118.1_pt1 | contig 19622 bp, 17 predicted proteins | sample 7449551 | NCBI WGS metagenome assembly JACCDZ01 (sample SAMN15323452, study PRJNA562643) | freshwater metagenome | isolation source: river surface water | place: USA:Blue River Watershed | collected 2017-08-18
AAACAGTTCGCCAAAGGTCGGCTGAGCATGGTGATTGATACACACACGTGCGGCTTCAATGATCAAGGGCACTGGGTAACCATGCATATTGCCAATGATGACTTGCTGGGCCACTTTCATGCACTCGCCGTCTTCGTCAATGATTTGCTTCAAGCGGCTTCCAAAGGGATCAAAAATACCGTAAGCCAAGAACACGCGCAAGAACGTACCGACCAACGCGCCACCAATCAAGGCACCCGGCACAGGAGGGGGTTGGTCAATCGCGCCCATGGTCTTCACCACACCCAACACGCACGCCACAATACCCAGCGCTGGCAACGCGCCAGCCAGTGTGGCAATCGCATCGGCGTTTTGCATTTCACTGTGGTGGTGGTGTTTGATAGAAGCCGTCATCACGTCTTCCACCGCATAGGGGCTCAAGGTACCTGAAGACACCACCATCAAACGAATGGTGTCACACACCAAACCGACCAAGCTGTGGTCGGCCAACATCTTGGGACATTCACCAAAAATGGCACTGGCCTCCGGGTTCTCCACGTGCGATTCCATCGCCACCGCACCCTCGGCCTTCAATGTTTTCATCAGCTTGGAGATCACGGCGATGATGCCGATGTAGTCTTCCTTGTGGTACTTGGGGCCTTTGATCACACGGCCCATGCCGCCCCAGGCGCCTTTGAAAATAGCGCCCGAGTTACCGGTGATCATGCCGCCGACACCCGCACCACCAATGATGAACATCTCAAAGGGAGTGGCTTTGATAATGGGCGCCAAACTACCGCCGGCGATCACGAAACCGCCGAACACGCAAATGAACAGAACGACCAAACCAATAATTGCTGACATCTAACACTCTCCCCAAGCAGGTTGGCGCACCCAAGATTCCTCCTGGATGCGCCTGAATAACTGTCCCGAATAACCCGCAAGATTAACTGATAAATACGGGGATTCTGCGAAAAAGCAGAAATCCGTTATCAGTTCATCATGCTGACGGGTTTGTTCGTCGCGGGAACCAAGGAAGGCATGCCTTCCCAAGCATCGCGAATTTCGCGCATCAAACCATGAATCTCGTCCAACACCGCCAAATCATTGTGGGCGTTGACGTGAAACAAACGACGGGTGACATAGCTGTACAACTCATTCAGGTTGTTGGCCAAGTCGCCCCCTTTTTCAAAATCCAAAGCACCTTGCAAACCAATCACGATGCGGCTGGCGCGGGCAATGGCTTTGGATTTTTCATTGATATTGTTGTGTTGGATGTGACCGCGTGCAGTCGCCAAACTCTCCAACAAGCCATCAAACAACATTTGGATCAATTGCACATTGTTCGATGTGGCAACGCCGCTACCGACCTTGACGTCACCGTAACTTTGAATGGCTCGTGAATTGGCTCGCATTTGATAACTCCTGTGTATTTCTTAGCGTACACAGGCAGTATCGGAAGCGTTGACCCAAACTTGAGTCCATTTCGCAGTGACGTGCAACAAGTTCATCTTAGGCAGGCTTTACTTCCAATGCAGCCTCAGGCGCTGCCGCTGGCTCAGCGGCCAGCACCGTGCTCTGGGCTTCTGGCTGAATCACGGCGTCAACGGTTTCGGCGGCAATTTCTTGCCGCTGCTGATCTTCATAGGCTTGCACATGCTCCAAGCCTTGCGCCAATTCTTCGGGCGTGGGCTCGCGCACATCGCTGTTTTCAATCAGGCCATTGCCCAAGACTTCGGCTTGTCCCGATTCATCGGTCAACGCCAACATGGGTTCGTCTGTGTGCGGCGTGTCTTCCACAATTTCTTCAAACAAGAAATCAGAAAATGGCACTTCGTTGGTGATACCCACGCGTTGGTAAAGCATGTCGACCACGCTGTCCACGGTTTGCTTGAGGCGCACCAAGACTTCAGGATCTGGGTCCTTGGCGTAGCTGCCGGCGAATTCCAAACCCGCACGGTAAATGCTGCCCAAATGCTGGGGCGGCAACCATGACTGGATGAAACCGCGCACAGTTGAAATTTTGCGTGTCGAGCTGGGCACCTTGCTCTCGTCGCCCCCCACCTCTTCCAGCGCATCGCGGAAGGTGGCGGTGATGTGCTCGCGCAAGATGGGTTCGTAGTGCGGACGCAAAGCATCGATCAAGGTGGCATCAAAGCCATCGACTTGACGGCCATTCATGGCGTCCCACAGCTTCTTGCCCTCGAGGCCCGAGAACAACAAATCGCCAGGCACTTCATGCTCGAACTCGGGCAGCTCAGGCAGCTCGGGTTTGGGCGCTTCGTACATCTTGGCCAAGTGATTGATCTTGTCGATCAAGTACAGGGTCAAGATCACCAAGAGCAACAAGATCCACGAGATCATGTTCATCATGAAATTACTCATGCGCGTCTCCTTGTCTCAGCTTTCTCGGTCTCAGCCGGGCTGTCCACTTTCAAGGTGCCGCGCAATTTCTTGACGACAGCCGACAAAATTTGGCTTACACGGGACTCGCTGACACCCAAGATCTCACCGATCTCTTTGAGGTTCAGTTCTTCCACGTAGTACAACTGCATGACCATTTGTTCGCGCTCGGGCAATTGGGCGATGGCGTCGGTCACGGCGTCCATGAACTCGGCTTCTTCCACAATCACATCGGGCTGCTGCGACGCATCGTCTGCAATCGTCATCACCTCTTCGGTGACCACTTCCATCGAATACGTTTCAAAGCGTTTCGCTTTGCCGCGTTCTTTGTGAAACTCTTCCAGGTCTTTGCCCATGTAGTCGGCAATTTCGGATTGGGTCGGCGTACGCCCCAACTCGGCGGCCAAGGCATGCACTGTGGTGTTGTGTTCTTTGTTGAAGGCCACAGCCGATCGAGGCAAGAACGACAAGCGTCGAACCTCGTCCAGCATGGCGCCACGCACACGGCTGTGGGCGAAGTTTTCAAACTCGATGCCTTTGTTCGGGTCGAAGGCGCGAGAGGCTTCTAACAAGCCAATCATGCCAACTTGCACCAACTCATCGAGCTCCATGAATGCAGGAATACGGGCCTTCAAGTGCAAGGCGACGCGTTTGACCAAGCCCAAGTGGGCCATGACCAAATCCTCGCCCTTGGGCTTGCAGGACTCGTACATTTGTACGGGTGAGAGTGTTTTCATGTGTCAGACGAACTGTTTTGCATCAGTCGCTCCATGAAGAATTGCAGACCACCGGAGGGATGGTCGATCGGACGCAAGTGCGTGCATGCCTCTGCCAAGCGCATGTAATCACGAGCGGCTGCCGTACCAGGTGCCAACTCGAGCACCGACTGGTATTTTTTGAGGGCACGCAACACCATCTCGTCTTCTTCGATCGAGGTGAGGTAGTGCACCGACTCGCCCAGGAAACGCACACACACGTCATTGAGCTTTTTGTAGAGCTTCCAACCTTCCGATTGGCTTTTGACCATGTTGGGCAACAGATAGATCTCGTCCAAGCCCATCTCTTTGCTCAAAATTTTGATGGTGCCGTAGGCATCCGCAATCGACGATGGATCGTCTTTGACCACGATGAAACGGCGTTGACACGCAGCCAAGAACGACAACACCGAGGGCGAAATACCAGCGGCGACGTCCACGATCAAATAGTCCACATCGTCTGACAACACGCCGAACGATTGCACGATGCTGGCGGCTTGCACGTCGCTCAAACCCGCCAACTCTTGCATGCCCGAGGCACCCGGAATCAGCTTCACGCCTTGGCGGGTGTTGACCATGATTTCTTGCAGCGACTTTTGTCCTGCCAAGAAATGGCCGAGGTTGTATTCGGCACGGGCGCCCAAGGCAATTTGTGCATTGGCCAAACCCAGATCGGCATCAAACAGCATGACGCTGTGACCCAACTGCGTCAGCGCAACGGCCAAGTTGATGGAGGTCGTGGTTTTACCAACGCCACCCTTGCCGCTGGCCACGCCAATCACTTCTGTTCTACGTTGTTCACTCATGGGTCAAGCCTGTGGTTTCGGGTTTAAATTGCGCCGCAATTTGCGACAGTTTCGATGCAGCCAGTTCGTTGACGGCCGCATCGCGGGCGTTTTGTTGCGCCTGTTCTTCAGACTCAGGCAAGGGCAAATTATCCAAAGCGCATTGCACCAAACCGGCCAGCGAGACGTCTTGCACCAAGTCGGTGGTGCGGTCGCCACGGCTGGCAACAGACACACTCAAGGTCTTGTCGGTCAAGAATTGCAACAAAGCCCAAGGTTGGTTGGACTCGTCCAATTTGCTCAGCATCAGCGAGGCCCACACGTTGTCGGTATTTTCAAAGACGCGGCGGATGTTGGCTGCCGACGCATCGGCGGGAATCACGGCGTGGCATTGCACGTTGAGTTGCATGGCACGAATCTCGGCCAAGCGTTCATTCATTTGGACACCGGGGGTGTCGATCAAGATCAGTTGACGACCGCTGTGCTCTTCCAACAGCAGCTTCAAAGTGGCCGCATTGGTGGCGCGGAACGAATCCACACCGGACTGGGCACACAACAATTGGGTTTGGTTCCAAGCGCCAGCGCGCTGGTCTTGGAAGCTGATGACCATCACTTTTTCGCTGCCGTGTTGCAACGCGGCGTGCTGGGCCAAGCGGGCCACCATCATGGATTTACCCGCGCCCGATGGACCGGCCAAGGCGTGGATGCCGGACACAGGGGTCTGTGCTTGTTCTTGTTCCACCGCATGGCTGAGTTGACGGCTCAAGGCGCCCATGGCATCGCCCATGCTGGTGTGGTCTTTGATGCTGTCAATCAACAAGGCACGCAAGGCCACAGGAATGGGGGCATCGTTCAAGGCATCACGCAGCGGTGCAATGGCAGCGGGCAAGGGCATGCCACCTTGCCATGCGGCCATTTGTTGACCCAGTTTGAATTCACGGCGCAGCGAGGCGAGTTCTTCACGCACCAGCGCCACGATTTCGCGGCCGCGCAAGGTGTCGTGTTCTTCAGCGTCGCGTTTGTCGCTGTCGTCTGAAACCTTGGCTGCAGCTTTCACAGCGGTTTTGGTTTTGCTTGCCTTGGCAGGCGCCACTTCCACGATCGGCTTGGCCACTTTGGTAGCTTGACGCTCACGTGCTTCGCGTTTGTTTTGTTCGATGGTCTGACCCAACAACACATCGAACTTGCCCGATGGCTTGGCGGATGTCGCGAATTCGGCTTTCACAAACGGATCGGCCTCCTCGGATGGCAGAGGTGCCAGATCGACCGCCACGATGAGTTCAGTCAGCCCATTGACTTGACCGCTCGAGATGACGAGCACGTCAGGGCCGTATTGGGCAACAGCCTTTTCGTTGGCAGCGCGGATGTCGCGGGCAAGGATGCGTTTGAGTTCCATGGGTCAGCTCACTCTGTCTTCAATTTCGTTATAGGTTCGGCTTATCGGGCTTTGGCGTCCACGGTGTGGATCACTTTGACGGCCTGATCGTCCGGAATTTCGCTGTAAGACAGCACAGTCAAATCGTTCACGCGGAAGCGGGCGGCTTTGGACAGCCAGCCACGAATCACAGGCGACACCACCAGCACAGCGGGGTGGCCCATGTCTTCCACAGTTCGCGCGCCATCGCGCAAACCAGCAAATAAGTTTTCCGACAAGCCGGGTTCCATGACCACGGGTTGGCCGGGTTGGCTTTGTTGCAACACGTTGTGCAACAGTTGTTCCAACGAAGGCTCCAAAGTCATCACTTGCAAGCCACTGTCGTTGTCGACCAGGCTTTGCATGATCATGCGGCCCAACTTGGGGCGAACCATGGCGGTGAGTTGTTCGGGGTCTTGGGTGCGCGTGCTGGCCTCGGTCAAGGCTTCAGCGATGGTGCGCATGTCTCGGATCGACACCGACTCCTGCAACAAGTTTTGCAAGGTGCGGGTCAAGATGCCAAGCGACAACTTGCCGGGCACCAGGTCTTCCACAATCTTGGGCGACTTGGCAGCCAACTTGTCGAGCAGTTGTTGGGTTTCGTCGTGGCTCAACAAATCAGAGGCGTTCTCGCGCAACACTTTGTTGAGGTGGGTCGAAATGGCGGTGGCTGCATCGACCACGGTGTAACCGAGCGTGCGGGCTTGGTCACGTTGTGAGGGTTCAATCCACACCGCTTCCAGACCAAACGCGGGTTCGCGGGTGGCGATGCCTTCGAGCGTGCCATACACATGGCCGGGATTGATGGCGAGTTCCCGACCCACTTTGACTTCACCTTTGCCACGCACCACGCCTTTGAGGACGATGTGGTACGCGTCAGGGTCGATGTTCAGGTCATCACGGATACGCACGGGTTGAACCAAGAAGCCCAACTCGGCAGACAATTTTTTGCGCACGCCTTTGACACGGGTCATCAACTCACCGCCGGTTTCAGCGTTGACCAAGGGAATCAAACCGTAGCCAATTTCCAAACCAATCAGATCGACTTGGTCCACATCGTCCCAGTCGAGTTCTTTGGGGGCATCGGTCGGTGCAGCTTCTTTTTCAGCTTGCTCGGCTTGTTCGTCTTGCACTTCACGCGCAATGATCATGAATCCCAAACCGGCAGAAGCGACCGCCAGGGTGATGAACATCAGGTGCGGCATGCCGGGCACCATGCCCAAGATCAACAAGATCCCCGCGGAGATGAACAGAGCGGTGGGGTTGGCCAATTGAATAGAGGCTTGCTCAGAAATCGATTCCGCCGTGGTCACACGGGTCACGATGATGGCGGTCGCCAAGGACAACAGCAAGGAAGGAATCTGGGCCACCAAGCCGTCACCAATGGTGAGCAAGGTGTAAATGCGGCCCGCTTCGGCCACAGGCAAATCATGTTGTGCCACGCCAATGATCAGGCCACCAACCAAGTTGATGATCAGAATCAACAGACCCGCGATGGCGTCGCCGCTGACGAATTTGGACGCACCGTCCATGGAACCGAAGAAGTCAGATTCTTGGGCCAGTTCGGCGCGGCGCTTCTTGGCGGTTTCTTGGTCGATCACACCGGCGTTCAAGTCAGCGTCGATGGACATTTGTTTACCAGGCATCGCATCCAAGGTGAAACGGGCGTTCACTTCAGAGACGCGGCCCGCACCTTTGGTCACCACCACAAAGTTGATGATCATCAGGATCGCAAAAATAATGAAACCGACCACATAGTTACCGGCGATCACAAACTCACCGAAGGCCGCAACCACTTTGCCGGCCGCTTCGTGGCCGGTATGGCCGTCCACCAAGATCACGCGGGTGGATGCCACGTTCAACGCCAAGCGCAACATGGTGGCAAACAACAAGACGGTGGGGAAGGATGAAAACTCAAGCGGTTGGCGGGTGCCGATGGCGATCATGATCACCACCAGGCTGCAAAGAATATTAAAAGTAAACAAAAAGTCCAACAACACGGGCGGCAGTGGCAACACCAGCATCGCCATGATGACGAGCACCACCACCGGAATACTTAGTCCGGAGAGGTCAAATTTCGACAAGTTGTGTCGAATCGTTGACAGAGTGAGTGTGCTCATTGCAGGAATCCAGTTGAAATTGGAACGTTTAGTTTTCTTCTTGCCCCAGAAAAACCTCTCGGGCAAGTTGGTAAAGCAATCGATGTGCCAAGTCAAACTGACAGTGATGCGCCATTCAGCCAAAAGCGGCAAGGACTGACCTGTCACGGTTCTTGCTTAACTCCTTGGCAAACTCGTTTAAAGACCACCATGAACCTGTCCAGCTATCTACAAATGCCGCCGGCACCTTCCGTGCCCAACAGCAGCACCAGCACCACGCCACAAGGCGTGCGCACTGGGGCGAGCCCGTCTGCGGCCGGCAATATGGGCTTTGATTTCGCCCAAGTGATGGCACGTCAGATTCAACGATTGGTTCCCCAAGAGCGGCAAAGTCTTGCCGCTGAGGCGCCTCAGCCCCCTGAGTTGCCCGCACGAGAAGAAGAGATTTCACGCCCTGAGCCCTCGCGGCATCAGACCGAGCGCTCAAATTCAGATGCACGCAAGGCGCGTAACACTGACCGAGCGGCTGCAGAGGACGAAGAGGCCCCCACGGATGCGCGCGCGCGCCCTCGCGCACGCGCCCTGCCCCCCAAAACCACACCCACCGATGCCGCTTCCCTATTAGTGGCAACGACCGTAACGACACCTGTTCAGTCCACGGCGACGGCGGTTGGCACAGACGCAACAACCCCACCTGCCGCAGCACCACTCCAAACGATTGAGCTGAGCCCGCAGGTGCGCATCATCACCGACCCCAAAACGGCACCGAGCCCTGAGAGCTTGGCCGCCTTCGCAAAGTCCATGGGCTTGGATGAATCTGCCATCCAAAACCTGTTGGGACAGCAAACCGCCGCAGCCCCTGTTACGCCTGTCACAGAAGGACTGGCACAAGCTTCTGCCCTGCCGACCCCCGCCTTGAACCAGCTGCAAGCCAGCATGGGCGCGGCACTCCAGGGACAAGCCGCGACCGGCCCGGATGCCGGAGCCGTGGTTGCCCAACAACTGGCTGCCATGACATCGGCGACCGGCGCGCCACAGCAACTGGTGTCTGGTGCAGGCTTGGCTTTGAGCGCCAGCACCTTGCAAGCCCCCCTCGCGGCCGGCCTGTCGCCAACCGACCTGGCAAGCATTCAGCAAGTCCAAATCACCGTGCTGCCCGCCGCCGTGTTGCCCATGAACGCAGCCAACGGCAACGCCCCCGTGCCGAGCACGCTCGACATGTTGTCGCTCTTGGGCTCGGGCGTAGATGAACAAGATGTCAGCGCACTGCTGACCCGCTTCGCAGAAGAAACCAGCGGTGACAACCCACAACCCGAGCAGCACGAATCGCAGAGCGACGGTGACCACAGCTTCAGCAGTTTTTCTCAAACCTTGGCCCGAAACAACCCAGCGGCCAATGCAGCCCCTGCCGCCACAGCGGCAACCACCCCCATGAGCGAGGTCTATGACCAGCTCAGCGACAAAATGGCTACCGAGCTTGCCGCGCGCATGCACAAGCAGCTCAGCGATGGTGAATGGAAGATGAAATTTGGCCTGCGCCCTGCGAACTTGGGCGGCGTCGAAATTCATTTAGAAATGAAAGACGGCAAGCTCGACGCCGTGTTCCATGCCGACAACCCACTGACCCGCGACTTGCTGCAAAACAGCAGCCAACGTCTGCGCGAAGCACTTGGAAACTTTGGCATTAATGCCGGCCAAGTCCAGGTTGGCCAAGGTGGCGGCAACAGCCAACAAAACACGTCTGGAAATTCGGGTCGACAACCCCAAGTTAGAGACAATTCAACTTCGCAAGTCAACGGCTCCGACAGCGCCACCAGCGCTGCCTTGACCCGCAACAAGGCCAATGCGTCCTTGCTTGACCTCTATGCATAACTTACGCATGACAATCTGAACATTAGGAGAACGATATGGCAGAAGCAGCAGCAGAACCGACTGAAGAAGTAGTCGAAGGCGAACCCAAAAAGAAGAAGCCGATTCTTCTCATCTTGGTGATCGTGTTGTCCGTGATCATTCTGATCATGTCGGTGATGTTCGGCACGCTGTATTTCTCTGGCTACTTCGAGCACAAGAGCGAAGCCGCCGCCCACGAGAAAGTGGACGAACTCGAGAAAGAAGCAGAGAGCGCCAAAAACATGCCCGATGGCCCCTCCAAAGTGAAGAAGGAAGCCGAAGCCACGCGCTTTGAGAACACCTACCTCGAGATCGACAAAGAGTTCATGACCAACATCACGAATTCGAAAAAGATCATGGTTGTCAAAGTGGCGGTGATGACGCACTACGACTCGCGCGTGTTCGACAACGTCAAGAAGCACGAATTTGCCATTCGCTCTGCCGTGCTCGACGTGATGCGTCAAAGCACCGAAGCCGATGTGGCGAAGCCAGACTTCCGTGTCGAATTGGCTGCCAAGATCAAAGTGGTGATGAACGACATGCTGATGAAGTACGAAGACTTCGGCGGCATTGAAGATGTGTTCTTCACCTCATTTGTGATGCAGTAAACCCTTGAGTCACCATGAAATCTAACCTGCTCTCGGACGAAGAACTGGCTGCGCTGTCGGAAGGCGTGCGCGACGGTTCGATCGAGACCGACACTGGCTTCAACGAAAGTGTGCGGGTGCGTAAACACGACCTGGCCAGCGAAGACAGCAGCTTGGGGGTGAACGTCTCGTCGATCGACATGATCAACGAACGCTTCATCCGCTTGTTCCGTCTCGGCTTGCTGGAAGTTCTGCGCACCAGCCCTCGTGTGAACCCCACACGCGTCCAAATTTTGAAGTTCGGCGATTACCTGAAAGGGCTGCGTGCGCCGCTCTCGGTGAACATCGTTCGCATGAACCCACTGCGTGGCAACTCGGTGATCATCATCGACCCGAACGTGGTGTTCAGCTCGCTCGACAGCTTCTTTGGCGGCTTTGGCAAAGGCGTGGGTGAGTTACCACCCGGGCGTTTGTTCACACCCACCGAATCGCGCATCATCAAAATTATTTTGGAAGTATTCTTCCGCTCCCTCACGGAAGCGTGGGGCCCACTGATGCAAATTGAATGCGAACACGTGAGCTCGGAAATCAACCCGCAGTTCGCACAGATCGCAGACGAGAACGATTTGGTTGTTTTGAGCCGCTTTGAAGCAGACGCCACCGCCAGCGGTGGCAAAGGCTTCATTGACTTGGTTTACCCCTACGCCACCCTCAAGCCAATTCGCGAACTGCTCAGCAGCCGCGTGCAGAGCGGCGAAGGCAACGAGGAATCCGATCGCAAATGGCGCAAAGACCTCGCTGCGGCAGTGGGCGATGCGAAGCTGGAATTGCAAGTCACCATGGGTGAAATCAAAACCACGCTGCACCACTTGAACAACTTGCAAGAAGGCGATCTGTTGTTCTTCAAGAAAGACGACACCGCGCTGATGAGCACCAATGGTGTTCCCGCATTCCACGTCAACGTGGGCACGCGCGGCTCACAAGTGGCGGTACAAATTGACCACGAACACGTTCACGGCAAACCCTGAGACAGGATCACATCATGACCGACGAAAAAGAAAACCCAACCCCCGAACACGACGAAGCCGAAGCGGCAGCCGCTGAAGCTGCGCACGAGGCGCATGAAGAAGTTGCGGCTCACGCAGAAGAAGCCGAACCCAGCTTGGAAGACTTCAAACCGACGATGCCTGGCAACATCAATCCCGAGGTGTTGCAAAACATCGTCGTGAACTTGTCGATCGAAGTCGGTCGTGCACAAATCAAGATCAAGGATCTGATGCGACTGACCCAAGGCAGCGTGGTCGAGCTCGACCGCATTGCGGGCGAACCCCTCGACTTGTTGGTCAACAACTCCGTCGTCGCCCAAGGTGAAATTGTGTTGGTGAACGACCGCTACGGCGTACGTTTGACGCGTGTGGTGCCCTCGTCTGAGCGCCTCAAGCTGATCTAAACCCAACCCTGTTTGGCCTGAGGCACCGACTGAGCCAGTCGCGTGCCTCTTTTTGTCTTCGAACCATGCATGCTGATCTGATCGACCGTCACGCCATTCAACGCTTGCGCGAAGTGTGCAAGCTCGACCGCGCACGCGCCGCGCGTTTGTGTGGTCTGACAGAAGGCCAGATCATTGACCTCGAAAGCGGCGGCTACAGCCACTTCACCTCGCGCGAGATGAAACTGCAAGCCGCCTTGAAAGTGGGCACCACCCTCAGTGGCACTCAGCCCAACGGCATGCCCGTGGTCAACATCTTCCGCTCACACGCAGCCGCCGATTTAGGCATGACGCTGCCACCCGTGAAGCTGGAAAAAGGCGCACCCCCACCCCAGCCGAAGTTTCCCGACACGCCCGAGTTCTACAAACTTCTGTTGATCTTTGTGGTGATGGTGTTCTTGCTGGTCGCCGTGGCCATGCCCTTGCTCTACACCCTGCCCTCGCCCCCACCTAAATTGAGCTGAGGGGCCATCACCGTCCCTGCGTCAGCCATGGCGCTGTGCACTGTTGCACTGTTGCACTGTTACGCCAGCGTTGATCAACCGTCCTGCCAGCACGCCATAAAAAAAGCCAGCCCTGAGGGCTGGCTTTTTGCTTAGCGACGCGCGTCGGTCAGGATCAGTTCGCGTTGATCTTGCGACCATTCAAAGGCTGCACCGGACGTGCATTGCGCTTGAAGGGGAAGTCCATCACTTGCTTCTTGCTGATGTCGACGGTGGTCTTCAAGATGTAGAAGGTCACGCCTTCGGTACAAGGGGGCGTGGTCAACGACCCCTCGTAGCTGTAATGCGTCAGCGCCGCAGGTATCAAGCTGCTGGGGTCAAACTTGACTTTGTCAACCACCACTTCTGGGCCTTCCGACTTGGGCGCGTTGTTCCACAAAGTTTGGATGGCGGCATTGTCTTTGCCATCGTTGAGCAATACACCCAGGACAGCCAGTTTGCCGTCGGCGTTCTTGTGCACAAAGTGCGCCACCATGGCCATGGGCTTGCCATCGATCTGCTCTTCGCTGGGACGGTGGAAATGGAATTGCAACAGGTTGTACACATCCTTGTTGATCTTCAAAGTGCTGCCGGGTTCCACGTTCACTTGGATGGTGTGACCGTTGTTCAAAATCTTCAGCGGACCTTCTTTGTAATTGACCACCAACACGTCTTTCGATTTCTCAAAAGGCCCTGCGATGTTCAATGGTGCTTGTTTGGTGCCCTTGCCGCAGGTGGGGAATTCATCACCCCAATTTTCTGGGCCCATGTCACCGGCGTAGTCCCAATGGGCGTGGCCTTTCTTGTGGGCTTTGGCGTCTTTTTCAGCGGCACAGTCGGCCAAGACTTTGACTTTCTGACCCGCTGCGGCCACGGCGTTTTGAGCTGCACAAATCGACTTCAAGCGCGACGACCACTCGGCCATCTCCAAAGCTTTTTGGAAAGTGCTGACGGTTTCAGGATCTTCTGCACCTTTGGTCAACAAGCGCAAAGCGCCCAAGCCCAACTGGCGTTCGCTGGTGACAGGACCTTTTTGCGCCTTGATGAAGGCTTCGTAGTCTTGCAACACCACACCATTGCTGAACGCATCTTTGACCGCGGCCAATTGTTTGGCGGCGGGCTCAGCTTCTTCCAGCTTTTCTTTGGCCTCTTCCAATTCCTTGGTCAGCTTTTCGAGCTCTTCTTGCGCTTCGGTCACGCCTTCGCTGGCCTCCGAGAGTTCGCTCATGACGTGGTTTTTACCGGAGTAACTCCAGTAGCCAAATGCCACAGCGCCTGCGAGGAGCAGACCCATGACAATTTCGAGAATCAGGCGTAAATATTTTTTCATGGCCATTCACTTGAGTGGGTGCATCAGATAAACCCAAAAGTAACGCGCAAGGCAAGCTCCTTTTGGGCAGGTGAGTGGGTATCGGCTTGACCAGGGACAAGCTTTAATCGCCACCTAAACCGGCAAATTATTGCCGCAACTGAGTGACGCAAGAAATGTGCACGCCAGATACCCGACACTACAATCTTGGCTTCTTTCACAGCCTCTGGATCAACACCATGAACCGCTGCTTCAATCCCCACGGGGAGGCTCGTCCATGAGCCGCAAAGTCTTTATCAAAACCTTCGGTTGCCAAATGAACGAGTACGACTCGGACAAGATGGTCGACGTCCTAGGCGAAGCCCAAGGCTACGAAAAAACCGATGACCCCGAACAAGCCGACCTGATCGTTTTCAACACCTGCTCGGTGCGCGAAAAGGCGCAAGAGAAAGTGTTCTCCGACCTCGGTCGCGTGCAACACCTGAAAGCCAAAGGCGTCAAGATCGCCGTCGGCGGCTGCGTGGCCAGCCAAGAAGGCGACACCATCATCGCCCGCGCGCCCTATGTGGATGTGGTGTTTGGTCCGCAAACCCTGCACCGCTTGCCTGAGTTGCTGAACCAGCGTGATTCGCTGGAGCGTCCGCAGGTGGATATCAGCTTCCCCGAAATTGAAAAGTTCGACCACTTGCCCCCGGCACGCGTCGAAGGCGGCAGCGCGTTTGTGAGCATCATGGAAGGCTGCAGCAAATACTGCAGCTACTGCGTGGTGCCCTACACCCGCGGCGAAGAAGTGAGCCGCCCGTTTGACGACGTGTTGGTCGAGGTGGCCGGCTTGGCCGCGCAAGGCGTGAAAGAAGTCACGCTACTCGGTCAAAACGTCAACGCCTACCGCGGTGCCATGGGCGGCACGGCCGAAATCGCCGACTTTGCGCTGCTGATTGAGTACGTGGCCGAGATCCCCGGCATCGAGCGCATCCGTTACACCACCAGCCACCCCAACGAGTTCACCCAACGTCTGATCGATGTGTACGCCAAGGTGCCGCAACTGGTGAGCCACTTACACCTGCCCGTGCAACACGGCTCTGACAAAATTTTGATGGCCATGAAACGCGGCTACACCGCCATGGAATACAAAAGCACAGTGAAAAAACTGCGCGCCATTCGCCCCGACATGGCGATGAGCTCGGACTTCATCGTCGGCTTCCCCGGCGAAACCGAAGAAGACCATCAAAAGCTCATCAAGCTCATGCACGATGTGTACTTTGACAACTCATTCAGCTTCATCTTCAGTCCACGCCCCGGCACACCGGCTGCCAACTTGCACGATGACACGCCGCACGCGGTGAAGCTGCGCCGTTTGCAAGAGGTGCAAAAAATCATCGAAGACAACATGCGCGACATCAACGTGCAGCGCGTGGGCACGGTGCAACGCGTGCTGGTGGATGGCTATTCCAAGAAAGATGCCACCGAGTTACGCGCCCGCACAGAGTGCAACCGCATCGTCAACTTCGCAGCGGGCCCACACCCCGAGCGCCTGATGAACCAACTGATCGACGTGAAGATCACCGAAGCCAACCCGCACTCATTGCGCGGCGAGGTGTTTGTGAAAACTTAGCGCATTCCGGGGAAGCCACCGCCCCCCAGGCCGCCCAGGCCTTTCATGCCGCCCATGCGCTTCATCATTTTCATGAGGCCGCCGCCGCTCATCTTCTTCATCATGGTTTGCATTTGCTCAAACTCTTTGAGCAAACGGTTCACGTCTTGCACTTGGACACCTGCGCCCGCTGCGATGCGGCGCTTGCGTGTGGCTTTGATGAGGTCGGGCTTGCGACGCTCGAGCTCGGTCATGCTGTGGATGATGCCTTGCTTGCGACCGATGTCTTTCTCGGCCTTGTCCATGTCGACTTGGCCCGCCTTCGCTGCCATTTGCGTGGGTAACTTGTCCATCAAATTGGACAGCCCCCCCATGGAGCGCATTTGCTGAATTTGTGCCAAGAAATCATTGAGGTCAAAACTGTCGCCGCGCTTGACCTTTTCGGCCAATTTTTGCGCTGCCGCCATGTCGACGCCCGCAGTGACTTGCTCAACCAAGGCCACGATGTCGCCCATGCCCAGCACACGCCCCGCGTGTCGTTGCGCATCGAACAATTCCAAGCCGTCGAGCTTTTCGCTGGTACCCGCGAACTTGATCGGGGCACCGGTGATTTGCCGCACCGACAAAGCCGCGCCCCCGCGTGAGTCGCCATCGAGTTTGGTCAACACGATGCCGGTCAGTGGCAACGCATCGCTGAAGGCCTTGGCCGTGTTGATAGCGTCTTGACCTTGCATGGCATCGACCACAAACAAGGTCTCGATCGGGTTCAACACGCTGTGCAGCTGCTGAATTTCAGCCATCAAGGCGTCGTCAATCGCCAAGCGACCTGCCGTGTCCACCAGCAACACGTCGAAGTAATGTTTGCGGGCGTAGTCCAAGGCCGCGCGTGCGATGTCGGCCGGCTTTTGGTCGGGGCTGCTGGGGAACCATTCAGCGCCAGCTTGGGCGGTGACGGTCTTCAACTGTTCAATCGCTGCGGGGCGGTACACGTCACCCGAGACGGTCAGCACTTTTTTCTTGCGTTGGTTGATCAACCAACGTGCCAGCTTGGCGGTGGTGGTGGTTTTACCCGCACCTTGCAAACCCGCCATCAAGATCACCGCGGGCGGTTGGGCCGCGAGGTTCAAATCGCTCACGCCCTCGCCCATGGTGGCGGCCAACTCTTGGTTGACGATGGCCACCAAGGCTTGGCCAGGCTGCAAAGAGCCAATCACTTCTTGGCCCAGCGCTTTTTCTTTGACACGCGCAATGAAGTCGCGCACCACAGGCAAGGCGACATCGGCCTCGAGCAGCGCCATGCGCACCTCACGCAACATGTCGGCCACGTTGCTTTCGGTGATGCGGGCCTGTCCGCTGATGTGTTTGACCAGGCGCGAGAGTTTGTCGGTGAGGGCTGAGGCCATAAGAAACCCTTGAACGGGTTGGTTTTGGATGTGTAGCGAAACGCTAAACTGTGGCCATGATTTTAGCCAGCGACATCCCGCTCAACCTTTGGCTCGGCCTGCCCACGGCCGCTGCCTATGCGTTGACCGCCCTCATCGGCCCGCGCGTGGCGCCTGCCATGGGGCACCGCTTGCTGGCTGTGCCCTGGGCTCTGCACGGTTTGGGTTTGGTGTTTGCCTTGTTTGCTCCGCAAGAAGGCGCTGTGCGTTTTGGCTTTGCCCCTGCGCTGTCGGTCAGCGCATGGCTGATGTTGACGTTTTATGTGCTGGAACAACACTGGTTCCCGCAACTGCGCACACGCTGGACCTTGGCCAGCGTCGGTGCAGCCGTGGTGCTCTTGGCCGCGGTATTTCCCGGTGCAGCCCTGCACATCGAAGCCTCCCCGTGGTTGCCTTTGCATTTGGCTTTGGGCGTGGCCTCGTATGGGTTGATCACCGCTGCGGTGGTGCATGCCTGGCTCATGATGCGCGCCGAAAAAAGCATGCGACAAGGTGCCGATGCGCATGTGGGCTTGCCTTTGCTGACCCTGGAACGCTTGACCTTTCGCTTCGTCAGCGCGGGCTTTGTATTGCTCACCGCCACCTTGGCGGCCGGTTGGTTGTTTGGTGACAGCCTGTACGGCGCTCAAGCCGCGTGGCGCTGGGACCACAAGACTGTTTTCTCTCTGCTGTCCTGGGGCACCTTTGCCGTCTTGCTGATCGGCCGCAGCCGCTTTGGCTGGCGTGGCCGCAAAGCTGTGCGTGTGCTCTACATCGGCACCTTGCTGTTGCTGCTGGGCTATGCGGGCTCGCGCTTTGTACTGGAAGTCGTGTTGGGTCGCGTGGCATGAAATATCTGGTCCTGCTGCTGATCGTGTTGGCTGGCATTTGGTGGATTCGCCAGCAACGCAAGCCGGACCATCGAACGAAAGGCGACAGCCAACACAACACACCCAATGGCCCCCAAACCATGGTGCCGTGCGCGAACTGCGGCACCCATGTGCCTGAAGGCGACGCCATTCAAGGACGGCACGGCGTGTACTGCTCAGAGCCACACCGTCAACACCAAGAGGGCTGACACAGATGCCAGCTGCTTCAGCTTTATGGCGCGATGGCTGGTACCGTTTTGCCCGCCACACACCCTCACCCAACTTTGGCCCTCGCCCTACGGGCACCGGGATTGATTTGATCGTGCTGCACTCCATCAGTTTGCCCCCGGGGCAGTATGGCGGGCCCGAGATCGAGGCGCTGTTCACCAACACCTTGGATTGGGATGCGCATCCGTATTTCCAACAGATACGCGGCGCAGAAGTATCTGCTCACTTTGTAATTCGTCGCGACGGTGGCTTGGTGCAATTCGTCAGCTGCGATGACCGCGCGTGGCATGCCGGTCGCTCGCATTACCAAGGGCGGGACAACTGCAACGATTTCTCCATTGGCATTGAGCTTGAAGGTTTGGAAGGCGACACCTTCGAGACCCCGCAATACGAGAGCTTGAGCAGCCTATGTGCCGCCATTGAACAGCACTACGCGGTGCGGCACCTGGCCGGTCACGAGCACGTGGCGCCCGAGCGCAAAAAAGACCCGGGCCCCGGGTTTGATTGGTTTGCTTTGCAGCGAGCCTTGGGTTGGTCCTCCAAGCAGCTTCCCAACAAACCCTAATTTGTTGCTATCTCGCTAAAAAAATTTTTCTTGCACTGAGTTTGTGCATGCCGCAGACGCCTCCAGCACTGATGGGCATCAGCGCCGCAAATCGATTTCTAGGTCGCGTCATAGCGTGTTTTTTTATTTGAATTCCCACCGTTGCTAGGTTCAAACAGGGGTCAAAAACAGCGTCTTCTCGCGACCGTCCATCGCTCTGTTGAGAATGTAATCATTTCCCATCAAAACACTACCCGTAGTGTCTTGGCAGGTCTTTGAACACCAGATATAGTGTCGGTCTGAATTTCAAAAAGCGGGCGTTGTACCGCTTTTTATCGGCGCTATTGAAGAATCTCTCATAAGGAAAAAAAACATGCAAATCGCAGAGACTGCTGTGCACCACACGCCCATGGGCAACCCCTCTGTCGCACACGACCGTGCAGACATGGAGAGCCCCACCATGCTGACGCATTACCAAATCATTCGCCGCAATGGCGCCGTGGTTCCTTTCGAACCCGCCAAGATTGCAGTGGCCATGATGAAAGCGTTTTTGGCTGTGCACGGCACCCAAGGCGCTGCCTCTGCCAGCGTGCGCGAAGTGGTCGAAGCGTTGACACAAGCCGTGGTGCGCGCCCTGATGCGCTCACGTCCAGGCGGCGGCACCTTCCACATTGAAGATGTGCAAGACCAAGTGGAACTCGGCTTGATGCGTGGCGGCCACCACGAAATCGCGCGTGCCTATGTGTTGTACCGCGAGCGTCGCAACCAAGAGCGTGCACACATCAAAGAAGAGCAAGCCCCGGCAGCACCTGCTTTGCACGTGATCGACAACGGCCACCGCGTGGCCCTCGACTTGAACCACCTGCAACGCTTGATCACCGACGCGTGCGCAGGCTTGGGTGCAGACGTCAAACCTGACCCCATCTTGGCAGAGACCATGCGCAACCTGTACGATGGCGTGCCCATGGACGAGGTCTACAAAGCGGCCATCTTGGCCACCCGTACCCTGATCGAAAAAGATCCCGACTACACCTATGCCACCGCGCGTTTGCTGATGCACACCATCGTTAAAGAAGTGCTGGGCAAAGAGGTGTTGCATGCCGACATGGGCCAACACTACGCCGAGTACTTCCCCCACTTCATCAAGAAGGGCGTGGAAAACGACCTGCTCGACGACAAGATGTTGCAGTTCGACTTGGCTCGCTTGGGTGCAGCCCTCAAAGCCGACCGCGACTTGAAGTTTGATTACCTCGGCCTGCAAACCCTGTATGACCGCTATTTCTTGCACGTGCGCAAGACCCGCATCGAACTGCCACAAGCCTTCTTCATGCGCGTCGCCATGGGCTTGGCCTTGAACGAGATCGACCGCGAAGCGCGCGCCATTGAGTTCTACGAAGTGCTGTCCTCGTTCGACTTCATGTCCAGCACACCCACCTTGTTCAACAGCGGCACCTTGCGCTCACAGCTGTCGAGCTGCTACTTGTCGACCGTGCCAGACCACTTGGATGGCATCTATGAGTTGATCAAAGAAAACGCCTTGCTGTCCAAATTTGCCGGCGGCTTGGGCAACGACTGGACTCGCGTTCGCGCCTTGGGTAGCCACATCAAGGGCACCAATGGCGAATCACAAGGTGTGGTGCCTTTCTTGAAAGTGGTGAACGACACCGCCGTGGCCGTGAACCAAGGTGGCAAGCGCAAAGGTGCGGTGTGTACCTACCTCGAAACCTGGCACTTGGACATCGAAGAATTTCTTGAGCTGCGCAAGAACACCGGT
>JACCDZ010356270.1_pt1 | contig 19595 bp, 28 predicted proteins | sample 7449551 | NCBI WGS metagenome assembly JACCDZ01 (sample SAMN15323452, study PRJNA562643) | freshwater metagenome | isolation source: river surface water | place: USA:Blue River Watershed | collected 2017-08-18
AAAAGAAACTATAAAAAATTGAAAGAAAATTCCGAAGAATCATATTCTATATCTGAAACAAGAAGAGAGATGATTAGTGAATTTTGGAAACATAGTATAAATCCAATAACAGGACATACAGTAACATTAGCCTTAACAAATTATAATAGTAGTCCGCTTAATGAACGATATTGGTTAGATAAATCACCAAATTAAATATTTGTTATGTTCAATCTATATTATGTTATTATTATGGATTTAATAATTAATAATACATAATTTAAACAAAAACTATGAAAACCCCAATAAATAATAATAATTTATTAAAAGTTTATGAAAACAATTTGAATATTGAAAATCTTCAATTTGAAAATAATAAATTTTTAAAAGAATTTCTTGATAATATCTTATATACAAAAGAAGAAATACAGGAAAAATTTACAACAAAAGAAGATATTGATTTATTCAATAAATTAATTCTTGTTCCAGAAAATAATCATTTAGGATTATCTAATTGGGATTATGTACATTCAAAAGTGTATAGTAGATTTTTCGTTAAATATGTTGATGATTCAAATGATTCAAATGGCTGTATCATGGAAATAAGTTTCAATGATACTTTGAAAGTTAACGAAAAAATTAAATTGGTTTCTTCTGTCGGTAATATTATAACAATTGAATTAATTTTTGATTCCGAACGTGTTAAGAAAAGAGAAGAAAAAATCAAACGTAATAAGTTCCGATTTACTTATTCAAGATATTCAAATGATATTATTTGTCGAAGATTAAATCAATAATAAATGTCTGGAAAATTAAAAAATAAAAATAAGGATAAAGCATCGGTTAAACAAAATGATGATTTATATTGTTTAAGAGATTCAATAAAAACTCATCCACACTTAAGTCGTTCTATTGCTAAGAAAGCAATTGAAGAATTGAAATTAACAGATAAACAAAAAGTAGAATCTGGTTTATTTGAGTGGATTATTGTTACACCCAAATATGGTGCTCCCTATAAAGCATTAAGAAAAAAATCTTAAAGTTATGTTAAAATTCAATGATTGGTTTAAAACTAAATTAATAATATCTCGTTACCCCTTGCCTAATGAAATTATTAAATCAAAAGCAAAATATATTATTAATGTTTCGGATGAGTACATACAAACAAATCACCTTGTATGTAATGATTATGATAAATTCTATTTTTGGTTTCCAATGAATGAATGTTCTTCAGATATAGGATTAAATTCTATTTTTGGTGCATTACAAATTATATGGATAGCTGAACAAGAAGGTGCTAGTGTTATTTTACATTGTGCTGCTGGTGCAAATAGAAGTCCAACTGTTGCTGAAGCTTATTATTTTATGAGAACAGGTAAACATCTCGTTAGAACTGTTGACAAAGAAATAGAAGATTTAAATGTAATATTTGAAAATTCAGAAGACTTAACCAAAGTATTGAAAAATAATCGTTTAGAAAACAATATTTATTTTGGACATCTACCAGCCAACCATAAAATGGAAACTTTCTTAAAAGAATGTGGTAAACAATTTAAACTACAAAACAGAGAAAACGAATTTAAAACTGCAGGTAATTTGGAAATCATAAAATTAAATTCGAAAATATAATTTAAAAAATACAAATCATGGAAGAAAAAAAATTATCTGAATTTATTAGTTTAATAGATTTCGTATGTAGCGGTATGCTTCAATTACCAAAAACAAAAGAAAATTTCAATAAATTAACAAACTTTTATAATAAGAATAAATCTTTGTTAATTAAATATTCCAACTATCGTATTGTTATTAATGGTACGGAATTTGAAATTTCAAATAAACCAAAAGAAATACCGAAAAATTATAATTTTAAAATCATATTGCTTGCTGCTTTTGATGATAATAATTTAATTGGTATTGGTGATAAAATTCCTTGGAAACTATCTTCTGATATGAAACGTTTTAAAGAAACAACTTTAAATAATCATATTGTAATGGGTAGAAAAACATTTGAAACATTCAAATCTCCATTAAAAAATAGAATTTCTCATGTTATAACGAGAGATAGGGATTATGTTATTGATAATAGTTTTAGTGAAATTGTATATGTTTGGACATCAATAGAAAATTGTTTAGCTTATCTAAATACAAAATCTGTTGAAAATGTTTATATTATTGGTGGTGGTGAAATTTACAAACAAACACTTCCAATAGCGGATGAATTACAAATAACCAGAGTTTTAACAACAATCAAACTTGATTGGGTTGATGAAAATACAACAGAAAAAGCTATTGTATTTCCTTTCATTAATGCTAATAACTGGAAAATAACAGAAAATATTGTTAATAAGAAAGATGAAAAAAATGAATATGATTATATTTTCAGAACTTACATACGTGAGGAAATACCAAAAGAAATAAAATTAAATAATTCATTAATTAAAAAATTGATATTATCATATTCAATAGCTAATTTATAATTCCAAAAATAAAAATTAATTAAATTTTATTTTCATTTTATAATTGTAAAATAGTTTGGATATAATTATTAAGATAATAAGTAGTGTGTGTGTGTTCATAATTTATTTTTTTATGTAGTTAAATACATGTGGAATGCCAACCACATGTATTTTTTGGTCCTATAGCTCAGTTGGTTAGAGCTCCTGACTCATAATCAGGCGGTCACAGGTTCGAATCCTGTTGGGACCACAATTATTTACTGTTAGGTTTATAAGTTTTTTGTTTGGACCCGGGTTCGATTCCCGGCGACTCCACAAATCAAGTACCGTGTAAAAGTGTTGATTGGTTTGGCTAGCCGATATATATAAATAGCTATCTTAGGGGTCGACTGGTTTTGACAGCAATGTAACGAGTAAAATAGGTAATTAATTAAAAATTAACTGGAAAAGTTAGACAACTTTTTAGTGCTCCGAGCTTAGAGCTTGCTGCCTAAACGAAATTAAAACGATGCGAAACTTCGTTTAAAAATAGCGGTAATTATTTTACCGCTATTTTCAATTTAAAACAACATTCAAATTCAAAATTAAGATGGCTTATAAAAATATTGATAAAACCCGTAAATTTAATAATTTAGTTTGCGAAACATTTAAAAATTCAAAAACTGTTTTTGATGATGTTATTTCAGATAATAAAGTGACACATATTTTTATAAAAATTCGTAAAGCAATGATTGCAGATAATGAAGATTTTAATTTATTGTCTGTTCAAAAACAATTTGAATTTATATCAACCATTTATAAAATATCTTTATATAGTAAAATTAGTGTTATTAATCAAATTAAAAACATTCCTAGAAAGGATGAAAATATTGAAAAATATGACCCTGAGTATGGTTTTGAAGAACCAGAATATATTGAATTAAATGGTCAAAAAATAATATGTATTTAAAATCATTTAACAATGGAAATAGTTCAAAATGTTGGTGATTATATTTCAAATAACCTTAATAAAATTAAAGGATTTGATTTTAGATGGAATTCATTAATAACAAGTAATCCATTATTATTTGAAGATATAAATTATTTAAGAATTAAATCATTTATTGATAACCAAATTACAAATGAAGAACTTGAAGCTTATAAACGAGGTGATTTAAGAGATTTATATGCTACATTAGATAATTTATTAGTTTGTAATCTAAAATATTATGATAGAATTATCAATTATTGTACTATGGTTTTTTTACATTACATAGAAATTGATGGTAATATTCATAAAGATAAACAAGCTAAATTAGATATGATACCTTATGAGTTATCATTAACACCAACAAAAATATGGTGTGCTGTTTTAGCAAATCAAAATTCAACTAAGTGGGAAATTGAATATGGCTGGAATGTAAGGAATTTACCAACTAAAACAAAAGACAAATCTATTTTTGAATTATCTTGGAATATTCTTTATAAAAATAAAACTTTTGCAAAATTCAATGAATGGAATGCATTTAGATGTAATTCACATGGTTTTCGAGAAACATTTTTATTGGATAAAACTTCTAATAGAAAATTAGCACAAGTTTGTAACAAATTTACAAATTCAAGTATTGCAATATCCGAACAACAATTAGATAACATTTTTGAATATTATAAACAATCAGAAATTATAAATAATAAATTATATATTATTCTTGATAAATGTTTATTAAAATTATTTAATGGTGATAAATCTCAATATTCGATTTATATATTTAATTCGGAATTTTTCATATTTACATCAAAATTTAGTATTAAGGTTTCCAAATCATCTAAAGGAATAATTACTAAAGATTATTTAGCTAATAGTTACGAGTGTTTTGCAGCTGAAGAATTTTTAATTCCAAGTATTAAAATACAAATAGAATGGGCTAAATACAATTTACCACAAATTTATGAATATGATAAGAAAATTTTAAAATCAATATTACATGGAATGTTGAAAAATAATTATCGTGAAATAATTTGTATCAAAAGAACTAATGAAATCGGTATATTATCAAAAATAACATTTACAGGAATTTTTGCTATGGTTAAAATCAATGAAGTATTTATGATTGATAACCGCATAATAAAATCGATAACCAAAACATTATCAAAAGAAAATGCAGCAAAATATATTGTTGATAGAGGATATACACTCTTTGGTACTGAAAAAGATATAACTGAATTAATTGTTATCAACAAAAAAACATTAATAAATCATTACAATAATTATTGTGTACCTGTATTACAACATATGTTTGATATTATTACTTTGCATAATATTTTCAAAAATGATATTATTGATGTAATGGTTAGTGGTACAATACCAAAACATAAATTAAATAACCATAATATTAAGTATAGTATTATAAAACAATTTGATAAGAAACAAATTTTATCGAAAGGTTTAGATTATCAAAACAAAAAAATACTATCAGCTAAAAAAGGTTATTGGAAAGCAATAGAAGATTAATCAAATTAGGAATGTTAAATCAAAAATAAAAATATGTCAGCAAATAAAGTTAATACAAATCCAGACAAAAGAGAAATGATGATGTTTCGTGAATTATTGAAAATATTATTGATAATAGCATTTTCGATATTTGCAACTATATTAATTCAGGAAAATGTTATCAATGATGATAATAAACCAAAGAAAGTTATTATTCTTGTTAATAAAAGTAAAAATAACAAAATAATTTCGAAAAATAATGAAATAAAATATCCGATTAATGTTGTTATTAAAACATCAAAAGATATTAAAAAATATTTCATTTCATACAAACACTACTATAACAAAAACAAATATGATGTGTTTGTTAAAGAAATATCTTTTAGGGAATACATGGTTTTGGATAAAAACGATACTATAAATAATACATTATAAAAAATTATAAACATAAAAAATATTTAAATGGGACAATTAAAAAATAAAGTTATTGGTCATCTTTTTGATTTATTAATGACAGAGAAAAACTTTACTGAAATGATAGGTAAAGTAATTAAGAAAGATGGAAAAATTATTTCAAATGAATTATTATTCCAAACACCATATGTTGGTTCTTATAACTGGATAAAAATAGTTATACCATTTAATTTTTCTGAAGAATTAACTGAAATTGAACTGGAATTTAAAATTGGTTCAAATTTGTATACAAAAAAAGTAATTAATAATATTGATTCTTTTTTCGATATACTTGAATTAATTGAAAAACAATAAAACTTTATTAATATGTTTAATTTGATTTACGTAATAGGAATAATATCATCAATGTTATTAACATATATTTGGTGTTTAGTATTTTTCGAAGAATTTGATTTTTTTAATTATTCGAAAAACAAAAATGTTCCATCAAATAATATTAAAAATTATTTAGTAATTTCAATATTTTTTTGGTGGTTTTTTCCAGTTTTTTGGGGATTTCAAATCTTCAAAAAACAATTAGATAAAATTTTTAAATAACAAAAAATGAGTTTTAGTTATGAACTTACTGGAAATTTAAAATCTGTTTTAGAAATAATTGAATCTAGTTCAGGTTTTAAAAAACAAGAATTTATATTGACTACTGATGAACAATATCCACAACATATTAAATTTGAACTTCAAAATGATAAAATTGATTTATTAAAACCAATTAATATCGGTGATGAAATAAAAATAACATTTAATATACGTGGCAAAGAATGGATAAATCCAAATGGTGAATCGGTATATTTTAAAAATTTTGTTGTTTGGAAATTAAATAAGTTTAAGTCTGGTTATGTACAACCAACTTATGATGATAAAAATATTAACAGTAATGTTAAATCTAATCAATATGGTATTGATTTTGATAGTCTTCCAAAAAGTGAAGATATTTGGGATGATTTACCATTTTAATGATTTTTACAATTTTACCAATTTTACAATATTATTAATTTAAAAAAATTATTTATGCAAAATACAAACAACGTAGCAAATCAAAAGTATCAATATCCTGATGATGATGATGATTACAAGGAAATAAGTATTATTAAAGATAGATTGAAATTTATGATTTCGATTTTTAAGAATACAATAAAAATTTTCACCAAATGTATTGATAGTATTATTAATTGCTTTAATGATACTAATGAATTTTCTTTGGAATGGTTCAGTAATAAGAATCTTGGCAATCGATAGTGATAATTCTGTTGTTATGTTGTTTAATGGAATAAAATATTGGTTTCAATAAAAAATCAATAATTTTTCCAATCTATAATAGTTTAAAAAATTGGATATTAATAATGTGATGAGTGATGAAATGGTAAACATTTCTGGTATTAATTTGTCAGATGGTAAAATCGAATAAATGGAGGTTATAGAAAACTTATATTGACGAATACATAGGGTCCGCAAAGACTAGAAATAACCGAAACAGAATCAGATTTAAACAAGGTTTAGTAAAGTGCTCTTTACTAAATCGGGTTCCTTACAGGTTCGATTCCTGTCTCATCAACTAAGGAAAAATTAATAATTATGGGAAAAATAACCGAAAAAGAAATTCTGGAATTTATTTCAGTCACACTAAATTATGAATATTTAGTACACCAAACAGAAATTGAATTAGAATCAAAAATTAAAGATTTGGAAATCGATAGTATTGATTTTATTGAATTCATAATGTTAATTGAAGATAAATACAATATAAGCATTGATGAAGACATTATCAACGACTTTAAAACTATTGGTGAAATTGTGGAATATATAAACAAACAAATTTAATGAATACTAATATCGACAAAACATTACTGCAAAATTCAATTCGTGTAATGAATGAATTTTCAAATTTACCATTTGAAGAACAATATGTATATGCTTTATATAATATATTGAAAAATGGTACCGTATCTAAAGACCGTACAGGAACAGGAACAAAAAGAATCCAATCACAAAAAATTACTATCGATTTAAATAAGGGATTCCCAATACTTCGAGGTAAAAAAATGAATTTCAAAAATGCTCTTGTTGAAATGGTTTGGATTATGTCAGGAAGAAATGATTTAAAATTTCTTAAAGATAATGGTGTAAACTATTGGGATTCTTGGGTAAAAGAAGATGGAACTTTCGGCCCTATTTATGGTCCTCAAATGAGAAATTTTAATGGAGTAGACCAACTAAACAATATAATAAATGAACTAATCAAAAATCCTGATTCAAGAAGATTAGTTGTTAATTTATGGAATCCTGCTGATAATGATGAAATGGCTTTGACTTGTTGTCACCATGATTATCAATTATCTTCATTTATTGATGTTGATGGTGTACGTAAATTAGACTTGCATGTTAAGCAACGTTCAGCAGATTGTTTTCTTGGAGTTCCTTATGATTTTATGTTATTTGCTATTTACTTAGAATTAATAGGTTGGTTTGTTGGAATTCAACCAAATAAAATTCATATTACAATGGCTGATTTCCACATGTATTTGAACCATGAAGAACAAGTAAAACAGTATATTGAAAATTACTTAACTGATAATCAAAAATTAATTACTGAAAGTAATACCCCTTATAGTATATTTGAAAACTTCTTACAAGATTATAATAATTTTGATGCTTTGTTACAATCAATAATTGATAACAATTTTGAAAAATACAAGGTATTAAATTATAATCCATATCCATTTATTAAAGCAGAAGTTGCTGTTTAAATATTGAAATTTTGATTTATCTCCATATTTGTTTTTTAACCCTTGTGAATTTCATAATTCATGAGGGTTTTTTATTATTATCAATTTATAATTGTAAATAATTTTGGATATAATTTTAAAGGAATGATTTGTTAAACTTAAAAATAACGAAAATGGAAAATTATGTTAATTATGTATTATCTGAAATTATATCTGATGTTAATAATCTTGAAAATATTTTTAATCAATATGTATATGGTACATGGATTATTATATGTTTATTTTGGATAATGTGGTTATGGATAAAATACTTGTTGTTAACAATGCCAATTTGGTTATTGATAAATATGATATTACCTAAAATGTCAAACATAGTTAAAAACGTAAGTAAATAAAAATACCAAATGAAAAATAATATTACAATCATACACGGTGCTGATTACCATATTAGAAACAGAGAAAAAAATCTTTTTTATAGTTATGAAAAATCATTAAAAAACATTACTGAAGTAATCAAAGAAACAAAAGCAGATATTTATGTATTTGCAGGTGATATTTGTGATTATGCAATATCAAATGATTCAGAGAAAAAATTATGTTACAAACATATTGCTGATGTTTTAAATATTGAAACATTAAAAGAATTGGTTTTTATGTTGGGAAATCATGATATTTTATCAGATAAAAAACAAATTGATAGCAATAAGGATAATAATTTTTTTGATACATTAAATAATTTCATTGAAAATCTTACCCCTGAATTAGCAACAAAAATAACTTATCTTAAACACCAAAAACAATATATTAGCAAAGTTGATAATAGACTTGGATGGATTAGTTATTCATTAGAAGATGGGTTATCAAATGGTAATAATATAAATTGGGAATTAGTTGATAATTCAAAAAATTCAAAATTCAATATATCAATATTTCATGATATTGTTAGGGATTATGTTGATGACAGTAAATTACCAGTAAGAAAAGACAAATTAGATAGGTTACCTTATATTAATGATTTTAAAACTGAATTAGTTTTAGCTGGTGATATACATGTAAATTATCAGAAAAATTCATTTAATCAAGAAACACAAACTACAACAAAATTTATTTATCCTGGTTCTGGGGTACAAGTAAATTTTGGTGAAGGTACTTATATCAAAGTTCGTAAAAATTCAACAATAAATTTAGCTGCTAAAAAAGTACTGAAAAAATATAATTTGAATTTTGAAAACTTTGAAAATAATGTAAGTTATGAAATTGAAGATATTGAGTTACCATCTGTTATCAGTTATATAACAGTTGATTTGAATACTAATAAAATTGTTGATGATTTCAAAAATTCAATAACAAATTTATTAAATAATGATAAATTAATTTGGGGTGAAAACCAAACATTTATCAAAATAAAATTATCTTCAGCATATTTACAACAAGAATTAGAAATTTTTAAACTTATTGATGAAATTGCTAGTACCAAAAATACAGTATTTGAAATACATACAGTTTATGATAAATTTGTTGTATCTTCAGATGGTAGTGGTATAATTGAAGATATTGTTGTTAGTGATATTAATGATGATTCAGTAAATGAATTAACTATTGACACTTTGAAATTGGATAATATTAAATTAAATAATTTATTCGATAAAGTGTTAAATAACCATGTCTCAACATTAACAAAAGAAATTGGTGATGATGCTTTAGTAAAAGATATTGTTGAAAATATTAAATCTTTATTTGCTGAACAAATTGATTTATCTGTAGATTCAACACCAAATTACAACATATACTTAAATTCAGTAGAAACAAATAATTTCATGAATTTAGGATTAAATAAAATCAATTTAAATATTCCAGGCTTAACAAGAATTAAAGGAACTAATGGTGTTGGTAAAACAACATTATATAATTTAATTCGTTGGATAACTGATTCTATGGTTTTTGAAAATTTAAAATCCAATCAAAAAGTTAAAAATACTTTATTGGTTTTTAACGATAAAATGTTTGATAATGATTCAGTTATTGGAAGATTAAATTTTCATGTTAATGGTACTAATGTAATTGCAACTCGTTCAGCATTTAGAAAATGGAAAACTAATGCAACAGAAGAAAATAAAAAATCTATTGAATGGAGAAATTATGTTGCTGAAGTTACACAAACATTAAAGGTTTCAGTTGCAACAAAAGAAGGACAAAAAGATTTTACTGGTACTGAAGCTGAAACATTATTATCTAGATGGTTTGGTAATTTAACAAATACTATTATGATTTTAAATCATCATAAAATATTAAGTATGTTGAATTTACCAGCTGATAAATTACAGGAAATGGTTCTTAATTATATTGGTGTTGATTACTTAAATTCACTTAAGGAAAATTTACCAGGTTTAAAGAATCAATACAACTTACAAAAACCAAAAACCAATATTGAAGATTTACGTGTTGATATGTTAAATCAAAACAATATTAAAAAATCTGGTAAACTAGAGCTTGAATATTATGATAAAAATATTGTTGAAATTGAATCTTTAATAGCTGAAACCAAAAAACTTTTAGAAAAATACAATACACAACATATTAATTTTGGTAATGTTACTGAATTATTAATTTCAACCGAAAAAAATATCACTGAACAAGAAGCTATAATAACAAATTTTGTTGAAAAAGAGTTTTTAAAAATTGAAGAATTTACTTTAACGAATCCTGTTGAACCAGATAATAGCGAAAAAATCAGTATTTCAGATAATTTAGAAAAACAAAATATTGATTTCACTGAGAAAATCAATAATGATTTATTACCTGAAAAACAAAAATATTCTGACTTATTAATTACAACAATAAAAGGTGATATTGATAATACAGAAATATTAATCAAACAAGAATTCGTTTCTAGATTTGATAAATTAACAATTACCAAAAATGAAAAACAATTAATTTTTGATAATACATTTTTGGAAATTAGTAATAGTTATAATGCTACTTTAAATGCATTACGAAATAAGTTAGATATTAAAAATAATGAAATATCTGAATTATCAAATGAACAAACAAATTTATTAATACGTAATAACAAAATTAACACTGAGATTGAATCTGGTGTTTGTAAAGAATGTTCTAGACCATTCCAATTTACTGCAGATGAGTTTGAAGAACATAAAGCTATGTTGATTTCAGAAAAGAATGATAATGATACGAAAATTCAAAAAATTATTGAAGAAATCAATTCATTAAATTTAGTTAAAACAAAAATTGATGATTTTGTTAAAATTTATGAAAATCTTTATATTAAATCAGTAGCAAAAGTAATATCATATTTTGTTGATGTAAATGTATTTAATACTCTTGATGAAAATATAAAACAACAAATTAAAGGTTTAGATTTGTTGCAAACCGAAATATTAACTTTGGATAATTATTGTTCTAAGTTGATTTCATTGAATTTAGAATATTTTGAAGAATTAAAATCTTCAATTGTTGATTTTGAAATATTGGTTATAAATGTTAAATCACTTAAAGCTGAAATTGCATTTAACCAACAAATTATTGATTCAATAAACAAAAATGATTTATCATATTTAAAAAGTATTGGCGAATTAAAACCAAATAATGATTTATCGTATTTAAAAAGTGTTGATGAATTAAAAGCAAACAATGATTATAATATTTTAATATCGTTTATTGATAGTATTAATATTCATCAGGAAATGATAAATTCAAATAAAATCAAAATTGATGAAATTAAAACCGAAATACAAACATCTAAAGATAATTACATAAAATCTTTAAATGAATATAACACAAAATTAACTGAGTATCAGGAAAGTGTTAATAAAATTCAGGAAGAAAACAAAGTTATCAATGAACACAATAATAGTATCATTGAAAATAAAAATAAATTAATACAATTACAAAATGATAAATTAACTTATCAAAATAACTTGCCTTTATATAATCAATTATTGGTAGATATTGAAGCTACTAAAAAAATTGAAACTGAACAATTGAATAAAAAAGTTGAGTTAAATAATTTAAAGGTTGATTTGGAAAAAAATTTATTACTTGTTGATGAAAAATTAAATCAAATCAACATAGAATATAATAATTATTTGGAATATCAAAAACATACACATATTTATAAGTTGTATGATAAATTGATAAACAAAGATTTCCCAGATATTGTTTTTGATTATTATCGTCAATTCTTGAATAATACTTTAAATATTCTTTTAGAAGATATGAACTTTAAACTTTATTGGGATAGAAGTAAAGACCTTTACATGGTTTCAATAAAAAATGGACAAGCAACTTACAGACCAGTACAATTAGTATCAGGAATGCAAACTATATTTTTAGGATTATCATTGATATATGCTATACATAAATTGAATATTAAAAATTCAATATCACATATATTTATTGATGAAATTTCTGGTTCTTTAAATTCTGGTAAAGATTTGGTTGAACAAAAAATAAGTGGTAATGATATAGTTAATTATCAGGAACAATTAGTTTTATTGTTATCGAAATTTAATTTAAAACAAATCTTCATTATAGACCATGTTATTGATTCATTGTTTGAATCTTGTACATATAATGTATTGTTGAATGATAACGGAACAGCAATTTATAAAATGGAAATATAAAAATGGATGGAAATTATGTAACAATAGATTTTGAAACTGGAAATCCAAACAGATATTCAGCTTGTCAAGTTGCAGTTATTACTGTTGAAAATTATAAAATAGTTGATGAATATTCAACTTTAATATATCCACCATTTGGAGATATTCAATCTAAATTTACTGATATACATGGTATTACAAAGGATGATGTCAGATATAGTGATACATTCCCAGATATTTTATCAAATGAATTAAGGTTTAGATTGAATAATAAATTTCTTGTTGCACATAACGAAAGTTTTGATAGAACAGTATTACAAAAAACTATGGAATTTTATGAATTACCATATAGTGATTTGAAAATAATAAATTCTAGTCGTTTTGATTGTACAATGAAAATTTATAGAGAGAAGAAATTTATTTCAGCATCTCTTAAGTATTTAGCTAAGGATTTAAACATCGAGCTTAATCATCATCATGCTTTAAGTGATGCTAGGGCTTGTGCTGAATTATATTTAAAACACATTACCAACGACTTTAAAGCAAAATTTTAAAAAAATTATAAACCAAAATAAACATTAAAAAATGAGTACATCAAAAATTGGAGCATCTAAACCAAAAAAATCGTCTTTAATTTCTAATCTATTAAATAGAGTAGATGATAAATCATTAGCAGTTAAAGCTGTTAAAGATAAGAATCAAAACGAATCAATATTAATTTATTGGGAAGTTCAAACAGAAAAACATTTAAAATGTAATCGGGAAATTCTTTCATTTTTATCTGAAAGTCAATTATACCAATTATTTGAATTTGGTGAATTAGCAATAAATTCTTCAATTAATATGTTTGAAATTGAAACTTTCTTACCAGAAAACAATAAGGAGAAAAAAGAGAAAAAAGCTATTTTGGTTCAATCTTATAAAGAAATTGATAAAGTTGGTGTTTCTAAAGGAGAACAAGAAATTTTCAAAAAAGCACATACTGTTGTTGATAGAAGAAAGTAATTTCAATAAAAATAATTATAAAATCCCGATATTAATTATCGGGATTTTTTGTTTACCTATACTATTTTAAATAAAAGGATATAATAATTATAATCATTATAAAACCAAATACATACACAAATGATAAATTCGGAACAACTAACTGAAAAAATACTTGGCACCAAATTATTAATTTATTTTGAAAATACAGATACCATATTAGCTTCAATTAACCCAAATAGAGAAATAGATTTTAATGTGCAATTTTTTGATTCCTTGACTGAACATGCAAAATCAAAAATTAAACATATTGCAACTAACAATGATTATGGTTATTTTAAAGTTAATTCAAATGATGAAATAGAAGATTTCATCAGATTAATGAATAAAAGACCAGAAATAAAAGTTAATGATATTTGTTTAATAATACAACAAAATATTTCTTTTGGTTCAATATTAAAATTAAATGAAAGTTCTGTTGAAAAATTCCGTATTACAAAAATATATGGTATTTTTTGTGATATGATTAATATTAAAGATGGTACAATTTTTAATAGATTTGATTTGTATGATATTATGTTATTTAAAGAATATCATGAAAATTTATATTACATTCAAAATGGTTTCGTTGGTAATGCAATGTGTTGGTGGGCTTTAGATTCAAAGGGTTATACAACAGATATTAAAAAAGCTCATAAATTTTCTAAAGATGAAGCTTTATCGATATTGAAAAATAATCAAAATGATAAGAGAAGAAATGAAAGAGTTTGGGATTGTGATTATATCAATAATAGTTTAAATGCTCACAAAACTATTATTGATTTACAATATTTAGAAGATATTGATAAAAATGAATTGAAACTTTAAATTAATGATAATGTCACACAAACTAAAAATTAGAAGTAAGTTATCTAAAATTGATTTAAAATTTATCAATCAAGCTAATGAAATCAAAAATTTATCTTTAGCTGAAGATAAAAAAGTTGGTGCAATTATTGCTAATCACAAAAATGGTGAAATTTTAGCTATTGGTTATAATAAAATGTTTGATGATTTAGGGTTTCAAAATTGTGAAGATGAAACTGGCCAATCATTACCTTATGTTATACATGCCGAAGAATCAGCTGTTATTGAATTTTTGAAAAAAGATATTAGCAATATTGACTTATCTGAATTAACATTATACTGTTCTTATTCAGCATGTATTAATTGTGCGAAATTAATACAACATGCTGGAATAAAAAGATTTTTATTTACTGAAAATTACCATAAATTTAAAAAGGGCAAACATTCACCTTATGAATTTTTAATGAAAATGAATGTTGAAGTTATTGAATATAACATAAATTTATTATCAAAAAATAATAGCGAATATTTGGGTATTGTTGAATATAATTCAAAACATAAATCTTATTCAATTTGGAAAGCAATGTTACAACGTTGTTATAACGAAAGTTTTCTTAAAATAAGACCATCATATATTGGGTGTTCTGTTGTTGATGAATGGCATAATTTTCAAATTTTTGCAAAATGGTACGAAGATAATTATATTGAGGGATTTGTTCTTGATAAAGATATTCTTTTTAAAAATAATAAAATTTATGGTCCTGATACATGTTGTTTTGTTCCATCACAAATTAATCAATTATTTACAAAAACAAATAAATTACGAGGTGAATTACCTATTGGTGTTTGTTTTAATGGAAATAATTATTTAGCACGACTTAAAAAATTTGGTAAACAAATTAATTTAGGTACATATAAAACTATTCAGGAAGCTTTTGATGTTTATAAAATTCAAAAAGAAATTTATATTAAGGAAGTTGCTGAAATATGGAAAGATAAAATTCCAAATAATGTTTATCAAGCATTAATGAATTATAATGTAGAAATAACAGACTAAAAAATTAAATTAACATGAAAGTAAAAATAACAATTATTTGTTTTTATCAACAAAGTAAAAACCAACTACATAATGGTGTAGTTGGTTTCCGATTTAGTGAGGGATTACTAATACGAAGCACATCTAAAGCAGCACAAGTTGAATGTTTAGGTTATTTTCCAGCAATTGAAAATTATTACAATAATGTAGGTATATCTAAATTTGAAGGTTTATCTGAAGCCGAAAAGAAATGGAATGAAATTATTAATTTATATGATAAATTATATGGTGTTGATAATTGGGAGATTGAAGATTGGGGTGATTTAGATAGGATTACTGATGAATCAAAATTTGATAAATTACGTAAAATGGGATTCCCAGATAATTTATTGGTTGCTGAAAAATTTTCTGAAATAATTACAACAGATTCACAAATTTCCACAAGTGTAGAAGAATTTGAACCATTTAATATAATTAAATATCCCGAAATTAATGGAATTTATAAACATTATAAAGGTGGTAAATATCAAGTAATCACACTTGCAACACATACTGAAACTTCTGAACCAATGGTGATATATAAATCACTATTATTTGGTAGTATATATTGTAGACCATTAAGTATTTTTACTGATACTGTTCAGGTTGCTAAAAATGACAAACGAAATAGATTTACATTAATATCATGAAAAGAACTAATCTAAACTTGTAAGTAATGGCTATTGAAGAAAATACTCAATTTAGTATTGAAGAACAAAGAATTCAAATTGTTAAAAGAATTGAAGATAATTTAATGGAAATAGAAAGTAAATCCAAAGAAAATCTTCGATTATTTAAACGTTTGAAATATCTAAATACTTTTCCTGTAATATCACAAGAAAAGAAAGAACGATACGATAAAGAACTTTCAACTGACAATTGGAAAAATTTCTCAAAGGGATATTATAACAATAACGGTACATTTGAAAAAGTAAACAAGAATTAAAAATTTAGAAACACACACTTATTGGTGTACAGTAGCTAAATAAAAACCTATTCTATTATAAATTAATGGAATTATAAAATACAAACATAAACATTTAAAAATTAATATCATGAGTAATCTTATCGAAAGAACTGAAATCTTAAATCGTTTTCAAACAATTGAAGCTGAAATCGAAAAAATTGAAAAAGCTGAACCATCTGTTTATGCAACATCACATAAATATGTTGATAAAATTGGACACATTCACGAATTGAAATCAATTAAAGATGTTGTTAAAGCAAAGAAATTTATTAACGGTGAGTTTGAAGATTTTGAAGCTGAACAAAAAGAATTAGGTATCAGTGCTAAAGAATTGGAAAATAATGTTGCAACATTTTTAGGTTTCAAAAAAGAAATTTGGGACAAAGATATTGAAACACGACTTAACGAACTTAGACAACAAACTAAATTAGAAAAGTTAAAAGTTGCTAGAAAATTATTGAAGAAAAATTTATCAGAAGATGATAAATTCAAACTTGATATGTCAAAAATCACAGAATTAATTGAGGATTAATGAAAGAAAAATTAGTTAAGATTCGAACTATCGAAATCCCAACAGATTTGAATGATGTAGCTGATTTAAAAATTTACAACAAAGCTGTTGCTGAAATTAAGAAACTTGATGATAAGGTTCAAAAGTTAGCAGGTAAAATAGTTAATGATTGTTTTATTAAAACAGCTGAAGAAGTTTTAAATTATTTTTCAGATGATGATTTAGAAAAAATTTTTATAAATATGGGTAGCATTTCTTATTATCCTGAAGATAAAAACAAATCATTTAAACAACTTTTTGAAGAAGAATATTTGGAAGATAACCAAAATTTTTTAGTTGATACTAAAAATAAAAGGATTTATCCATTTTTCCATTATCGTAGAGGTTGGACAATAGGTGCTTCATCAGGTTATGAATTTTCATATAATTTTCATGATGCTAAAATGAGTAAAATTTCTATTACTGTTGAATGGGAAACAAAAAAAGCTCGTTTTGACCATATTCCTTGGGTACATCATAAAAGTATCATTATTTTAAATACATCAAATTATTCAGTTGTTAGTTGGACATCAAAATAAATATGTGTGTAATTTTAATAGGTAATCTTGAATTAATTTTTCCGATTACCTATTCTTTTTTATATTAATGGAATAAATTAAAATAAAATTATTTTTTGATTATATTAAAAACATTGAGGTGTATGATGTAATTATTGTTTATTGGAGAAAATAAAAATAAAAATTATGGAACTAGAAATAACGGAACGTAGATTAGTTGAACAAGATTGGTACGAAACAGAATTGTCTAAAACTGGATGGTCTTCACATGATTGGGTTTTTAAAGATACTAGAACAATAATGGATAATAGTTGGAATGTTGTGAAAATTTTAGATTCAGATAAATTTGGTAATCCATTACTTGGAATTGCAGAACGCTCAATTGAAAATCAAACAATTAAAATAAATCAAACAGTTATGGAAGAATTAGCTAATGAAATAATAAACATCTTTGAAAGTGATTGCCCAGTACCAACATCATTAAATGATTGGAAAGATGATTCAGAAAAAATAATGTTATATTTAGCAGCCAAAAAATATTTAGAACGTCATGGATGAAGCCAAAAAATTTGTCAATTGAAAGGTAAAACAATTGTAGATATAAAATTAGATTGTGGTGAATTATGGTTAAAATTTAAGGATAATACATTTGCTGTTTTTGTTGTGAATAATATAAGGAAGCTTGTATTAAAGAAGAAATTGAATACCAAAAAAGACAAAAAAATTAGTATCAAATACAATCCAAAATGGAAAAAATAATCGAAAAATATAAGAAAAGATTGGAAATATTGAAAGAAAATGGGTCCAAAACAATAGAAACAAATACTGATTGTGAAAATACGGTTTATGATGATGCTATTAGTATTGTAGCTGAGTTTATACAAGATTTGAAATCATTAAAATAATTTTTAAATATCTGTAATAGTATAATAACATAATAGCATGGATAAAACAAATTTAATAATTGGAACATTAACATTAGAAACTGAAATGAGTTTCACAGAAGCATTAAGACATTTAGAAATGGGAAAATGTATTGGTATTAAACCAAAAGGTAGTAGTGGTGGTTTTCTCGTAAAATATAAACCACATTGGATGAATGAAGATTCTGATGATAATATGTTATGTTGGAACCGCTCGGTAACAGATGGTAAAGGTGCTGAAGGTATTAGAACTAAAGATTTTTTAGGTAAATGGTATCTAGTGGTAATTGATACAAATTCCTTACCTGATAAAATTAAATTACAATTTGTTTTATCTGATATTACTAATATTGTTTAATAAAAATGTTATGAAAACACTTAAAAAAGTACCTGTAGAACCAATATTTGTTGAATTTATTCCAAAAGTTTTGGAAGAAAACAAAATCTATATTTCAGAAGAATACAAATGTGCTATACATAACTGCCTTTGTGGTTGTGGAGAAAAAACAGTAATGCCTTTATATGGCAATGGATGGAATTTGATTAAAGAAAATAACGGTAAAGTTTCATTTACTCCAAGTGTAGGCAACTATAATTTCCCATGTAAATCACATTACATAATTACGAAAAATGTAGCTAATTTTATTTAAATCAAATTGAACATCATGATTTCAGATACAAACAATTCTAAATCATTAGAAGAAACCAATGTTACCACACGTTTATTTTATATAGCTACAAGTGGTAAAAATTTAAATGGGGGTTTATCTATACAAAGTTTCACTTGGGAAGTAAAAGAATTTCCTAATTACAACGAAATAATAAAAGAATCTTTAAATAGATACAAAAATCAAACAAACGTATTGTTAGTATCGATTTCCGAAATATCTCACAAAGATTTTGTTTTATTATTCTCCCATCTTAAATAAATTAAAATTTAATTAAAAATCACAACAAAAAATGAAAGAAGCAAAAAAGATAAAATCAAAATTAGCTAATATTAGGGGT
>JACCDZ011224880.1_pt1 | contig 19585 bp, 16 predicted proteins | sample 7449551 | NCBI WGS metagenome assembly JACCDZ01 (sample SAMN15323452, study PRJNA562643) | freshwater metagenome | isolation source: river surface water | place: USA:Blue River Watershed | collected 2017-08-18
CGTGATCAACTGGAACGGCAAGCCCATTGCAGGGCGTGCTGACTTGGAGGCTAAATTGTTGGAGGCTTCTGCCATTCAACCGCAGCCCGAGTTGCACATTCGCTCGCATGCCAAGGCCAAGTACGAATCTGTGGCTTTGGTGATGGCCAGTGCACAGCGCCTAGGCTTGAACAAATTGGGCATTGTGGGTTCTGAGCAGTTTGTGAATTAAAAAATATGGAACACAAAATATGAATCCAAATATTCATCCCATAGATTCGCGTCTATCAGGCATGCTGAAATCGGGTAGGCTATTGAAAGGTATTTTTAACAGCATACCCTGCCCTGCCATAGTTGAAATGTGTGGTTATGCAGGATTTGATTTTGTAGTCATAGATAACGAGCATGGAAGTGCTGATTTTCAAACAACTGAAAATATGCTTCGAGCTGCAAGATCAAGTGGCATCACACCCATCGTACGGTGTTTTGAAAAAGATATTCCACGAGTCTTAGACATGGGTGCCAGTGGCGTGCAAGTTCCGATGGTTGAAACACCAGAGCAAGCACATAGGCTCTCAAGAATGATTCGATATCCTTTGCCAGGTAATAAAGGGGGCAACAGAGGCAGTGCATTTAGCCCTCGAGCCGCAGGATATGGCGCATTTGGCGGCGTCAGTCATACGAGTTTAAGCAACGAAAGTTTGGCCCTCGTTGTCATGATCGAAACCCCCTTGGGTGTACAAAATGCAGCCGCTATTGCTGAAGTTGAGGGAGTCGATGCAGTTTTTGTAGGACCTAATGATCTGGCACACACCATGGGACATGAGAACCGATGGCAAGACGCGGAAGTGCAAGAAGCCATCATCAAGGTGATCAACGACGTTAAGAATCAGGGCAAGTGTCCAGGTGTATTGGCATTGACTCAAAAAGATGAAGAGTTTTATGCAGCCATTGGGGCACGATATTTTGCCAATGTCACCACATCGCTCTTCACACAAACATTGCGCGAAGCTGCAAAAAGAACTGAAGCAAAAATTTCATATTGAACGAACAGACACAAATTGAAAATTAGGGAAAAAAATGACACGCTATCATCAAGATCGATTCCTAACAACTCATGTTGGGTCACTTCCACGTTCACAAACAGTTGTTGATCAAATATTTTCACTAGAGCGCGGCGAACCTGTCGATGAGGCAATCTTTGACCAAGTGATGGCAGAAGCGGTTGATCAGGTTGTTAAGCGTCAGGTGATGGCCGGAATTGATATCGTCTCCGATGGTGAGATGAGCAAGATAAGTTATGCAACGTATATCAAAGACAGATACACAGGTTTTGATGGTGACAGCCCTAGGCGAACGCCAGCAGACCTGCTTGAATATCCGGGGTTTATGAGCCGCGCATCAAGCGGCGGTGGCACACCCACGTACAGGCGACCTTGTTGTGTGGGCCCAATTGCCGTAAAAGATGAGCGTCCTCTTCATAATGACATCAAGCGTGTCAAAGATGCAGCAAAGAAACATGGCGCCAAACATGTATTTATGAATGCGGCATCGCCAGGTGTTGTATCGCTTTTTCAACCTAACCAACACTATGCCAGCGATGACGCGTACCTTGAAGCACTAGCACATGCTTTACGCCACGAATACCATGCCATTGTTGATGCAGGCCTCATCTTGCAAATTGACTCACCTGATTTAGGCTTAGGACGTCACATGATGTACAAAGACCTAGAGGATGACGTTTACCTTTCTAGAATTGAGAAACACGTTGAGGCTTTGAATTTTGCACTTGCCGCCATTCCCGCAGATCGAGTCAGAATGCATGTGTGCTGGGGTAATTACGAAGGGCCTCATCACAAAGATGTGCCACTGGCCACCATTCTGCCAACTGTCCTAAAAGCCAAGCCGCAAGGCCTGCTGTTTGAGACTTCCAATCCGCGGCACGCGCACGAATGGGAAACATTCGCTGAGATGAAATCTGAAATTCCAGAAGACAAAATCTTAATTCCTGGCGTACTAGATTCCACAACAAACTTCATTGAACATCCGCGCCTGGTGGCTCAACGCATTCAAAAGTTTGCAGAAATTGTAGGCAGAGAGCGTGTGATTGCAGGGAGCGACTGCGGCTTTGGCACCTTTGCAGGATTTGGTGCCGTAGACAGTGATATTGTTTACGCGAAATTTTCTGCCATGGCAGAAGGTGCAAACATGGCGAGCAAAAAATTCTGGCCTTGATTCACTTTTTAAGTTGAGCAAAAACATCGACACCCATCTGTAAAAGCAGATGGGGCAAGTCTATTAAAACCCAATTTTCGGTTAACAGCCCGTTTTCGCAGCGCCACCAGTCGGCAACACGCATGCCAATTTTTTGATGACTGGCCTCGGCACCCAAGTATGAACCTGCATGGGTGGCTGCAACACTTGGCCAACCAGTAGAGGCCACATACTGACCCTCTGCAAACCGAGCGCGATGCCCTGCTCCACGGCGATCGGGAAACGCGTGTAAAAACGGTTTCTGATGATGCGTCTGAAACCCAGCAATGGTCCGTGTTGAGCCAATGCCACAGGGCCCATACCACATCATGTTGGGATGCCAAAAACGCTCCATGCCCATGGATGACAAATTAACACCGTCAAAATCAAAAAGCCCGCGAATCATACTGAGGGTACGCGACATGCTTTCGATGCCCTCAGCAGGATCTGTCACACCAAGTAATAAACCATTGGTATTTGCAGGACCAGGCACATACCAATCTGCACCATTGCTAGGCGGCAGCAGAGGAATGCCAGCCTGCCTGGCCAGGTCTACGATATCAAGCAGCACTCTGGCTTCAACAATTTTTCCACCAATACCATTGCTGTTGGGTTCCCATTTGTAAAACTCGCCAAATCGAAGAACAGCTGGCTCACCCGTAGCTGGAATGCCTAGCCACGGATTGCGAAAAGTTCCAACATAGTGACCCATGCATGTAACCCATAGCCCTTCATTTCGAACATGCGGCGGAGAGTAGCCAATTTCGCCTTCTGGTGGACTTTGCCAATTGCCTGCAAAGAAAAGATCTGTGTTTCGCTGCATGTCTGGAAATGCAGAAATCAGAGGCTCATAAAAATGATCAACAGTTTCTTTCGCAGACTTGAGTTCGTTGATTGGATGAAACACATGCCAAGATGCATCGGGCTTGACCATACTTTCAAATGCATCTCGCATTTGATGACCTGGACTTTGCTGAATAAAACGCCACACATCAGATTTGCATTGCGCCAGTTGCTCGACAAGTAAATTGGCGTTAGCGTTTTGATTTGCAGATATTTGACTCATTTGATAACTCTATAAAAAAGTAGATTAACCCTTGACAGCACCTTGTGTCAGACCTGAAACAATTTGCTTTTGGAAAATGGCGATTAGTAAAATCAACGGAATGGTGATGCTGACGGCGCCGGCAATGCCTTGCATTAAAAAAGACTCGCTTTCAGCATGAATAGAGTTGGCAATTGCGGCTGGCATGGTCATCATCTCTGTATTGGTAAGTGCTGAACTAAGCAGAAAGTCGTTGTAGGCCAAGAGAAAGCTAAACAGGCCCGTTGTGACAATGCCTGGCCACATAACGGGAACAATGACTTTGAAAAAGGCCTGAAAGCTTGAGCAGCCGTCCATTTGTGCGGCCTCGTCTAGTTCTGTTGGGATATGAATGAAAAAAGACCGGAGCATCCAAATTGTGAAAGGCTGATTGATGGAAACCAAAACCAAAATGAGAGTGAAGCTTGTATTGCGAATTCCAAGCGCATCAAACATTGTAAAAAAAGATGGGAGCAATGTGGAATGAGGAATAGCACGAAAAGCGAGTGCTACAAGCAACAAGACAAAACCAATTCTGCCCTTGTAGCGACTTAATCCATAGCCAGCCAAGCACCCGATTGAAAGTGAAATTAAGACAACAAAAAACGTGACAAAACAAGTGTTGTAAAAATTCTGATAGAACTTGTTGTCAATCCATAAGTTGCTGTAGTTTGCGAAGGTCAACGGAACATTGAAGCTGAGTGATGGCGAAAATGCGTCGATGTAGTCTCTAAAAGAAATAACGCCCATCCATAAAATGGGCAAACAATTCAGAATGAGCCAAGCAAACAAGGCTAAGTACAAGGCAAATTTAGAAAGTTTGAATTTATCAGGCATGTTCAATTTAACGAGCATTTCGCTGCTCATTCCAAGTTCTTTTAAGCAAGGGTGCCAATAAGAAACCGATTCCAACCAGCGTTAACACTGAAGCCGCACTGGCTTTGTAAGGATTACTTTCATCTAGCAAAATTGAATAAGTTAAAAATTGCACACTGGTTGTGAACACCCCTTGAGTTAAGACGAGAATCGGTTCAAAAACACGATAGGCGTCCATGAGATGAATGAGAGTAATGAAAATAGTCAAAGGTGCTAGGTGTGGCAAGGTGACAAACCAAAGAACCTGCAATTTAGACGCGCCGTCTAGCCTGGCAGCCTCTATAGAGTCTTGCGGTACCCCCTGCAGACCTGCATACAAGACAATAAAAGCGAAGGGTGATACGTGCCAGACACCATAAAAAATAACAAGCAATTTGGCCGACCACGCCTCGGACATCCAATAAATCTGAACGCCCACATGGCTTAGTAAGTTGAAAACAAGACCATCGTCACGAAACAGCCACTTGATAGCCAGAGCGCCCACCACGGGTGTGATGATGAAAGGTAAAAGCGCCATTGAAATGACCAAGCCTTTAAAACGGTCACTGATCTTTTGCGTTACCAAGGCAAGCACCAACCCGATCAACAAGATAAATGGCGTGGTAACGGCTGTGTAAAGCAAGGTAAATGAGAGCGCATTCAGAAACTCATTGTGCCCATCGGTTGGCAGTTTTTGATCAACAGTACCCTTAGCATTGCTTGATTGGAGACCCAGAATATTTTTGTAAAAATCGAAGCCAACAAACATACAGCTTTTGAGAGTTTGACCATTGGCATCCACTTTGAACCGCTGCGCTGTTACCACGTGCGATCCAAAGGGGCCTGTTTGCTCTGTTTTCTGAAGTTCAAGCACAGGGCTGCAATTGACAACCGATAGCCATATGGTCATCAGCAAAGGAAGAGCAAGCAGAACCGCCATTGTGACGGCGGAAGGCAATGTAAATTTTAAAAAGGTAGCGAGCTTCATGCCAAGTCTCGCTTTAAAAACGACTTCTCAAAGGCAGACTGTTTGTAAGCTTCAGCCGCACCAGCCAGTGCTTGCGCTGGATCACGCAATCCTTTCACAGCATCTGCCAGAACTTTGCCTAATTGAAGGTGCGCCAAATTGAAAAAAGGCTCTGCTGGCCAAATCTTTGCGCCCGCCTCCATGGCCAATTGAACGCCTGTTGAAGCTCTGCCAGGTTTGAAATTGCTGCGAACCCAAATGGCCAAATCGTTACCCGATTCGACAGCGCTTTCTGAAAGCATTTCCATCAAGACCGAAAAAGTTGCATCGCGTTGGTTGAGGCCATTTCGTGGCATGACAACGCCATCCCACCATAAATGTGCAGCTGTACCTCCCCCCACTCGGGCAGCAGGCGCAGGTGCAAAATCAATCAGGCCAACCACTTTAGACGCTGTGGGGTCGTCCATTCTGCTTGCGCGACTTGCCCACAGCACACCCATGGCTGCTCGCCCCTGTTGCAATTGATTCATGACATCGTCTGCATTGGATGCCAACGCATTGGGTGACATGTAGGGCAACATTTGGCGCATTAACTCAATGGCCTGAACGCCTTGTTCGCTGTTGAACGCAGGCAATGCTGTGCCTTCTTGGAAAAAACGACCGCCTAAACTTGAAATGACGTTTGTAAACTCGGTGGCCAAATCCCAACCTTTGGAAAAACACTGCGCAATCGGATTGGCGATAGTGGGATCAAGCTTTTTAATGATGGCGGCAGTTGCAAACATTTCGTCGTAAGTTTTGGGAACCGATAAGCCCAATCTTTTAAAAATATCGCGACGATAGTAAAGGACTTGTGTGTTTTGCATGAATGCAATGGCCATCGGCTCACCATTCATTCGAACGATCATTTTTTCTTCAATTTTGTGATGGTCTTTGAATTTACTGACCAAACCTTTTAAAGAATACAGTTGATTTTTTGAATAAAGATCGTTGAAAACACTTGCGGAAACAACCGCCGCGTCAAATGGCGATTTTCCTGAGGAAGAAAAAGCAATCTCCACCTCATTCTGAACTTTCGAAGTTAACTTCACATTCACTTTGAGACTGTCTGAGGTGCAGCTTTTTGCGACCTTGGCTAGATGCTGTATGACAGGAAAAGAATTTGCAACGATATTGACATCTGCACGGTACTTGGATTCACGGCAAATTGAAACCGCAGATGCTGCAGGATTGACAAGCAAAGGCAGCGCATAACCGATTAGTTTTCTTCTTTGCATGTCAATCTTAGAGTCGAATTCGATTGGTAGAGTTTGAATCGAACAAGTAACAAAAATTAAAATCTACTTTTAGGTGAACATCGGTGCTGATTGAGAGACGCAGATCTTTGGGCGTCCTAACAGAAATTAAATCATTACCAATTGTCAAAGTTGTTAAGGTGCTGTCGCCAATCAATTCAAAGCTGAATATTGTGCCGCTGAGATTGGATGTGTATTTGGTCGAAATAGAGAGATCTTCAGATCGAACACCAAGCACAACATCGTCTTGCGTCAAATTTCCAAAGCCAGGAATTTGAACGCCAGGCGCTAAAAATACACCAACTCGTAGTTTTCCCTTGATCAAATTCATGGGAGGCGAACCTACAAAACCTGCAACGAATAAATTGGCGGGATCGCTGTATATTTTTTCAGGCGTATCAATTTGCTGGATGACTGAATTACTCATGACAACCACTCGGTCGGCTAGAGTCATGGCCTCAATCTGATCGTGAGTTACATAAACAGTCGTAATTCCAAGTTCACTGTGTAAATTTTTCAAATGTGCACGCATCGATACGCGAAGCTTTGCATCTAAATTAGAAAGTGGCTCGTCCATTAAAAAAACTTGAGGTTGCCTGACAATGGCACGCGCAAGAGCCACTCGCTGTCGCTGTCCACCAGACAATTCTTTCGGCTTCCTGTTCAAAAAATCTAGGAGCTCAACGCGTAAAGCTGCTTTTCTAACTGACTCTTCAATTTTTGGTAAAGGCTCACCTCGAATTTTCAACGGAAATGCAATGTTCTCCTGAACGGTCATGTTTGGATACAAACCATAACTTTGAAAAACCATTGCAATGTTTCGATCTTTTGGCTCAAGGTGATTGACACACTGTCCATTGATGAATATTTCGCCTTCGGTGGGCTCTTCTAAACCAGCAATCATTCGCATGGTGGTAGATTTTCCGCAGCCAGAAGGCCCCAACAAAACTACAAATTCACCATCTTCGATGTCCAAATTCATAGACTGGACCGCCACAGAGTTGGCCCATTTTTTGGAGATATTTTTTAACTGAACGCGGGCCACGATTATTTCCTTGGATTCAAAATCTGCATCCAAATTGCAACATCGTCAATTAAATGCCACTCACGAACAACCAAACCGTCTTGGATCTCAACATGGGTGATGCCCAAAATTTCAATTGGACGACCTGTGGGCTGACCATAGCGTCCAGAAAAACCATGAATGCCTTTGGCGCGCCATCTGACCGCAACAGCAGTGGGTCTGCCTTCGCGCTCGTTAGCGACTGAGTGTTCTACTTGGAAAGAACTGAGTTCTAGTGATCCAGCCAAACTCAGCCAAAACTGCATGATTTGGTTATGACCAACGGCTGACTCTCCGCCTGGCAGGGCAGAAATAATTTGTTTTACGTAAAAATGATTTGCGTTGATCTTTTGAAAAGATCTGAAAATCTGCTCTAGGAAGTCTGCATATTTTGCAGCAAGGCCTTTTTGTTCAATATGAGAAATGTAGTAACTTGGTGCAGCAGGCATTGCAGCTTTAGAATAGCCCCCGCTTGCATCCAGCCATTTTTGTGCAAGCTCTTTTTCATTAGAGCCAATCTGTCTTGCAATGGCCGCTTGATCGCGCACCAACCACTCATGAACAATCTTATTGTTAATGCACACGCAATCTGCAATAGTTCGTGCATAGATGGGGCGGTAGCTTGGTGAACCAAATACACCTGCACCGCCATGTGTCATGGGACTAAAAATTCGGTGCGAAGATAAAAAACCACCTTCGCTACTGCCTGAAATGACAATGTCTTCTGCCAACAACCTTCTGTCGGGAAAAGCATTCAATGTAGCGATGGTTCCATCGATGACTGCCTTTACCCCGATGCTGACGCCGGAAGGCGTTTCAACAGCACAATCGGATGAATAGTAACGATTGATATCGTCAATTCGACGCCCCTCCCATATCCGGTCGGTAATGACCCGAATGTAGTGGTCTAAATTGCTAAATTCAGCGTCAAATCCGTTAATCATTCCGTCCTCATACTCAAGTTTTTACTTTAGGTTTTAGTTTTGGCTTAACAAGCACTTTTTGATCGATCTTCTCTGAAATAATTTTGACTGACTTGCGCACAATCAAATCGCCAGAGATGACGATGCTTTTCCCTGCTGATTTTTCTTGATCTGACAACCTTTCTTGTAGCAGACTGGCTGTTGCTTCAACCATTTCGTCAAGTGGTTGATTAAAAGTTGTTAACTCGTAGGCACCCCATTCCGCCTGAGGTACGTTGTCGAAACCAACCACAGATACATCTTCTGGAATTCGCAAACCAAGCTCATATCGCAACGTGTCCATTACAGAAAATGCCATGTGATCACTGGCCACAAAAATTGCATCGGGATGCTCATGTCCCGGCTTGAATAGCTCCAGTGTTGCAAGCCGAGCTTGTGCAAATTCGTAATTTCCAGTTGCACGTCCCCATATGTGGGCACCATGGTCCGCAAGACCTTCACGAAAACCACGTTCACGCTCTAAGTTTGTAGAAGATTCTTCATTACCTGCTATGTAAGCAATCCGTTTATGACCTGATTTCACTAAAAAATTAGCAATTTCTTTTCCGCCTGCCAAATTGTCAGACCTCACCGAACTAACAGACTGCAAATTATTTGAACCAGAATTCCCCATCACCCTATTAAATAGAACCACTGGAATATTGGCGTCAGCGCAACTTCTGGCTAGGTCTGAGGAAAGTGTCGTTGCAGCCAAAATAATGCCATCAACGTGGTATTGCAATATCTCCGTCACAAGGTCATCTGCATTTGATGTCTGATTGATAAACAAAAGAACGTGGTAGCCGTCTTTTTGCAACCTTTCTGAAAGACGCTGCAACGCAGCGGGATAAAAAAGGTTTTCAAGATACGACAGTACAAGACCAATAATTCGAGACTTACCAGTAATCAAACTACGGGCATGGGCATTCGGCCGGTAGTTAAGCCTAAGCGCAGCCTCCATTACTTTTGCACGCGTTGCCTCGGCAACACTAGCACCTGGCGTAAAAGTTCGACTGACAGCTGATTGGGACACTTGGGCCAGTCGAGCAACATCGATAGAGGTAATATTATTTTTCATACCCTCAATCATGCCAAAATTCATACAGAAGTCCAACCGCCATCTACCATCAAAGCACTACCAGTGACCAACGCCGCTGCATCGCTGCATAGAAACACTACGGCACCCATTAAATCCTCTAACTTTCCAATTCGACCTAGCGCAATTCGAGATTCAACGTAATGCTTAAATTCAGGATCAGATAACATTGGTGCTGTCATCTTGGTTTCGATGAAGGTAGGGCAAATCGTATTAACTCGGATGCCATGGGACCCAAGCTCCCAGGCTAATGCCTTTGTCATGCCCTCGACAGCATGCTTAGAGGCGCAATAGACCGATCGTTTGATACCACCAACGTGCCCCATTTGCGAAGAGATTGTCACAATACTGCCACCCTTCCCAGCGGCTACCATGCCTTTAACCAGCTCTCTGGTAATTAAAAAGGTAGACCGGACATTGAGATTCATGACAGCATCAAGATCTGCCATGTCTGTTTCTTTCAGTAAAGCGGGCTTATTTGTTCCCGCACTGTTGATGAGTATTTCAAAAGGCTCGAGTTCACCTAAAGTGATTTGAACTGCTTCCGTATTCGTAATATCTAGGCAAACAGTGACCGCATTGACTCCGTGCTTTCTAACTGCTGATGCGACCTCTTCCAGCTCTTGGTGTGATCTTGACACCAAGGTCAAATTTGCACCTGCCTCTGCTAGAGCCAAGGCTGAAGCCATACCAATTCCCCTGCCTGCCCCAGTGACCAATGCACGACGACCATCTAGTCGAAATGAAGGCATTTTGGGAAAACTATCGCCAAACATGATCTGTCCTTTGATTAAAATTTAGCATACGTATGCATTATTCACAAAAATAGCCATTCAATAATTAGTAAAAACACTAGTAAATAACAATTAAAAGTAACTCATAATTAAGTTGCATACCTATGCATAATAGGAGAAAAGTTACTTTTTTATGTGTGAGATCTATAAGGAACTAGACGTGGCTATTTCAGTATTCGACCTTTTCAAAATAGGAATAGGCCCGAGCAGTTCACACACAGTAGGGCCAATGAGAGCAGCCAAGCAATTTGTAGGATTGTTGATAGGACAAAAAAAGCTGCTTAAAACTCACAGAATTTCATGCCAACTTTTTGGCTCTTTAGGCTCAACAGGCAAGGGACATGCGTCAGATCAAGCACTGATTCTGGGACTAGCTGGAAATGATCCCGAAACTGTATGTATAGACTCAATTCCCGCGCTTTTAGCTAGGATGAGACAAAAACAAGCGTTAAGCCTTATGGGCTCGCATGAAATTAGTTTCGTTGAAAACCGCGATGTCCAATTTTTTACAAAACCCTTGACATTTCATCCCAATGGATTGAAGTTTGATGCTTTCGATGCAAGTGAAACACTCATTGCCTCATCTACCTACTACTCTGTTGGTGGCGGATTTATTGTCAATGAAAGTGTTTTGATTGATGCAAAGAAACAAAAGTTAATTGCGCCCGATGTTGACATATTGCCCTACCCTTTTAGAAATGCCGATGAACTTCTTCAAATGACATCAAAACATGGGATTTCGATTGCGCAAATTATGCGACTTAACGAAAGACACTGGCGTTCAGATCAAGCGATTGACAAACAGCTTTTGCGGATCTGGGAAACCATGCAAGCATGCGTTATTGCAGGAGGTGAAAAAGAGGGTCAACTTCCTGGGAAATTCAAAGTTAAGCGCCGAGCAAGAGATCTTTTCGTACAGCTTTCCAACAAACAAGACAGCCCCTACAAAGATCCGCTTGATGTGATGGATTGGGTTAATTTTTTTGCACTGGCTGTGAGTGAAGAAAATGCTGCAGGTGGACGTGTTGTTACCGCTCCTACAAATGGCGCAGCTGGAATTATTCCTGCTGTTTTGCACTATTACAAGAAGTTTTGTCCAAACGCTAATGAAACTGGCATTATTGATTTTTTTCTAACTGCCGGGGCAATCGGTATTTTGTATAAAAAAAATGCATCTATCAGTGGCGCAGAAGTTGGCTGTCAAGGCGAAGTGGGTGTAGCCTGTTCAATGGCTGCAGCCGGCCTTTGTGCAGTCATGGGTGGTACGCCTCAACAAATTGAAAATGCTGCTGAAATTGGTATGGAGCATCACCTTGGACTAACCTGTGATCCTGTTGGCGGTTTAGTTCAAATACCTTGCATTGAGAGAAATGCTATTGCATCGGTCAAAGCGATCAACGCAGCAAGACTTGCCCTTAAAGGCGATGGTTCACATTTTGTGAGTCTCGATAAAGTCATTAAAACCATGCGTGAAACGGGGGCCGATATGAAGACAAAGTACAAAGAAACTGCACGTGGCGGATTAGCAGTAAATATTGTTGAATGCTAGGAAATTTGTTCATATATCGAGTTATGAACATAAGCTCTCTTTTCCTTGAATTTAACTTTATGCATAAGTATGCAAGAAAAAAAGATTGAAATTTAAACAAATTTAGGGTTATTCCTTATCGACAGTTGAGTTCATGATTTCTACATTGCATACGTATGCGTTATCAATTTGTTTTACATTTTTAATCAAACCTCGGAGGTCACTCATGAAAATTCCATTTCATCGCGCACGTATTCACATCCACATAGCAGCAGCCCTTAGCGTATGGTCATTTGCAACTCCAGGAATAGCTATTGCACAGAATGCTGCTGCCGATAATGCTGAAATTCAAAACATCAACGTTACGGCCAATCGCAGATCAGAGAACTTGCAAAACGTGAATGTATCGGTCACCGCTATTTCTAGCGCCAACTTGGCTGAGCGAAATTTGACTGATTTGTCTCAAATTGAAACAATTTCTGCTGGTTTTACATTTAGTCGATCAGGCGCTGATGCACGCCCCTCTATCCGTGGTGTGCGTACGGAAAACGTCGCAGTGAACGCCGATACAACAATTGGTTACTTTGTAGACGGTATTTACAAATCACGAGCACAACAAGCGATGCTAGGTTTTGTTGACTTGAATCGAGTTGAAATACTGCGTGGTCCACAAGGGACTTTGTTCGGCCGAAATACTTTTGGCGGTAGCGTCTCAATTTCTACCAACGAACCCTCATTAAAGGAATCTGAAAAAACTGCGAATTTTGAACTTGGTAGCTATGGCAAGAAAAGGTTCGACGGCGCGATCAACGTACCGCTAAACGACACTGCAGCATTCAGATTAGCAGGTATGGTCGAGAAAGCTGACCCTTGGATCAAAAATGACTTCAATTCTGCAGCTGGCCTGTTTGACAAAGATCAAAAGTATTTACGCGCATCTCTCAAGCTTGAACCTTCCAAAGATTTAAAAGCTGTTTTTCGCGCTGACGTTTCGGAGCAAGGTGGTAACGGTGGATCAGCGTTTGGTTACAAGGTAATTGGTAGCTATTTGCACACCCCCTCATGCCAGCAGTTGTTCAATTCCAGTCCATTCATTTTGAACACACGAGGTGGAAATAGAGATGGTGTAAATGATTGCACACGCACAGTTGGCGCTGGCGCCGGTACTGGCGCAAATGCAGTTGGCAGCAGCTTAGATTTAGGTATTCCTTTACACAAACCAACAGAACTCAATCGAATCAATAATGATTACAGAACTTTCCTTAACCTTAGAGATACAAACTTTACATCTGATATTTCTTACCGCGTTAACGATTTGACCTTCAAATCGATTACTGGCTATGCTGACTTCAAAGCAGCCAGATCGTCAGATACAGACTTTTCAGCCTCAACCATTGGCATCGATTATCAAAAGACAGCTGCTAAAACGATGTCCCAAGAGTTTCAAGTTTTGTCAGACAATACAAAACAACTTAGCTATGTTGCTGGTGTCTATTTGTTCAAAGACGACTTGACAGGCCTTTTCATCAATGAGCAATTGCCAAGAACAATTCGTTCTACTTCGGTATCAAATCCTATTAACTTAGCTCAAAACGGTGCAGGTTTTTATGACCTACAGTTGCCATCCACTAGCTCTGCTGCGATTTATGGACAATTGCAATTCAAAGCCACAGAAAAAGTCAACTTAACAGCTGGCGCTCGCACGACTCGCGATAAAAAATCCTTCCAATATGCTAACGCAAACTCAATCCTGCCTTTGAATTCTTCGGGTGCACCAGATGGCACATTGATTACTTTAAATACACCGCTGCCTAGCGCTGGTGCCTTTGGTAAACAGGGTACGAGCAATTGCACTGGTAGCAACAACACACCAGGCTTTAACTGCCTTCCAGGCACCAATACTGTGACGGGTGCAACTTATGACGATGCAACATTCAGCAAGGTCACGGGTAAACTGGCAATTGATTACGAACTGAATAAATCACAAATGGTTTATACAAGCCTGTCAAATGGCTTCCGCTCAGGTGGTTTCAATTCTGGTCAAGCCATTGGATCACTCAGAACCTTCAAGCCTGAGGAAGTCACAGCCATTGAATTTGGTTCAAAGAATCGATTCCTTGACAACAAAATGCAGTTGAACTTAGCCGTCTTTAACAACGACTACACAAACCTTCAAGAGCAAAGACAAGTTGCCGTAGGTTCAACCACTGTTTCAACGATTTTTAACGCTGCCAAGGCAAAATCTAAGGGCATTGAAGCTGAGTTGGAATGGCGCACTTCTAAGCAAACTTCAATTGGCGGTGCGCTGTCATTGTTAGATGCAAAGTACTCTAGCTTTCCTGATGTTGCCCTACCCTTTGGAACATCCATCTTGGTCAGTGACCCAACTAGCACAGCAGCACAAACTGATTCGAATGGTATTGTGATTGCTCCAGCTGGACAAAAGCGAGTTTTCGCACCAGGTTATAACTGCAGAGTTATTCCAGGAACCGGTGGTGCAGGTCAGGCTGCTGCTGCGTTTGGTTGCGACCTGAGTGGAAAACGAATTCCGTATGCACCAACAATTCAGGGTTCTGTATATGTGAAGCATGATATGCGCTTGGCCAACGGTAGCTTGTTGACGCCCATGTTGATCACAAGCTTCTCAAGTGGCTTCTTCGGTCAACCTTCTAATGCTGACATTGAAAAGCAAGGCTCGTATGTCAAGGCTGACCTTAAAGTCAACTGGCGCTACAGCGATACGTTGTCCTTCCTGGGCTACATTGACAATATCACTGACAAGCAAACAACTAACCGATTTGTTTGGGGTGGCGGCGGTGCATTGCAAGTCAGTGCAGCACCTCCCAGAACATTTGGTATTCGCATGTCTTACAGCAACTTCTAAAGACTAGTCCTTTCCCAAATCAGCACTGTTGATCAACGTCAACAGTGCTTTTTTATGAGTTTTAAAATGAACAGTCAATTAATTAATCGCTTAACTCTCGGAATACTATTTTTGTTTAGTTCTACGGTTTTGATTGCCCAAACACCAGCTTGGCCAACTAAGCCCATTAAGTACGTCGTTCCCTTCGCGCCAGGAGGCGTATCGGACAGTGTTTCTAGACTTATTGCGCAGAACCTGAGCGTCAAATTAGGTCAACCTGTCATCATTGAAAATAAAGCGGGTGTCTCAGGAATACTGGGGACACAACTGGTTTCAAAATCGCCAGCAGACGGTTACACAATAATGGGCGGAACGATTACAACCCATGCAGTGAATCCTTTCTTCACTAAAAATCTAGGATACGAACCAGTCAAAGACTTCGCACCTATTAGCCTCGTGGGCACGGTCAGTAATGTCTTGGTGATTCCTTCCACTAGTAAATTTAATTCTGTACAGCAAATCATAGAAGAGTTGAAGAGTAAACCCAATAGTCTTACATACGGAACTGCAGGTGCTGGAACATCGCAGCACTTGTCTGGACAACTGTTCCAAAGTATCACCCAAACACAGATGAGGCAAATCATATATAAAGGTGGATCACAAGCCATGATTGACCTTGTTGGTGGTCAAATTGATATGGTTTTCGAAACTGTTGCAGCAGCAAAACCAATGATCGATGCAAAAAAGGTCAAAGTACTTGCAGTCACATCAAAAAATAGACTCTCCACGATGCAAAGTACGCCTTCCCTTGCGGAGTTAGGTGTTACTGGTTTTGAAATGCAATCTTGGCAAGGTATTTTTGCACCAGCTGGTACACCTAAAGCAGTTGTTGATCGCTTGAGCAATGAAATTTCTCAAATTATTGATAATCCAGAAATTAAAGAAAAATTACGTAGCTTAGGTGTTGAACCAGATGGCCGAAATGCAGAAAAATTTGCAGACTTTCAAAGCAGTGAAATTATCAAATGGGGAAAAGTAATTAAGGATGCTGGCATTCAAGCTGAGTGACTTATTAATTTAAAGGTATCACTATGGAACTTAACTTCTACAAAAAAAAATTTTCTGTAAGAAACATATTAAATGCAGCAACATTATTTTGGGCAGTTTATGTCACAAATGTGTGCGGACAAGCAGTAGTACCGATCGGCCCTAACGGCTATCCAACTGCCGGCCGTGTATCTATTGTTGTACCGTTTGCACCTGGGGGTGCTACTGATATTATTGCCAGACTTCTAGCAGATGAATTGAGTAAAAAATGGAACGCTGCTGTTATTGTCGAAAATAAGGCAGGTGCAGGTGGAGGCATTGGTACTGAATTTGTAGCTCGTGCTAAAGCCGATGGTTACACATTGCTTTTGGGTACACAAACTGCTTTAGCAGTAAACCCAAATTTGATTAAAAAATTAAATTACAACGTTGACAAAGATTTCGCACCTGTTACGTTGTTAGCAGATACACCTCTGGTGCTGTTGGCGAGTAACAAATCTGGTGCAAAAAATGTCCAAGAATTAATTGGCATCATTAAGTCAAAACCAGATGCGGTTTCATACGGCACCAGTGGTTTGGGAACTTCCCAACATTTGACCACGTTGATGATGCTAAATCGAATCAACGCTAAAGCTGTTCACGTACCTTATAAGGGTAGTAGCCAGTCGCTTGCTGATCTGGCAGGAAATCAAATTGATATGCAGTTTGACAATGCGGCAACAGCCTTTTCGATTTCAAACAATGGGCAAGCAAAAGCACTAGCCGTTACGAGTCAGATAAGATCAAAATTAAGGCCTGAGCTACCCACTCTTTCTGAATCTGGAATTCCTGGCTTTGAAGCACTAACTTGGCTAGGATTATTAGCTCCGGCTGGAACTCCTTCAAATATCGTGAGTTTTATCAACAAAGAGGTTGTGACTGTTCTTGATTCTCCAATTATGAGATCAAAGCTTGCAGCACAAGAATTTACGCCTAAACCCACATCGCCGGATAGTTTTCGAAAGTTTATTCAAGAAGAGACTCAGAAATTTTCTGATCTCATCAAGACAAACAATTTAACAATTGATTGAGTTCAAATGAAATGAATATCACTATTTGTCAAGCCAAACATCGCTCAGAACAGCTTGAAAAAGACTTGTAATCACTAACGTAAAAAAGCCATTGACTTCAAAAATCAGTGGCTTTTTAAGTGGTGGGCCCACCAGGACTTGAACCTGGGACCAAAGGATTATGAGCAGCTTTAATAAATAAAATCTATTACAAATCAATAGGTTATAAGCGCTCTACAGAGGTGTGGAAGCAAATGTGAAAGCAACACTCATCTTGGCACTCATGCATCGCGCTTCTGCTCAACCCACTGTCTCACGCTGGGCCGCTGCCATTGATTGTTGGCATATGCCTTCAATCGCTCTGGTACTGCATCGCCATTGATCACCAGCCGATTCAACATCATGGCCAAATCGGTATCTGCAATACACCAACTTCCAAACAGATAGTTAGTTTGCCCTTCTAGCAATTGCTCCGCCACTCTGAATAATTTTTCTGCAGCTTGTAATGCTGCAGGTGTGAGGGGGGTGTTAATTGGAGAAATAAATACCGAGTTAGTTCCACGCTCACTTCGAATAGGCATCAAGTCACTGCGTAACCACGCTTGCACTTGCCTTGCTCGTGCGCGCAATTGCGGGTCTTTAGGGTAAAGCGCCGTATAGGCTGGTGGTGCAAATACTTCTTCCAAATATTCGCTGATGGCACTGGATTCAGACAACGTAAAGCTGTCATGAGTCAACATAGGCACGCGAGCCGTAAGTGATTGTTGTCGGAAAGTCGCTTGCTGATGCTGCTGCGCGCTCAAGTCTAGGCGCTCAGTCTGAAAGAGAATGCCTTTTTCAAGCAAGCTCACATAGGCCGACATGCCAAAAGGGCTGGTGAACTGATGATCAACAAAGAGGGTCAGTGCCATGGTTTCCTTTCAAAACAAATAATAAGTTTATGGGGGAAGATGCGCAAGGCAAAACGATTTATCTTTGATATCCTTGCTAATTTAATTCACATGTAACCATGGCTGATTTACGTCGAACTCCCAATTTGTTGGCCTTGCGCACTTTTGAGGCTGCTGCGCGACATCAAAACTTTTCTTTGGCAGCCAATGAAATTCATGTAACCCACGGCGCAGTCAGTCATCAGGTACGCGCCTTAGAAAAAGAACTGGGCGTTGCTTTGTTCACACGCCATGGCAAACGTTTGACAATCACCACACAAGGCGCTCGGTTCGCGCAATCAATTCGCAACGCCTTAAAAGACATTGCAGAAGCCAGCCAAGTTCTACGCAACGAGCATGGTCAAAAACGACTCACTGTTTCTGCCATTCCATCGTTTGCTTCACGATGGTTGGCCCCTCGCCTTGGCAAATTCATTGAGCAAAACCCAGACACTGAGCTGGTCTTGCAATCAAGCGGGCATCTGAACGACTTAGTCCGCGATGGCATCGATGTTGGCATAAGGCTTGGCAATGGAAATTACCCTGGCCTAGTCGTGGAGCGACTGATGGGAGACTCATATTACCCAGTTGTAAGCCCGCGGTACAACGCGGGAAGGCTACCGGCTTTGCCAGAAAAACTGAAGTCCAAACAGCTCCTGTGTTCCTACGAACCATGGTTGCCCTGGTTTCAGGCCTCTGGGCTCAAACTCGCTGAGCCCAGCGTTGGCGTGCGCTATGAGGACCTTTCAATGCTCATACGCTCTGCCGTAGATGGCAATGGCATTGCACTGGTGCGCCACGTGGTTGCCATACAAGAACTTGCTTCAGGAGAATTGGTGAGATTGTTTGATGTATCGGTCAAAAGTCCGCGAGACTACTATCTTGCGTGTCCACCAGAGGCAGTTAAAAAACCGCAAGTACAGGCATTTCGCCAATGGCTTTTAAAAGAAATAGCGATTTTCAAAACGCAGACTGGCAGCGCTGTGGAGTAGCATTTAAAGTGTTGGGCCCACCAGGACTTGAACCTGGGACCAAAGGATTATGAGTCCCCTGCAGAAAGCAGACTTTGGACACCCTACACCGTCCAAAGCAGCGAAACCGTCCAGAATCTGTACACCCCCTACCCGTCCAGAGAGCTGCTACCGTCCAGAATCTGGACGCTCTGATACCGGCTAGAGTGCTCGTTTCGTCCAGTGCAACTAAGCGTCCAGAGCTGTACGCTTTGCTAAGGGGTCAGAGAATAAGCAATTACACAGTTTATTGCACATAAATCTTTTATTGCTTGCAACCTGCATTAAGCAAGCATAATTTTATGAAACTGTTTTCTGTTAATCCGTAGGTCCCTGGTTCGAGCCCAGGTCGAGGAGCCAATAGATTAAAGGCTTTGCAGTTATGCAAAGCCTTTTTCTTTTTCTGAGACTGCATTCATTTAGGCTCTGTGCAGGCTATTCAAGGCAACTCGTCAGCCGATAAGTTGAATTGCAACGCAAAGTGAACCACACAGGCACCGCCTCCATGGCTCTAGAGACCAAGTACTGGAAGCATGCCCGAAAGCGCGACCTTGCCGCCTTACTCCAACGACACGTTCCATGTGTTGCCGTTTTCTGAAGCTGCACAGCTTGAGGCTTAGCAACTAGCGCACACGCAGGGCTGGATGGTGTTGAGCCAAGCCATCACGTCTTGCTCTAGACGTGCTTGATCTTCAAACACCTCATGCGTGCCCGCCACCGGCATGAGCTGAGCCAAGGGCTGCGATTGCAGCAGTATGTGGGCGCAATGCATGGGCACGACATTGTCATGTGTGCCGTGCACCAGCAAAAC
>JACCDZ010878514.1_pt1 | contig 19576 bp, 7 predicted proteins | sample 7449551 | NCBI WGS metagenome assembly JACCDZ01 (sample SAMN15323452, study PRJNA562643) | freshwater metagenome | isolation source: river surface water | place: USA:Blue River Watershed | collected 2017-08-18
GTTGGGGGCGATCTCTGGGACGGACGTGGCCAACGGAGGCGACACACAAAAGACGCTGGACGATCTGACAGCTGGGGTGAACACGACAACGGACACGTTGACGCCTGCGCAGCAAGCGGCAGTGATCAATGGTGCGGCGAAGGTGGAAGACGCGACCAACATGCCGGGCGTGGTGGATGCGGTGATTTCTAATTTTGCGCCTCAAGACAGCAGCAACAGTGTGAGTATCAACAAAATCACAGCTGACAACATTTTGGATGCGTTCGAAACGACGAACGATGTCATCAGTCAAACAACAAAAATCACAGGTACAAACGCCACTGGCGCTAAGGTGGTGTTGGCGTTCGGGATCATTCCAGCAACTGGCGTGGTTGTACCTTTAACAGCCACTACTTGGGAATATGTGTTGACCAGCGCTGATGTCACCAATCTTGGCGCTGATGGTGGGAAATATGTCACTGCTACAGCCACCCTTTCTGGAGGAGGCACAGCTACTGCTTCACATTTGTTTGTATTGCAGGCATTTAACCAAGTTCCCTTGGTTACGGCAGCCTCTATTTCATTGTTTGACACTGCGATAGCCAACACATTTAGTGATCAAGTAGGCACTTTGGTAGCTTCCGATGCTGAGGGTGCCACATTGACTTACGGCATCACAGGAAGTGTTTCTGGTGCAACCGTCAACAGCGTGGTCTACGACGTGAGCAAGGTTGGCACCTATGGCACCTTGTATGTCAAGGCGAGCACCGGTGAATATGTGTATGTGGCAAACGCCGCTGCAATCAATGCGGTGAGTGCTAACCAGACAGAGGCCTTCACCGTAACTGCGAGCGACGGTATCTTGACGGGCAACAATTTGTTGACTGTGAACATTGCCGGTGCAAACGACACGCCAGTGGTGGTTACTCCAGCGGCAATTGTGCTGACTGACACAGCAATTGCAGATGTCTTTCCAAACCAAACCGGCACTTTGGCTTCCAGCGATGCTGAAGGTACGGCTCGTACCTACGGCATCACAGGAAGTGTTGCTGGTGCAACCGTCAACAGCGTGGTCTACGACGTGAGCAAGGTTGGCACCTATGGCACCTTGTATGGCAAGGCGAGCACCGGTGAATATGTGTATGTGGCAAACGCCGCTGCAATCAATGCGGTGAGTGCTAACCAGACAGAAAATTTTGTCGTTACGGCAACGGACGGTGCCTTGACAGGCAGCAGCACGCTGGTCGTCAAAGTCACTGGGTCTTCTGAAGGTCCTGCTGTGCAAAGCATCAGCGTGGTAGATGGCACCAACAGCAACACGACTGCCTTGGGTAAGGCGGGTGAAACTTTGGATATCTCCTTGGTCTTCTCAGAAGCCATGCTGGTCACGGGATCACCTACCGCCACTGTAAGCATCAATGGTCAAACTGCAACTGCCACCTACAACGGCGTGGGTTCAGGGACCTCAACCTTGCATTTCACGGTTGCAATTCCATCTGGCTCTGTGTATGACGGAAGCACCATCAGCCTCACGGCTGTGACTGCCAACGTGACTGGCAAGAGCGTAGTTGGCCAAGTCAGCAGTCAACCTTGGGACATGACCCCCATGCCTGCTGCCTATACGGGCTACACCATTGACAACACGGCACCAGCAACTCCTGCTATTGCCAGTGTGACTGCCGACACCGCAGCCATTACAGGGCTCGTTGTTTCAGGCGCGACAACCAATGACACAACACCTACTGTTCGTGTAAGTTTTACTAACTCAGGTGCTAACGCTGTAGTTGCCGGAAACACAATTCAATTGTTCAATGGTGCCGCAACGCTCGGATCTGCAGTCATATTGAGCGGCTCAGATGTTTCAAGTGGGGTTATTGAAATTGCTACATCAAGCTTAACCAACGGCATTACTTACAGTTTGAATGCGAAAGTAACCGATGCTGCTGGCAACAGCAGTCTGGCCAGCAATTCATTTGGCCTCTCGATTGATACTGCGCCGCCAGTCATTAGTGCAGTAGCCTTTGGAACCACAAGCGGGACGCTGAAAGTGGGCGACACACTGACAACCACGATCACCGCTGACCAGTCAACATACACAGCAGGAGCGATCACGGTTAACGGTAAAGCCGCCACAGGCTTTGTGAACAACGGCAACAACACCTATACCGTCTCATACACTGTCGCAGCAGGGGATACAAATGTCCTTGACAGCGCAGCGATACCGGTCAGTGTTGTGCTCATTGATGCAGCTGGAAACAGCAATGCTGCATTTACAACCGCACCAGTATTTAGCAGTGCACCCGGCATTGACACGGTTTTGCCGACCATTACGGGTGTTACCGTGAATGCGACTGGCGCAGTAAACAGCACCCTCAATGTGGGCGATGTGATCACAGCGACAGTTGACTTTAGCGAATCAGTGACTGCAACCGCCGGATCAACTATTGGAATCTTGGTTGGAAGCACAACGCGTTTAGCCACAGTCACGGCTGGAACAGGGACTTCTGTCAAATATACCTATACCGTCACCGCTGGCGATGTAGATGCTGACGGGATCAGCGTGCCAGCAGCGGGCATTGTTCTAAATTCGGGCGCGATCAATGATGTTGCCGGCAACAATGCTTTACTGACTTACAACGCAGTTGGTGCTCAGGCTGCTTTCAAGGTCGACACAGCAGCACCTGTGATAACAGCTAGCTACACAGTCAACGAAAACACGACTTCGGACCTCGCCACAAAAAGCATCTCGCTGGTTGCCACCAACGAAACAGGCGCAGTCACCTGGACATCTCTGGCTGGTGCCGATGCCGCTTCGTTTTCGATAGGTTCAGGTGCTGACTTGGGTAAATTGCTGTTTAACGGTGTAACCAACTTTGAAGTCAAGCCAAGCTACAGCATCACCCTGACTGGAACTGACTTGGCAGGCAACGCGACCGTTGCCCAAGCGTTGACGGTCAATATTGCCAATTTGAACGAGGCGCCGACATTGGTGACCCCCATTGCGGATAGTTCTGTCATGAATGGTTCAGCAATGGCAAGCATCAATGCGGCTGCGGCTTTCGCAGATCAAGACTCACTAGCATCTGGTTTTGGAAGCCTCAGTTACAGCTTCATAGGTGCAGTCCCAGCAGGGGTGGTCATTGATTCCGTGTCTGGTGTGATTACAGGTACTCCCACAGTATCTGGAAATTACAACATTCAAGTTCAAGCAACTGATGGAACGAATTCAGTGACGGATACCTTCGCTTTAAGTGTGGTTGCCGAGCCAGTATTGGCCGCAACCCAAGCGTTGGATGGTGTCACTAACTTGGACGTTCGATCTGCCCTGGTCATTGCTTTTGATGGACCCATTGCGCTGAATACCAGCGGAACACAACACATCAAGATTCTTGACGATATGGACGGTGCCGGCTGGAATCACACAGCCAGCTTATCCGTGCTTAACAACACCATTGTTGATACATACAACAACGATGTCGACATTACTTTGACCAATGGCGTGGTCACAAACGTGATGGTGGGCAGTTTGGATTTGACCAGTAGATTCAATCTGAACGCATCAGTTGTGGTCAACGGCAATAACTTGGTCATTGACTTGAAGCCTGCAGTTGAAGCTGACTATTTGAAGGTGGCTGCAGTGAGTCCTGCTTCGACGGCATTTGACTGGGATTTTGGGGCCAACTACCACGTCGAGTTGGACGCCGGTGTCGTGACCCGTGGGGGTGTCGGTAATTCTGCTGTGACCGATGCAACCAAGCTGAACTTCACGACAGTCACACCTGTCTTGACAACGGCAGGGGCCGTCGCAGCTCAAACGATGGACGGCACTGGTACGTTGGCTACATTGAGTGATGGCTACAAATATCTCAATGGTAACCAAGGCAACTCCCAAGCGACGCCTTACGGCGCAACGCTTGACTTGAGTGGTGGCAAATATGCAGTTGTCCTTGACAGTGAAGGCACGAACAAATCGAATTTGGGTGGCTGGATTCGAATTCAGAACTTCAGTTTAGATGGCGGAACGCTAAATCAGTCGGACCTCATTTACATGGACAACCACGGTGAACATGCGTTGCTTACAACCAACAGCTTGAGTTTTGCTAACCCTGCTACTTGGAATCTCGACACTGTTAATGCGAATGACTCTATCCGCAAATTAAATGCTGCATCTGGTGGGGCCGCAATGTGGGTAACGTTTGAGACCCCCCTGATTGTTGGTTGGACCAAACCAACCAACGATGCGGGTTTTGAAAACGCCACGCATATGAACTATGACGCCATTATTTTTGGTTAATCGTCAATCAAAAAACTGATCAATCTTAAATCAACGCAATTCGGAAAAGTATGACAAATCCAACAAAATATTTCATTAACTCAGGACTCGGGACTTTTGTCGAATGGTCTTCGGCAAGCACGCCTGGAGCTGATATTTTTGGAAAAGAAGCGCTGGTTGTTGGTGGCAGTGGAATCGATTGGGCCTACGTCCAAGCGGGTGCCAGCATGGATTTCAGTGATGCAGGTGGTGGGCCTGATTTGTTGTTTTTGACTGGTAATTTTGCAGACTATGTGCAAACTGGACCGGATGATTTTGGTGTTTACACCTTTAGTCGAACAGTCTCTGCTCACTCGGAGGTGATTAAGTTATTGTCGGCTACAGATAGCGATGTGGTTTATTTTGCTGATGGTCATGTTGTCCTCAAGTCAGATGATCCGCAGGGATCTGGATCAACTTTGCAAGATCAAGATACAGGACTGTTTCGACAAATTGTTACTGGAGATCTCATCTCTGGCGGGACCCCAGCCTATCCCTTTACAAACCTGCCAGTCGCTGATGCAGTCAACGTAAAAACATTTATCAACGACTTGGGTGGCATTACAGTGCCTTCTTTGCCCGTTACAGGAGCTGCGTCAGTTGTATTTGGTAGCAGCGGAGTCGATGTGGTTTATGTGCGAGCTGGAACTAGCGTTGACTTTAGTGATGCAGGTGGCGAAAACGATTTGCTGTATCTGACGGGTAGATTTGCTGAATACACTCAAATTGGGCCAGATGATTTTGGTGTGTATACATTCACGCGAGTAGTTGAAGGTAAAACTGAAACGGTGAAGTTTTCGTCTACGACAGATTCAGATGTGATTTATTTCGCTGATGGTCATCTCGTCATGCAAGCGGACGTGATGCAAACCTCAGGTTCGGCATTGCAAGACCAAGATACGGGTGTTTTCCGAAAAATTGTTCAGTCAGATTTGCAATCTCCGGCAAATCCATACCTTTCCGACATCACTAAAGTGACTTTCGGCGGCGTTGGCCCCGGCAGTGACAACACCTACGCCTTGGGCGATGTCATTGAATTCAATGTCAGTTTGAAAAGCGCCATCACGTTGAGTGGTTCGCCTGTCTTTACTTTCAAAATTGGCACTACTAACGTCACAGCGGTGTTAGACACGGTTAACAGCACGCTTACTGGTGGCACACCAGTCCTCAAATTCAAGCACACCGTCACCGCACTCGATGGCGTTGATACCAACGGCATCAGCTATGCAGCCAACGCGATCACGGGCGGGGCGATCACAGTTACTTCAACCAATGCTGCGGCCAAGTTGTCGCACAGCGCTTTGGCTGATGTGGCAACGCAATTGGTCGACGGTAAAGTGCCCACTTTGCTGATCAGCAGCGATGTGCCTGGCGTCAAAGCTGGTGAAACCGCCAACATCACCTTCACTTTCAGTGAAGATCCTGGCAGTTCTTTTGCTTGGAACGGAACCACGGGCGACGTGGTTGTCACCGGTGGCACTTTAAGCGCTATCAGCGGCACCGGCTTAACACGCACGGCAGTGTTCACTCCAGGGTTAGCCAGTGGAGATGTGCGTATTTCCGTTGCGGCGGGCAACTACACCGATGCAGCCAGTAACCCAGGTGGCGCTGGCTTGGCACCCGCCTTAATCATTGATTACGTTTCACCAACTCTCGCCATCAGAAGCAATTTGGCTGAAGTGGTCTATGGTGAAACTGCCACCATCTCATTTATCTTTAGCGAGGTGGTTAGCAACTTTGCATTGTCCAATGTTGTGGCTACCAACGGCAAACTTTCTAATTTGACGACGCTCGATGGCAAGGTTTACACAGCCACCTTCACGCCGACCAGTGGCCTGTCTGCTGCCATCGCCAGAATCACTGTGCCTAGCATCAGTTACCAAGATGTAACGGGTAACCCCGGTTCGGCGGATGTTTACAACAGCCTCTTGGTCAACACGTTCATTACCAACACCGCCACAATCGCGCGCGTGGTTGACAACTCTCCAAACGGAACCGTCATTGGTGATCTGACATCGGGTGCCAGTACCGATGACACCACTCTCGACCTCAGCGGAAGTACCAAAACTGCACTGGGTGTCACAGAGCAAGTGGTGGTGTACTCCAATATCAACGGTGCTATTTCTCGCCTCGGTTCTGCAACAGCTGCAGCAGGCACAACCACTTGGAGCTACACGACCTCCAGCCTTGCAAAGGGTGATATTCAATTTACCGTGCGTGTAGAAGATACGGTGGTCGCCACACGTGGTCCAGCATCTAACATTTGGGCACAAAAAATTCAATCGGTAGCCATAGCTGGCATCAACGACAACGTTGGGCTGGCTCAAGGCCAAATGGCAACTGGTAGTGGATCAGATGACCTCACACCCACCATCACTGGCACCTTGAGTACTCCCTTGGCAACCGGGGAAGAGGTCGCCATTTACGCTGTCATCGGTGGTGCGGCTGCCTCCAAATTGGGTGTTGCAACCACCGTTGGAAACAGTTGGAGCTTTACTCCGACTGCAGATCTGGCCATTGGCAGCTATGTGTTGACAGGTGTGGTGCAAACCGCCGGTAACAGCGATGTTGCCAATGCCTTGGTGGTTTCCAGCAACTACAACGTTGCATTGACAGCCCCTGTCGACGTTTTGACATCAATGGTGGCAACGTTGGCCATCAGCGACAACTCCATCGCAACCTCAGTCTATTCAACCAATGCAGGAAGTGCTGGCGGTTCTTTGGTCGCCAGTGGCACCAGCACGGACGACGTCACGCCGATCATCAGTGGCACCTACACCGGTACCCTTGGGGCCAACGAAAAAATTCGTATTTACAACAACGATGCTTATTTAGGCGATGCCTCGCCCAACATCACGACGAACACCTGGAGTTACACCCTCCCATCGGCGGCTCGCATTTTGGGTGTCAACACTTTCAGTGCCAAAGTAGTCAACACGGTGGTCAACCTCAATGGCCCTGCGGTCAGCGATACGGTTCTTATCAACAGTGTCAGTATGAATTACGACATCGAAAGTAAAGTACTGACGGGCTCTCTGGGCAGTTCTCTTGACCCTGCCAAGGAACGCCTCTCCTTGTACAAGGGTAGTACTTTCGTGGGTGTCATCAATGTCGCGGCTGACCAGTCTTGGAGTTACAACCTGTCCGCCTTCAACGGCACACTTGATACCTTCAAAGTGAGTCTGGAAGACTTAACAGGAGCTACGGTTAAGCTGGCACGCAGTATGAGTTTGGCCGTTGGTTCTGCTGAGCCACAAGTGCTCAACTTCAACATAACAGACGACTCGTCTGTCACCACCGCTTACACAACCAATGCCGTAGGTGTGGTGGCCAATGGCAGCAGCACCGATGACACCACGCCCACCCTCAGTGGTTCCTACTCGGGCACTTTGTCGGGCGCACAATCGATTCGGATCTATGACAACGGTACTTATCTTAAAGATGCAACGCTCAACACAGTCAACAACAGTTGGTCAACGACCACTGCAGCGTTGGCCAGTGGCCGTCACGTACTGTCGGCTAAGGTTTACGACAGCACCACAGGTTTAGCCAATGCGGGCATCAGCAACACGGCACTCATTCAAACCATGGGGTCCTCTAGCGTGGTCTCAGACAACGCCTCTTTGGTGCTGCAGCTCACTAAATCAGCACGGTATGTCATGGTTGCGCGCCAAGGCAACGGCAGCTGGTTTATTTTCAGCGAAGTTCAAATCATGAGCGGTGGGGTAAATGTGGCATTGGGGAAAACTGCCACAGCCTATGCCAACAACTCAAACATGCCAAGCTTTGCGATTGACGGTGCCAGCAGCAGTGTCTATTCATCTGGCGATTCACCGGCGAGCACGGTCATGCAGTGGTGGCAAGTCGACTTGGGGGCAGACTACGACATCGAGAGCATCAGTATCACTTCTTCGTCAGCGTCAGGTGCTAAAGACGCCAACGTCTTCCTTGCATCAAACAGCGTGGGTTCCCTCAGTTCCAAAACCAGCGTCACGGCGGTTGCAACTACAGCGGGGGTGGTTAACTATGGAACGACCCCCAACAGCTCGGGCACCTCCACGTTCCAAGCCAATGGTTTTGCCACGGCAGACAATACGCCAACCTTCATGGGTAAGCTGGCCACGGGACTGTTAGCTGGTGAGGTGCTTGCAGTCTATGACGATGCCACTTTATTGGGTGACGCCATTGTTGCTGTCGACGGTAGCTGGAGCTACACACACACTGGCACGGCCTTGACAGTAGGTACCCACATCATCTACGCCAAGTTACAAGATGCTGCGCATACCACCACCAAGCTTGCCCAGAGTTATGAATTGCAAGTGCGGAGTACAGCGGCACCTGCTGCTGCTGTGAGTACCTTGGTCGTCACAGACGATTCCAGCCTTTCAGCCAGCAATTCTCTAACCGAAAACGCCATCGGAACAGTGGCGTCAGGCACCAGCACCGACGACACCACACCCAAACTCAGCGGCGCTTACACAGGCACTTTGGCTGAAGGTGAAAAAATCCAGATTTTCGACAACGGTGTCTTGCTGGGAAATGCCACAACTGTGGATGTTGTCAATCGCACTTGGACTTATGACATTTCAAAGGCGCTCAGCACAGGCAGCCATGTGTTTACAGCCAAGACTATCAATGCACTGACCACAATGGCTCAAACAGTGAATATTCCGAGCAGTACCGCATTGATTCAAACCATGGGCACATTTGGTGCGGTCTCTGACAATCCCACGCTGGTGCAAAGCCAGCCGTTGGCGAAAACAGCACGTTATGTGATGGTGGCACGCCAAGGTGATGGCAGCAGTTGGTTCAGTTTTGAAGAAGTTCAAGTCATGAGCGGTGGCGTTAACGTGGCACTGGGTAAGACTGCCACTGCCTACGCCAGCAATAGCAATGCGCCTAGTCGTGCCATTGACGGTACAGCAGGTGGTACGGTCTATTCCTCAGGTGGCTCAGCATTGCCCTCCGCCATGCAATGGTGGCAAGTTGATTTAGGGCAAGACTATGAGGTTGATTTCATCAACTTTGTATCCTTCACTCCCAGCAACTCATCCAAAGCCAATATCTTTCTTAGCTCAACGAGTGTCGGTAGCCAGACGACAAAGACCAGCGTCGCTGCTATTGCTGCTACAACTGGCGTGGTGACTTATGGACCAACCCCCGTGAGTGGAAGTGTCAGCGTTTACTTGTCCACGGCATTTTCCACTGCGGATGGCACACCCACACTCACTGGCAAGTTGTCCACTGGACTTTTGGCAGGTGAAGTGCTGGCGGTGTACGACGGTGCAACTTTTCTGGGAGATGCCACGGTCAGTGCCGACGGAAACTGGACCTATGTCCACACGGGCGCAGCATTCTCAGCAGGGGTGCACTCCATCATTGCCAAGGTGCAAGACACAGCCCACACTACGACCAAACTGGCCCAAAGTTATGATTTGAAAATCTCAGGTGTTTCAACACCCACAGCAGCGGTCACTAGCCTGGTGATAACAGACGACTCTGGTAACGCCGCCAGCAACGCCTTCAGCACCAACACGACAGGTGTCGTCGCTTCCGGGACCAGCACTGACGATTTCACGCCCAAGGTGAGCGGCGAATTTACTGGTACCTTGGCGGCTGGCGAGGTGATTCAGATTTTTGACAATGGCACCCTCATGGGCAACGCCACCAAAGTCGACAGCCTCAACGGCACGTGGTCCTACGACCTGGCCAGCCTCAGCAGCCCAGGCAGCCATGTTTTCACAGCTAAAGTCGTCAACGGCATGACTTACATGGCTCAGACCGTGGGTGTGCCCAGCAGCACCGCGCTCGTGCAAAACGTGGGCACTTTGGGTGTTGTTACAGACAACGCCACTCCTGTGCTGGTTCAGCCGATCACCAGAACTGCGCGCTATGTGATGATCGCCCGCCAAGGCACAGGGACCAGTTGGTTTATCTTCAAAGAAGTTGAAGTCATGAGTGCAGGCATCAATGTGGCGTTGGGAAAAACCGCCACTGCTTATGCCAGCAATACCAATGCACCAATAATGGCGGTTGATGGCTCCATCGACTCTGTTTATTCATCAGGCCATGCTGCTGCGACCAATGTCATGCAGTGGTGGCAGGTCGATTTGGGTCAGGACTACGACATTGACAGCATCAATTTCACTCCCAGCTCAACTTCGGAAGGGGCCAATGCCGGCATCTATCTTGCACCAGCCAGTGTCGGCAGTCTGAGCACTAAAACCAGCGTTGGCGAAGTTGGTGTTACTCCAGGGGTGGTGACCTATGGCACCACAACCACAAGTTCTTTAGTCAGCAGTTACACCAACACCGTGTTGACCACGGTTGACAATACGCCCACCCTCACGGGTAAGTTGGCCGTGGGCCTTGCTGCAGGTGAACGCTTGGCTGTCTACAGCCCAACAGACACCTATCTTGGCGATGCCACTGTTGCCGCCGATGGCACTTGGAGCTTCCTAGTGACTGGTGCGTTGCCAACGGGCATACAAACACTTCGCATCAAGTTACAAGACAGTGGGGGTACCACCACTCGGCTGGCGTTTTTGTTTGAGGTCAGCATTCTCTCAATCGATGGCCCTACCTCTGCGGTGAGCAGCTTGGTGGTGACTGACGATATCAGTGCTACCGCCAGCAACGCATACAGCATCAATGCATCGACTGCGGTCGCCACGGGTACCACTACCGATGACACCAAACCTACTTTCAGCGGCACACTCAGCAAGCCCTTGGATGGGGCAGAGTCTGTCGTGTTGTACGACGGCACCACGGTGCTGGGCTCGGCGTTGGTCAAAGGCACCACTTGGTCGTTTACTCCAGCCACTCCGCTGGCCATTGGAAGCCATGCATTTAGCGCGCAAGTGGTCAATCCCGTGACCCAGTTGTTCAGCCCGTTTGTGGGTTCTCCTGTGAATGTGACTATCTCAAGCTTGATATGGAACACCCTGGAGGTGGACCGTGGCTTGGTTCAAGGTAACCTGATGATCAACGGCAACAGTGGTACGGCCATGGCCACCAGCGATGATTCGCTGGACCTGGCCGGCACTTTGGGTGCAGTCATTGACGCTGCCAAAGAACGTGTGGCTATCTACGATGGCGGTGTTCTGTTGGGTACGGCTACTGTTTCTGGAACAGCCTGGAGCTTCACTGCCAGTAACTTGTCTATGGGCATGCATCCACTAGAAGTACGCTTAGAAAATATCAGCACCGGTGTGGCCAGCTTGGCTCGGGCGCAAAACGTGCAAATTATTTCATCTTCTACCACGCCCACCACAGTCGTCGCGGCTCTCTTGGTCAGCGATGATTCCAGTGTCACCAACAGCCTTTACAAAGCGGGCAATGCCACAGGTGCTTTGAGCTCAGGCATGAGCACCGACGACACCACCCCTACACTGAGCGGCGGTCTCAGCGCTCCTCTGCTCAGCGGCGAGGTGGTACAGGTGTTTGACGGCAGTACTTATTTGGGCATGGCCACAGTCAATGGCGCTCTGTGGACCTACACACCTACCGCTCTCAACGCGTTAAAAAATGGCACGCACACCCTCAGTGCCAAGGTGGTCAACACCGCCTCTGGCAATGCCAGTGCGTCGCTCAGCACCGACATTGGGGTGCAAGCCATGAACAACTTCAGCATCACACCGCAGGGCGGCACGGCAAAAAGCGGTCAATTCATTCGTTACATCATGGTGCACCAAGGGGCAGTCAGCAGCCCCGAGGTATTTGAGGTGGGCTTTGTCCAAATTTTTGGTGTCAACAACGTGGTGCTGAACAACTTGTCCAGCATCAGTTGGAGCACCAGTGATGCCTCCAAGGTGCCTGTCACCATCAACGGTTCTTCTAATCCGCAATACCTGGTCACCTACAATCCGCGCTACCCTGATACGGGTTACACCACGGCTTTGCCCACCAGTGAGGCCTGGATTCAAGTTGACCTGGGGGCTGACTATGAGTTGAACAGTGTTGCCCTGGGTAACGTGGATGCAGGCACCAGGGTCTATGCCTCAACGCAAAGCATGACGGCCAATCCGTCACTGTCCGCCTTACAGAGTGGGACCAATGGTGCCGCATTGCTGGGTCAAGTCTCTTCATCTCTCGCGGGGATTCAACTGGGCCTTGCCACTTTCACTGTGCCACAGGGGGTGGTCACCACGCAAGTAGCGGCCACGGTCAGCGGCCAACTGGGGGCCCCTCTGGCCACAGGAACCAACGAGCGGGTGGGCATTTACGTGGACGACGTCTACCAAGGCGCCGCCACACTCAACGGCACGGCTTGGAGCTACAACCTCAGCGGTTTGTCCGTGGGCAACCACATTGTCAAGGCGCAAGTGGAAGACAAAGTCACGGGCGTGGTGCGCTTAGCCCAAAGTCAGACCCTGGGAGTATCTGACACCTTGACGCCAACAACCTTGGCTGCAATCACCAGCATGGCCGATGACGTGGGTGCCCAAACCGGCTCCGTGGCCAGTGGCAACAGTACAGATGACACCACCATAGGGCTAATGGGCACATTATCAGCCAACTTGAAACCGGGTGAAGTTGTGCAGGTGCTGGACGGCACCAACGTTTTGGGCAATGCCATCGTGAAAGAGATGGCCTGGTCCTTCACCACGCCCACATTGGCATATCAAAGCCACAGCCTCACGGCAAAGGTGGTCAACGCCACCACTGGCTTGTCCGGTACGGCCAGTACGGCCACGACTGTTTTGGTACAAAACCCAGACATCACACTCAGCGTAGACACTGGCACATTGGCTCAAAACCCCAAATCCGTGCGCTATGTGATGGTGGCTCGGAATTGGTCGGATCCGGCTTACCTCGCGATCAATGAGATCGAGGTCATGAGCGGCGGCGTGAACGTGGCTCTGGGCAAGTCGGTTGCAGGTCCAGGCTGGAGCACGGCTTTGCAGGGTTACTTACCAAGTACAGCTGCCGTGGATGGTTCGACCTTTTGGGGCTCTGCTTACCTCTACAACGAGGCCATCCCAAATGGCATTCGATATATCCAGATTGATTTAGGAGACTTTTACCAAATTGACAGTATCAAGATCACGTCTCCCTCTGAACGCGGCACTTTGAATTCGGCCAAGGTCTACCTGTCGGGAACCAGCATGATCTTGTTACAGTCCGAGTTGGCACTCAATGCGGTGCCTAACGTCACTTTGGTCGCTACGCTCAACGCCAATTTGGTGCAAACCATTGACACCACCGGTGCCAAGGTCGGGGCTAACTATGCCACCGACACCACGCCCACTCTGAGTGGCATCCTCGGGACCAACTTGGCCACCACCGAGCGTTTGGCGGTGTATGACGGCACCACCTATTTGGGTAATGCCACCATTACCAACACCACCAGTGGCGCTTGGACATTCACGGTGCCTTCCGCCAGTGCATTGGTTTCGGCCACACACACCTTGATGGCACGGGTCGAGAGTTTGGATGGTACCGTCATCAAAGCCTCCGCCACCGAGTTGCTCAACCTGACCGTTGCAGCCCCAACGGCCGATTTAGTCAGCGCCTACGACACGGGCTACCCCAGCATTGGATCTGTACAAGTCAAAGGCAACTTGACGGCTGCGTTGGCTGGTGGGCAAAGACTCGGCGTTTATGACGGAACCACCTTGCTGGGCTACGCCACAACCAACGGAAACCTCTGGTCTTACTACCAAGCTGGCCTGGGACTTGGGACTCATGCACTGACGGCCAAAGTAACCGATGAACTGGGCACTTTGGGTGCGTCAGGCAGCGGGCTGAATGTCACCATCACAGGCACTTTGCCCACACAATTGGTCACGGTCTCGGGTGCGGTGGAAACTACGGGAGCGTTTGCCTATACCGGTCATTTGCTGCCAAACCAAAGCGTTGCAGATCCTTTAATGAGCCTGATCTCCACGGACACCACTCCAGGTGTATGGGGCAAACTCAGCTCTAACTTGGGCAGCGGTGAAAGTTTGGTTGCCTACGACGGAAAGACGGCGTTGGCTGGCACCATGGTGGTCAACGGTACAAGCTGGAACTTTGTACCCACCAGCCCCTTGAGTGAAGGCTTTCACAACCTGAGTTTCAGGGTCGAAAACGGCGCCAACCAAGGGACAGCCAGCAAGATCTTTGGTGTAGAGGTAGACGCAGTGGTGGGTAACCTCGCCACCGTGTTGAATTTGATCGACAACCAAGGCGCATTGACCGGTAACCTGGCGGTGGGGGGAATCACCGATGATGTGTTTCTGGTGCTTTCAGGAAAGCTTGATTTTGTTCAGCAAGGCACGATCAAGGTGTTTGACGGCACAACCCAGATCTCTACGCAGTACTCGGCTTTGGTGACAGACAATATTTTCAACATCAATGTGCCGCAGTTGGGCGTGGGCAGCCACACGTTGTCGCTCAAGTTTTACAACACCAATGGTGTGGAGCAGACCAGCGCGGCCAGTAGCCAAACTGTGAACGTGGTAATCGGGGACAGCGGTCAAATTACTTCCATGACGACCTCTGCAGGTGGGGTCGATACCCTGACGTTATCCAATTACGGCCAGACGATGGATTTCACCAAGCTGGGCACCAGCACCATCGACAAAGTAGACCTTGGGACCTTTGGTGGCAACACCGTCAAGCTGAGCACAGCCGATGTGTTGGACGCTGGCACCAACCTTTTCAACACTGCGGGCGGTTGGACCTTCAGCAATGTGACCGATAGCACCCATGCCGCCACTTATCACCAAATGGTGCTGGACGGAACCGGGACGACCGCTAGGGGGAACAGCACGGTGACGTTGACAGAGACAGCCGCAGCCATCAACACGTTATCGCCTTGGGCCTTGACAGGCACGGCTACCCATGACGGTTCGACATACAACGTCTATACCAACGTGGTGACCGACAACGCACAGGTGTTGATCAACCAAAACTTGGCGGTGAGCAACATTCTGATTTAAAGCAGATCGTCGAAGCGGCAGGCTGCCGCCGCTTCGACCTTTTGTTTGGTTGGGACGACCATTACCAAGCGGTTCCTGCGCAATAAATCACCGCAGGAAATGTGCTCAACCAGGCCCAAAAAAATCGGTTCAAGCCAAAAAATCGGAACACCAGCAAGTGAAAGAGGGCGGCTACGCTGCAAAACAGCCAAGCCAGCCGCACATTGATCAAAGCCAGCGGAAAGCAGCCTTCCCACACGGTGAACGACCATGCGCCTAATCGGGCAAGTAAGGGGTGGCGCAGCAGACTGCGCTCTGGCAGTGGCCCATAAACTCCGGTGTCTAAAAAGAGCGTCATGGCCCGGCCAGAGCGCCATTCAGGCCGCAGCAACTTGACCCATCCCGACACAAAATAAGAGCTGATGGTGTGCAAACTGATGTACCAAAAGCCGGCTCTCCAACCGGTTTCACTGTCAGTGAAGTGACCCACCCCGTGCCCAATTAGCAAGCCCGACAAGGCCACCAAAGTCATGAAATCGCTGCCGCCATTGAAGGCCCCGCGCCAACGCAGCAACAGCAGCAGGGCCAGCACAAACAACAGCCCCGCGCCGCCCAAACCAAGTTGCCCCCCCATCAAGGCCACCGCCAACACCAAGCGCAACAGCAGCAGGGCGGTGTAGGGTCTTGGCATGAGCAATGGGGTCAAAACGGATTTGACCCATGCCGGACGATTGGGGATTTCTTGTTGCAGCAGCAGCCAATCCGCAATCCGGTCCAGCTTTTGGATGCGCAAATATTCAAGGGTTTGCAGCAGCAAGCTCCAGCCCAACAACAACTCAAAAACCCGAATAGCCAAAGCAAGTGTCATGGACGATCAGTTGGCAATGGGTGGGGATTGCAGCATCAGTTCGCTGGTGTCGCTGCCGGGCACTGTCATGCGAACTTCGAATTGAAAAGCCAGTAGTGACGCTACCGGCGGTTCAGCCATCATGGCTTGGTTGCCCCAGCACCCGCCTTGAATAGCTTCATGAGCCAAACGGCTGACCAGTTGGTAGGTCACGCGGTCGCGAATGTCGGCGCCATCGGGCAAGTCATTGATGTCGTTGGCCAAGTGGTCAACGAAGTTTTGGTGGGTCAGGGCTAAATTGACGGCGGGGTTGTGAAACAGGTGAAAACCCTGCAGGTTGGCTCTGGGATAAATCAAGCGCCAGTCAGACCAAGTGCCGTTTCCAGTTTGGCCCCGAACATACAGGCGTGGCGCCGGGTTGATGCCGTGGTAGAACTTCCAGTTGGGGAAAAAGGCCCGAAAGAAAAACAACCAAGGCCCCTCGATGGTGCCCCAGCGTTTGCGCAAGGACAGCACCAACAAGCCGAAATAGGCCACGATCAGGACAGTGGTGAACACCATGCTGGCAGTTTATCGCCAGTTATCGGGGGTTCCCTCGCAAATCGAGGGGCAGTTGAGGCGCCGCAGTCTCAAAATGAGGCATTCTTGTGGCTTAATAACGCTTTGCATTATTTATCTGGAGCCATAGATGGGCAACAAAATCGTTACCGAAGCAGACCGTAAATTCACTCCTCCACTGCCAACACTGCCTGGCGTGACCTTGCCTACCCATGGCCGCGGTCAGCGTGTGAGTTTGGAGCGTGGCGTGGCCACCCGCAACAAGAAAAACCCCGGCAAACGCTCCAAAAAGGGCGGCTAAAGCCTTTTGAATGGGTCTGAGCCTGTTCAATAAAAAACCAAGCCACTGGAAATCAGTGGCTTTTTTGTTGCTCTTGATGAAAGTCTGAAATGGTCATTTCTTACGCTTGTGTGTTGGTGGCGGGCTTGATGCCTGTGGTCTGTGCGGGCATTGCCAAAGCAGGTATGCGCAACTACGACAACCACGACCCCCGCGCTTGGTTGGCCTCCCAAACGGGTTTTAGAGCCCGCGCCAATGCGGCGCAGGCCAACTGCTTTGAAGCGTTTCCATTTTTTGCGGTGGGCCTCGTATTGGCCTTGTTGACCGGTGTCGATCCGTTTGTGGTGGACATGTTGGGCGTCTTTTTTGTTGCCGCTCGAGTGGCTTATGTGGCGTGTTATGTGGCCGACAAGCCTAAATTTCGTTCGATTTTTTGGACCGTGGGCTATCTCGCCGTGATTGCTTTTTATGTGCTGGCCATGCAGAACTTGCAGATCGGCTGAATCTCAGAAAACAGCTTTTATCAAGGCACAATAGAGACCCTGCCCCGGTGGTGAAATCGGTAGACACACCGGACTTAAAATCCGTTGCTTCGTGAATAACGGGCGTGCCGGTTCGATTCCGGCTCGGGGCACCACAGAGATTGAAGCACCCTCATGAAAAACGACAATGCTCCGCTTGAAATTCATGTGCATGGTGATGTGCCGATCAAACCCGGCACCGACATCAAGGCGATTCAAGAAGCGCTCAAGCCGCTTTGGCATTACGCGGGTGCCCGTTCACTGAGCGATGGCGCTCCCAGTCTGTACGAAGAAGAGCCCGGCATTCGCTTTGATGCCGACCAGAACCGCTTACAAGTGTGTTGGACCGTCAAAGGCGACGACGATTTCCGCATGGTCATGGAAGACCTGTGCATGAACCTCAACGAGTTGTCATCGGCCGGCACCCAAATTGAAGTCACCTTTTACGATGCCGAATTCGACGACGAAGACGAGGCCAGGGGCGCAGAGTCGCGTGACGATTTTGTGATGATGTTTGTTGGCCCAGACCCCGCCGCCATCATGCAGGCCCAACGAGATTTGTTGATCCACGATGTGGTCAACATGATGGAGCGCCACTTTGATGGCTCAGAGCTTTCGGGGGTCGTGGCAGAAATCGACAAACTGTTCAGTCAGCGTTTTGACAACCTGGTCAGCTCGCTCGAGCTGGGCAAACCCCCTCGCGGCTCGGGTGGCAACAACAGTGGCCATGGCGGCGGTCGCCGCCCACGACATTTGCACTGAAGCGCTGCAGCATGGCCCGCTTTTTCTCGAGCGATGCTCTTCAATCTGGTGTAAAGCGGCGCGAAGTATTCGGTTGGGCGATGTACGACTTCGCCAATTCGGGATTCACCACGGTGGTCATCACGGCTGTTTTTGCAGCCTATTTTGTTGGCGGTGTGGCCGAAGGGGCCGCTTGGGCCACGTTGGCTTGGACTGCGGGCTTGAGCCTGTCCTACTTGATTGTCATGGTCACCATGCCCGGGTTGGGTGCGTGGGCTGACCGGGTGGCGGGCAAAAAACGGTTGCTCATGTGGTTCACCGGGGCCTGCGTCATCAGCACCGCGGCACTGGCAGCGGTGGGGCCGGGTCAGGTGGCCTTGGGGCTGTTGCTCTTGGTGATCTCCAACACTTTTTATTCTTATGGCGAGTCTTTGACCGCCTCTTTTTTGCCCGAGTTGGCCCGACCAGAAACCATGGGCCGTGTGAGCGGCTGGGGCTGGGGCTTGGGCTACATCGGTGGCATGCTCACCTTGGGCCTGTGCTTGGCTTATGTACTTGCCGCGCAAGCCCGCGGTGAAAGCGGCAGCCAATTTGTGCCAGTCACCATGGTCATCACGGCCTTGATGTATGGCGCTGCAGCCTGTGTCACGTTTGCCCTGCTGCGTGAGCGCTCGGCCCCGCAACCCAACGCACCCGTGGTCGGTTTTTGGCAAAGCCTGAGCGCACTGCGCCGCACTTTCCAAGAGGCGCGGCCTTATCAAGACTTCACCCGGCTTATGGCTTGCGCCGTGGCCTATCAGGCTGGGGTGGCGGTGGCCATTTCTTTGGCCGCCATTTATGCCGAGCAAGTGATTGGGTTCAAGCCCCAAGAAACCATGGTGTTGATTTTTGTTTTGAACACGGCGGCCTTTGCTGGCGCCATGATTTTTGGCTACGCGCAAGACCGCATCGGGCACAAATTGGCTTTGTCGTTGACCTTGGTGGGTTGGATTTTGACCTGCGTCATCGCTGCGCTGTCCACCAACAAAGAGCAGTTTTGGTGGGCAGCCGCCATTGCAGGGGTGTGCATGGGCTCGAGCCAGTCTTCGGGCCGAGCCATGGCGGGGTTGTTGGTGCCGCCAGCCCGCTTGGGCGAGTTTTTTGGCCTGTGGACCTTTGCCATTCGCCTCGCCAGCATTTTGGGGCCCTTGAGTTATGGGCTGATCACTTGGCTGAGCGGCGGCAACCAGCGCTTGGCCATTGGCGTGACATCGCTGATGTTTGTGCTGGGCTTGTTGCTGCTGATCCCCGTTAATTTAGAACGAGGTCGACGCATGGCCTTGGGCCAGTCCGCCGATCAAACCTGAAAGTCGCTGCGTCGGCAGGCTGTGTGGGGCAGCGCCAGCCAACGCGCGGCCGCAGCTTGCAGGCCCGCCAAATCGCCATTGGTCATGA
>JACCDZ010192789.1_pt1 | contig 19550 bp, 18 predicted proteins | sample 7449551 | NCBI WGS metagenome assembly JACCDZ01 (sample SAMN15323452, study PRJNA562643) | freshwater metagenome | isolation source: river surface water | place: USA:Blue River Watershed | collected 2017-08-18
ACATTACCATGAGGCATTTATTTAACCGCGGTTTTTACAAGCCGATGGGAGTTTCGGGAGACACTTTACGCGAAGCTTTATTGGCTTTACGTCCTGAAATTTACGGAAATATTGCCGACGAAAAAGTTGAATTAAACGGACTTCTGTACGTTATTGAACGACTTCCTATCGGAATTGAAGAATGCCGATTCATCAATTTAACTTCAGAAGAAGGGTATTCTAAATCGCATTTCAAAGCAATTGTCCCTCCCAAAAGACGTCGTAATTGCTACCGAATTGACGAAGACCAGATGAACGTAGTGATTACTCGTGGTCGTTCAGACATTTACGATATTTTGACACACTTGACCTTCATATTTATAGAATCGCATAAGATTAAAAACAGAGTGCTATTGGACGAAGCGGGTGAAGTATCACACGATTGGAAAAAATTAGAAATTGCTGTTCAGCAAAATAAAAAATTAACTCAAATAGAGAAAGAGAAAGCGATTTCTCATACCGCTAATATCTTAGGCAGAACCTTCGAAGAAATTTTAGATATCTACGATGCCTTTGGTTCGGCTGCAGCACCAGATCGTTTTTTACACGTTATTTATTGGTTAGGAAAATTAGCCATCGAAGAAATTGTAGAAAATAACAAACGAACAATTACTTTCAGCCCAGTTTTGAGAGAACGTTTAGGACACCATATACACGGAGAGATTTGGGCCACCAACATCAAAGAAGTTTTAAAAGAAAACAATTTATTAGGCAGACCCATCCATGTGATTAGTGCCAATATGCACTCGGTGATGAACTCCATTTTTGCGGTTCCTGTTTTAAAATCGAAATTTAAAAATCAATCGGATTTCTTTATTTACGAAGAGTTGAGCAAGTCAGGCGCAAATGAAGTACGCAATGTGGTTGAATCGATTGCCTTGAAACAAGGAATGATTTCGTTACCAGATACTTCAGGAACGAATATCGATGTTCAAATTTTTGACACAGCCAAAATTGATTGGACAAAAACCTCATTTCCTAAAGCGGATTTAGGTGAAGAAAAACCCGTACTAATTGTAATGGATTATGCTTTTGGAGAGCAAGCTTACGAAACGATTGACGAATTATTCAAACCCTACAAAAAAGAAACTTTCTTAAATGCTCAGTCGATTTCCATTATGGGAAAAGCGGGAATTCTAGAAGGAGGCAAGGGAGACATTATGATTCCGAATGCCCATATTAACGAAGGAACAGCCGACAATTACTTTTTTGAAAATGAATTAACTGCCGACATGTTCGAAGGGAACGATATTGCAGTATTCGCCGGACCGATGGTGACCGTTCTAGGAACCTCGTTGCAAAACAGGGATTTATTGAAGTTCTTTCACGAATCGACTTGGAGAGCAATCGGATTAGAAATGGAAGGCGCTTATTATCAAAAGGCCATTCAGTCGGCTTCTAGAATTAGAAAAAGTGTACCGAAAGATATCAAAGTGCGCTATGCGTATTACGCCTCAGATAACCCTTTAGAAACAGGAAGCACATTAGCCTCTGGAGGACTGGGAACAACAGGAGTAAAACCAACCTATTTGATTACGATCAAAATTTTGGAACAAATTTTTAATGTAAAATAATCAAATACCCCAATTATGAAACGAATATTGATAACAGGAGCCGCAGGATTTTTAGGATCGCATCTTTGCGACCGATTCATCAAAGAAGGCTATTTTGTTATAGGGATGGACAATTTGATTACGGGCGATTTGAAAAACATCGAACATTTATTCAAGTTGGAAAACTTCGAATTTTACCACCATGACATTACAAAATTCGTTCATGTTCCAGGAAAAGTTGATTATATCTTACATTTTGCTTCGCCAGCAAGCCCGATAGATTATTTAAAAATTCCAATCCAAACCTTGAAAGTAGGTTCGTTAGGGACTCACAATTTATTGGGATTGGCACGAGTGAAAAAAGCGCGAATTTTAATTGCGTCGACTTCAGAAGTTTATGGCGATCCATTAGTGCATCCACAAACCGAAGAATACTATGGCAACGTAAATACAATAGGGCCAAGAGGCGTGTATGACGAAGCCAAACGCTTCCAAGAATCGATTACGATGGCGTACCATACGTTTCACGGTGTAGAAACTCGAATTGTTCGAATTTTCAACACTTACGGACCAAGAATGCGCCTCAACGATGGACGCGTAATTCCGGCCTTTATTGGGCAAGCGATTCGCGGAGAGGATTTAACCATTTTTGGAGACGGAATGCAAACACGTTCTTTTTGTTATGTGGACGATCAAGTGGAAGGAATTTACAGACTCTTGCATTCAGACTATGTGTACCCAGTGAATATTGGGAATCCAGACGAAATTACCATCAAAGATTTTGCCGAAGAAATTATCAAATTAACAGGCACGAATCAAAAAGTAGTCTATCATCCGTTGCCGATAAATGACCCCTTACAACGCCAACCGGATATTACTAAAGCCAAAGAATTATTGGGTTGGGAAGCCAAAGTAGGCCGTGCCGAAGGAATGAAAATTACGTACGACTATTTCAAATCCTTATCTCCAGAAGAGCTTTCGAAAGAGGAACACAAAGATTTTTCGAATTATATTAAATAAAAATTAACCCGTTTTTTAAGCGGGTTTTTTGTTGGCATACTGTTCAAATGAGTTTTAAAACATTTTTAAATTGATTAATTTTTAAATTGTTCAATTATTTTTTTACATTTGAAAAGCCCTAAAACTGCATTGGATTCCAAATCAACTTCCTTTACAGATTTTATAAAATGCAAACGACTAAAATCGTTTGTAACCGCTTGTATGGGCAACTTGCGCCAATAAATGAGTTATGCACAATACAAAAAGACACCAACTAAATAAAAATATGAGAATAGATTTAAGAAATCAGCTTGCAGAAGGAATGAACAACTTACAAGCTTGGAGAAACAGGTATAGTAAAACTGAATACGCTGAGAAAGTTTTGCTCAACGTATTTTATAGAAAATATTCGACACACTTTATGTGGGATAAAATTCAGAATTCATTTCAGACAAAAATGTTTGGTGGAAATAAAGTCTTATGGAATGACTTTAACGAAGGTTGGCGTGAAATGATGAATTTATATCAAAACCAATCGACAAAAACACAACCAATTTTATTGCAATTGCTCTCTGAAAAAAGTGAAAATATGGTTGGTAGTGTTTCCTATGCAGGATTTGCAGATAAAATAAATGGAGCAAAAAAAGGAAACAACGCAGATATTGAGGAGATTGAGTTCACATACTTGCATTATCTTCTAAATGACCAACTTATTCTAATGTGGAGTGCATATGGAGGTACAGGTCTGTCAAAAATTGATGCGTTAGCACAAATGTCAGGAGTTATAATCGCAGAAACTGATATGACAGAATATGGAAAAGTTGAAACTATTATTGGTCAGTTGTGTACAGGGCCATATTTACACCAAAACTATAATCCGTTACCACCATTATAATGGACGAAACTGTTGACAGAGGTTTTAAATCGACTCTTGGGCTTTTATTTTCAATTCCAGAATTCGGAGATTTCTTCGAAAAATTTTCTTTGGAGCACAAAATAGAATGCAAAGATGACTTACAATTGTTAACAGATAAGTTTAAAGAGTATTTATCTAAAAAAAGAGAAGTAGTAGAAGAAGAAAACATACTTTTTAAACATTTAATAGAATGTGCCGAAAATGAAGTTTACGCAAACAGTAAACTTAAAATTGCAATCATTAATAGAGTTAAAATCCCAAATGAAACTTTTTTAAACGAGTTTAATACTGACTTTCAAGCAATAAAAACGGATGATTTGTTTTTTGAACAAACAAATAAAGGAAAGTATAAAACTGTAAAAGAATTTATTTCATTACACGGTGTTGATGGAAAAGGTTTATTTGAATTATATGAGAAATATAAGGATTTCAACCACCCATATATTTATGATTTAATTTCAGAGCCACTTATTCAAGCAAAGAATTTCTCAAATGGAATCGCAGTATTAAAAAAATCTTTGAATTACGCATTTAGATACCCTAACTATTTTTGGGATAGTCTAAGAGGTGTTGATTCTTGTGCAACTTCCTTGTATCGACTTCAATTCTTATTAGGAAAAGATGGTTTAATGGAATTAAACAAGACCATTAACAATTTCGAAATCAAACTATTAAAACTAATCTTCCTGTATCTTTCAAGAGTAATTTATATGAGTGATAATAATTTATTGTCAATTGACGCTTATTCAAACAGAGCAAGAATTGTCAGAGATTATCCATATCAATTTATGGGTATTTTTGGATTAGGTGTAATTCCAGACATTCAATATATTTCTGATAAATATTTAGCATACACGACAGCAACCAAAAACAACTTAGTTGGACAGCCTTTTCAACAATTGATGTGGGACAGTATGAAAATGTATAGACACGGTTCACACATTCCGAATAGTTCAGGTGGCTATCAAGAAACTGAAGATGCTACTTGGATGCAATTAGTTCAAAGAGGTAATTTAAGGAGTATAAACCTGTCAGAAAAGATATTGGCGGAATTTGAAAATTACGCATTGAATTTTACAAAAAGCGAAATAGATTTAATTTGTGATATTGCGACTAAAAAAAATAAAGATGATTTAGAGAACTATTTAAAAAAACTGAAAGAATAAATGTACTGTGCATAACAGCAGTTTGACAATATGACGGGTTTAGTGCTAAATTGAAAGCAATTGCTTTTAAATCAAACATCCCCCGCTAGTCCGAGCATTAGGTAACACTAGGCTAGCGCGAGCTTCAAGCTCGTGCTCACACATGAGCAAGTAAAAATAGATAAAAATGGTCAAACAAAGAGTAAATAATTGGAATGGGTACGAGCGAGACGCTCGCACTAGCGGGGTAATTTTTTTACTGATTTCAATGTAGAAATCCAACAAAAAATTAATCCTTGGTCTCTTGAAAATATATCATCAAGTATTTCAGGCAATACTTTTTCATTATCATATTCTCAAATGACTCCTGCTAATGGTGGAGATATTACAACAAACGGAAATATCAAAACAATAAAGTTTTCTGGGGATTTAAACATAAACGTATTTATTGAAGGAATAGGTACACTTCACACATATCATATAACTTTTATTGTGAATGTTAATTCAGTAACTGGACAACCAATCTCAGGGCAAATAATTGGTTTGCCATAATATCAAGACTACTAAAAATTAATATATGGAAAAAGTCATCTCAGAATTAAGTTTAAACCTTGTTATCTGGCAATTAATTTCACTTATCATTCAGATTGGTATTGTTATCTTGTTGTATAAAATTTTGAAATTTTTGACAAAATATTTTAAGGAACGTAAACCTAATTAAAAATAATAAAAATCAGTTTTGGCAAAGCTAAAACTGATTTATTTACATTACGACTAGACAAAGTATTTATATAAATATACAAAAAAAGTAATGAAAACAAAAAGGCTTCCTGTAACCCCCCCCGCTAGTCCGAGCATTAGGTAACACTAGGCTAGCGCGAGCTTCAAGCTCGTGCTCACAAACATGAGCAAGTAAAAATAGATGAAAATGGTCAAACAAAGAGTAAATAATTGGAATGGGTACGAGCGAGACGCTCGCACTAGCGGTGGGGATTTATAAATAAATTTTTGATGGAACAATACCAAATGCTTTTAATTGGTCCCGAAAATAGAATTTTGAATTTTGAAGCATTTCAAAAATGGAAAGAAAATAAAAATTTGAAAATTGATTTAAATCAAAAATACAGTGTTGTATCATACAAAACGAAATAAACATAAGCAATTAAAGCCAAACCCTGCTCACGCGCGAAATGAAATTCGAAGAAGTCAATCCTTTCGCGTGGTTTCTATAAAGCAAAAGCAATATTTAGTTTTGACCAAGAACTGAGATAACTGCAGTAACCATAAAAAAACTCATGACCAACGATTATTTAGAAAGCGTACAAAAGCAATTTCAGTATTACAAAATGCTGGGCGACCAAACGTTTTTGCAATTGCAAGAGGAAGCATTGTTTTGGCAACCAAATGCCGAAAGCAATAGTATTGCCACCATCGTGAAACATCTGTGGGGTAATATGTTGTCTCGTTGGACAGATTTTTTGACTACTGACGGAGAAAAAGAATGGAGAAATCGAGAAGCTGAATTTGAAAACGATCTACTAACCCGTCAAGAATTGTTAGAAAAATGGGAAGAAGGCTGGAGCTGTTTGTTTAACGCCTTAAACAGTTTGACTCCAAACGACTTACTCAAAGAAATTTACATTCGGAATCAAGGACACACCATCACAGAAGCCATTAACAGACAACTAGCACATTATCCGTATCATGTGGGACAAATTGTATTTATCGGGAAAATAGTGTGCGACAACAAATGGGCTTCTTTGTCCATTCCAAAAGGGAATTCCGCTTCCTACAATGCCGACAAATTTTCAAAACCCAAACAAAAAACCCATTTTACCGACGAATATTTAAACAAAGACAAAGAATAGCCGCTAAAAAAGCAGGGTTTTTGTTTATAAAATTATCTAACCTGCAAGGTCTTTTTGACCTTGTAGGTTTTGTTTTGAAAAAGAGTCTAATACCTGCAAGGTTTAAGAACCTTGCTTGAAAATGGGTGTCCCAACAACTTTTTAAAAATTAATTATTATTTCCGTTCAAAAGCCATTATTTTTGCACCATCCTCCGAAAGGCGGACAAGTAACTAATACAACAACAACATGACTATTTTACTATTGGGTTCAGGCGGAAGAGAACATGCATTTGCATGGAAAATGATTCAAAGTCCGCTTTGCGACACCCTTTTTGTTGCTCCAGGAAACGCGGGAACCGCAGCAATAGCAAATAATATCAACATCAACCCAACTGATTTCCCAGCCATCAAAGACTTTGTCTTAAAAGAAAAAGTGGAAATGGTTGTCGTGGGTCCAGAAGATCCATTGGTAAAAGGGATTTACGATTTCTTTATGAATGATGCCGATTTAAGAAATATTCCTGTAATTGGTCCATCTACGATTGGCGCACAATTAGAAGGAAGTAAAGAATTTGCCAAAGAATTCTTATTCAGACACAACATTCCAACAGCTGCTTATGATAGTTTTACTGCTGAAACTGTTGAACAAGGATGTCAATTTTTAGAAACACTACAACCGCCGTATGTATTGAAAGCAGACGGATTGGCTGCCGGAAAAGGCGTATTGATTATTCAAGATTTGGCTGAAGCCAAAGAAGAATTGCGCAACATGTTGGTGCACCAAAAATTTGGAAGTGCAAGCGCTAAAGTGGTGATTGAAGAATTTTTGGACGGAATCGAATTGAGCTGTTTCGTTTTAACTGACGGAAAGAGCTATAAAATCTTGCCAACAGCCAAAGATTACAAACGCATTGGAGAAGGCGACACGGGATTGAATACAGGCGGTATGGGAGCTGTTTCTCCTGTTCCGTACGTTGATGCTGTTTTGATGGAAAAAATCGAAACACGCATCGTAAAACCAACGATTGATGGTTTCCAAAAAGACGGGATTCCGTACAAAGGATTTGTTTTTATTGGATTAATCAATGTAAAAGGCGAACCGATCGTGATTGAATACAATGTGCGAATGGGTGATCCAGAAACGGAAGTAGTAATTCCAAGATTAAAAACGGATTTAGTGGAATTGTTTTTGGCTGTAGCCAAAGAAAAACTAGACCAAATTGCGTTGGAAATAGACGAAAGAAGCGCCACAACGATTATGGTAGTTTCGGGCGGTTATCCAGAAGAATTTGAAAAAGGAAAAGTAATTACCGGTTTAGAAAACATTACTGATTCGATTGTTTTTCACGCGGGAACCAAATTAGAAAACAACCAGGTGTTGTCAAACGGAGGGCGTGTGTTGACTGTTACTTCCTATGGCGATAACTTTGAAGAAGCCATAAAAAAATCTTACCAAAATATCGCTAAGCTTCAATTTGATAAGATGTATTTTAGAAGAGATATTGGAAACGACTTAAAGTAGTTTCCAATATTTTTATTTTCTTTATTATTTCAAGAAAGAGTGTGCAGTTGTATCTTGATTTTCAGTACCTGCTTCGTCAAAAATTTGCAATTGTTTGATCCAATATACAATAGCAGCAGCACAAATAATCATAAAGATCCAGTTGATAGCATTAGCAGCAGTCCATGAAGAAAGCTCTAAAGATCTTAAAAAATCAAGTGGAGCAAATAATACATCTACAAATAAGAATTGAATTCCTTCGAAAAATGATTTCATAATAATATAAAATTATAGTGTTATTTAGTGTTTGAGTAAGTACCTAAAAAAGAAAGCAATTTTTAAAAACGAATCTTTTTTGAACTTGTTTTAAACAAGTAGTATATTTACAGACACAAAAGTATAAAATATCCTTATGATTGCAAGTGTTTTTAAAAAATCTACACCATTAAATTACGCTTTAATCGTATTTTTAGTGTTGTTTTTCTTTTTTATCTACCAAATTCAGGATACCTCTTGGATGTCTTCGGGTGTTTTACTACTTAAAAAAGGACTTACTTTTTTGGTGGTGTTGGCGTCTATTTTCTTGACCAGCTTTATTGGAAAACGTAACGGATTGACTAAAGACAGTAGCTATACCGCGATTTTTTTCTTGTTGCTCTTGTTGTTTTTCCCTACAATTCTGAATAATTTAAATATTCTTTTGGCTAATTTTTTTATTCTATTAGCCTTGCGTCGTTTGATTTCCTTGCAGTCGATGAAAGCGTCTAAAGAAAAAATATTTGATGCCTCATTATGGATTATTTTAGCATCACTTTTCCATTTTTGGTGTATTTTATTCTTGATTTTGGCGTTTATCTCCATCATATTTCACGTGTCAAGAGATTATACCAATTGGGTTTTGCCTTTTATTGCGTTCTTTACAGTTGCGATTTTCTTCACGTTTTTCACCTCTATATTCGGCATTAATACAGTAGTTTATTTGCAAAAAAGCACCCAAATCAGTTTGGCAATAGATTATTTTACTAATTCCACTCAAAATCTTGCCTTATCAATTTATGTTTCTGTGGCTTTATTTTTTGTTTTTTCAATGTTCATTACACTATCGCATCGTCCTTCAATACTACAAACATCGTATAAAAAAATCGTGGCTTCCTTTTTTATCGGGGTTATGGTTTTTCTCCTTTCAGCGAATAAAAGCAGCGATTTATTATTGTTAACTACGGCGCCTTTGGCCATTTTAGCGAGTGCGCATATCGAGTATTCGCAAACTAAATTCAAACAAGAAATGGTCTTTACAGCAGTACTATTGTCTAGTTTATTTTTGTTTGTAAGCCAACTATAATTTTTGGCCGTAAGCTAAATCTCCCGCATCTCCCAATCCCGGTACGATATAACTATGCTCGTTGAGGTAATCATCAGTTGCTGCAATCCAAAGATGGCAGGTATCAGGTAATTCGTCTTCCAAATGCTCAATTCCCTCGGGTGCGGCAATGACTACTGCGATATGAATTTCGGCTGGAGTGCCTCTTTCCATCAATTGTTTGTAGACCGCCACAATGGATTGTCCTGTGGCCAGCATAGGATCTACTAACACCACCGTTTTGTTATTAATATCAGCAACCGCTTGGTACTGCACTATAATTTCAAAAAAATCGTCGTTGTTTGGATGGTGGCGGTAAGCCGAAATAAATCCGTTTTCAGCGGCATCAAAATAGTTGAGAAAACCATTGTGCAAGGTTAAACCCGCACGTAGAATAGAACAAATCACTAACGGATTTTTGATATACTGAGTCGCTTTTGTTCCCAAAGGTGTTGGAATAGTAACAGCTTGATAGTCTAAATTTTTACTTAGTTCATACGCCATAATTTCCCCAATGCGCTCCATGTTTTTTCTAAAACGCAGACTGTCGCTGTGAATGTTAACATCGCGAATTTGACCTAAAAAATGGTTCAGAACACTATTATTTTCAGAGAGTTGGTGAATTTGCATGATTTGAATTTTGTTGTTGTTGGCAAAACTTTAGTTGTTTTTCCGCCCTATAAATGTATAAAAAAGTATCTTTGTCTTTCAATATATAACGATATGTTTTCAAAATTAGCCTATTCAGTATTCGAAAAAAGTATCCAAGATTATCATCAATTTGATAACGTGGACCAACCGATTAACAATCCTTTTCCCAAGGACCAATTCGAACATTTATTGTATTTAAAAAACTGGATCGATACGGTTCAATGGCACTTTGAAGACATTATTCGTGACCCGAATATTGACCCAGTTGCAGCTTTAACATTGAAAAGAAGAATAGACGCTTCCAATCAAGAACGCACCGATATGGTAGAATACATTGACAGCTATTTTTTGCAAAAATACAGTCATGTTAATGCCAAATCAGAGGCTAAAATCAATTCTGAAAGTCCAGCCTGGGCTTTTGATAGATTGTCTATTTTGGCATTGAAAATTTACCATATGCAAGAAGAGGTAAGTCGTGCTGATGCTTCACAAGAACACAAAGATAAGTGCCAAGAAAAACTCAATGTTTTATTGGAACAAAGAACCGATTTATCGACTGCGATTGACGATTTGTTGAACGACATTGAAAGCGGCAACAAATTCATGAAAGTGTACAAACAAATGAAAATGTACAATGACGATGATTTGAATCCGGTGTTGTACCAAAACAAAAAGTAATTTGATGTTCAAAAACACTTTTTTTGCCAAAGAACCCTTGTTTCTAAAAGTAATTTATGTGCTTGCTTTTTTAGGGATTGTCTATAATATTTATTTACTGATTTTCACGAAGAACGATATTGATGCTTTAATTCAATTACTGAGTTCGGGATCTCTTTCGATATTACTCGTTCGAAGATTTTTGAAAGAACAGAAAAAAAACTAACTATAGTTTTTGAGTTTTAGAATGAAACAAAAACCGCAACATATAGCCGTCATGAGACTTTCTGCAATGGGAGATGTCGCCATGACGGTTCCTGTTTTACGCGCGTTGGTAAACCAATATCCCGAGCTTAAAATTACAGTGATTTCACGTCCTTTTTTTAAACCTTTTTTCAAGGACATTCCGAATCTAGATTTCTTTACTTTTGACGAAAAAGAGCGTCACAAAGGCATTAAAGGTTTGTGGCGATTGTTCCAAGATTTGAAAGCGTTGCAAATCGATGCTTTTGCCGACTTACACAATGTATTGCGTTCCAAAGTAGTGCGTAGTTTGCTTGCTATGAGCGGAAAAAAAATCGCTTTTGTAGACAAAGGTCGCGCCGAGAAAAAAGCATTGACACGCGCTGAAAATAAAATTTTCCAACCCTTGACCACGATGTTTGAAAGACACCAATTGGTGTTTGAAAGCTTGGGTTTTCCAATCGATTTGTCTCAGCCAAAATTTCCTCCAAAAGCTAAAATTTCACAACCTGAAATAGCAGCAATTGTTGCCCAGTCAAAAAACACAATTGGTATTGCGCCTTTTGCCCAATACGATTCCAAAGTCTATCCACTCGATTTAATGAAGGAAGTAATCGATACTTTGGCTCAAAATCAAGAACATACTATTTTACTCTTTGGCGGAGGCCAAAAAGAAAAAGAACAACTTCAGAATTTAGTAGGCGATAAAAATAACGTCATCAACATGGCAGGGAAAATCCCTTTTCAAGACGAATTAAATTTAATAAGCAACTTAGAAGTGATGTTGTCAATGGATTCGGGTAACGGACATATTGCGGCAATGTTGGGCGTACCGGTAGTAACGCTTTGGGGTGCCACCCATCCGTATGCGGGATTTTTACCTTTCAATCAATCGTTAGATAACGCTTTGGTTTCTGACAGAAATCTATTTCCGCAATTGCCGACTTCGGTCTATGGGAATAAAAAAGTAGCCGGTTATGAAAATGCCATGCGAACAATTCTTCCAAAACAAGTTGTAGCTCGAATAGCCGAAATCCTTAAGAGGTAAACACTGATTATTCTTTCACAAAACGAAATCAAGGAATTATCCTGCAAGGTCTTTTTTTGACCTTGTAGGTATCTCAATTTAAACCTACAAGGTTTTTAAAACCTTGCAGGAGTAAAAAACAAAAAAACGAGAAGCATCACTTCTCGTTTTTTTGTTTATTTTAAACTTAGCGTCCTAGCGCCCCCGCCTGCGGCAGGCAGGTTCGTGGCAATTTTAAACATCATCAAAATCCACACGAATCGAAGCTGAAGTTGGATGCGCTTGACAAGTCAAGATCAATCCGTCAGCAATTTCTTTATCAGTAAGAATAGAGTTTTTAGTCATTTCGGCCGTTCCTTCAGTGACGCGCGCTAAACAACTGCTGCAAATTCCGCCTTGGCACGAATACGGAGCGTCAATGCCTTGTTTTAAGGCAGCGTCCAAAATGGTTTGTTTCGCCGACATTTCAAAAGTGGTTTCTTCATCATCCACCATCACCGTAATTTGCGCGTGTCCGTCTAACGATTTTTCGATGGCATGTTCTTTGGTAGAAGTTGAAAACAATTCAAATTTGATATTGGATTCTTTAATGTTTTTTTCTTTCAAGGCATCAGAAACGGTGTTAATCATTTCCTCAGGACCGCACAAATAGAATTTGTCAAAATCCAAACTGGCGTGTTTTTCTTTCAAGATATAGTTCACGGTTGATTTGTCTATTCGTCCCGACAAAGCCCCGTCTGCTTTGGATTGGCTATACACATACTGAACAAATAAGCGTCCTACGTATTGCGATTGTAAGTCGTGTAATTCTTGATGGAAAATCGTTTCTTCTGGCGATTTGTTTCCGTATATTAACACAAAAGAGCTTTTTGGCTCATTTTTCAAAACCGATTTCAAAATAGAAATTGCAGGAGTGATGCCACTACCCGCTACAAAAGCAGCATAATTGCGTTGGCGATCCGTTTGCGGTTCAAAGGTGAATTTTCCTTCTGGCTTCCCCACTTCGAGTACGTCACCGGCTTTGAGTTTAGAATTAGCAAACTGCGAGAAAAGTCCGTTAGAAACCGCTTTTACGGCAATTCGTAATTCACCACTATCAGGAGCAGAGCAAATCGAATAGGCGCGACGAATTTCTTGGTTGTCCAGTGTCAATCGTAAGTTGATGTATTGACCAGCAATGAAAGTATAGTTGGGTTGTAATTCTTCAGGAACAGAAAAAAGAATCGAAACGGCGTCTTTGGTTTCGCGTTTCACTTCTTTAATAATTAATTTTAAAAAGGAAGACATAGTTGTAATTTTTGACAAAGATACTAAACCGTGGGGTTTTTAGAAAATGATATAAATCAGGTTTGAAGAATTTGCCACAAAGCCACAAAGGCGCAAATAATTTTTTGCTACGGATTAAAGAACGAACCTGATTTTTATATTCCAAGTTCAATCGAAAAATTATCATTAACCGAAATAGAATATGTAACTTTTTATTACTTTTAGCTTCTAATAACCCAAAATCTTAACCTGTGAATCACATTAAACATTTTCTCTCGCTGGAATGGAAATCGTTTTCCCGTTCAGCTTCTTTCGGAACCAATGTCGCCATTAAAATTTTAATGGCAATTTTAGCGTTACTGTATTCTTTCGCTTTGCTTTCTATGGGAATCGGTCTTTTTTACGGATTGAAAGAAAACCAATTAGATCCTTTAGTACAAGTCAATACTTTTTTGATCTACTATTTCCTTTTCGATTTAGCAATCCGTTTTTTATGGCAAAAAATCCCAGTGATGAACATTCGTCCGTTATTGATTTTGCCCATTAAAAAAAGCACTATCGTTCATTTTTCATTAGGAAAAACGGCCTTGTCTTATTTTAACCTAATGCACTTTTTTTTCTTTGTACCCTTTTCGGCGGTATTGTACATAGAAAATTATCCTGTTGGCAGTATTATTTCTTGGCATTTGGCGATGTTTTCAATAGTGTACATTAACAATTTCATCAATGTATTGTTTAGCAATAAAGACAATTTGTTTGGAATTTTACTAGCCATTGTTGTTGTTTTAGGCGGGTTACAACGATACGGTTACTTCGATATTACGGATTATTCCGCGCCATTTTTCGAAGGACTTTTCCATACGCCAGGCTTGTTTTTACTTCCTGTTGGACTGCTTTTAGGATTATATAAAATCACCTATGATTTCTTTAAAAATCAATTGTACCTCGATGCTGGATTAGCGACTAAATCGGCTGTTGCTACAACAGAAAATTTAACTTGGCTGAATCAGTTTGGTACTTTAGGGACATTTTTGAAAAACGACATCAAATTAATCAAACGAAATAAGCGTTCCAAAACCACGGTGGGCATGAGCATTTTATTTTTGTTTTACGGTTTTATCTTTTTTAACAACCCAACTCAGCCACAATTCATGCAAATTTTTGCAGGTATTTTTGTTTCGGGCGGATTTTTATTCACTTTTGGACAGTTTGTGCCAAGTTGGGACAGCCAATACTATCCATTAATGATGACTCAAAATATTTCGTACAAGAATTACCTAACTTCAAAATGGTGGTTGATTGTCATTGCAACTGTGATTTCGACCATTTTGTGTTCGTTTTATATTTATCTCGGTTGGCAGATATACCTGACCATTTTAGCAGGCGCTATTTATAATATTGGGATTAATTCCCATTTGGTTTTGTATGCGGGAGCTTATACCAAAACACCAATTGATTTATCCACAAGCAAAGGCGCTTTTGGCGACAAAAAAGCCTTTAATCTACAAACGACCTTAATTTCCTTACCAAAAATCGTTTTGCCTGTTTTGTTGTATGCATTAGGCAAATACTTGGAAGGACCCAATACCGGCTTAGCCCTTGTGGCAGGTGCTGGACTAATCGGTTTTGCATTACGCGACCGGGTTTTTTCTCAAATCGAAAAAGTCTATAAAGCAGAAAAATACAAAACCATTCAAGCGTACAAACAAAACAATTAATATTTAGTTTTTGGTTAGCAATATTTAACATTTTCTAACCTAATAAACTTTAACCTAATAAACTTTTTACCATGATCCAAGTCAACCAACTTTCAAAAAAATACAACGGGACTACCGTTTTACATATCGATAATTTAAGCATTCCAAAAGGACAAAGTTTTGGACTAGTGGGCAATAATGGCGCAGGGAAAACTACCTTTTTCAGCTTGCTTTTAGATTTAATCCAACCTACAACAGGCGAAATTGTCAATAATGAAATTCCAGTGCATACGAGCGAAAACTGGAAACCGTTTACTGCTTCGTTCTTGGACGAAAGTTTCCTAATAGGCTACTTAACTCCCGAAGAATATTTCTATTTCATAGGCGATTTACGCGGACAAAACAAAGCCGATGTAGATGCACTGTTAGCCAAACATCAGGAGTTTTTTAATGGAGAAATCTTAAACAACAAGAAATATTTACGCGACCTATCCAAAGGAAATCAAAAGAAAGTAGGCATAATTGCAACCTTAATTGGCAATCCCGAAGTCATTATTTTAGACGAACCCTTTGCTAATTTAGATCCCACAACGGTGAATCGTTTAAAAAAAATCATCAAAGAATTGGCTGAAAATCCGGAAGTAACTATTTTAGTTTCTAGTCACGATTTGCAACATACGGTGGAAGTATGCGACAGAATTGTAGCCTTAAATAAAGGCGAAGTGGTCAAAGACATTGTAACATCAGCTGAAACACTACAAGAACTCGAGGCCTTTTTTGCGGTTTAAGTTTCGATATTTCAAAAAGAAGCGTAATTTTACCCTTCTATATACTAAAAGTGGTATATAGAAGTTTAAGCTATAAATTGTTTCCGTTTGAAAATCAATAGATACCAACCTGTTTACGCCTTTTTAATTTTTGCTTTTTTAGTGGCTTGTTCTACTAAGAAAGATTCTTTTATGTCCCGAAATTATCATGCGTTAACTACCGAATACAATGTCTTGTATAATGGTGGAATTGGTTTTGACAAAGGGGTTGCTGACATTAATGAGAAAAGCAAAAATAATTTTTGGAAGCGATTGCCGGTAGAAAAAATGCAATTGTCTGACGGCTCGATTTCTGACACGGTCCACAATGCTAATTTTGAATTAGCCGAAACAAAGGCGACCAAAGCTATTCAAAAACATTCCATGAATATTGGAGGGAAAGAGCGCAATTATCAAACTGATGAGGCGTATTTAATGCTGGGGAAAGCACGTTATTATGACCAGCGATTTGTCCCAGCCTTAGATGCTTTCAACTATATTTTATACAAACACCCTCAAAGCAATAAGATCTATGAGGCTAAAATTTGGCGCGAAAAAACCAATATGCGATTAGGGAATGATGCTTTGGTGATTAAAAACTTGTCCAAATTATTGAAAGATTTCAAATTGAAACATCAATTAGAAGCCAATGCTAATGCTGTTTTGGCGGAAGCCTTTTTGAATTTAGAAGAAAAAGATAGCGCTGTTGCCAAACTGCAAATTGCCCAAGAATTCACTAAAATTAATACCGAAAAAGCCCGTTATCGCTTTATTTTAGGTCAATTGTATGAAGAATTAGGAAAAAGAGAAAAGGCATTATCGAGTTACCAATCGGTGATAGACATGAACCGAAAAGCGGATCGAGAATATGTTATTCAGGCGTATGCAAGAAAAGCGCAGTTGTTTGATTTTCAAAACGGCGACAAAGAGCAGATGTCAAAAATGTTTACCAAACTAGTTGAAAATCGGGAAAACCGACCTTTTTTAGACGTGATTTACCATCAAATTGGACTGTATTATGATAAAAACAACGAACCAATTGCAGCATTAAAAAATTACAATTTATCCTTAAAAAAAGCGAAAGACAATGCCTATTTGGCAGCGTCTAATTATAGAAATTTAGGAAATATGTATTTTAAAAGTACCGAATTTCCTTTGGCGGCTAAATACTATGATAGTACTTTGGTCAAGTTAGACAAAACCACAAGAGAGTTTGCACAAATAGAAAAGGTGCGTAAAAACTTGGATGATGTAATCAAATATGACGCCTTGGCCCATACAAACGATAGTATTTTGAAAGTGGTTGCCCTTTCTGATACTGATCGAATAGTTTATTTTGGCAATCATATAGAAAAGTTAAAAAAGAAAGAAGCACAGGAGGCACTGGCTATTAAACAAAAAGAAGCCATGGCAAATTTTGAGAAATCTGGAAATGGTGCGCCAGCTGGCGATGTACTTATAAACTCCAACGTTCGTGTGCGATCATTACCAAAATTAGACACCGGTTCTGGAACCGCAACCTTCTATTTTTACAATCCCACCACCGTTGCTTTTGGACAATTGGAATTTCAAAAAAACTGGGGAAAACGCAATCCGAATGGTTATTGGAGAACGTCAACTACAGCTGGAGATATTGCGATTGCAACTACATCAGATGACTTGGTACTAGAAGCTGAAAGTCCAAAAATAGCAGAAAAGGTAAATGATAAATATTCAGTTGCTAGTTATTTGAATCAGATTCCAACAGACAAAAAAGTATTGGACAGCATCAACCAAGAGCGCAATTTTGCCTATTACCAACTGGGAATTATCTACAAAGAAAAGTTCAAAGAATATGCTTTGGCTACAGCCAAATTGGAAAAAGTGTTGGAACAAAATCCAGAAGAAAAATTAGTTTTACCAACGCTTTATAATTTGTACAAACTGTATCAAATTACAGATACTAATAAATCGCTTGTTTTGAAAAACCGCATTGTGTCGGAATTTCCAAGTTCTCGTTATGCACAAATTATTAGCAATACAGATGCCAATAACACCAACGCCGAAACTCCAAAAAAAACATACAATCAATACTATAAATTGTTTCAAGAACAACAGTTTGTTGACGTTTTAGAAAAATTGAATACGGCAATTATTCAGTTTTCGGGAGATGAAATTGCACCTAAGTTAGAACTATTGCGAGCCAATACCCAAGCCAAATTATTTGGAGTGGTGGCCTACAAAAAAGCGCTAGAAGAAGTTGCAGCTCAGCATCCAAACACCGAAGAAGGCAAACAAGCCCAGGATATATTGAGCAATCAAATTCCAATTTTAGAAACTATCGAGTTTACCAAAACTGCTAAGAGTTGGAAAATACTATTTAAAGTTGGATTGAGATCAGACCTTCAGACTAAAGAAATAGAAGAAAAAATCAAAAAATTCATCGAAGACGAGAAAATAGAAAAACGCTCGTATTCCTATGATGTGTATACCGACAAAGAAAATTTTATAGTCATTCACAATATAAAATCAGAAGCCTATGCTAACGATATTATAAACTACATGACAGTAAATAAACAATATACAATTAATCAACCCGCTATTATCATTTCGAGTGATAATTATAGAGTAATCCAAATCAAGAAAAATCTAGACAGCTATTTAGCCTCAAAAAAGCAGTAAATTATGTTTGATAAAAAACCCAAATCCTACACCGACCTTTTAGGGAAAACGAACCGAATTGTAGAAGGAACAAGAATAAAAGGAAATATTTATTCGGTGGCCGATTTTAGATTGGACGGAGAATTGACAGGCAATTTTCAATGCGAAGGAAAGATTGTTATTGGCCCCGCAGGCATCGTCATTGGTGATATTATATGTAAAAGTGCCGACATCGAAGGAAGATTCAGCGGAAAAATACAAGTAGCTGAATTGCTGAATGTGAAATCTACTGCCAATATTTATGGCGAAGTGGCTGTAGGTAAATTATCAGTAGAACCAGGCGCTGATTTTAGTGCCACTTGCACAATGAAAACCAATCCGCCTACAGCGCCCAATGGAGAATAAAAAAAACAATAAACCATTTAATAAATGGCTGGCTTTGATAAACATTCCCATACAAATGGGAGTGATCATTTTTTTGTTTTCGTATTTAGGAAGTTGGTTAGACGAAGCGCACTCCAATACGGTCTTTTATTATCATAAAGTAGTCTTATTAATGGGTGTTTTTTTAGCATTATACAACACCATTCGACAAGTGAATGAAATCAATAAATCCGATTCCAATTGAGTTTTAATTTATTTCAAACCCCAAAACAACAAAAAGTGCTTTTGGCGCTTTGGATTACTTTTGTGGCGCTGTCTTATTTTCTCCATCAAGCGGCCTTTACATCTGCAGGAATTGTTCTTACTTCCTTCACTTATTCCCTTGTAAATTTGTATTTCTTGTTTGGTCTCTTTTCCATCGGAGTACTGGTTACTGTTTTTCAAGTTCGAAAGCGCAATTTTGATTTGGTTGGCATGTCTTTTTTGATTGCAACAACCGTTAAATTGATGGTTTGCGCCTTGTTTTTACGGCCAATTTTAAAAAGCATTTCTGTTACAGCAGCAATAGAAAAAACTAATTTTTTTATGATGTTTATTGTCTTTTTAGCAATTGAAACCCTAGTAACGATACTAATATTAAACGAAAAACAAAAAAACACCTCTAAAAGTCTCAAATAAGGCAAAAAATATTTTTTATATTCTTTTGAATATTAATAAAAAATGTACCTTTGCACCTAAATTTTAGAAACCAAAATAAACTAAGATATTTAACTGTTATGGTGATTTCAAACAAACCACTTAAATTTATACTTGTCGC
>JACCDZ011770008.1_pt1 | contig 19549 bp, 19 predicted proteins | sample 7449551 | NCBI WGS metagenome assembly JACCDZ01 (sample SAMN15323452, study PRJNA562643) | freshwater metagenome | isolation source: river surface water | place: USA:Blue River Watershed | collected 2017-08-18
GATTGATTTTACTGGATAATTTGGTCACTGCACTCACCTGTAGATGTTGGTTGTGATACCACTATGCTGGTGCTGCGCAAGGGAAGCTTGCGCCAAAAAAACAGCGAGCGGGGGCCGCTCGCTGTGTCACATTAGTTAGATTCGTTGAATAATTCGCGGCCGATTAACATCCGGCGAATTTCTGAGGTGCCCGCACCAATTTCATACAGTTTGGCATCTCGTAATAAACGACCGGTAGGGTATTCGTTGATGTAGCCGTTACCGCCTAACAACTGGATAGCATCTAGTGCCATTTTTGTTGCCAATTCAGCGGTATACAGAATTACTGCAGCAGCGTCTTTCCGAGTGGTTTCACCACGGTCACAGGCTTTTGCAACGGTGTAGGCATAAGCTTTTGCTGCATTCATTTGGGTGTACATGTCAGCGATCTTGCCTTGAACCAGTTGGAATTCACCGATCGCTTGGCCAAATTGGCTACGGTCGTGAATGTAAGGCACCACAACATCCATACAGGCTTGCATAATACCAAGCGGGCCGCCTGACAATACTAAACGCTCATAATCCAACCCTGACATCAGCACGCGCACGCCTGAGCCGATAGTACCAAGTACGTTTTCTTCTGGCACTTCACAGTCTTCAAACACCAGTTCACAAGTGTTTGAACCGCGCATGCCGAGTTTGTCGAGTTTCTGCGCTTGTGAGAAACCTTTAAAACCACGTTCAACGATAAAAGCAGTAATGCCTTTTGAACCTGCGTTAATGTCGGTTTTGGCATAAATGACATAAGTGTTGGCGTCTGGGCCGTTGGTGATCCACATTTTATTGCCGTTCAAAATATAGCGGTCACCTTGTTTGTCAGCACGCAGTTTCATGCTCACCACGTCTGAACCGGCGTTTGGTTCAGACATTGCTAAAGCACCGATGTGTTCACCAGAGCATAACTTTGGCAAATACTTCATTTTTTGCGCTTCGTTGCCGTTACGGAAGATTTGGTTTACACAAAGGTTTGAGTGTGCGCCATAAGATAATGCGACTGAGGCTGAGGCGCGGCTGATTTCTTCCATGGCCACAATGTGTTCTAAATACCCTAAACCTGAGCCACCGTATTTTTCATCAACGGTAACGCCTAATAGGCCTAAATCACCAAATTTGCGCCATAAATCATTAGGAAATTCATTGTCATGGTCAATTTGGCCAGCACGTGGCGCGATCTCTTCGCGGGCAAAGGCATTGACCTGTTCGCGGATCATATCCACGGTTTCGCCAAGATCGAAGTTCAGCGATTTGTAAGTGCTAATCATGAAGTTTCCCCATTTACTGATGATGGATTAATTAATTGTTCTGTTGATTTATTATCAAAGTTTTTTGCATCGACCAAAGTTTCACGGCAGCGTTTCTCAACGGTCACCAATTCCATCAACACGACTTTGATGTCGTCCATTTGCTGATGTAACTCGGTCTTTTTCTGTTCAATAAGTTTCAGCATGATAGTCAGCTGTGTCACTGACGATTTATCGGCATCATACAATTCAAAGAGTTGACCGGTTTCCGACAGGCTAAAACCCAAGCGTTTACCCCGTAAAATTAGCTTTAAGCGGACACGGTCGCGTTTGCTATAAATGCGGGTTTGGCCTTGGCGTAATGGCGTCAGCAACCCCTGATCCTCATAAAAGCGGATACTGCGGGTTGTAATATCGAACTCTTTGGCGAGCTCACTGATGCTATACGTTACGTCATCTTTTTCGGTCACTGGCGTCGTCACTTCTGAGAATTTGTGGCTGATTATGGATGGGCTTTACTATAAGTGAAGTTTACGTAAAGGTAAAGCTGTGCTGATTTAATCGCCACGCCGCAAGTTTGACTAGCCTGTTAAAATTTAATCGCAGCAGCTTGCAATAACTCAATAAAAACAATGGTATAGATGTTTGTTTGAAAGTGTAGGCAAATGCTTCTTGTATGATTTTAGCTGAAGCTCGGCGCTAGTTTAGCGAAATCTGCGTAAAGGAAATCTGCCAAAACTGGGTAATGCAATTGCCATCGCCAGCTAAATAATTCAACTGATAAGACCAAAGTGCAGCATGGTTGACGTTGGCGTAAACGTAAATTTGGTGTAGTCTCAGCAGCAGTATTTATAGCTGTTGCCAATTTGCTGGGAGATATCACATGGCGCATTCAGATCAAATCGTAATCGTTGGCGCAAAGCGCACCGCAATGGGTGGTTTCATGGGTGGTTTAGCAGAAGTTGCGACTACCGATTTGGGCGCTGTTGCAATTAAAGCCGCACTTGAACAATCTGGCGTCGCTGGTGATGCGGTTTCTGAAGTGCTGATGGGCTGTGTATTACCCGCTGGCTTAGGTCAAGCGCCAGCGCGTCAAGCCACACTGAAAGCTGGCTTACCGCTGTCTGCCGGTGCAACCACGCTAAACAAGGTTTGTGGTTCTGGTTTAAAAACCGTGATGTTAGCCAGTGATTTGTTAAAAGCGGGCAGCGCTGATGTGGTGGTTGCCGGCGGTATGGAGTCAATGTCGAACGCGCCATACTTGTTGCCAAAAGCTCGTGGCGGTATGCGGATGGGTCATGGCGAAGTGAAAGATCACATGATGTTAGATGGCTTAGAGAATGCCTATGATGGCAAAGCTATGGGCTGTTTTGCGCAAGTGACCGCGAACGAGCAAGGCTTTACCCGCGAAGATATGGACGCATTTGCCGTGCAATCGTTAACTCGCGCGCAAGCTGCAATTAGCAGCGGTGCTTTTGTCAACGAAATTGCGCCAGTGCTAGTACAAAGCCGTAAAGGTGCTGTGGAGTTTGCGGTTGATGAGCAACCTGGTAACGCCAAAGTTGATAAGATCCCAACTCTGCGTCCGGCATTTGCTAAAGACGGCACTATCACTGCGGCCAATTCAAGTTCAATTTCTGACGGCGCAGCCGCGTTAGTATTAATGCGCGAAGGTGACGCCTTAGCTGCCAATAAAACTGTGTTAGCCCGTGTACTTGGTCACGCGACTCATTCACAAGAGCCTGAGAAATTCACCGTTGCACCTGTTGGCGCTATCAACAAGCTTCTAACCAAACTGAATTGGACTACCGCGGATGTTGATCTGTGGGAAATCAACGAAGCTTTTGCCATGGTCACTATGCTGGCGGTAAAAGAACTGGCACTTGATGGAAGCAAAGTGAATGTCAACGGCGGTGCTTGTGCTTTAGGTCACCCAATCGGTGCCTCAGGTGCGCGGATTTTAGTAACCCTTATTCATGCGTTAAAAGCACGTGGTTTACGCCGTGGTATCGCGACTTTATGCATCGGTGGCGGTGAAGCAGTGGCCTTAGCGGTTGAAGTTTAATCACAAGTTTGTACTAAGCATTTAGCTATAACAAACGCTTAGTACACGGATTTAAAGTGCTGGTAATGCCGGCACTTGCTAAGAAAACAGACTTGCCAGCAATGACTGGTCAAGCAAATCAACAGTGGTGCAGGTTGCGCACATCATCAGATGCTCGATCTGCAAAATTAACAGACGAAGTCTCGCGCCCAATGCGGAGATTTCAGAACGGGGAAGCATTATGACAACTCAGGTCCAGCTGTTTATCAACGGCGAATTTGTTCACTCGAAAAGTGAAAAATTAATCCCGGTGACCAATCCGGCTACGCAAGAAGTTATCGCGCAAGTGCCTTGTGCGACGATGGATGAAATGGAACAGGCGATTAGCTCAGCCAAAGCCGCTTTCCAAACGTGGAAAGAAACTCCAGTGTCTGAGCGTGCTCGTTTGATGATGCGCTTTGCCGCCTTATTAAAAGAGCATCAAGCCGATATTGCTGACATTATTTGTCGCGAATTAGGTAAAACTGTTGAAGACGCAAAGGGTGATGTTTGGCGTGGTATCGAAGTTGTTGAGCAAGCCGCCAACATCCCATCATTGATGATGGGCGAGACTGTTGAAAACGTAGCGCGCAGTATTGATACCTACAGCTACATCCAGCCGTTAGGTGTTTGTGCTGGTATCACGCCATTTAACTTCCCAGCGATGATCCCGTTGTGGATGTTCCCGATGGCAATTGCCTGCGGTAACACCTTCGTTTTAAAACCATCAGAACAAGATCCAATGACGGTTAACCGTATTGCTGAATTGTTTGAACAAGCCGGCGCGCCAAAAGGCGTGTTACAAGTTGTACATGGTTCAAAAGAGCAAGTTGACGTATTGCTTCATCATAAAGACATCAAAGCGATTTCTTTCGTGGGTTCAGTGAATGTTGGTCAGTACATCTACAAAACTGGTACTGATAACTTAAAACGCGTGCAAGCCTTTGCTGGTGCGAAAAACCACATGGTTATTATGCCTGATGCCAATAAAAATCAAGTAGTTAACGCTTTAGTTGGCGCTTCAGTAGGCGCGGCTGGTCAGCGTTGTATGGCGATTTCGGTTGCGGTGTTTGTTGGTGCTGCTGCTGAGTGGATCCCTGAAGTGGCTGCAGCCATTGCAAAAGTACGTCCAGGTGTTTATACCGATCCAAACGCTGCTTATGGCCCGCAAATTAGCCCGCAAGCCCGTGCCCGTGTATTGTCGCTGATTGAACAAGGCAAAAAAGAAGGCGCAACTTGTTTGGTCGATGGTTCTACCATTGTGGTAGACGGTTATCCAAATGGTAACTGGGTTGGCCCAACAGTGTTCTCGAACGTCACTACAGAGATGGCTATCTATAAAGAGGAAATCTTTGGCCCAGTGTTAAATACCATGACGGTGGGTTCTTTAGATGAAGCGATTGCTTTAGTGAATGCAAGTCCATTTGGTAACGGCACAGCCATATTTACCGCAAGCGGTCATGCAGCACGTAAATACCAACATGAAATCGAAGTCGGTCAAGTGGGTATCAATATTCCAATTCCGGTGCCACTGCCATTCTTCTCATTCACAGGCTGGAAAGGCTCGTTCTACGGCGACCAGCATGCCTACGGCAAACAAGCCGTGCGTTTCTACACAGAGACCAAGACAATCACTGCCCGTTGGTTTGAAGATGACATGGCGGCGACTGGCCCGAATATGTCAATTAACCTGCGTTAATAGCGTCTTTGTTAGCTCGGGCCAGTTCGCTGGCCCTTTTTTGCTAAGGTGGTTTTGCTGAACTGCCAATTACAGAATATTCATTTACCAGAATAGATTTAGGGTCATCATATGAATTTTAATTTGACTGAAGATCAAAAAGCATTTGCCGATACCGCTCGCCAATTTGCCGAAACTGAACTTGCGCCTTTTGCCGCAGAATGGGATCGCACGCATCATTTCCCAAAAGATGTGCTGCAAAAAGCCGGTGAGTTAGGTTTTTGTTCTTTATACACGCCAGAAGAAGCGGGTGGTCTTGGTTTATCTCGTTTAGATTCGTCAATTATTTTCGAACAACTGGCCATGGGTTGTACCGCAACGACCGCAATGTTAACCATCCACAACATGGCAACTTGGATGATTGCTAGTTTTGGTACCGATGCCGCGAAAGACCAATGGTGTCCAACGCTAGTGACTGGTGAAAAACTAGCGTCTTATTGTTTAACAGAACCGGGTTCAGGCTCAGATGCCGCATCACTGCGCACCAGTGCCAAACGTGATGGTGACAGCTATGTCATCAACGGCTCAAAAATGTTTATCTCTGGTGCCGGTAGCACCGAAGTTTTAGTCGTCATGGCACGAACTGGCGAAGCTGGGCCAAAAGGGATCTCGGCTTTTGTGGTCCCTGCAGATGCCGCTGGTGTTATTTATGGCAAAGCCGAAGAGAAAATGGGCTGGAATGCCCAGCCAACTCGGTTAGTGACTTTTGATAACGTTCGTATTCCAGCGCATTATTTGTTGGGCAGTGAAGGTGAGGGGTTCACCTTTGCAATGAAAGGCTTGGATGGCGGTCGTATTAATATCGCCACTTGCTCGATCGGTACGGCGCAACAGGCATTAAACACTGCGCGTGATTATATGCTTGAACGTGAACAGTTCGGCAAACCGCTTGCCGCGTTCCAAGCGTTGCAGTTTAAGTTGGCAGATATGGCAACTGAATTGGTTGCTGCACGGCAATTAGTGCGTTTAGCAGCATTCAAATTAGATACTGATGACGCAGAAAAAACTGCGTATTGCGCGATGGCCAAGCGATTTGCCACCGATGTCGGTTTCCAAGTTTGTGATCAAGCGCTGCAAATTCACGGTGGTTATGGTTATATCAAAGAATATCCATTGGAACGTCATTTCCGCGATGTTCGTGTGCACCAAATTTTGGAAGGCACCAACGAAATTATGCGACTGATTATTGGGCGTCGTCTACTCGATAGTGCTGCGAACGACATCCTGTAAGCTAAAAGCCCTGCTGGTCAGGGCTTTTCTGCGCCTATTGGCAGTTGAAATGACGTATCACTGAGTTGAGATAAACAACTCAGTTCCAAGCAAAAAAGGCTATTTGATGGCAAATTTACTCTTAGAAAAAATCGGCAATACAGCGCTTATCACCATGGCGAACCCGCCAGCCAATACTTGGACTCGCGAAACTTTGACCCAGCTTCGCGACATGGTTCGGGATTTAAATGCAGATAAGTCGGTGTATGCCTTGGTGATTACCGGCGATGGTGAAAAGTTTTTCTCCGCTGGCGCTGATTTAAAATTATTCGCATCAGGCGACAAAGCTGTTGCTTCAGATATGGCTCGCATTTTTGGCGAAGCTTTCGAGACATTATCGGCATTTCGTGGTGTGTCTATCGCTGCTATCAACGGCTATGCCATGGGTGGCGGTTTAGAAGTTGCGCTGGCGTGTGACATTCGAATTGCCGAGGAACAAGCTCAGCTGGCGTTGCCAGAAGCCAAGGTGGGTTTATTGCCTTGTGCCGGCGGTACGCAAAATTTGGCTTGGTTAGTGGGTGAAGGCTGGGCAAAGCGCATGATCCTCTGTGGTGAGCGTTTGACAGCGGAAAAGGCCGCGGCCATCGGTCTCGTAGAGGAAGTTGTGGCGAAGGGCCAGAGTCGGGATGCGGCTATTACTTTAGCAACAAAAGTTGCCGAGCAAAGCCCATCGTCAGTCACTGCTTGTAAAAAGCTGATTCAGCAAGCCCGCTTCGGTGCAATGAGTCAAGCGCTGCCTTTAGAGCGCGAATTATTTGTGGCATTATTTGATACTAAAGATCAGGTTGAAGGCGTCAGTGCCTTCTTAGAAAAACGTCCAGCTACATGGGTCAATGGCTAATGAATGACATAACAATCGCGCCAGTGGTGCTTTTTGATGCGCTGCAGGCAGATAACGGCAAATTAATCGGTGTCGCCACGCTCAATAGCGAGAAATCGCTAAATGCGCTGAGCTCAGCGATGGTTGAATTGTTACTTCCGCAAATGCAATTGTGGAAAGACGATCCGCAAATTGCCATGGTAGTATTGCAAGGCGCTGGCGATAAAGCGTTTTGCGCGGGTGGTGACATTCGTGATCTCTACCATAGTATGAAGCAGCAGCCCGGTGAGTTTCAGCCTTATGTGCAGGATTTCTTCAGTAAAGAATATCATCTAGATTATCTCATCCACACCTTTGAAAAGCCGGTGTTGGTTTGGGGGAACGGCATCGTGATGGGCGGCGGTCTTGGTTTGATGGCTGGGGCGTCTCATCGTGTGGTTACTGCGACAAGTCGCATTGCGATGCCAGAAATGGCAATTGGTTTGTATCCAGATGTTGGCGGTTCTTGGTTTTTAAACCGCATGCCTGAGGGTTGTGGGCTGTTTCTTGGTCTGACCGGCGCGTCGATTAATGCCGCAGATGCCAAATTTATCGACTTGGCCGACCATTTTATTCCCCATGACAAAAAATCAGCAGTGCTTGCAGGTCTGCAGCAGGTACGTTGGGGCAATACCGTTGCGCTGAATCATCAAAAATTATCAGATCTGTTGTTGCAACTAGAACAGCAATCCTTAAATCAACAGCCTTCGAGTCAAATACGTGTCCATCAACATTCAATTGCTGGTCTTGCTGAGCTCGGCTCGTTGCCAGCGACCATGGCTGCGATTTTAGCGATGCCGGGGGAAGATGCTTGGTTAAACAAAGCCAAAACTTCATTGCAGTATGGCAGTCCAATCACGGCTCATATCGTTTATCGACTATTGCAACTCGGTCAGTCGAAAATATTAGCTGACAGTTTCCGTTTGGAACTTGGTCTATCTGTGCAATGCGGCAAACTTGGCGAGTTCACCGAAGGCGTGCGCGCGCTGCTGATAGATAAAGATCAACAGCCAAAATGGCTTTATGCAGACGTCGCTTCGGTGCCAACCCAAGTGATTGATGAATTATTTAGTTCGCCATGGCCAGCAGCCGAACATCCGCTGCAAGCGCTGGGTCGAGTCAAGGCATAACCTAATTTTTAGTAGCTTTGGGCTACACAGGAGTTTTTATGGCACAAGTTGCTTTTATCGGTTTAGGAAATATGGGCGGCCCGATGGCCATCAATTTGGTGAAAGCCGGTCATCAAGTCACAGCATTTGATTTGTCGCAAGCTGCTTTAGCGCAAGTGGCAGCTGAAGGCGCCAAAGTTGCGGAGTCAGCAAAAGCGGCCGTTGTTGGTGCCGATTTTATTATTTCAATGTTGCCTGCAGGCAAACATGTGGCTGGTTTATATCAGGACGTTGCGGATGTTATTAAATCTGACGCCTTAGTATTAGACTGCTCAACAATTGACGCTGCAACAGCGCGAGCTGTTGGCGCGAGTCTGGCCGCTAAAGGTATCGCTTTTGTTGATGCGCCAGTTTCTGGTGGTGTCGGCGGCGCCAAGGCAGGGACTTTAACTTTTATCGTTGGCGGCAGTACTGAACATTTCGCCAAAGCGCAAACCGTATTAACTGCAATGGGCAAAAATCTATTTCACGCTGGTGAAGTAGGCGCTGGTCAAATCGCGAAAATCTGCAACAACATGCTGTTGTCGGTATTGATGGTTGGCACTAGCGAGGCCATTCAACTTGGCGTTGACAATGGTTTAGATCCAAAAGTGTTATCAGAGATCATGCTGAAAAGCTCAGGGCGTAACTGGACTTTAGAGCTTTACAACCCGTGCCCAGATGTTCAGCCAAATGTACCTTCGAGCAATAATTACCAAGGCGGTTTCATGGTGGATTTGATGGCGAAAGATTTAGGCCTTGCTGCTGAATGTGCACAGCAAAGTCAATCAGCAACACCTATGGGCGCATTAGCTCGCAACCTTTACGTGGCACATCAACGCCAAGGGTTTGGCAAGTTAGATTTTTCAAGTATCTTTCGCTTTTTTTCGAAAAAGTAATTAGATACTTTTCGCTTAAATTGAGATCTGCTAGCAAAAGTTGGCAATCTAACCTGGACGAAGAATATGAATTTAAAAGATAAAGTGATAGTGGTAACTGGCGGTGCGCAAGGTCTTGGCTTAGAAATGGCATCTATGTGTGCCGAAGCTGGTGCGCACTTAGCTTTGATTGATATGAATACAGAACAACTGGGTCATGCTCAAGCGCAACTTGCATCGCACGGCGTGACGGTCCGGACCTATCAAGGTAATGTTGCCGATGAAGCAACTGTTGAGCAAATTTTTGGTTTTATCGCTGAAGACTTTGGTGCCATCGATGGACTGATTAACAATGCTGGCATTTTACGAGACGGTTTGTTGTTAAAATTCAAAGACGGTGAAATTCAAAGCAAAATGTCACTGGCGCAATTTCAATCGGTGATTGATGTGAATTTAACAGGCGTGTTCCTGTGTGGTCGGGAAGCTGCCGCGTTGATGGTTAAGACCGGCCGCAAGGGCGTTATTATCAATATGTCGAGTGTCGCTCGTGCCGGCAACATGGGGCAGACAAATTATGCGGCGTCTAAAGCCGGTGTTGTTGCGATGACTGTTACTTGGGCCCGTGAGTTAGGTCGTTATGGGATCCGCGTTGGTGCTATTGCTCCGGGTGTTATTCGCACAGCGATGACTGACGCGATGAAACCTGAAGCTCGTGAGCGTTTAGTTGCGTTGAAACCAGTAGGCCGTTTAGGTGAAGCAGCTGAAATTGCGCACACAGCGAAATACATTTTCGAAAACGACTTCTTTACCGGTCGGGTTGTCGAGATCGATGGTGGTATCAGCATGTAAGTTTTTGGCAGATGTTAATACTAATATCTGACGAGCTTGAGCAATAGAAGAACCCAATGCCGCCAATTTGGCGGCATTGTTGTCTGAAAATGTCGTTGGTGTTAAGCCGCATACTAGCCAGTACAGACGGCCAAGTAGCAAATGCTTATTGCGGTCAAACCCAAAGTAGCTAGACCCGTCACTGACAATATTCATTGGCGAAGTGACCCTTTGTCGGCACAATACTGTACTAACTACAATGGATTTTGTAGTTGACGCAATTATTATCCAGACGTTTTCTTCGGAGTTAGTGATGACCAACAGCACAATGCCAAGTTTTAATGCAGTCAATTGCCCTTTGTGTGCGACTGCACAGGAACTAATTTGGTTACAAGACCTCAAACGTTGTTATTACCGTTGTGAAAATTGCGCCTTAATTTTTGCTGATCCAGCATCACATTTATCTGCCGAGGCCGAAAAGGCAATTTATCAACAGCATGAAAACAATCCTGCCGACGCAGGCTATCGGCAATTTCTGAACAAACTTGCCGTGCCTCTATTGGCCAAGCTAGGCGACTGTCGAGATTTAGTGGCTTTGGATTTCGGTTCAGGTCCAGGGCCAACCTTGCATTTAATGCTGCAAGAGGCAGGGCTTACTACCAGCATTTATGATCCTTATTTCGCAAATGACTCTGCAAAGTTGGCCGCACAATATGACGTGATTTGTTCAACTGAAGCGATAGAGCATTTTTATCAGCCCGCCAAAGAATGGTCACTGTGGTTAACCATGCTAAAGCCGCATGGAACTTTGGCGTTGATGACTCGATTAGCGCCGGATAAAGCACGATTTTTTTCCTGGCATTATAAAAACGATCCAACCCATGTTAGTTTTTTTAGCCGTGAAACTTTTGAATATTTGGCAAAACGCGATGGTTTTGCCCTAGAAATCATCGAGCCTGATGTCATTTTGTTAACTCGGTTGTCTTAAAAGCACAGTGACGACCAATTTTATGCAATTTGGATTTTTGGACTTCAAGTATCACTTTGTTCTACAGGTATTATTTGCCAAAATTCATAAAAAGTGGCCATACTGCTTAATTACAAAATAGTTAATACTGATTTGAACTGGAGTGATGTCGATGAGTGCATTAAAAGCAACATTACGAACGTCATTAGCACTGGGCCTTGGCATCCTCGTTGCCTTTGTCACTATTATGCTGATTGAACAGATCAGTCACCATATTTTTCCTTTGCCGGCAGATATAGATTGGCAAGATAGTACGGCGACGACTCAGTATATGAATCAATTGCCATTTATGGCCTTGTTATTAGTGTTGTTTGCTTGGTGCAGCGGCATCATTTTAGGTATTTTGAGCGCTAGTTGGATCGCAAGAAGGGTGCGTGGGCGCTTCGCATTAGCCATCGGTAGCCTGATTGGTATCGGTGCAATTGCCAATATGTTGATGTTACCTCACCCCATATGGTTTATGTCATTAACCGCCTTGGTGCTGCCAGTAGTCACTTTTTGCTGTTGGTGGCTACTGAAACGCCAGAAAAAAACGGATTTAGGAACAAGTCATGAGTAACTTACATATTTTGGGGATCTGCGGCAGTTTGCGGGCAAAATCGCACAACCGGACTTTATTAGATTATGCTGCGTCCAACTTACCAGCAGGGGTAACCCTAGGTATTGCCGATCTCAGTGCTGTGCCATTTTTTAATGCCGACATCACAACCAAACCTGCTGCTGTTGAGCAATTATTGGCGGAGTTCTCCAAAGCGGATGCGATTTGGTTCGCTTGTCCTGAATATAATTATTCGATTGCGCCGGCATTAAAAAATGCCTTGGATTGGGCATCACGGGAAGCCAATAATCAGTTGCTCGCTGGCAAAGCGGCCGCGATCATGGGGGCAGGCGGTGGCATGGGCACCAGTCGAGCACAATATCATCTTCGACAAGTTGGGGTTTATCTTGACCTGCATTTTGTCAATAAACCAGAAGTCTTTGTTAACGCATTTGCTGCGACCAGTTTCGATGCTGAAGGGCAGTTAATCGACACCCGGATCCAGCAAAGCATTCAAGCGCAGTGTTTGGCGCTTGTGCAATTAGCGACGCAACTGAAAAAATAATATGAAAGCTACTCTGACGATTATCGCCACGATCCTAGTTGGCGGCGCATTGGTGCAAAATGCCAAAGCACAAACCACAATTTCTGAAGCAAATTTTGTCGAACTCAATCAATCCATTATTCAGCCATTTTGGCAAATTCAAGTGCAAAAGGGCAGTTTGCAAAGTGCGGATGGGATCAATTTAGCTTACAGCTATGTGATCCCTGCTCAAGCAAAAGCGACTATTTTGTTGGTTCAAGGTCGCACCGAATCAATGATGAAATACCATGAATTGATGTGGGAGTTGAGCCAGCAAGGTTATGCCGTGTTTACCATGGATCACCGCGGACAAGGGCTTTCCGATCGGATGTTGGAAAATCGCGAGAAAGGTCATGTTGAAAAGTTTCAGCAGTACGTCGACGATCAGCTGCTTTTTGTCAATTCGGTAGTTCTTGGTAAGCAGCCTGCCCGTCAGTTATTACTGTTAACTCATTCGATGGGCGGTGCCGTTGGCTCTTTTCTATTAGCCCAGCAGCCTACGCTGTTTAAGGCGGCAGTTTTATCGTCGCCCATGCATATGCCAAATACTGAAGTATTATTTTCAGAAGCAGATGGCTGTTATTTAGCATCTGTGCTTGGTTGGATGTGTTCGGATTGTTTTGCAGGTTTTGTTGACGTGCCATATAACGAAACGCCATTTGCTGAAAATGTGCTGACGCAATCTGAAGTCCGCTATCGAGCATTTCGAGATCAATATCGCGCACAGCCAAAGTTGCAATTAGGCGGCCCTACTTGGCAATGGGTCAATGAATCTTGTGACATCGCTGATGAGTTTCCGCAGTTAGCCAAGACTATTCAAACGCCATTTTTGATCCTGCAAGGAACCGCTGATACCGTGGTATCCAACAGTGCACAAGATGAGTTTTGTCAAAACGCTGGTAAAGCTTGCGCGGGCGTGGTCAAAGTTAGTGGCGCAAAACATGAATTGTTTATTGAAAAGGATGTTTATCGTCAACAGGCGTTAGCGGAATTGCTTGGGTTTTTCGATAAAGCATTGCGGTAACTTTACTTACATCGTCTGAGCCTGTTCGATTTAGTACATTCTAGCGAGTCATTTGCTGATAAAGTCAAAATAAATCGCAAAAAAAAGCCCTGAATAATCAGGGCTTTTTCATATCAGCGGTAATTACTCATCAACTGATTTCGGTTTAGTCATTGGTGCGGTGCTCATTTGACGAGCCGCGACCGAGCCAGCTGGACGCTCAGCAGAGCGAACAACAGGGCGGTCCGCGATGTCCATAGCAACTGGCGCAGCAACGGTTGATGCATCTTCTGCTACTTGCACTGGCTTTGTCATCGTTGCCACAACCATATTGCCGTAGCGATTAGCTTTGGCTTTCGCAACTGGCGCAGCAACTTCAACAACTGGTGCAGCTACTTCAACAACTGGCGCAGCTGCAGTTTCTACCACTGGCGCTTCGGCTGGTGTTGCAGGGCTTTCAACAGCTGCGGCGACCACAACTTCAGCTGTGTCGACAGCAGCAACTTCAGCTGTTTCTACCGCTGACTCTGCGGTGACTTCAGTTTTGGCCTTCTGGCGTGAGCGAGCACGCGGTTTGGCAGGTTCAGCAGTTACCTCTGCCACTTCAACCGCAGGCGTTTCAACAACTGGCGCTGCAACTACTGGAGTCTCAATAACAGGCGTTTCAACAACTGGCGCTGCAACCACTGGAGTTTCAATAACAGGCGCTTCAACAACCGGCGCGGCGACTGCCTCTACTACAGCTTCCACAGCAGCAGGTGCACTTACTACTGCTTCTGCTACCACAGTGTCGACAACTGGGGCAGCCTGAACTTCCGCTGGAGCCGTGACATCAACAACAATCGGTAAATCTAATTGTTGTTCAGTTGTGCTGTCTTGATCTTGCGGATACCGAGCTTCCACTGATTCATCAGCATCACCTTGTTGCTGCTCTTTCTTACGTTTCTGGCCCGCAGCACGTAAATGACGTGGTGAACGACGTGAACGGCTACGGTTTTCAACCGCATCTTTATCCGTATCAACAGCTTCGGTTTTAACCTCAGCGTCGACCACTTGCTCAGCGTCCTGTACGGCGATGACGTTTTCTGTGACAACGGCAACATTGGCTACTGCAGCTGGTTGAGCGTCTACACTTTGCTCTTCTACAACACTCGGTACATCGACAGTGCCGATAGTTTCGGTTGGTTTGTCCAAACGCACCGACTTGCGCATGTTACGGCGTTGACGACGCTCCGCAACTTTGCTTGAACTTGGAACTTCATCATCTTGTTCGTCAACAATTGGCTTCGCGATTTTTTCAGCTTGTGGCTTCTTGTTGTCATGACGTTCAGGACGTTCCGCGCGCTCAGGACGATTAGTTTTGTCGTTACGACCTTCTAAACGTGACTCTTGCTGTTCATTGCGATTGTCAGTTTTGTTGTCATTACGAGCAGGGCGCTGATTGCGTTCAGGTTTGTCTTGGCGAGCAGGACGATTATCTTCACGCGCAGCTTGCGGCTTCTCTTCACCCTCAGTACGACGTTGTTGGTTATTACGACCGTTACGACGGTTTTTATTGTCACGATTATCGCGGTTTTCACGGTTATTGCGACGTGGTGCTTGTTCAGTTTTCTCTTCAACCACTGGTGCAGGTGCTGCAAACAATGATTTAAAGAATTTACCGATGCTTGCAAATAAACCTGGTTCAGCAACTTCCGCGGTCACAGGTGCTGCTTTAGCAACCGGCGCTGGCGGCGGTGTGTCCATTGCAACGATTGGCGCGATAGCCGGCTTTTCTTTAACGGCATCCGAAACCGGGTGATACAAGGTGCTAGTCACTGCTGGCGCTTTCACCAAGTTGTAGCTTGCTTCTTCGATTTCTTCATCTAAACGAATACGCGTCACTTCATAATGTGGAGTTTCGAAATGCTCGTTTGGAATGATGTAGATATGAATACCTTGACGGCTTTCGATACGACGGATCGATTCGCGTTTTTCATTCATCAAATAAGTCGCAACGCTAATTGGCACTTGCGCGTGAATTTGACTGGTATTGTCTTTAATCGCTTCTTCTTCAATTAAGCGCAAAATTGACAGTGCTGAAGACTCGGTGCTGCGAATAGTGCCGCGACCATGGCAACGTGGACAAACATGCGTTGCCGATTCACCCAGTGACGGACGTAAACGTTGACGGGACATTTCCAACAAACCGAAGCGCGAAATGCGACCAATTTGTACCCGTGCACGGTCTTGTTTCACCGCTTCTTTTAAGCGATTTTCTACTTCGCGTTGGTGGCGTACCGGCGTCATATCAATGAAGTCGATAACGATCAAACCACCTAAATCGCGTAAACGTAATTGGCGGGCAATTTCGTCAGCAGCTTCTAAGTTGGTGTTAAAGGCTGTTTCTTCAATATCGCCGCCTTTAGTTGCTTTCGATGAGTTGATATCGATTGCTGTTAACGCTTCTGTTGAATCAATAACAATCGAACCACCACTTGGCAGGCGTACTTCACGGCGGAACGCTGATTCAATTTGCGTTTCGATTTGGAAATGCATAAACAGCGGTGTTTCGCCTTGATACATTTTCACGCGATGCGCAAAATCTGGACGGAACTGCTGAATGTATAATTTGGCTTCTTCGAAAATACGTGGATTATCAATTAAGATTTCGCCAACATCGCGTCGTAAATAGTCGCGAATGGCCCGGAATACCACATTACTTTCTTGGTGAATTAAAAATGGAGCAGGGCGATTTTGCGCATGCGAAGTAATGGCTGCCCAATGCTTCATTAATGCTTTTAAATCGTAATCCAGTTCTTCGTAAGACTTGCCTACACCCGCAGTACGAACAATGAGTCCCATACCATCAGGCATTTCTAATTGGTCTAAAGAATCTTTTAACTCTTGACGTTCGTCGCCTTCGATACGGCGAGAAATACCGCCAGCCCGTGGATTATTTGGCATTAACACTAAATATGAACCAGCCAAAGAGATGTAAGTAGTTAACGCGGCGCCTTTTTGGCCACGTTCTTCTTTATCAATTTGGACAATAACTTCTAAACCTTCTTTAATCGCTTCTTTGATATTTGGGCGACCATCGAAGTTGTATCCGGCAGGGAAGTATTCTTTGGAGATTTCTTTAAGTGGGAGGAAACCGTGACGTTCAGCACCATAATCGACAAATGCAGCTTCTAAACTTGGTTCAACCCGAGTAATTCTGCCTTTGTAGATGTTTGCTTTTTTCTGTTCGTGCCCTGGGCTTTCTATGTCTAAATCGTAAAGTTTCTGGCCATCAACCAGAGCAACGCGAATTTCTTCTTCCTGCGTTGCATTAATTAACATTCTTTTCATTGTGTCTGACTCGTCCTTTCAGCCACAACGACAGCGCGCATAACAAGTGCGTGTCAGATGATGTCAAACATATTGAGATGCAGTCTCCCGACTGGAATGCTTGATTAAAACCAATTTATTATCAGTAGTTTCTAATTTATCAAGAAGGCGGATTGTAACCCCGGCACTTGTTGATAAAAATCTGAATCACATCGCTTTCAGCGCTGCGTTATAGCTTTTGCTTTATATTTTATTGCTCAAATCACTGGAAGCTGTGTTGTGCTGCTGTAGGTAATAAATTACGCAGCATTACCGCAAGCACATGGCGTTATCTCGTTTCGGGACCGATAAATCGTTAGTTTTCACCACGAATTAGGTATGTTTTTGTCTCCCGACCGGTGCCTCACTGCTTCTCTTACGTGTTTTTAAGCGCCCTAATGGCCTTATTGGCACTATTAGCGATTCGATTATCCCATTAATCTGTTATTATAAGCAACCTAAATGTAGTGATAAATGAGCGACAAACGAGCATGACTGAAGAAATAAAAACCCCGGTGCAATTTATTGATGTAGATGCAGATTTTGCGGGTCAGCGTATCGACAATTTTTTGCTTGCTCGGCTGAAAGGTGTTCCTAAAAGCGTGATATATCGGGTGCTAAGAAAAGGCGAAGTTCGGGTGAATAAAGGCCGGATTAAACCTGAATATAAATTACAAGCCGGTGATCAAGTTCGAGTGCCTCCGATGGTCGTTAACGCGGAAAAAGATCCGGTATCGACCAGTTTGTCGCAAGTGAAGAATTTAGAAAGCTTCATATTGTATGAAGATAATGATTTGATTGTACTGAATAAGCCAACAGGCATGGCGGTGCACGGCGGTTCTGGTTTAAATTTTGGTGTTATTGAAGCGCTTCGTGCCCTGCGACCAACCGCCAAACATTTAGAGTTAGTCCACCGTTTGGACCGTGATACATCAGGCTGCCTGTTAATTGCTAAGAAGCGTTCGGTACTCACTAATCTTCACGAACAATTGCGGTTAAAAACGGTAGAAAAAAAATATTGGGCTTTAGTCGCCGGTAGTTGGGATGGCAAGGTGAAGAAAGTCACTGAGCCGCTAAAAAAGAACACCTTGCAAAGCGGCGAACGGGTAGTGCGGGTTGATGAGCGGGAAGGGAAGCCTTCTGAAACACGTTTTAAAATCCTTCAGCGTTACGAAGAAGGGACTTTAGTCGAAGCTTTTCCTGTGACCGGTCGTACGCACCAAATCCGTGTGCATACAGCATGTAAAGGTCATCCTATCGCTTGTGACGATAAATATGGTGACAATGAATTTACTGGCCAAATGAATGGGCTTGGTTTAAATCGTTTGTTCTTGCATGCCAAAACTTTAGCTTTTGATCATCCAGGAACTGGTGAGCGTTATACCTACGAGGCGCCGCTTGACCAAGCATTGACTCGCATTTTGACTAAATTAAAGCGTAAGTAACCATGGATCTGCAACAGCTAAAACTCGTCATTTTCGATTGGGATGGCACAGTGATGGATTCGATTGGCAAAATCGTGGTATCGCTGCAACAGGCCGCGGCCCGGGTTGATATGCCTGTGCCGCCATCGGAACAGGCTAAACAAATCATTGGCTTAAGTCTTGACCCCGCATTCCGTCGATTGTTCCCTGAAAGCACTCAGCAGGAGCGGGATGAATTATCTGAACATTATAAAGATGTCTATCTAAATCATGACACCACGCCAACGCCACTATTTGCTGATGCGCTTGAGTTATTCACTGCCTTGAGAGCGCATGGATATCTGTTGTCCGTGGCAACCGGCAAAGCGCGACGTGGGCTTGACCGGATGATGAGCGAAACTAGTACGGCGCATTTCTTTGATAGTAGTCGTTGTTCTGACGAAGCAGAGTCCAAACCGCATCCAGATATGCTGCAGCAGCTATTGGCTCACCACCAACTAGAACCCTGGCAAGCAGTGATGATTGGCGACACAGTGCATGATTTGGCAATGGCACAAGCGATTAACATGCCACGTATTGGCATCACGCATGGCGTGCATGGCCCCGCAGAATTCGCGCAGCATCATCCGTCAGCGATTGTGCATTCGTTAGCGGAGCTTCGGCATTTGCTTACAAATGGCGCAAGCTAAACCTTTTAATGATGGCGTGCAGCGTTCACATTGGCAAAGCAGGCTTAACGCCTGCTTTTTTCTTTGAGCCGCGACTGGCAAAGCATCGCAGAAAAATGTTGGTTATTCTGGGTGGGTTAGCAAATCTCGACCAAACTCTTTTAGCATTGCGTGCAGTCTTATTAAAGGCAGGCCAATCAAACTATTCGGGTCGTTGCCTTCAAGTTTTTCAAAGAGCGTAATACCCAAGCCTTCACTTTTGAAACTCCCGGCGCAGTTCAATGGTTGCTCGCGAGTAATATAAGTGTGTATTTCGCTGTCAGTTAGTGGGCGAAAATGAACAACAAATGGTTCAAGGCAAACTGAGGCTTTTTGGCTTTGGGCATCGACAACAGCTAAACCAGTTAAAAACGTCACGGCATTGCCGCTGAAACTACGCAGTTGTGCGTAGGCATTGTCAGCAGTATGCGGTTTTCCAAGAATCTTGCCAGCAAACACTGCGACTTGATCAGAACCAATCACCAATCCTTCAGATAAATTATTCGCGATAGCGCGTGCTTTCGCTTCAGCAAGGCGCAGAACCAACTCAGTTGGCGTTTCACCCACAAGTGGCGACTCGTCAACCTCTGGTTTGGCGGTGTGAAAATTATTAGTGAGTTTTTCAAGTAAGGCTTTTCGGTAGACCGAAGTCGATGCTAAATAAAGAGGAACAGACATAAACCACCCTTTTTCCGAATTTGGCGTACTAAGTTGCCGGCACTATACTGCTTTTCTGTTGATTTTGCGCGCGAAAAGTTAACAAAAGTCGTACGAACCCTTTGACAGCGCGGGTTGCGATCTATATGATGCGCGCCTTATGCAAAAAGTAAAAA
>JACCDZ011708141.1_pt1 | contig 19548 bp, 21 predicted proteins | sample 7449551 | NCBI WGS metagenome assembly JACCDZ01 (sample SAMN15323452, study PRJNA562643) | freshwater metagenome | isolation source: river surface water | place: USA:Blue River Watershed | collected 2017-08-18
GCCAGGTCAACAACAACTTCTTTGCTTACGCTTGCCATACCGTCAACAGTGCTGAACAGGGTATTGGTCATTTCTTCGTTCCACTTCTTAGCCATTTGTATTTCTCTCCACAAGCTCTTTAATAGAGCCAATAGTTATTCCTAGTCCTACAGCTTTCTTATAGGAGCTGGATGTTGTTTTCGATTCATCTTCGCATACGAGGAAGTTAGTTGCCTTAGTTACTGTATCTTTTACAGTGTAACCTAAAGAGGTTAAATAGGCTTTCGCTTCGTCGCGGTTTTTAAAGTCATTCAAAGAACCAGTAATTACTATGACTAAGCCGTTATTAAGAGGTGTTACATTGATTGGGGCTTTAGTACTAGGAACTACTCGGTCTTCTAGGTCGAACACCCAAGGATTCTCAATAGCAAATTCTTGGAGTAAACCGGTCAACCTAGGGGTTACTACGTCCTTCATAGTGAAGGCTTGTTCCAAAGAACTGGCTTGTGCTGCTAAAGTTTTTGAAGCAGTAGCACCAAAGCCAGTAATGGCTAAGCCTTCTAGGAACTTGTCCATTGGAATCTTGGTCGTCTTGTCTACCAACTCTTTGTGTAGCTTATTAGCCATGAGGTCTGAAAAACCCGCATTTATAAAGTCTTCGACAGTTAGACCAAGAAATTCAGGTATCGTTAATACCGAAATTTTTTCCAATGTTGCTGGGCCAAATCCTTTTATAGACAGGGCTTTGCAAAACTTTTCTAGTCGCTTGCCGGTCTGGGCAGCACAACCAGATTTATTCGGGCATTTCAGCGTAACCGCAATTGGTGACACTACCCGTTCCAACAGTGTTCCACAGCTTGGACACTGTGTTGGTGGAATAATCTTCATTGAAGCTCCTTCACACTTTGTACATACAGTATATCAAGTTTTGGGGAAGTGAGCAATAACTATTTAATATTAAGGAGAACCCAATCCTCTAGGGCGGTGCTCTCCAAAGCAGATAAACAGTATAGCCCTAAAGAACATCCACGTCAACCGCAGTTTAAAATGCTAACGGCAGTATTGGTTAATCCGCTCTCCCAACAATAGTTGGTATAATGTCCCCCGCCCGGATAACCGCCACCTTACACCCAATTTCCAGACCCAAGGTCTCGATATATGTGATGTTGTTCAAAGTAGCTCGGCTAATTGAGGTTCCCTTAATATCTACTGGTTCCAAAATGGCCACTGGAGTGACTCTGCCAGAGGAGCCTACTTGCCATACTACATCCAGTAGGGTTGTTTCTACCGGAGGTTCGTCCTCTTTTACAGCATAAGCTCCCCGCGGGAATTTGGACGTGTAGCCTAGCTCTGCAAACACAGTGTTATCGTCCACTCGGTAAACGATACCATCCTGTGGCGCAGTATCAGCATATGGGCGATGAAGTGCTACATCAAATCCTTGGGAGTCTAGGATTTGCATATCAGCGCTGTAGCTGTTTGTCACTGCTGGGTTTAGTCCGTAGGCAATGAAAACCACACCATATTCGTCAAATACTTTACGGGCTTCGTTAAGGTCTTTTTCCGTAACTAGCTTACCAGAAACAATATTTCTGGAGTTAGCTGAGGCTTTAGTAGCCACCACTTCGCCAGTTACCTGCACTAGGCCTTTTACTCCAAAAAGGGTGTGAGGGATTTGAAGCAGCTTGATTTTTTCGGTTACGTCTTGGCCCTTCTCCCCATCACCGCGAGTAGTGGCACGTACCAACCGTCCATCAAGATAAACCAGTTCAACAGCGTTGCCGTCGTACTTCGGAGATTCCACCATAGACTTGCCTGCACAGGAGGTGGGAATCTTATCTCCACGTTTCGGATATACTTTTTGTAGAGAATACATCGGGTATGCTAGCGGAATGTCGCCAGTAGGCCCGATACTTTTTTCTGCATTGTAGTACATAACCAAAGCATCATACTGCTCGTCAGACAATTCTGGAGTGCCTTTAGCGTACAGTTCTTGGTGATGCTTAATTAGCTTTTCGATTTCTAAATTCATAAAGTAGCTTTAACTCCTCATTCGAGAGGATATTAGCAAAAGCTGCTAATAGCCCATCTATGGTCTCGTCATTGTAAGGTAGGGTAATGCCATCTTTGGTGGGGAAGTATTCCTCATCCCAAGTTGACCAGAACCACCTTCGGATACTGAGGTATAGTTTTCCATTGAACTCAGATACTACCATTCTTATGGTGTCTTGTGTATCTTTGTATTGGCAGATATCAATGGAGAAACATTCAGTAGAATCGGGGCCAAGTTCTGGCCCCGCCTAGGGAAGAGACATTAGAACACTGAATTGAGCGGCTGGATGCTATTCACGAAACGTGGTTGCACAGCAAAAATACGCTCATTAGTGCGGTCATAGATGACCAGATGGGGTTTACCGCCCAGAGCTTCTGCCAGCTGAGTACGGTGTTTATCAGTGATTTGGGGTTCCCACTTACCAGGAGTTACAGTAGCTTGAATGAATTGGCGCTTACCGCCAACATACATTTCAAGGAAAAATTCGTCCAGCTCTACAGCTTTAGCTTTCAGTACGGAAAATTGCATGTATTCTCTCCTAGTTATTATTACTTGTTGAAGTTGCCGTTTTGAATGGCAGTGGCAAGGTATTGAGCTGCTTTGCCGGTCAGCTTACCAACGATTTCTTGGTCTACATCTTCTACCCCGATAGCTTCCAGAGCTGCGGTCAGGGCTTTGTGGGCGCTATCTTTGTTTACACGACCAGCACCGGCTCCAGCACTAGCGGATGCGGCTTTAGGCTCTACCTTTTTAAGGACGTAGACCCCTGCATTAGTCAGGATAACACGGGCACTATTCGGGGTGAGGCCGAACTCGGTAGCAATGCTATTCACAATTTCCATTGTGACTTTGGGACGTTCTTCCTCGGGATACGCACTGATATCCTCTTTGTAGGTCTCGATTACTTGCTGTTTCAGTTCATCGGTGATAGGTACTGGCTTAGACATTTACTTTCCTCGTTTTGTTGTTAAAGAGTTTTTCTTAATTCATGCAGATATTATATCGTGAATTGGTGTTTCCAGCAATTTTTATTTTACAATGGAGTTTGGTATAGAACAACTTCGTGTAGATTCCTTATACGGACATTAGCTAAATTTCCATCCCTAGGTGCCAGAGCTTTCTGTGGGTGTAGGATACGACCGTGCAGTACCCAGACAATCAAAGCTATAGACACTCGTTGTCCGTAAATAAACAGGAAGGGGTTGCCGAACTTGTCATGCTTCCCCGCGGCCCCTGTAGCACCATATTCGTTACCATCCTTCCAACGCAGACATGTACTGGAAGTTTCATCATATACAAAGAGTTCATCTAACTCTTCTTTGGTAAGTTTCACCATTGTCTCACCCGTAAAAATTAAGAGGGCGTCTTTGCCCGCAGGTTGCACCTTCCCTACAGGCGGTACAGCAGTAGCCTACCCGCCTCGTAGTGCCCCACTTATCAGTGTGCCGTATCGGACTACCCTCATACGCTGCTATTAACCTATTACAGTAGTAGCAGCGTGCAAACACGCTGCCGTACATAGTTAGTCTCTCCGATTGGCAGACATGCGCGCTTTACGCATAGTCTCGTAAAGGATTTCCTTGATCTCGTCGGAAGACATACTGGTAGTCAGAGACTTCAAGTTGACGCCCAATGCTTCTAAGTGCTTCAAAGAACCCAAATCCCACCAGTGGTAGTTTACGTTGCGGTGTCTCTCGCTATCAAGAAGATAGACGCGGTACTGCCCTTCTCCGTGGTGCTTACGAACTTCACCAATACAACCGTAGCCAGAAACCCACACAAGCTCCCCTACATCAAAGGTATCTTCTGGGCCTTGCTTGTAGCACTGGTCAGGCATTTGAGCAGGCCACAAAGGATTCGGAGTTTCCGTTGTGCGAAGCAGCGCACCACTACGCCATAGAGCCATACGAAGTGCTTCTGTCGGGCGGCACAGACGCTTAGACAAGTCTGCCAGCGACACACCGTTTAGATAGCCTTCAATCAGACTTTCTAGCTCAACGCCTTCAATGGGGGTGCCCCGCTTTAGCTTACGTCGAGCAGTATCGCGCTCCTTATCTTCGTTGTACTTCTCGATAATATCAGCCAATCGCTTGGTGTTGTAGGCAATGCCTAGAGTTTCACACGCCAGCTTTTTAGTTGCCCCATCTTCAAGCATTTTGATAACTTGGGGGATAAGAGCCTCATTATAATCCTGTTTTGGGCCACGGGCCATAGTAACCTCCACTTTCCAATTTATGGAATAATTATATCAAAATACGGGGTTTGGGACAATGGTTATTTTACATTATACCCATCCGGTTGAAATAAATGCGTCAAACTTATTTTCAGTATGCGAGTCAGTTAACACAGTCACTCTACCCTCAAAGCGGTTGAACCAATTATAGGGTACCCCACATTCATCCATCCACTCTTTATCTCCCTCTGTGAGGGCTTCTTTTTTTGGGTAGTGCAAGAACTGGATGGCGAAATTCCATTTGCACAGAGCTTGGCTAACAGAGTCTTTAAGGTCTGAGGTATCATAGGCCCCCAGGTACTGTGCGTGTGCTGGCGCTAGCTCCGCGAACTCTTCGGGAGTCATATCTACCAACATAACACACGAGGTTTCTGGGATTTCTTCAAACAGTACGAGTACTTTCATTTATAGAGTCCTATTAGTAGTTTAGAGGTAAGATAATCACTGGAATAGATTAGCCGGTAAAGGCATTTTGTGCTTGAGAGTGCGGCAGCCACTCTACGAGCCCTACCACCTACTCTACGTTGTTTGCGTGTTAAGGCCCCAGTACCGGAGCAGAGAGCCAGCATTTCAGCGCCCCAGGCGTCTTCTAGGTCAAACAAATTACTCATTGTCTTCGTTCAGCATTGCGGCAAACTCTAAGATTACCAACTGTTTTACTACCTTAGAAGATCTCCCGGTAACTGCCCTTTGTTTACGAGTTTCAGCCGAGGAAAACCAGCCATAGCCACCTACTGGGCCAAGGTCTACCATTTGCTGAAACTGACGAGCTACGAGGTCGTACAGATAAGTTACTTTTGCCATTTTAATCACCAGTCGTAAGTGAAACTAGAATAACCACCATGAAGGATTTCCCACATAATGATTTCGAGTTTTTCTCTGGTCATTTCTGGAAACAGTGCAGAGATTTCCTCATCACTCGCGTTTTCCAAGACCAGATTGGCCTGCTCATCCAGAGAGTCCGCAAAACCAAAATACATATACCGTTCCACACAGAATTCGTAGCTGTCCAGTAATTTTCTAAACTCTGGGTAGCGTTCACGAGAAGGAACCCAGTCCAGCTTCGGGAGAACCTCTTGTAGCTCGCGGAAAACTTCCCAGGCCAGTTTCAGATCACCAGTTTGTACAGCTTCCTCCAGCAAGGTAGTGGCCCCGCTTTGAATTTGTAGGTAGCACTGAGCCAGATTTTTAGCAGATATCAGCATAATCAGATTCCTCGTTTCAATTTATGAAATAATTATAGCAATTATTCAGGTCGTGGGCAATAGATATTTTAAATCGGGATAACGCCTGATTAGTTGCTCCAGATTTTTACGTAAGTTTGGCTCATAGGGCTCCAACAACGCTGGAGCCGCAAAGAAAGCCACACTGAAAGGGTACACTTTACATATCATCCGTTAGTTACCTCGGCCAGAACCTATTTTTAGACCGTTCCAGCTCCACCAGTTTACGATAGGCCTTTTTAAACATACCTTTGTTATTTTTCTGTTTCTTAGAGTACATCCACGGGTTTAAATCGTTATATACACTGAGGTACTGTGACATGTAGATTTCATGGAGTTCTGATAAATAAGTAGCACGTCTTGACATTTTCCATCCTTAATTATAACTCGAGCATTTCCGAGTAGTCTACAGGAGATTCTTCCTTAAGTGCAGAAGGAAGCGGTAGACTATTAAATGAGCAGTACTTCTCTACGTTAAGTAGGGCGTTTGCAGGTTCCCATACCCAATGTTTAGCATCCAAAGGAATACCTAACATGCTGAACAGTAGGGTAGGAATTTTATTGTTATAGTGTACACCAGCTCTAAACAGCTTTGGTAGGTTTACAAGACACAAGTCAATAAACTTGGCCTTCTTCCAGCCAGCCTCTAATTGGGCATCCATGATTTGACATAATTCGTCCCATAGCCCTGGAATCATCATGAATCGGTATGCCTTTTCAGCCTTCTTCAAGGTGTTATCCTCTAGGAAGTCAATAATCATATCTACAGTGATGTCTTCCACCCCTGAGAAGTGTTGGACAGCTTTGTAGATCATTTGAGCGTTATTAATCCTTCGTGTATTTGGGATATTTTTACTCATATAGATTTTGGTGGCGTATAAATTCAAGTGCTCCTCTGAGTACATGGCCAAAGCTTTGTACTCAAGCAAGTTTTCCTCACACGGAGGGAGAATAGTAACCTTGCTGGTTTTCTTGAGCATGTTGTAGCGTACATAGAACTGGTACTTGTTGTGCTCCCGCATCTTCCTTAAAAAGAAGATAGTTTGCAAGTCACCTACCATGCCTTTGTCAAAAGACGATAGACATTTAGCTGGGGTAGACACACCACCATTGGCATCACCAGAAGTCCAGTAATGTACGTAGATAGGGTGACGTTCTCGGCAGATAGCCTGAATGCGGATAGCCGGACTATTGAGACCTGAAGATGTAATACAATACACATGTGTGAAGTACTTCTGGAAGTCTACGCCAGACGTCATACTTGGACTTGTAATACAGATATCCACACATAGCTCTTTTAGGGCTTTTGTAGGTATAGCAGCATCCATAATCATCCGTACGTCTTCATCATCCCTACTCTCAGCATGAATCTCCACAATAGTTGGGACCCTAACACCATTAGCAATACAGTGTTGCTGGATACCGTAAGAAAGTTCGTCAATCTGTTTAGGGCCGTAGTCTGTTACTACTAAGATACGCATTGGTAGACCCGAGCTAGCGTTTGTTAACATATGACCAACAATATCAGGCTCAGTCTTGTGCTCATACACTTTAGCATCTAGGTGAGTAGGAACCTCTGACTGGTAGGTTATAGTGGGTTTTGTATGACCCACCAGGGCCGAGTAGGCTTCCACAGTCTCGCTAGAGGTGTCCCCGTCTGCCAAGATCACGTAATCACACTGAATCATCAACAGATACAGCGCGTTAAGGATACGGTCTCGGCGCTCAGTGTCAATGATAGCACTGTCAAGTAGTTCTTGGATGGTACTGTCGGACTCGTCAATAAACAAGGTTTTGGTGCCAGGAATACCAGTAAACCTCTCCGCAACTTTATGCAAGCTGTGGATAGTGGTAGCGATACCATTCTTGTTTATTTCAAAGCCTAGCTTGGTGTACACATCCAAATCCATTGCAGAAGCGATTGATTCTACCAGAGTAACACGGTTGGTGACAGCCAGAATAGATCCCAGCTTGCCGCGCTTTTGTAGTTCTCGAACAGAGTAGGTTTTGCCCATGCCCAGCGATGCTTTCAGAAAACTGAGCTTACCACGTTCAGGGAACGTGTCAGGTAGCACAAGCTTGCCCAGAGGAGAAGGCTCACAATCGTGAATTTGGTGCTTCCACTTATTCTCCTTAGGAAAGGAAACACTACGAGCAACGTCGGCAATAGACCTAGCCATAGCGAAGCGGAAACCGTTATGTAGGTAATCTTTGACCTTTTTCGTGCTGCCATGACGTTTTGAGTAGCTCCGTAGAATCGGCGTAAGAATATTGCGCTCAAAGTCTTTAATGTCCAGACCTTCCTGTAGCGCATCAAAGTAAAGGGTGTGTACAGTCTTAATGTACATGTTATCACTTACTTTACCAGTCATGATATCGTTACACTTTCGCTGCAAGTTTGCAGGTAGCTGCGCCACAGCTTTATCAACCTCTGGATTAGCCAAAACAGGAATACCATCTAGTTTAGCCATGATTTCCAGGTGGTGCTTATTCAGCTCCTCGTACTCCGTTGCCTCAATAGCCGACTCCAGAGCTTTTGGGATAGTAGCACTACAGCCAAAAGTATAGTACAGTCTATCTGTACTATGGAAGGGGTCAGCTAGCCCCTCAAGGGTTGGTGGGGCTGTAATCAGAATACGAGCAGGAGAGTAAGTGGTATTGTCAAGGAAACCCTGCAACTTCTGGTTAATCTGGTCGATTAGGAATCGAATCTGACCACCAGTAAGTTCGTGCTCATTCACAAAGTAGAAGTGCGCACGAATACCGGAACTGATACCTGCCGAAGAGGATGCCAGAACAATGTGACCCATAGTCTCAGGGAAAAATTCTGGGAACTCTTGATGCAGTAGACCAACAACGTATTTGCCAACCTCTGGCAAATCAATTGGGTTAGGCGCAGACATATCGACCCAAGAGTCAATGTCAAATGCGATTAACTTAAATGGAGCATTGTGGCTATCGAATGCTACCTTAGTACGTGGAACAAGGGTTTCTTGCCCCACCTTCTTTTTACCCACCACCATTAACAGGTTTGGGTTATTTTGAGATTTGCGTAGAAATTTTACAGCACTCTTGATACTGTCAGGATTTGCTTCCTGTACTACCTCGTAGTAAAACTTCTTCCTGAGGTCTTGAGACTCAGCTTTTAGCAAGAAAGGAACAGGCATGCCATCCTCTAGCTTAAAAGTGGAAGTAATACTTTTTGTAAAGCTAGGGGTATGGGTTAGTGGAACATACTCTTCCTTCATGCTGTTATCAGATACCCTGATGTATCTCCTTACTAATCTTGGTGCTAGGATAGAGAACATGAATTGACAACCTCTTAATTATAACTTAGGCTCACATAAAATCCGTCCAAAGTACGTATTTAAGTGGCACTTTTTTAAGGGTGTGAAAAAGCCTAGCCCTTCGAGCGTCGATATGGACGTGAACTAGGCAGTTTCAGAAATAAACCCCAATATACAACACCAGGCAGGAGCTCTAAAGAGCTTTTGTACCAAAAACCAAACCCTTCTTTAGAAGGTAAACAAAGACTATACTAAAACTTCTTCGACCGTACACTGGTGTGGTTAAGTCTTCCAGTATACCCGGCAACACCCGTTAGTATACCTTCTCTCTATAATACCCGATTACTTGATAGAGTCCCACCTCACACAATACATCTGAACCACTCTTATCACGCCGTAACTCTGTTGTTTGGAACAATGGGTTCCAGGAGGCTATATGGTGCTAGTGGTTCTCACTAGCTGCCACCTCCCACTCAAGTTATGTAACGGAAGCGCTTTGGCAGGGGTCTGGTTAACAGGCCGCCCCTTATTACTTGCATTTAAGCAAGAGACCAACTATTGTCGAATACTTTTCAGTATTTGATAACACCCTAATCAAGACGTTATCAAATACTGACACCCGTTACGGTGTCAATATTCGGGTTTACTCAGACTCTCCAGTGATCCTGTGGCGTCCACTGGCATCTATTCAGTTTTCCATCTGTTACGTTTTCACTTCTGCGACCACATCCATAGACACACGTAAAACATGTCCAGCCTTGCCAGCTTTTGGGATGTACCATTTTGCTTTGTTTTCGGTCTTTGGCAGGGAAATTGTCGCCAACCTGCCGGGTGTTGCATATTATACTGCTTTAACCGTAAGCAGTACCCAATCTGTTTCAAGCAACCCCTTTCGAGGTGGGATTCTCCCGCTAAAGAGAATCCCGTCTAAGGAGGAAAACCGCGCTGGTTTCCTCGAATTCCCTAAAGTATGTGAGCTTCTGGCCTTTGAGCGACCATTGGCGTTACGTCGGAGCTGGGTGTGACCCCACAACTGAATCTACCTCCATAGACCAGTCTCACAGCTTTACCCCTACTACTACAAAGATTCTCTGCCTGTCTTTTCACAGGTTTTCACCTGCGGCAAGGCTGTCAAAGAATAGGAGGCTGCTTCATAATCTCGGTACCAAATAGGCCGCTAAACCTAAAAGGATACTGACCGGCAGCAGAGGACTCGTAACCCGCATCCATTACTAGATATTCCTCACCAACGCTTTCAGGAGGTAGACAATGTCACGTACTAACATTGCCTAGTACTTACGGCGCTGACCACGAACGTGGCTAGCTAGGGAAACCCCTAGTAGTACCGACTTTTCGGGAAAGCCTTGTTCACAGACCTGAGAGGGTTTATTTCTCAGTTCATGCATATAGTATATCAAAAAACATGGTAAGGAGCAAGAACTGTTTCAAAGTGCTCAATCCCCAGCAGTTTTTCTATTTGTATAGTTTATCAAATACGGTGGCAGAAGGCAATATTTGCGTCAGCAAAATTTAACCCTGCGCCCGAGCCCTCATTTCGGAATACGCCAACGGGTTACGCGTAAACATGTTAATCTAAGTCTTGACATTTTGGCGTGTTTTTGATATACTGTGTAAATTAAATGACGGAGGTAAAATATGTTAAAATAGGGTTCACTTCAAAAGAGTAATGGCCGCCTTGAGCAGTGGGATGATTCCAAGCTGATTAAGGCAGTTAATAAAGCTGCGGCAAGGGCTGGGGAGACTATTGACTTCGATAAGCTAATTCCGCTGGTAAGTAAGAGCACTTCTGTTAGTGAGTTATATCATAAACTAATGATTGCTTTGCAACTATTGGGATACGAAAAAACCGCAGAAAGCTACTCACAATACCGCTCCTATAAAAAGGAGTTCGGTGGCTTGCTAATGGAAGTCTGGGAAAAGACGCAGAAGGCATTAGCGTATGGTGATAAGAGTAATGCTAACGTTGATTCGCTAATTATCAGTTCTAAACAATCTTTGGTGCGTGGCTATGTAAGTAAGGAATTGTATAAGCACAACTTCCTAACCGTAGACGAGCAAGAGGCTATTCAAGACGGGTATATTTATATTCATGACCTAGACCAGTTGCTTTATCCGCAAATCAACTGCTGCTTGTTTGACGTAGGTGCTGTAATGCGTGGTGGCTTTGAAATGGCCAATACTAGGTACACTGAACCTCAGTCACTACGTACTGCCCTACAGCTTATCTCGGATATTGTTCTATGTGCTAGCTCACAACAGTTTGGGGGCTTCACAGTACCAGAATTGGATAAAATTCTTGTTCCGTACTATGAGAGGTCACTAAGTAAACACCTAGATGATGCCTATAAATGGCACATAGAAGAAGCCTATGCCTATGCTGTAGAAAAAACAGAAGATGAACTAAAGCAGGGATTACAGGCTTTTAGCTTGAAGACTAACACTATTCCTTCTTCTCGTGGAGACTTTTAGTTCACGACTGTTACTTTCGGATTACTAGACGACGAAGATAATTATGACACACAGAAGAGTATTGCTAAAGCTATTCTGCGGGATAGAATGTCCTACAGCACTCCTCCTGTTTTCCCTAAGCTAGTATATCTCTATAATGAGGGGACTAACGATGAGGAACTATTTGATCTAGCTATTGAATGTTCTTGTAGGTGTCTATACCCTGACTTCCTGAGTTTGAGCGGGGAAGGTTATGTGGCCGACATGTACCGTAAACATGGCAAAGCAGTCAGTCCAATGGGCTGTCGTGCATTCCTGTCAGAAGGTTGCGGGTCATTTGTAGGTCGTGCCAACATAGGGGCTGTATCCTTAAACCTTCCACTAATCTATAAGATGGAAGGAGATTTTTACGAGAACCTACTGACGTACTTGAAGATGGTTAGAACTCTACTAGCCAAACGCTACGAGTATGTTGCTAAAGCTCCGTGCTCTACTAACCCACTGGCCTTTACCCAAGGTGGGCTTATGGGAGGTACTAAGGGCCCCAGTGAACCAATAGGTGATATAGTAAAACAATTCACAGCAAGTTTTGGTATCACTGCACTTAATGAGCTGAACATGTTGCATGAGGGGAAACCTCTTCATGAATCAGATCAAACCTTTGTCACAGAAGTAGTAGACTTTATTAATAAGTTTATTACGTAGGCGAGAGAGGAAGATGGGTATCTATATGCTCTATATGCTACCCCCGCCGAGAGTCTGTGTGGTACACAAGTACAGCAATTCAGAGCAAAGCATGGAGTTATCCCAGGGGTCTCTGATCGAGAATATTTCACAAACAGCTTCCATATGCATGTATCCGCCGAGATCAACCCATTTACCAAGCAGGACTTAGAGTTTAATCTATTCCACATGGTTAATGGGGGTCATATTCAGTACACGAGGTTAGACACTGATAAACCAAATGTTGTGAAAGGTGTAATTCTACGTGGGATGATGATGGGGTTCTATTCTGGAGTTAATGCTAATAAGTGTTTCTGCCAGGATTGTGGACACTCCGCAAATAGGGAGTTAATTGAGTGTGATAAGTGCGGCAGTACAAATATTGCTGAAATAAACCGTGTATGTGGGTATTTGGGGTATAGCAAAATATCTGGGGACACACGGATGAATTCCTCTAAAATGTAGGAGATAAGAGATAGGAGGAGCATGTAATGAGGTGTAGAGGTATTCATTACTACGAGGGAGGTAAAATATCCGTCCTGCTAACCCCTGAAGATACAAAATTAAGGGGTACACATATTCTTAATAGAGATGCTTTGGAAAACTACTTAACGTTCCCAGCTACAAAATCCCTTCACCTTTATTGTATAGATAATGAAAACTTTGAGGAGGTTATATCACTTATAAGATTTGTTAAATCTCTTTACATTGTAGATATTTTTTGCTATTATAGTAGTGAACTAATTGGAGAACGGATTATGCAGCTCTGTCCTCTTGTAAACAACACCATTAAAATCGGAGTTTAACTATGAAAAACTGCAATCTATACACTGGAGATTCCCTACATGAATAAGCTGCTGATTATTGTGAGTATAGCTACTGTACTAGGTGGGTGCTCTTCCACTAGTTCTAGCTATAAGAAGATAGACTGTACTGCAAAAGTAACCTATTAGAGCTACAAAGGTTTTTCTGTGGAGCGTGTAGTTGCCGAAAGATTTGACCTTTCAGGGAACAAGACCTACCTTATTCGTAGCACATCTTTTCATGGGTGGACTGATTAGAAATACGTAGAAATAGTGAGGTGTAATTAATGTCTGGTGGATTTTTCTGTGGAAAGTCTGGTGGCAGTAATATCCTCCACTTAACTAGCAGCCCTAGGGCTGCTAGTGACCAAGGGGCTAGGGGGGATTCTATTTTTCACTCCTCCCTACCCCATATATTTATTGTAGAAGAAGTAGCTGCGTCTTAGGTGGGGCTTTATGGGGGTACTTATGACGTATTTTAGTTTCCTGATGGACTAATACCAAGCTGGGAACAAAATGGGTACGTGTACCTCCTTAAAGTTACATATTCTAATGGCAGGACTAGGTTACTAGGGGGTGCCTCTGCCATACAAGATGGGTCCTTGATTCGAGTCCCGGTTTCCCAGGGGTATTTTAAGGGTTCTCTCAGCTATTTCTAGCAGTCCAGCCTAGACACATATCAGCAAGTAATGTGGATGTCTTCCGCCTCCTCTAATCTGGACCAGTTAGCCGGTATGCGGACTACCTCAACCTACTAGTTTGCTGCTGTAGCCATTCTCCCACAAGGTTCTGGAGACCCTATCCCTGAATGCATGAACAGATTTCAGCAAATATCTAGCTAGACTTTCTAGACTAATTTTGGGTAGTACCAAAAAAAGTATATAGCTATAGGAAGAAGCCGATATTGGCCCCAATTTACAGAACAAGTACCAACCTCTAATTATTCTACTATAATATCTTAGGGTGGAACCTCAGGGTACCTATAGTCTCTTCTAAGCCCTTTTAGTTATGCAGGCACTAATATGGTGTCTAGGTCTAGTAACGCTCAAGTAGTCTAGGTTAGTTAGCTGCGGATTAATATGTCATATACGGGAGGCTCTTTCCAGTAGCAAGCAATTAATAACAGCGGTGGAGAAATAAAAATATCCAATACTGACTTTACTATAGGTGGGTTAAACTTACGAAGCACCTCCTATAAATTACTAACTTAGTACACCTAGAATAACCCCCAATATCTAACAAATTACTAGGGAGGTGCCCTTTATGCTTGGGATTCCCAAGAGAGTTACTTAAACTATGGGTTTAACAGTTATAGCTTCCCTTAGAATAGCTCTGTAATGATAGATTAGCGAACACCTTCTATAAGTTTGAATGGGGTAGGCATATGGTCACCCAGCAATACCCCCCTGCGCTTTCTAGAACAATATACTATAAACGTGCCCTAGAGTAACCGGTAGGTTTCGGACTCCGTGCAATATATAACCACCCTAGGTACTGGGGGTTCTGGGGGTAATATGTAGTTGCTGATTAGGTACTCTTCTAGCACTAAAAATACCTTTTACCCGGGGTAGTACCACTAGATAAATAGCTCAATATTTTACGTAAGCCCCCCTGATAACGGTGGGGTGGCTGTTCCACAATCTTTCACTCTTATAAACCTACCCGTAGGTTAGTACGTCCCAGTTCACTTTGTATGTGGAGGACTCCACCAAGGAAATAACCCATACACGTATACTTTATGGTTACAGAACTTGGGGGATAGTACGATATAGGTTTATTCTACCATAAACTTCCCTAGTTCTATACCTAGGGATGGTAGAACAGTCCCCTCACCCGGAATTTAGTTACAGTTTGCAAGGCTTCTTTAATTTATTATAAGAGTTTACAAGGACGTAAATTCTTGCTATAATTGTTTTATAAATTGGAACGGAGGATTTCTTATGTTGGTTGGACTTGATAGTATTGTAGATATTACTGAGCTGCATGTGGTTCCTAGCGAGTCAGATCCGGCATATATGGAGTTGACCTATATATACAAAATCACCCACTACGGTGAGATGGATCAAAATTTCAACACAGATCTGTGTGCAGCTATTACTAATCGCCTGCAAGCGGTCTTGCAGGAAGGCGTTGAGGGGGAGGAATAAAGATGGAACAAGATATTGAGCAACTGAGTGTACCGGTACCTGTAGGCAAGAACAGTGTTGTTGTCATTTCTCCCAACTTTGAGCGTTTAGAGGACGAGGGCATAATTGGCCTTGACTGTACCTGCTACCTAAACGTGCTGGGAAATGACGAGCACGACGAAGATTCTGAACAGGGAACTGAGGCCCTTTTGGAAGAAGCCTCTGCCTTCTTCGGAAAAGTACTCGAAGATTACGCAGCATACGTTATTGCTACACAGAAACCTGAAAGCTAATATGTTTGGTGGTTGTGGGCTTTACCGACTTTAAAATAATTATTGCATGATAGCCAATTATTTGAGATAATAATCACATGAAATCGGGAACGTTAAGTTGCTTATTTCATGAAGTGGCGTAACGCAGAGCGGTGCACCGACTCATACGTGTGACATAGCTTCCTTTAATTAGTGAAGCACCACGAGGGCAGGCCAAGCTCCTCAGAAAACAATCTTGGAGATTCTAGTTAAGTCCACAGCGGAGTAGACAGTAACTAATATCTGCTAGAGGGTGCCGATCTTGTGTGTTGAAGGCTACTAGGGCTACCACACAATACTTACGCAATGCCAGCTTAATAAGCGATTAGCTGTAAGTCCCTGACACTGGAAAACCATCGGAAAACTTCTGGGTTAGATACCAGACTGGAAGTGAGTTACATAGCCCGAGTGCTTCAGACTTCCATACTTTAAAATAAAAGTTGCTAGTCACTCTGATTCTTGTTACAATATTAGAATCAAAGAACGAAAAGAAACTTGGTTGGTGAGCAGTGAAAGCGTTGTAAAATACTTCTTGCCCAATACTGAAAAGTTTGTTATAATAATCGTACAAAATCAAAAAGGCGTTGGCTTCTCCTCGACGGGTGCCAAAAAATTACCGCCCACAAATTAGTCGCCAAGAGAGTGACTATAGCTGGGAAGAAGCTGGAATCGTCAACCAGCACTCTGTTGGCGCAGAGTTAGTATATTGTAGGTCGGGGCCACGCCAAAGTGCAATTAGGCCCTAGGAGCTAACGACCTTTTTGATTTTACGGAGAGATAGAGCGTAAGTGGAAGCGCTGCAGACTGTAACCCTGCCGGCCTAGTGTCCTTGGAGGTTCGATTCCTTCTCTCTCCACCAATTTAAGGGCGTAGTGTAATGGTAACATGCCGGTCTCCAAAACCGTGCGTTCTAGGTTCAAGTCCTAGCGTCTTTGTTTTACAGGGTAATATATGGAAGTGTATAAAGAGTACTGTGGTGTTTGTTATGATGAAACATCACCTACATTTTTACGTAATTAGGTCACTAGAAATAGTAGAGCGGTAAAAGATAAGCCCTAGGGCTGCCTTAATGGTAGTGGACCTTACACTACTGTTACTATAAACGGCACAAGATGGATGGTCCATAGGTTAATCTGGGTTATGTACTATGGAGAAATACCAGATGAAATGGTAATAGACCATAAAGATAATAACCCCTCTAATAACAAAATTACAAATCTACAATGTTTAACCAGCATTAAGAATACACAGAAATCTGCAAAACTTAGCGAAGAAGCAGCTAAATATATTAGAGAAAACTATGTACCAAAATCAAGAGAGTTTGGTACTAGGGCTTTATAGAAAAGATTTAATGTGTCACATACTGCTATACAGCATGTAATAAATGGCACAACTTGGGGTTAATAGACCACTAACTTAATGGTTAGAGTACCCGCCTCTTAAGCGGAAGGTTCTGAGTTCGAGTCTCAGGTGGTCTACCAATTTTAATGCTCGGTTATTTTAACGGGAGAATCCTTCCCTTACAAGGAAGAGGAGTTGGTTCGATTCCAACACCGAGTACCAAACAGTTGAGATGTAGTGTAATTGGTTAGCACAGGATCCTTTGACGTTCCTAGTTAGGGTTCGAGCCCCTACGTCTCTGCCAATTTAAGGTCAGGTAGACTAAGTTAAGTCACTAGGGATCATGCACCTAGGAATGCTGGTTAAAGTCCAGCCATGACCACCAATTTTTGGGTTAGAAGCACATACGGTATGTGCGGTCGCCTGTTAAGCGAATGGTAGAAGGTTCGAATCCTTCCTGGCCCGCCAAATTAAAATAAAGATTGCTATCAAGCCAATAACTTGATATAATATCTCCAGAAATTAAGGAAACTGTCGTGATTAGGCTTAACGAAAACAGGGCTCGTGCCCAAACTGAAAGACGTAGACTTCGTAAGAAGATGCGTGAATTAATCGAGGAACATGTTAGTCCTGAATTGAAAGATGATTTTCATGCAGTCTTTAACAAGGTATGCGAAGCATACTGTAAATAATTTAATGCGTCACTAATTCAATTGGTTTAGAATATCCGGCTTTTAACCGGAAGGTTGTAGGTTCGAGTCCTACGTGGCGTACCATTTTAATGCTCCTATCGACTAGCGGTTAGGTCACTACCCTTTCAAGGTAGTAACATGGGTTCGAATCCCATTAGGAGTACCAATTAATACTCTGTTAGTTTAATGGAAAGAACACTTCGCTACGGACGAAGAGGTCTGGGTTCGACTCCTAGACGGAGTACCACTTTTGCCTTGGCCGGCAATAAGTCTAGCTAGTAGACTATAACAGCAAGCACGGTTATGGGCCGGATAGCTCATACGTCCAGCCACCCGACGTAAAATAGGGGTTCGTTATGGCAGCTTACCGAAATAAAGCTGGTCGGATATAGCCTAACCGTGAGAAAGGCTGGCCTGTTCCCTCTAACAAAGTCAGGTGGAAGTATCTCTTAGATGTCCAGAGCGGATCCCGTTGGGTTGATGCGTGTGTCGGTCTAATTCATACAAGCCATCAGGATTAGCCATCCATAGAGGGGTTTTTAAAGCGTTTTCTGGCGTGGGCATAGGTTATGTCTGGTTAAACTCCACGTTGTGACCGTGGGAAAATGGGTTCAAATCCCATTGCTCACCCCAGAGAACGTTTTAAAATAATAATTGCTATCAAGCCAATAACTTGATATAATATTTGTATAAATTTGATGGTGTATTAAGTTGTCTTTGTGGGGCTATAGTGTAATTGGCAACACCGTGGATTCTAAATCCATACTTTCGGGTTCGAGTCCCGATAGCTCCACAAAGACAATTTTAGGGGAATTAGTGATAATGGTAGCACACCTGGCTTGCACTCAGGTAGTGAGAGTTCGATTCTCTCATTCTCCACAAATTAACTCGGATTAGGCCAGCGGTAGGTCGTCTGCTTTGGGAGCAGAAATTCAGGTGTTCGACTCACCTATCCGAGACCATTTTATTAGAGGAAGGGAATGACTAAAGTTCAGAAACTACTAGAGTAGTATTTAGCCACCTCCCCCGACTTAAGTAAGTACCCTACAGTTACATCATTGGTCCTCTAGTTAGGGCATTATAGTGGGGTACCTAATGGTAGAATTATTTAGGAAGCTAAAGAGTACTTACTTGGTAAGGGGTATGATAAGTACTCAACTAATGAGCGGGTTGTTAGAATTGCCAAAGTATGTCCTGTATGTAATAATGAATTTACGGGAATACCTTCTGTAATGAAGGATAAAGTAACATGCGGGTACTAGTGTTCTAATACCTATTTTAGGTCGGGCCCTGATAATCCAAACTGGAAATAGGATTCTTATAGAACTACGTGCTTCCACTACCATAGTAAAGAATGTGTGATATGTGGTGAATCAAATATCGTGGAGGTCCACCATCTAGATGAAAATCATAGCAATAATTAGCCGGAAAACTTAATACCACTTTGCCCAACCCATCATCAATATTGGCATAGTAGGTTTAAGTATTTGGTAGAGTAGAAAATACTCTAGTATATACAACACTGGAAACAAACAATAGCGCTTGGGAGGTAAGGCATCTCACTGGTCTCATAAGCCAGTAGAAGTGGGTTCGATTCCCACTTGCGCAACCAAATTAGTGCCATGTACTTTTCCTGCTTGGCATTAGTAGGTGGTTCACCGGCCTCAAAGGGTGAATATTGGTAGTAGAAATGTGTGAGACCGTCAGAGGGCACTACCCTTCCTCTGTCCCAGTATTAAGGTAAGCTGGACTAAGTTAATGCTCTCGTGATGGAATTGGCATACATACTACGCTTAGAACGTAGGTTCTGTGGGTTCGAGTCCCACCGAGAGTACCAAATTATAGAGGGATAGCTCCAACAGGTTAGAGCATTCGTTTCATACGCGAACGCGTGTCGGTTCGATTCCGACTCCCTCTACCAAATTATGTATTGAGTAGTTGCTGTAGTTCAGCTGGTAGAACATCCCGGGTCGTTCTGGGTACGTCGAAGGTTCGAACCCTTCCAGCAGATAGTCTCAGTATATGATAACACAGCTGAATGCGGGTTCGATTCCCGTCTCTGGTAGATCCCAGGGTAGCCTTAACGGTAAAGGCAGAGGTTGTGGTGCCAAAGTCGGGCACAGAAAAACAGACTACAAAATATAGAGTTGGCCGCTGCCACTACCCTGTCACGTCAGGAACTACTATAAAAACGTAGAACCCTTCAGCAAGGTTCCCTCTCTATATGAAATGCGCGCAAAGGTTGAGCCTTGCAACCTAAAAGAAAGGCAGCTAATAAGTACTTTCCAAAGAGAGTATTTATTAGTTA